>Ga0114918_10001611_pt1 | contig 20144 bp, 26 predicted proteins | sample LantaG_FD_87015 | JGI IMG/M metagenome (GOLD analysis project Ga0114918, IMG submission 87015) | Deep subsurface microbial communities from Baltic Sea to uncover new lineages of life (NeLLi) - Landsort_02402 metaG | ecosystem: Environmental > Aquatic > Marine > Oceanic > Sediment | place... | reverse complement strand
GCCGCCGCCCGCGGCAAGCCGAAAAAGAAAAGAAGAGGGGGGGTCTTCTCGCCCTTTTTGGTCTTGTCTCTCTCCCCCCCCTTCCTTCCCGTTTTTCTCTCTCCCCCCTTTTTTTCCCCCCCCCCCCCCCCAAAAAAAAAACTTTATCGAAGAAACCAAATTCCATTTTTAGAGAGAAAGAAAGAAAAGAAAGAAAGAACTTTTTTTTATCACGAGTGTAAGAACCCCTTCCCAAAAAAGAACCGATTCGCGGAAACGCGAGGAGAGAACCAGATGCGGTGACGAGGAAAGGAGGAGAGGGAAGAAGGAAAGAAGAAAGGGAGGTCTCAACCTCGTTTTTTTCCCCTTCGCTTCTTTCACTTTCGACGAAAAAAAGAGAAAAAAACAGAAGGTTTTTTCTCTTTCTCTTTCCTCTTTCTCTCTCGATGGCGTCCGTCGAGTGGGGCTCCGGATACCTGGCGTGATCGTGGCGCTGGTCGTGACGCGTGAGTGGTGGTGGTGCCCTTGGAGGAGGCGAGAGAACAAGAACAGAAGAAAGAGAAAGCGATGATGGCGAGAGAGCATCGATCGATCGATCTTCTCGTTTGCTTTCTCGACCTTGACACGAAGAAAGAAACCTCATCCCCCCTTTTTTTTTGCTTCCCCGAAATGAAACCACCAACATCTACCACCAGTGTGGACCCTCGCCTTCTTCGGGTGCCTGCGGCCGGTGCTGCTCGCGGGCGGCGGCGACAAGAAGAAGTAAGCACAGAAGAGTGAGCGAAAGAGAGAGAGCGAAAGAGAGAGAGCGAGAATCTTCCTCTCTCCTCGCGTGACCCCCACTCTCTTTTTTCGCTCACCTCACCGCCACCACCACCACCACCAACAAACAGGACCAAGAAGAAGCCCTCCCGGGAAGAGGTCGCCGCCGAGATCGCGAGGCTGAGGCTGCTGACGGGGACGGCGGTGCCGCGGAGGCGGGAGGCGAAAAAGTCTCCTTCCTCTCCTTCTCCTTCTGCTGCCGCGAGGACGACGGCAACGACGACGACGACGACGACGACGACGGCGAAGGAGAGAGCTGCTGCTGCTGCTGCTCCTGCTGCTGCCGCTGTTGCTCCCCGGCAGAGGAAGAAGACGACGACGGCAGCATCAGCAGCAGCTTCTCCTCCTCCTCCTCCCGCTGCTGCTGCACCGAGGAAGAGCGACGCCGAAGCGACGACAACCGCGAGGAGGAGAAGCACGAGAGCAGCGACCGCGAGCAAGCAGAGTTAGAAAAAAAAAAAAAACTCCTTCTCTTTCTCTCTTCCTGTCTCCCTCCTTCTTTCTTTTCAGTTTTGCTTCTAGTGGTGTGTACTTGCATGTAAAAAAAAATTTCTTGGATTCCAAATGGTGAAGTTTTCGGAGTGTGTGCGGGAAAGCAAAAGAAAAACAACAACGAACGAACGAATGAAAAAAAAAAAGTCGAAACGAAAAAAAGTCAAAGTCAAAATCGTTCTTTTTTTTTTCCCGAAAGAAAAAGCTCAAGCGAGGGACAACGGGACGGCGAGAGACGGAAAGGGTGCAAAGGTATTATGAGCGGCAAGAGAAGAGAAGAGAGAGAGACGGATCTCTCTCTTTCTATCGCCGAGCGCGCTTGGGCTGCTGCAACTCGGGAACAACGCCGTCGATCTCTCCACCTCCCCCGTTGTTGTTGTTGTTCGCTGCTCCTCCGCGGCGGCTCCCGCTGCCCCTCCCTCCGCCGCTCGCCTGCTGCGGCGCGTTCGAGGGGCCCGCGCCGTTGTCGTTGCTGTAGAGGGCTGCCTGCGGCGGAGGAGGCATGGCGGCCCCGCTGCCGCTCGCTCCTCCACCTCCACCGTTCGCGGGAGGCAGGAAATCGATGTCCGGCACCTCGAGGATCGCGGAGAGGTCCGCGTCGAAGTCCGCCTCCTCTGCCAGCATGTACGCCGCGTCGACGTCCTTCACGGAGAAGTCGCCGACGGCATCGGGGGGTAAACCCAAAAGCTCGGCGGCGAGAGTCATCCCCGGAGCCGAGGGGGCCCAGAGGTCGCCGTACAGGTTTTGCTGCTGCTGCTGCTGCGCTGCTTGCTGCTGCTGCTGCTGCTGCTGCTGGTGGTTCGCTGACTGTGCCCTCTGCTGGAGCATCTGGGCCTGGGCTGCTGCCGCTGCGGCCTTGGCTTGCTGCTCCGGGGACGAGGCGCGGCCCTTGCCCTTCGCTTCGGCTGTTGCTGCTGCCGCTGTCGTCGCCGCCGTCGCCGCTCCCGTCGCCGCTCCCGTTGCTGTCTCCTTGCCCTTGCTCTCCCTGTCGCCGCCGGCAGAGAGGGACTTGAAGCCCAGAGAGAACTGCGGCAGGGGAAGCCTGAGGTGCTTCGCCGTGGCCTCGTTGGCGCCGTGGACGGTGGTGTCGCAGCTGTTTTTTCGATTTGAGAAAGAAGAGAGGAAAGATAGGAGGTTAGAAAGCGATGAAAGAAAGGCTGAGGTGGAGGTCGAACGCCAGCGAAAAAAAGCGAGAGAAAAGCGAGGAGAAAGCGACGAGAGCCGAAATCTTTTCGGAATCCACAAAATCTCTCTTCTCTCTCTCTTACCCTCGGCACATCACGGCCCTGTCGTCGGTGCACAGCAGCATCGCCGGCGCGCAGCGGCAGATGTCGCACTGCGGGGCCGAGGACCAGGGCGAGGCGGAGACGGCGTCGTGCTCGGCCCCGGCAGAGCCGGCGGCGTGAGCGCTGTTGATTTTTTTTTTTGGTTGAGATTTGAGATTAGTCATCGAGGTTTTTAAAAGGTGACATCAAGCGCATTCCCCAAACCGAGTGGACGGTTGCGAAGAGCGGATTGTGTTTATGCCCCTCCAAGGAAAAGGGGAGCGAGAAGATCCGGGTAAGCGGATGGAAAACGGTGTCGAAGGTGCGGATTCTCCTTCAGGTACCGTCGTCGTCGTCGTCGTCGTCGTCGTCGTCGTCGTCGTCGTCGTCGTCGTTCGTTCGTTCGTTTTCGTCTTTGTCGAATAATCCTTCCATCTTTCGCTTGCCTCTCTCCCTCACCTCGCATTGCACGCGTCGCAGTAGGCCACGCCCTCGGTGAAGCAGAAGGTCGAGGGTTTGCCGCCGCAGGACTGGCAGGACATCTCGCTCTCGGAAGCGGGTTGGCTTTCCGCTTTCTTTTTTGCTCTTTTCTTTTCTTCTGTTGCTTTCTTTCTGCCGACGGCGAAAAAAAAGAAATAACGAAAAATGGAAAGACGCACTTAAAAAAAAATTCGACTCGCTCGTCGAAGATGACGGCTGCTCCTTCGGCGCTCGCGCCTCACTGCTGCTGTCCGGAGGATGGGGCGATCGCCACGGCGCCAATCCAGGCGCCTCGAGAACGGCAGCCTGCTGCTGCTCTTCCTGGCTTCAGACTGGTCCAAATCCCGGGGGAAGACGACCCGAGTGCGTGATTTCTTTTCCTTTTTGGGAGATTTTGATGGAGCTCTCTCTCGCTCTCGATGGGAAAACAAAAGCTCACATCTTTCTCCCTCTCCCACACTCTCTCTCCTCTCCCACAGCCCTGGAGCTCCGCCCCGCTCTCGTCGTCGAAGTCGAGGCCCGTAAGACGGGCCTGCTGGTGAGAGAGGGAGAAAAGATAAAGCAGAGGGGAGAGAGAATTAGAAGCTGAGAAAAAGCGGCAAAATTTTCGCTAGCTGCGAAAGAAAAAACTCAACCTCAACCTCTCTCTCTTCCTCCAAAAAAAATTTCCGTTTCACAGCTCAAGCGCCTCACCGACGTCGCGCCGCTGACCGCCCACCCGCACTTGAAGCGCGTGCGCTCGGTCAGGCAGAGACCCGAAGAAGAAGGAGGAGAGGAACAAGGAGGAGGAGAGAAGATAAAAACCTCGAGGACAGAGGTGCTCCTCTGCCCTCTCCCGACGACAACGGCGAGCGAGAAAAACGGGAAAAACGAGAAGAAAGACGAGAAAGCCGAAGCCGAAGAAGTCGTCCTCTCGCTCGTCCGTGAGCTGGGCCTGCCCGAGCCCCGGGTCCACCAGGTGCCCTTACGCGCCCCGGCGGACGCTGAGACGGCCAGGCAGTGGTCGCTGGCCTCCTGGCCCGTCGCTGCGTCCAAGCGGAAGCTCTCGGCGGCGGCGGCGGTGGCAGCGAGCTCGAGCAAAAACGGAAACGGCAACGGCGACGACGAAACGAAGAGTAACAAGAGCGACAGGAGCAGCAACAACGCCACCAACAACGGCGACTTCTCCGGAGGCCCCAGGCCCCCTCCTCGCCTCCCTGAGGCCCAGAGGTGGCTCTCCAGGGCCCTGGAGCTTGCAGAGGAAAGCGGAGTGAAAGACGCCTGCGTCATCGTCGACCCGGCGACGGGGGAGCGAATCGCAGAAGGAGTTGACGAAACACGCGGCCGAAGAAAAAGGAAAAAATCGTCTCTTTCGAACCCTTCTTCTTCCTCCGATTCTCCTTTCGAAAAGTTCCCGCACCCCTTGGCGCACGCAGCGATGGTGGCCCTCGCCGCAGCGGCGGAGAGGGACCGCAGGCTCTGGCCGAGGCTCCCTTCTCCTCCGCCGTTCTCGGCCCCTTCCTCTCGCTCGAACGGGAAGAAGAGCAACAGCGGCGGCAGCGAAGAGGAGAGCGGCGGCGGCGGCGGCGGCGAGAGAGAAGAACAACCCGACTCTGAGGACGTCGAAGGAGGAGGAGGAGAAGAGCTCCGAAACGGTGGCGGCCCTCTTCCCGAGGAGAAGCCCTACCTCATCACGGGCCACGACGTCTACCTGACGCGGGAGCCCTGCGCGATGTGCTGCATGGCGCTGCTGCATGCCAGGGCAGCGCGGATTGTTGTCGCCGCGCGGGCCGAGGGAGTCGGAGGAGGAGGAGGAGAAAAAAGTCGGAGCGGCGTTGCCGCTGCCGCCGAAAGCGACGGCGAAAAAAGCAGCAGCAGCAGCGAAAGAGGAGTCGCTCCTCCTCCTCCTCCTCCTCCTCCTCCTCCTCCTCCTCCCCCTCTTCCTCCTCTGCGCCCCTCCGGAGGCCTGCTCACCGGCGACGCGCGCCCGGCCAGCGTGGACCCGGCAGACAGGCAAGGGCCGGCGAGGAGGCTGCATGGCTTACCTGGGCTCAACCACAGGTACAGCGTCTTCGTCGCGGAGTTTTGAAGTTTTTTTTTTTCTTCAACCTTTTGAACTTTTATATATAAAAAAAACTAAAAAACTGAACTAGCCCCTCCGCGCCTCTCCCCCCCTAAAAGAAGTGATCAACAGAAACAAAAACACTCACTTGTAACAAAAGCGAACTGTCCCCCTCAACACTTGCGCACAAACAAAAAGAGAAAAAGAGAAGAAAAACGAGACAAAACGGGCGGGCAAAGCAAAGAAGAAAAAACAAAAACAAAAAAACCTCTTTCTTTCTCAGAGCTCGCGTTGCTTCGCCGTCGCCTCCTTGACCACCTCCTCGGTGTTCGAAGGGATCTTCCCCTGCGCCTTGGCAGCAGCCTCCTCCTCGAGGAGCTTCTCCGCCGCAATCTTCTTCTCCGGGAATCTCTCCGCGGCGGCGGCGGCGGCGGAGGCGTCACGGCGGCGGCGGCGCTGCCTCGCTGCCTCGAGCGCGTTCATCTCCGCGCCGGCCTTCTTCCTCATTGAGGCTCCTTCTCCTCCTTCTCCTCCTTCTCCTCCGCTTCCGCTCTTCAGCCAGGTCGAGGGCTTCCACCACGGGGAACGCTCCCCTCCTTCTTTCCCTTGCTCTTCGTTGCCGCCGCCGAAGCGGGAGCGCGGGCCGCGGAAGAGGCGCGGGGTGCGAGGGGAAGAAGAAGAGGAAGATTTAACCTTTCCTTTTTCGTTTTCGAACTTTTCTTCTTCTTCGTCGGCGGGCTCGATGGCGTCCGACAGCCTCCTCGCCCCCTCCGCGGCCTCGCGACGTGCCTCGTACGAGAGCTCCTTCGCGTCTTGCTTCACTTTACGGGAGGCCTCGGTCTTTGCCTCGGCGGCGCCGCCGCCCGCCGCGGCGGCCTCGTCCCCCAAAGCGCGCGCGGCGTCGGCTGTCGCCGCTCCGCCGAGCGCCGCCGCGGCCTTCGCGTGCGCTGCCGCCTGGGAGGCTTCGGTGGAGGCGGCGTGCCCGCGGAGCTCCGAGGCGTCGCGGAAGGAGGAGGAGGCCGGGGGAGGGGGAGGAGGGGGCTCTTGCTGCTGCTGCTGCTGCTGCTGCTGCTGCTGCTGCTCGTTGGGTTTCTGTTTTGTTGTTGTTGTTGAGGTTGAAAAAAAAAGAAGAAGAGAGAAATGAGGGAGGCGACGACGAAGAGAGAAGCGAGAAGCAAAAAAAAGGCTTTGCTCTCTTCTCCGCACCTCCCCCGCTCTTTCCTTCGAAGAGACACAACAGAGAGCCCGCGACGCACCTTGCCGAACCAGAACATCGTCGCTTGGAGTTTCGGAACGTGGAGAGAAAGACTTGGGAGCGGTTTTTTTTTTTTTGCTCGTTTTCGTTCGTCGTCGTCGAAGAAAAAAATGAGAACTCTCTCGTACTTCGATCTCACTTTTTTTTCCATCGTTTTTCCCCCTCTCGGACTCTCGACAGCTCTCTCTCCCTCTCTATCCGCCTTGTTACAGCTCATGCTGCACCTCCCGACCGCTCTCTGCAGGCTCCAAGCAGCCGCTCCGCCGGTTCCACGCGGTTTGACCTCGAAGGGAGGCATCGAACTCGTGTCGTCGTCGTCGTCGTCGTTCATCGTCGCTCGACCTCGACCTCAGCAGCGCTCACGCTCTCTCTCCCGTCTCGCCGCCGCCGCCGGTGACCCCAAGGAGTGGACGCCACCGGACGAAGGCGGCGTCTTCCCCTCGCAGAGGCCGCCCTCGGAGCTGGACCTAGGTCGCCGCTCCCTGGAGTCGGAGGCTCTGCCCGAGAGGCCTCCCTTGGAGTTCTCGCCGCCAGAGCCCGCCCCGACTCCCAGGGTCCTCCCGGAGAAAGGGCCCGAGGAGGAGGAGCAGGAGGAAGCAGGGACTTCTCCCGCGCCCCCTCCTTCCGAGCCCGAGGAGTTCCCCCGGTGGGAGCCCGAAGTCGATCCTGCTCCCAGCGAGGAGGAAGAAGCCGAAAAGTAGAGAGAGAGAGAGAGAGAGAGAGAGAGAGAGAGAGAGAGAGAGAGAGAGAGAGAGAGAGAGAGAGAGAAAGAGAGAGAGAGAGAGAGAGAGAAGAAAAAACTTAAAGAAAAACTCAAAAAAATGACGACGGCCAAGCTCTTTTTCGGGGGGCTCGACCCGCGAGTCACCGAGAGGACCCTCCTCGAGATCGCGCAGTTCGCCGGGCCCGTCGAGAGTGTGCGCCTGCCTCTGTCGAGCGTGGTGTTCGGCGGCGGCGGAGGAGGAAGCGGCGGCGGCGGAGGAAACAACGACAATAACGGAACGGAAGAAGGAGAGGAGGAAAAGGCCCCTCCCCGGCACGCCGGCTTCGGTTTCGTCGTCTTCGAGGAGGGCCCGGCCGCCCTCTACTGCCTCGAGATGCTGAGGGACTCGCTGGTCCTGTACGGGAGGAAGGTGAGGGTCGAGCTGTCTTCGGGGTGACAAGAAAAAGGAAGAGAAAGAGAAAGATTGTTTTTTTTCCCCGCCCTGCTTGTCCTGCCGCCGCAGCTTGCGTTTTCCGTTCCGCCGTTTTTCCGCCTTTTTGCTTTCTTCTCCGCATTCCCCTTTCTCCCCTCCTTTTTACCAAGATAAAAAATGAAAACAATAGAAGAATGAAAAGAAAAAATGAGAGTTGATTACAGTTTTGTTTCGCTTTCTTCGGGGAAACGGGAAAGAAGAAGAAGACGAGTTTTTCTCGGAAAAGAAGATTTCTCTCTTTCACTTCTTCGGCGCGTTGATCCACTGTTAAATGATAGTTTTGAAAGAGGATATCGAAAGCGTGAGAAAAGAGAGCGCGAAAAGAGAAGACAGAGCGGAAGAGCGAGAGAAAGCAGCGAGAGAAGCAAAGAAAACAAAGAATCGAAAAAAAAAGAAAAAACCCGATTTCGAAAAAGAAGAAAAAGAAGATATAAAAACAACTTCCTCACCTCGGTCCCGCTCCCTCCCTTGATCGAGCTCATGTACTTGTCGACGAGCTCGGCGCAGTCCTGGAGGTGGTTGACCCCGGACTCCTTGTAGCACTTCTTGAGCCGCTCGCGGAGGAGCTGTTGGAAAGAGTTTTTTTTTTGGGAAGTCGAGGTTGAGCAAAAGGGCGAACGAAGGAGCGAACGAACGACGGCCCGATTGAATTTTCAGCTCTCAGTCTTTCTTTCTCTCTTTCTCTTCTTTACCTTAGCCTTCTCCACTCGGACCGCCGAAGCCCTCGCCGCGGCCTCCCGCGCAGCGGCGGCGCCGACGGGGTCGCGCTCCGGGTGCGCCGGGTCGTAGCCCGGCGGCGGCGCGACGGGGGAAGCGCCCGTCCAAGTCATGATTTTTGTTTTTGTTTTTTTCGGTTTTTTCAAAGATCGACGAGCGGAGCGACTTTTTCTGCCGGCTCTAACTCAAGGGGCTGCTTCTCGCGCGCCTCTCTCGAGTGCAGAGGAGGTTTTTGCTGAGATCGAAGACGACGTCGCCGCGGCGTGCTCTGTTTCGTTCGCGGAAGTAAAGAGCGCAAGAGCAAAAAGAGAAAGGAGAGAAGTGAGAAGTTTTATTGATGGAGAGCTCGAGCGCAAAAAAGAAATCGAAGGCGAAACTCGCACTCTTTTTCTTTTTCCACTTTCCGCATTCGATTTTTACTAGCTTCACCTTCCCAGAAGAGAGGTGCTGCTGCTTGCAAGACCGCTGCGCCTCTCACGCAATAGCTCAGGCCTCTGGGAAGATATTGACCAGCGCCCTCCCCCCCCGGCGTTGTTCATCGGAAGGAAAAACAGAGATGACGACGGAGGAGCCCGAAGAGGCCAAGGCGGCAGCGCCACTTCCGCCGGCCGCCGCCGCTCCTGCTGCTGCCGAAGAAGATTCGCCCGCTCTTATTTCTCCTCCCTCCTCCTCCGCTCTCCCAGACTCCTTCGACTCCGTGGGCCTCGACGCGAGGCTCCTTCGTGGCCTGGCCAAGATGGACATCTCGAAACCCACGGCCGTACAGGTAAGAAAGTTTGTCAGAATCCGAATTCGATTTTGAACTTTTTTCTCCTCGACGCATGCCCGCTGCGGCCTTCGTTCGTTCGGCTTCTTCTCCTCCTTCTTCCTTCTCAACCTCTCCGCTTCCTTCCTCGCCTCTCTCCCAACCGACCCTCCCCCAGGCCCTGACCGTCCCCGCCGCCCTCGAGGGCAGAGATATCGTCGCCCGAGCCCGCACCGGCTCCGGGAAGACTCTGGCGTTTTTACTCCCGGCTTTTCACGCCGTCGCGCGCCTGTCGGCCGCCGGCGACCCGCGGGCTGCCGCTGCTCCTTGGAGGGCGCTGGCGCTGGTGCCGACGCGCGAGCTCGCAGAGCAGGTCGCCGACGTGGCTGACGCGCTGGCCGCCGCCTCGGGGATCCACCTGAGGACGAGCACGCTCGCCGCTGCCCCGGGGGGAGCGGCAACGACGGGAAACGCGAGCTCGAATCCCTCTTCTCTCTCGCGAGAGTGCCAGCCTGCGCGCTGCGGCCAGCTCGTCGTCTCGACCCCGGGGCGCCTCGCCTCGGCCCTCCGAGACGCGCGCCTCACCCCGCGCATGCTGTCTAATTTGAGCCTGTTGGCGGTCGACGAGGCCGACCTGCTGCTGTCCCTGCCTGGCTACAGCGCCGACGTGGCTGCGGCCGCGGCAGCCCTGCCCCGCTCGGCGCAACGCATCTTACTTTCGGCGACCTCTGCGGCGGCCGTGGACGAGCTCGGGGAGCTGATGCTGCAGAGCCCCGTGAGGATCGACGCGACGGGATTCGTTGAAGGGGATGGCGGAAATGGTGGAAAAGGCGAGGGAGAGGAGGAGGGAAGCGGAAACGCCCCTTCTTCTTCGTCGCTCCAACCCCCGCTCGCGGGAGTCGCCTCCTCTGTCTCGCACTTTTTCCTCGAAGCCTCCGACGCTTCCGAGGCCGGGAAGCTCGCGACGCTGATCGCTCTTTTAAAATTAGGGGCAGCGAAGCGCCGCGTTTTAGTTTTTGTGGCCGACGACGACGAAGGCATAAAATTAAAACTTGCGCTCGCGGCCTTCGGCGTGCGCGCGGCGAGGCTCGGCGCCGCGCTGCCGCTCAACTCGAGGCACCACGCCCTTCAGGAGTTCAACCGCGGCGTCTACGACTACCTGATCGCGACAGACGACGGGCGCGGGGACTCGCTGTGTGCTGTGTCGAAGAAGAAGGAAGAGGAGGAAGAGGAGGAAGAGGCGGAGGAAGAAGAGGAGGTCGAGGAAGAAGAAGCAGAAGGCAAGAAGCGGCGGAGGAAAAAACCCGAGTCCAAGAAGAAGCGGAAGAGCGACGCCGAAAGTCTCGAAGAGGAGGACTTCGGCGTCGTCCGCGGGATCGACTTCTCCGGGGTCCGGACAGTCGTCAACTACTCTGTCCCCCGCTCGTCTACTTCCTACGTGCACCGTGCGGGAAGGACGGGCAGGGCCGGGGCGCGCGGGGCCGTGGTGACGCTGTTCTCGAGGGCCAAAGGGAGCAGCAAGATCGGAGAGAGCGAAGAGAAGCAAAGGCTCGAAGCCTCGCTAGTCGCTTCGTCGACCTCTTCTTCCTCTCCCTCTCCTTCCTCCTTCCGCCTGCTCGCCTACCCTCGCCTCCCGCCCACCGCAGCCGCCGCTCTGCGCTACCGCGTCGACGACGTCGCTCGAGCGCTGACCAAGTCGGCGCTGCGGGAGGCGCGCGCGCAGGAGCTGCGGCGGGAGCTCCTCAACTCGTCTCGGCTGGCCGCGCACTTCTCTGCCGCGCCGAAAGATTTGGCGCTCTTGCGCCACGACGCCCCGCTCTCTGCGGCGGGAAGGGCGGCAGCGGCGGGCGGTGGGGGGCTCCTCGGGAGCGGAGGCACCACCAACGGCGGCGGGTCCTCGCACCTGAAGAGGCTCCCTTCGTATTTGATGGCAGCTGCGGGCTTGAGGGGCAAAGCGGCTGCGGCGGCGGTGGCTGCTGCTGCCAACGCAGGGGGAGCGAAAAAAGCCAAATCGAGTAACGGCAGCGGCACCAAGCGCACGCGCGACGACGGCGACCCTCTGCGGAGCCTCGCGGCCGCCGAGAAGAAGAAGCCCGCGGCGGCGGAGAAGAAATCGGAAAAGCCGGCGCCTGTTTTCTTCGACAGCGCTCCCAAGCGCGGCGGCAACGGCGGCGGAGGAGAGAAGCTCACCCCGGTCGAGAAGAAGGCGCAGGTGGAAGGGGAGAAGGCGGCGAAGAAGCTCGCGAAGAAGCAGGCCCCGCTGCTGGCGAAGGTGGCCGCGGCGGCGCAGCTGAAGAACGCGATCGCGAAGAAGCACCGCAGGCGGTGAAAAAAGAGTGGAAAGCTGCTCGAGGGAGGGAGTGTTTTTTTTCTTCTTTTTTCCGAGTGCAAAAAGCAAAAAAACAAAAAACCATTCTTTTTCTCTCTCTCTTTTTTGTGTTTATTTGGGGCGATTTTTACAAAGCAAGGGGGCTCCCAAAATGAAGGAGAGGGAGTGGTTGAGGAAGAAGGGGGGGGGAGGGGCAATTAAGAATAAACGCAGGCAAGTGTTGAAAGAGAAAGCAAAAGGTTTTTTTCAGTGTTTTTTTTCTTTTTGTTAAGTTTTTTGTGATTTGCTCTTTCCCATTTTTTTCGAAACGCACGGCGCAGAAGAGCAAAAGAGAGAAGGAGAAGCGCATGAAAGCGCATCTCCTTTTTTTACTTCTCCCTACTCGGGCCTGGCGGCCGCGAGCGCGTTGGCCGCCGACGCAGCCGCCTCGCGAGCCACCCTCTTGCCTTCCTCGGCCGCGGTCTCCCCGCCGCGCGCGCTCGCCGTCTTCATCATAGGAGAAGAAGACGAAGAGCTCATAGTCAAGGCCGGGCGGGAAGCGGTGGTAAAGTCGTCCTCGTCGCGGGCCGAGCCGTCAAAGTCGCCGCCGGCGGTCTCGTCGTCGTCGCCGTCGAAGGAGTTGGCGTTTCCGTTGAACCCGACGCCGCCGACCGGGGAAGTGATGACGATGGCGCCGCCGCGAGGGGCCCCGCCGTAGTACGAGTCCCTGTAGTCGGCCACGGCCGCGTCGAGCGCATCCCCGACGCGCGCGTCGGTCCCGGCCGCGGCGTCAAGCGCCGAGGCGAGCACCTCGCCGACCGACGAGAGCGCGCCCGAGAGCGAAGAAGAGGTCATCCCTCCATATCCGCTTCCGCCGTTGAAGGCCGCGGCGAGGGCGCTGCCGACGGGGGCGATCTCCTTCTCGCTCGTGGAGACGATCTTCGAGGAAGGGGCTCCGGCTGCGGCTGCGGCGGCGGCAGAGCTGCCCCCTCCAAAGGACTTTTTCACGGTTTTCTCGACGACGGCCGAGGTCTCGGTCGTTCCCTGTTTTTTTTTCCCGTTTTTTTTTTCGATTTATCCGGTCAAAGTGAGAGACCGAAAGATCGAGGTTTTTGAAGTTCTATCCTTCTTCCTTGCTTCTCCATGCTATCTCTCCAGGAAGAGAAGAGAGGAGAGGGGCAAGAAAACGTGCGCAAAAAACCCTAGTAAAAAAAACTAGTTCAAAAAAAGATCTCACCTCGACAAACCAGGTCTCCTTCGCGAGCGGCTTCGGCCTCATTAGCGAGCCGTCGGCGGCCTCCCTGAGCGGCGGCTGCGCCACCAGGGCACGGAGCGTCGCCTCGACCTTGACAGGGCCTGAAGGGAGCGGGGCGGCGGCGGCGGAAGCGGCGAGGGCCGGGGAGGGAGCCGAGGCGTTTGCCTTTTTCGCCGCGAGCGAAGGAGAGGAAGAAGACTTCGAGATGCTTCCTCCTTTCGCGCGGCACGAGTAGGAGACTTCGTACTGGATCGCGTACTCCATCCCCGCACCACCCGCATTCTCCGCACTCATCTCCGCAGAAATCTTCTTGCACGCGGACTTGACGTCGACGGTGTAGCGAGCGACGTTGGCGGAAGTGCAAGCGGCGGCGGCGGCGTCGGCGCTCGCGGCGCCCTCGGCTCCCGACTTGAGCCACTTCTCGAACGACAGAGCTGCCATGTCGCTGAGTTTGGAGACCTCGTTGCCTCCGGTCGCGGTCCAGGCTTCGGTGGTGGCCTTCACGGCCGGGGTGGTGGCGGTCGGGGCCGGGAGGGAGCAGGGGAGGGCCTTGGGGACGGCGGCGGCGTCCTTTGAGAGGGAGGAAGTTTGGAGAAGAAAATGAAGAGAGAGAAGAGTTAGCTTCCCAGCAGGCGCGCGTTTCGGGACAAGAAAAAGAAAAGAGAGAGCCGCGTCAGCTCTGAAGAGAGCCAGCGTTTTTTTTTCTCGCCTTGCTTCTTCCGGAGCAGAGAGACGTCGAAAGGGGTTTTTACTCGCTTCGTGCTCGTGGTGGGGGGCTCCCTCGAGCGGAGAGAGACGGGCAGCAATTGAGGAAAAAGAGGGAAGAAGAAGAGGTCGAGGTTCGCTGCGCGGCAATTGAAGCTGCGAGAAAAAAAAAGAGACACCTCATTCGTCGAAAGAACTGAACAATTGAGAGAACTTGTCCTTCTTTTCCCCGACACCTCTGAGAAGGGAGCGACGAGCCTGTTCTTGCTCTGTCTTGAGCAAGAAGAAGAGAGCCGCAAAAGAGTGCCAGCGAGAGAGGGCGCAAGAGGGGCCCCACATTTCGAGCGAAACTGAAACCGCCGCATTTCTTGTCGCGGAGGAAACTTCTTCTTCGTCCTCTACTTCGCTCGTACTCTTTCTCATTCCACTCTCCTCTTTCTTACCTGCGCCGACACCAGCGCGACGAGCGTGGCGCAGCAGAAGAGGAAGGACGTGAAGAGGCGCGACATATTTGCGAGGGTTTTGAAGGGAAGGAAGGGAGGAAGGAAGGGAGGATGGAGTTTTTGGTTTTCTTGGAGTTTGCGAACTGTGGAGAAGCAACAAGGATTTTTCTTTGACTTCTTCTTCATTTTTTCCGAACAAAAAATCTCTCCACCTCGACTTCTCGATCGAAGATGCTCCTCCGCCGAGCGACGCTGGCGGCGAGCGGCCACCTCCTCCTCGCAGCGCGATGCAGGCCTTCGGCACCATCGTCTCCACGGAGTTTGGCGGCAGCCAGAGCCCGCCTCGCGCCGCGGCGAGCAGCGGCTTTCCGATCTTCTTCTTCATCGACAATGACGACGACGGCCGCCGCTTCTTCTTCTTCTTCTTCTTCTGAACCTCAGAGGAAGCACCGTCTCGTCTTCCTCGGCACCCCGGAGCCGGCCGCCTGCGTCCTCCGCTCTCTTTTAGAAGCTTCCAGGCACTCTGCAGCGAACTTCGAGGTCGCGGCGGTAGTCTCTCAGCCCGCCAAGGCCCAGGGGCGAGGCCGCAAGGCCGCGCCCCCTTCGCCCGTCGCGGCGGCGGCGACGCTCGCCGGCTTCAGCGAAGAGGCCCCTCTTTCTGCTGCTCCTCCTCTCGGCACGGCGCCTCCGCCGCTTCTCTGCCCCGCGAGCCCCAAGGACGAGTCCTTCTTGGACCTCATAGATAAAATAGAGCCGGATCTCTGCGTCACAGTTGCCTACGGTGGACTTTTGAATTCCCGTTTTCTCAAAATCCCGAAGAGGGGCACGCTCAACATCCATCCTTCCCTGCTCCCGCGGTGGCGCGGCGCGGCCCCCGTGCAGCGGACGCTGGCAGCGGGCGACGAAGAGTGCGGCGTCTCTCTGGCTTTCACGGTGCTTGCACTGGACGCAGGGCCGGTTTTGGCTTCGGAGAAAATCAAGACGCCGCCGACGGCGACGGCCCCCGAGCTTCTCTCTTTGCTCGTGTCGAAGGGAGAAGATTTGCTGCTGAAAGAGCTGCCGCGTGTCCTCAGCGGCGAGGCGAGCTTCGAGGCGGCGACGCCGCAGGCCGAGGTGGAGAGGAGGGCGCTGGAGGAAAACAAAGGGATGGAAACTTTTGCGTCGCACGCGGCCAGATTGACCCGCGGCGACGGGCGCATCGATCCTTTCACTCAGTCTCTCAAAGAGGCTTTCGACCGGTGGAGGAGCGCCGCCGGGTGGCCAGGGGGATGGCTGGTGGTGAAGGTAGAAGGGGAAGTCGAAGAAAGCGAGCTGAAACTGGAGGAGGCGGCGCCGGCGGTCTCGGAGGCCGGGGTCGAGGCCGCGAAAAAGGCCTTTTCTGCTTCCTCGTTCCCGCCTCCCGCGGGCTCGCTCGCCGCCACGAAGGAAGCTCTTCTGATCGTCTGCGCCGACGGAGGGATTTTAAAGGTGACGACGGTGAAGCCCGCGGGGAGGAAGGCGATGGGGGCCGGGGCTTGGGCGAACGGGCTCGGGGGGAGGAAGGTGGAGGCGGTGAAAGCGGAGGCGAAGGAGTGAAAGAAAAGAGAGAGAGAGAGCGAAGAAGGGCGCGAGAGAGAAAAGAGAGAGCGAAGAAGAAGTTTTCCTTTTCCCTCCCTCCCTATCTCTCTTTCTTTGGTTGATTTGTTGTAACATCACTGGCGCGGGGGGGAACAGAACTTGAGAGCAAAGAGGGAAGAGAGAGAGAGAAAACGAAGAAGAAGAAGAAGAAGAGGTCGAGTTCTTTTTTCTTCTCGCCTCCTCTCTCTCTGCTCACTAGACGAATTTCAGAGAAAAAAAACGAAATTCGGCATCTCGACTCTCCAATTCGACTCCGGACCCGCCAGAGCGCACGGAGAGAGAGAGAGCTCCCTTCCTTTTCCTGCGATCTCAGAAAGAAGCATGCTCGGGGCCCTGGCGCCGCGGCGGGGCCTGGCGGTGCCGGCAAGGAGCGCGAAGAAGGTGTTTGCTTCATCAACGTCTTCGTCGGCATCATCGACGACGGCGGCTCGACCTCTTCGACCGTCTTTCTCGACCTCCTCCTCTTCTTCTTCTCGTCCTCCTCTCCCCACGAAGAGGCCACTCCCCCTTCTGTCCCCTCTCCGCTCCCCTCAGCAACACACCCTGCCCCCTTCCCTCTCCTCCCTGCTGATCCCTTCCGCGGGGCCAGCGGGAGGCGGCGTCGGCTCCAAAGCGGGTGGAGCCGCGGGAGAGGAGGTCAACTCCCCCGGGCGCGCTTTGCTCTTAGGGATCGGCATTCTCTATGTTGCGCTCATTCTGCTCTTACCGGCAGCAAACGTCTTCTACCAGGCTTTTCGCAACGGCTTCGGCCCCTTTATTGAAAATGTCCTGGATCCCGATTTCTTGCACGCGGTCAAGATGACTTTTCTGATGGCGATTTGTGCCGTTCCGATCAACACGGTCTGGGGCGTCGCCGCCGCGCTGCTGATCGCGCGCAACGAGTTCAGCTGGAAGCCCGCGCTGCTTTCGATCCTGGACCTGCCGTTCTCGATCTCGCCGGTCGTGGCAGGGATGATGCTTGTTCTCTTGTACGGGAGGCAGGGGCTGTTTGCTCCCGTGCTGAAGGTGAGGAGGATGAGTTTTTTTTTGCTTTCAGAACGAAAGATGAAGAAAAAAACTCACCTCTTCTCCTTTCTCTTTCTTTCTTTCTCTTTCTCTTTCCAGGCCCTCGACATCCGAATTCTTTACGCTTTCCCCGGAATGGTCCTCGCGACGCTGTTCGTGACGCTTCCTTACGTCGCGAGGGAGCTCGTGCCGGTGCTGGTGAGAGGAGGAAAAAAGTTTTTTCTCCTTTGAATTTTGAGAAAGAGAGAGAAAAAACCCGAAAAACTCACCCCTTCTCTTGCTTCTTCCCCCTCTCCATCTCAAAAACTCGAAAACAAACTTCAAACCCTCCTCGACAGGAGGCCCAGGACCTGGCCGAGGAAGAGGCCGCCCGCACGCTGGGAGCCAGCGACTGGGACGTTTTTTGGAACGTGACGCTGCCGAACGCCAAGTGGTGAGTTTTTTCTTTTCTTTTCAAATTTTCGAATCCAAATTTCGAAAAATTTCAAGTTTTTTTTCTCTCCGCCTCGTTCGGCTCCGCTTCCCTCGTTCCTTACCTCGATCGACGCGTCTCACCCTCCTCTTTCCTTTTCTCCTTCTATTTTTTTACGCAAAACACACGAAACGAAACCAAAAACCTCAAAAACCTCAAAAACAAACCAGGGGCCTCCTCTACGGCATGGTGCTGACCAACGCGAGGGCCGTCGGCGAGTTCGGCGCCGTTGCTGTCGTCTCCGGCAACATTATCGGCAGGACGCAGACTTTGACGCTGTTCGTCGAGTCGGCGTACAAGGAGTGCGTTTGTTTTGGAGCTGGGGAACGGGAAGAACGGGAGGAGACGGACTCTTTCGAAAGAAAAAAAACCAGAAAACCCGAAAAAAAACTCACCTTTTTTTCTTCTTTCAAAATTCGAAAAATCTCAGATATAACGCCGACGGCGCGTTCGCCGCCAGCGTGCTCCTCTGCCTGATGGCTCTCGGGACGCTCTACGTCAAGGACAAGCTGGAGCGGAAGGCGGTGGAGTGAGTAAGAAGTGAACTGGAAATTGTAACAAAAAAGATAACGACGGAGAAGAGGAAGTTGAAAAATAGAGGTCGAGGTCGAGCGACGAGAAAGAAGAAAAAAACTGGTTGAGATTTCTGTTTTCATTTTTCTCTCTCTTTTCTCTTCTCTTCAAAAGCCTCTCTCCCCCTCTCGCCTCTCTCAACGATGCTCCGCCCGCTCGCCAGGGCGCCCTCGCTGCGGGTGTCGGCGCGCGCCTCGGGCAGCGCAGGCAGCGCAGGAGGCAGCAGGGCGACGGGATTCGGCGGGCGAAAAGCGACGCCGACGCCAACGCCGAGGAAGCCGCCAGCGGTGGCGTCAAACCCTCCTTCGCTCTCTCCTCCTCCTCTCCCGCAGACGCTCCGCTTCGGCGCGTCCGAGCTCACGCGCCCAGGTGAGGAGACGATGTGGCTGCGCTCTCTTTTTTGTCCCCATGATTCATCGTCGTGGAGGGGGGAACGAGAAGGAAATAAAGGGAGCGAGAGAACATCGGAGCATGGCAATTTTGAGGGCGCCGCCGACGACGCCGACGACGACGACGTCGCTCGCTCGCTCGCTCGCTCTCTGCCTCTCAATCTCTCTTTCCTTCTCGCGCGCTCACCACTCCACCTCTCTCCCTTCTCCTCTTTCAACTACCAACAGAGCGCAAAGAACCTCTCGTGGCTCAGGCGCAGGCGCAGGGAGGCAGGAGCCAGACGAGCCCCGGAGGCGCCGTCTCGAACGCCGCCGCGCATGCGAGTTCTCCTCCGAGCGAGCAAGCGGCACTTCGACCCCGACCTCCTTCGCCGTCTTCTTCGACGGCTGCCGCTGCTGCCGCTCCCCCGACCCCCTCGCGGCAGCAGCAGCAGGCCCAGGCGCAGCAGCAGCAGCAGGCCCAGGCGCAGCAGCAGCAGCAGGGCAAGACGCAGACGCAGCAGCAGGGCAAGACGCAGACGCAGCAGCAGCGAGCCCGCCCCGCGCCTCCCCCGGCTCAGAAACCGGCAGCGGCAGCGGCAGCAGCCGCAGGAGCTAGCTCTTCGTCTTCGCTCTCGACTAGCTCTTCTAGTAACGGCGGCGCTGCTGCTTCCTTAGATTCGACTAGCTCTTCTTCTCTTGCTGCTGCTGCTTCCCCTAGCCAAACCGTCGACGTGATCTTCTCGCTCGCCTTCCGCTGCGAGTACGGGCAGTCACTGCGGATCGTGGGGTCGCACGAGAAGCTCGGTGAGATATTTTTTTTCGATTTTCCCTGTTCTTGCTCTTTTCTCTCGCGCTGCTGCTCTCGAAAAAAAAAAAAAACGCCGGAAAAAACTTCCAAAGTTCTCACCCCAACTCCATTTCAAAAAAAAAAAAACTTCCCCCAGGCTCCTGGATCCTCGCCGAGGCCAAGGAGATGTCCTGGAACTCCGGGGACATCTGGAAGGCCACCGTCGAAGGACTCGAGATCGGAATCTACGAGTACAAATACGTGCTGGTCGACTCTGCGACGGGGAGGGCGGTGGACTGGCAAAGGGGGAACAACGCTGTGTTGGCCCTTTCGGAGAAAGACCTCGAGGTCGAATCGGATGACGCCTCTCCCGGGCCCGTCGTGGAGGTCTCGGACAACTGGGAGGGGTCCCCGGGGGCCTCTGTGAGGTCGGGAAACGGAAATCAGCAACTCGCGACGACGAGGGAGCTTCGGCTCTCGAGCTGGGCCCGAGAAGTCTCCGAGTCTCTGGCCCTGGCCCGGAAGGAGCTGAGAACCTCCCGCCTGGACCTCGCCGCGGCCCGCTCCGACGCGCAGCAGGCGCGGGCCGAGGCGGCCTCGTCCCGAGCGGCGCTGCGGGAGGCCGAGAGGGCCAGGGAGGCCGCGGTGAGGCTTGTGGAGGACCTGCGGGCCTCGAACGGCGCTCTGAAGGCGCAATTGGTCGACAACGCCGCGGCCTTCAGGGCCGCTCTGGGCCAGGCCGTGGAGCTGCTGGACGGGGCCAGTGGGAGCAGCGGGAGCGCGGGGAGGGAAAGCGAGGGAGGAGGAGGAGCTGCTGCTGCTTCTCCTTCTTCTTCTTCTTCTTCTTCTTCTTCTTCTTCTTCGTCAAGTTCTTCTCCCCCTCCTTCATCTTCTCCCTCTCACGCGAAAGCAGCGACAGCCCCCGCGCCTGCAGCCTCCCCTTCGCGAGGCTTTGGAGGCTTCGGCTTCGCGTCGAACAAGCGTTGATGAGTGTTTCTAGTTTTGTTTTTTTGGAGTGTAAGAAAGAGTAAGAAAAAAAACATTAGTCGAAAAAAAAATCGAAAAATAAAAAAAAATCACGATGGAGTCATCGCCTCATCTTTATCCTCCGAGCGAGGCCAGCGGCGAGCAGTCCCCGCTGCCCGCCCCGCGGAGGTTCACGGGCGCGCGCGCGGCAACGCTGGCCGCGGCAGCGGCCGCGGCGGCCGCGCCGGTGTCCGAGAGCAGGGAGATGATCGAGGTCGCGAAATCTTCAAATTCGTCGACGGCATCCGTGCCGCGCCGATTCGTGCGGCAGCAGGTGAGGAGCCCTTTCTTTTTTCGCTTTCGCTTTCGTCCTTCCTCTAGACAGGGAGAAGAGGTCGATTTATACAAGCTCGCGGGGAGAGACGAAGCGAGAGAGTAGAAAGAGAAGGAAGAAGAACAGGTTGCCAACTTCGATCTCTTCGGGGCTAGCAAACGAAGAAAAGGAAAAGAAAAAACTCGGCGGCCCTCAACCTCTTCTTCTCCTCTTTCTCTCTCTCTCTCTCTCTCTCTCTCTCTCTCTCTCTCTCTCTCTCTCTCTCTCTCTCTCCCTCTCTCCCCCCCCCCCTTCCCTCTTCTCCCCCCCCCCCCTC
>Ga0114918_10001609_pt1 | contig 20156 bp, 22 predicted proteins | sample LantaG_FD_87015 | JGI IMG/M metagenome (GOLD analysis project Ga0114918, IMG submission 87015) | Deep subsurface microbial communities from Baltic Sea to uncover new lineages of life (NeLLi) - Landsort_02402 metaG | ecosystem: Environmental > Aquatic > Marine > Oceanic > Sediment | place... | reverse complement strand
TTGGGTGTCTGCCACAAAGCCCTAGTGGGCCTGCGCGGTATCATGGGCGATGGATGATAATTGATGTGCTCATATCCCGATCTTGGAACCAAATATGTTCCAGAGTCTTTCTGCCATTGGCTGGCCCAGGCATGGCATTGTCGTGACTGCCATGGTGGAGGTTCCCACAACCAATCATGTGTGGAATAGTCACTGTCGCAATTAACTATCCATAAGTACCTTGTGCGGCTCATGCCGCGGGCGTGTTCAACACTGTCAGCCGCACGCTCATGCGCAAACAATCCTGGTGCAGTGGTTCCTAGATAAAAAACGTCAAACATGATCCGTATAGATGAGATTTACAACCACACATTTTGGCCCTGGATCCGAGATCAACTGCCGCTGACCCGGATGTTCTACTGTGATCCTCCGGGAGTCACTGATCCTGCAGCATTGCGTAATTTTGGACATGATATCACAGAACTACAGTATATATTCTTTCATGACCAAGAGCCTGTGCATTTGGACATACACCGTGATCTTTTTGATTCTGTGCAACAGTATAATCTTGATCTTGATCACCTGCGCGGACCGCGCAGATCAATCATTGTCACCAGCGAATACCACAGCGAAGGCGTGGCCCGGGCCTGTGAACGTTGGGGTTGGCACAGTGAGTACTACTTTTTCCATGGCTGGGCAGCGCTGGACTGGTATCGAGGCTACGATCGTGCCTTCCTGATGCCAGAGCCGCAGCATAGAACCATCACACACAGTTTTGTGTCTGCCAATCGCATCATAGGAGGTCGGCGAGATCACAGGATCATGTTGATGTACCACCTGTTGCGGGCGGGTGTGCACCATGCCCATATCAGTTTTCCTAGAATTTGCCCTGAGGAACAGCAGGACATCGTGGATCTCAGTGCAAAATTTGGCTCAGATGTGCAGGCAGCGTTCCAGGCCGCGGATCTGCCGCTGTGTTTCGCAGGAGAAACAGATCATCCCATGCACAGTTGCTGGTTGAGCCTGTTTGCGGAAAATTCTGTGAGCCTGGCCCATGTGGTCACGGAAACTGTGTACACTGGACGAAGGCAACATCTCACAGAAAAAACATTCAAGCCCATCTGTCTCAGAGTGCCATTTGTGCTGGTCAGCACTGCGGGCAGCCTGGAATATCTAAGACGCTATGGATTCCGTACCTTTGATCATGTATGGTCAGAACAATATGATCTAGAAACAGATGACGCGAGCCGATTGGAAAAAATCGCACGCCTACTCAAGGATCTGGACGAACAATCACCACAGGAGCTACAACGGATGTACCGGGCTGCCATGCCAGTGCTGCAACACAACTGGCAGCATTTCTATGGCGGAGGGTTTGAAAAGGTCCTGTGGCAGGAGCTAACGCAAATGTTAGCTGCCATGAAAGACCATGTACATGCACATTGATTTTTGTTACGATTCGCTGGGGCAGAACTCGGATCTAGGATATCCTAATCTGGCTAAGCCAGATCTAGGGCCGGATCAGTTTGATGTGACCTGGCCGCGTGTGTTGCCACTGCGTCTGCTGATGTATCTGCAGCAGTTCGGATTTCAGTTCCGTGCGCACACTGTGAACTCCGCACCAAGGGGTGCATGGTATCCGGTGGCTTTGGCCTGGCATGACTTTGACTGTGATTACTTTGACCTGATTTCTTCAGCAGCCAAACATCGCGCACGTGATGCCCACATCAGATTCCTGTTCTACTATCACGAGGGTGATAATCCTGGCCGTATCAAACAGAGATTTGACGCGTTGTGTGATCAACATGGCCTGCCTAGATCCTGTTATCTTTTTGTCAGTGCCAACAGTGCAGCTGATCAACAGGATTGCTGCTACTATTTCAACGATCATGAATATTTCTTGAGCTACATCAATCGTAGACAGACTGCTGCGCCGGCAGATAGCAGCGTGAGATCCTATGAATTCACGGCGTTGAATCGCACCCACAAATGGTGGCGAGCCACGATCATGAGTGATCTCCGTCAGCAAGGCACGTTGGATCACAGTCTCTGGAGCTACAACACTGCACTAAACGATCACGATAAGCCGGAAGATAACCCCATAAGACAGGATCACTGTGCAGATTCTACCCGAATCTTGCAGGATTTTCTAGCTCAGGGTCCATACCACTGTGACGGTGCTGATGCAGTGCTGCACAACGACCACCGGCACATCAACACAGATCTCTACAGAGATAGTTACTGCCATCTAGTGATAGAGACTCTGTTTGACGTGGATCAAAGTGGTGGCACGTTTCTCACAGAAAAAACATTCAAATGCTTGAAATTTGGCCAGCCTTTTGTGATCATAGGACCAGTAGGCAGTGTTGCTGCACTGCGGCGGGTAGGTTATCGTATGTTTGATCATGCGATAGACCACAGCTATGACACGATCACAGACAACACTCTCCGTTGGCTTGCAGTCAAGCAGTGCATACTGGACATACAGCAACAAGACATGCATGCCTGGTATCTGCGATGCTTGCCTGATGTGCTGCACAATCAATGGCTGTTCATGACAAAAAGTCACGCAGTACTCGATCAGTTGGTCAAGACTCTAGCTGTAGACAGGAACCCCGTATAGCGTTTGAAATCGATCGGCATCTGCACGATCATTTACCATGGGCTCTCCGCGGATGTTGAGGCTGGTGTTCAGCAACATGGGGCAACCAGTGAGCTGATACCATTGCTGCAGCAGCTGGCGTATGCCTGATCCATCTCTGGCCACAGTCTGGACCCGAGCAGTGCGGTCTACGTGGCTCACAGCAGGATAGAGATCCGGCCTACGCACCTCTGCCACGGTCTGCATGTAAGCACTGTCACGCCAGTTGCGTGGCATTACAAAATAGTCATCCACTAGTTCCTCCAAGATCACCGGCGCAAATGGGCGGAATTTTTGTCTGCGCTTGATGTGATTGACTTGATCTTTGATGTGCATGCCTCTGGGATCTGCCAAGAGAGATCTGTTGCCCAATGCACGTGGACCAAATTCGGCGCGACCCGAAGCCACTCCCACCAGACCTTTTGACATCAACGTGTCCAACAGTGCCTTCACGGGATATTCACCCGAGATGTTGTGCCCCAAGAATGCATCTCGCCACTGCAGGCGACCACCATGGGCCAATGCAGCAGCACCCAGGCTGGATCCCGCATCCCCGGGATTGGACATGATCCATATGCTTCGGAAATAATCACCTAGGCGAGCGTTGGCCACGCAGTTCAAGGCCACACCACCCATGTAAACTAGATTGTGCTCTCCTGTGAGTCGACGAGCTCTGCGCATGATGGCGCGCACCAAGTCCTCTGTCACAGTCTGTGCGCTGGCCGCAAGATCTTCTGGTGCCATGTCCAGGAACTGTAGCTCATCCAAACCAATGTGCAGGTTTTGCCGGAATTGGGCCGTGGTGATGTCTTGTATCACGCTGTCGCGCAGCGCTGCCGCTGCCAGATTGTTTCCATAGGCGGCCATGCCCATGGTGATGTATTCTTCCTCCATGGGTTTGAGACCCACTGCTTTGGTCACTGCTGAATAGAACAAACCGATGCTGTGAGGATATCTCTGGCGCCATACACGTTGATAACGCGCGCGACCAGTCCTGGCCTCGTAGCCGGCACGATAGATTGATATGGTGTCCATCTCTCCTATGGCATCGATCACCACCACGGCGGCTGTGTCGAACGGCGACGTCTGGAATCCAGCGGCAGCATGGCTGAGGTGATGTGCGTAACTGACTTCTCGTCTGGCCGGCCGCTGATACCAGGCACCGAGATGCTGCTTTAGTGCGTGACCAGTGGTCCAGGGACCATAGATTTTCTGTCCGGATCGCCACTGCTGATAGTTGTGCATCCAAGGGCGTTCATAGAATGCTATCGTATCAAAATCATAGTCACAACACTGTTCCAACAGATCCGGATGGAGCACAGGATCATTCTTGATTTTAGAGTAACGTTCACTGTGTCCAGCAAACATGATCTCACCGTCCTCGCGTACTACCGACACTGCTGCATCATGGAAGCCGGCACTGACGCCCAAAATATGCTTCATTTGTATACGAAAGGATCTCTTTTGCGCAGTTCTTTTAGTTTGCGGCGATAGCGTATTTCAAGCTGTATGCGTTGCCATATTTTTTTCAACCATTTCATGTCCATTCTCCTGTCATGCGACTTATGTAGTCCGGATCACTCCAGTGATAATCATAATCAGCCTGTTCACGTGAGGTGCGCACTGCGGCCACATCTAGATGTTGGTTCAATTGCTGCCAAATTCGGGCACAATCAACACTGCCAAAACTGCGCAGCAGGTCTACCTGGCCCACCTGGGGATGTCCGATTGTGAGTGCAGGATTGTCCGGATCAAAGGCATTGGCCTCTAACCAGTGGCGGAACTGCTGCAATTGTGTGCGCATGAAAGGATGATGCGCAGTGTCTTGTGCCCATTCTATGTCAAAATCTGCTGCTGCCTCGGTCTGGCTGCGTAGGCTGGTAGTGGTGAGTTCGTTGATGCGGCTGTGGGCACCTTCGTCCTGGAACACTTCCCAATGATGCTTGCCCACGGCCTTGTTCACGCCCACGTACACCCCACCCTGAGGCCTGGCTATGGTGTCTATGCCAAACATATTATGATCCTCTGCGCACAGCGCGAATCTTGGAGCATGATTCCATGACATGATCTGGCTGGGCCTCTGCCACTCTGGCAGGGTGTGTTTCTTGCGCCAACTCATGGCCCAGGTCTCAAACTCGTGGCACAGGAGATTGAGTTGGCTGATGTGCCAGCGTGTTTCTGCATCAGCAGCCTGCCAATGCGCACTCATGTTGCCGCTGACGCCTTGCAGGTCCTCAAAGTATCTGTGTAAGCGATTGAATCGGGCATGATTCAATCGCAGCTCGTGATCGATGCATTGTTCCAGGGAAAAATAATCATCGATGCTGTAGCATACAGCACTGCGGTTGATGTGCTCGATGGATCGATTGATTTCAGCGCAGAGAAAATCCCCATGTCTCTCACTGTCGGCAAAACCCATGAAGCAATAGTTTTTTTGCAGAGCCAGACCCTGAGCCAACACGTCATCCAGTGCACTAAGCCATCGGCGAGACAGGCTGTTGTCCCAGACATCAATCCACACCGACAGCGCGGTACCAAGCTGTCGGTCACGCAGCACTATTTCAATCTGGTCAAGCAATGGATTGCCACCAGTCATATATTTCCGGATCCGGCTGCAAGATGTCTGACATCACAAACTTGTCCTGTCGGATGCTTTCTAATTTCAAGATCCTGGATTTGCCCTGTGCCAGGCCTGCTTTGTATCGATCAGGCCATTGCTGCTGAAAAGTTGGCCTGGTCTTCAATTGAGTCAGCAGGTCTCGCAGCGCCCCATGCGTGTCGGGCAGCAAGGAATCTATTTTGCGATCCAGTATGTGACGAGGCAGAGCCAAGGGACTCATCACGATGTCTGGTGAAAAACTGAACATGACCTTGGCCAGCACCGCTACTCCTATCTGATCGGCCAATCGTTGTATGTTGATGACTTCAAACAGCCCCGGCAAGGTCAGTGTGAAATCAATACGCATCTGCCGGGCATGTTTGGCAGTGCATACACCAGCAGCAAAGTTTCTCAGCCATTGTGCATAGTCGAGCCCGGTGCGGATGTATTCTCCTGTGGCTGCAGTGCCATCCAGGCTGGCACAGATCTGCCAGTCTCGCACATTGGCCAGGATGTCCTGATAAAGATTCTGGCCCTGATAATTTATCCGGGAAAGATTGGTATTGTATCTGGCGTACAGCCTGTGTCCATCACCTAGTTCGATGATGCGTTTCATGTAGCGCCAATGTTGCTCGTACATCAAGGGTTCTCCACCTACCCAGTAGATTTCCTCAACACGATGCTGTTCCACTGCTTGAGAAAATTCCTGTTCAATCTGGCTGTCTTGGAATGCACTTATGGCTCGGCGCACTTCGGGCCGCATCCAATTGTTTTTTGGATTGTTCCAATTGATCATGTCGTGCTGCCGCTGCTCTGTCTCCCAAGAGCTTGACAGCATATCGCCGCAAGTGCGGCATTTAAAATTACAGAGATTTGAAAATCTATAGTCCCAGCTCACTGGCAGCATGTCAGTGCGACCGTCCTCGTCTGTGACACGCATGGCGTCATCGTACTTGTGTCCAAACAATCTGTTGAAATAACTGCGATACACGTCTATGTTCAGCAACTGTTGGTTGCAAACTTCGCACTCTGGCAACACCTCTCCTGCTATCATCCTGCGCCGCACTGAGCGCATGTGGTCAGAATTCCAGTGCTGCTCCAGCGTGATCGGTATGTAACTCCCGGTGCCCACAGCGGTGTCAATGTACTGGGCAAAGTTCTGTGCAGGTTCTCGGCTGGCACAGCACATCCGGCGTTCAGTCTGTGGACTCAGATATGTGTGAGTCCAGGGTGCCATGCATAGATTGTCAGGCCACATCATAACCGAGGCTGTTTGCCAGCTCCCATATTACGGATCTCAGGTCCTGACCACGTTGTTGATCCAACTTGCGTATCTGTTCAATGATTGCAGCTGCATCCATGCTGTTGCCAGCCATCATGAAAGCCCGTATGCGATCAAACTCCTGTCGATGCCAAGGCGAGACCGTGGCACTGTCCAGTCGGCGAGCAGCCAATGTTTTTGCCCGCGCAGGAAGGCTGGCGATGCTGAAATATCTGGCTTCATGCAACATGTTCCAGTACACAAAATCAAAATCCTGCAGGTCAATCCACTCAGCGAGACCTTCAAGGTGCCATACGTTGAAGATGTTCACTGTGCTGCACACCTGCAGTCGCATGTTGGCATGCTTGACTCTCTGGTCTCGAAATCGATCTAGATTGGTCATTACTTCAGACCATAGAGCATTTGTGCGTTGATATTCAAAACGTTCTCCGAGGTCGTCAATGCTGAAAGCGATCTCTACGGTCTTGAAATGCTGCCATATCAATTCGGCATGTGCTGGATAATGTGTACCGTTGGTGTTGTAGTGTATCTCCACCAGATGGGCAATACCGCGATCCACGATGCCCTGCAACATGTCAAAGTGTTCCTGGATCATGAAGGGTTCGCCACCGGTGAATTCTATGTAGCGTATCTGATCCAACATGGCATCGATCTGATTCCAGAATGTGTGATTCTCTCTGGGCCATGCTCCCTGTCGCAGCATTTGATAATGGATGCTGCTCTTGCGCAGAGCAGGATCTGGCATAAGCGTGAGTTCTTCTGTGGCAAAGGTAGAACTAGACCATGATCCGCAGATGCGGCATTTCAGATTACAGATATTGCCCAGTTTGAGATCCAGGAACATCAGAGGTCTAGGATGCTGTGTCCATGGCTCATCGGAGATCATGTGTTTGAGTCGATCCAGTGTGTGCATGCGCTTGCTGGTGCGTCCGGAATCTTCTTCACTCCAACATTTACGACATGTGGCTGGACGTCGGCCTTCAAGGAAAGACTGTCGCAGTTGATACATGTATTCGCTCTTCTGTACAGTGTCAAGATCGGCTGTGGCCAGATTGAATTTCACAGAGTGAGAATCCAGTATCTCCTCTTCGGCCAGACAACAAGGTCGCACCGTACCAATGGGGGTGGCCTCCAGACTGATCCAAGGCAAAACACAGAATTGATCATGGAGTAATTTCATATTAAAATACTTGATAACTCGGGTAATTTATCTTGTATTTTTTCATTTCTGATCATATCGAGCTGCCTAGTCTTTGCACGAAACACATCGAGCTGCGACGAATTATCCGAAGCATTCATGAACTTTATGGCACTCTGGAAACCGTTGCTGGCACGACGCAGATCATCCTGCGGACTAAGCCAAGCTATGTGGTTTATGTATTTTTGCTCTATTTCTTTTTTGAGACCGAACGGTAGTATATCAATCCTATAGTGAGAAGGATTTGTAAGGTTGTTAATGTTAAAGTCTCTCGCTTTGATCAATCCTTTTTCGGTCCACGATCTATGAAAATCAGGAAGGTGCCAGGCATTCAGCACACTTAGAGTAGCACTGATATAAAAATCAACCTGCGGACAGATATCCATCATCTGTTCACGATTGCGTTCCACAGTATCCCACTCTGTGCCTTTACGGATGTATTCGGCACGAGGGCCCATGGCATCCAGGCTGGCGCCCACTGCCACACTATCAAACCGTTTCCAATATTCGAACGCTGATCTCTGGCCCAGACCCGAAATTGTGAAATTTGTATTGTAGATCAACCTGACATTGAATTTTCCGCGTCTTTCCAGTTCGTCCAGTATGCGATAATGCTCATCCATCATGAGCGGCTCTCCGCCGGCAAAATATATTTGCTCTACATGATCTATGTGTTCTATCAACTGTTCCCAAAGATCGGTTTCGAATTTTCCTGCATATATCAGTGCCTTTTCTTTGTAATCTGGAGCAATCTTGAGTTGATCCTGATACCAACTGGAGCTGAATTGTGGTCCGCAGCTTCGGCACTTTAGATTGCACAAGTTGTTAAATCTCACATCCCAGTACACCATTGCAAATTTCTCTAAAGATCCATTTGTCTTGGTTGAATGTATTCTTTTGATGTGCTTGCCATGGTGTTTGTTTGCTGAATGCCGCATGCTGAAAAATCCCGATCGTTCCTGCTCGTAGCATCTATCACATCCAGCAACTGGTCGATCGTTTAACATGTCCAGCCGTATCTGGTTCATTGATGAATTGTTCCAGATTTCTTTCATGGTATTTTTATTGGTGTTTCCAACTACTCCGGTCTGGAAGTTAGATCCACAACACGGATAGCTATCACCATTTGGACTTACAAAGAGATGTGTCCAAGGATATATGCAAAAAACGTCACTTTCTAACAACAGATTTTTTTCTTTCATTGAAAGATCTTGGAAATCAACGTCAATCGGCATACGACTATTGTAATTGTATCGATTTTGTTCGCTGCCATTTGAAATCTTTTTTTTGGCTGGTTTATCGCAACCGAAAAAATCAAAGGTCAACGGGATTTTGTCTGTGCTTATGTTTTTCAATTCTTCAGCTGCTGGGCCTATCAATTCTGGTGATATTGTCAAAACAACAACAAAAAAGTTGCTGATGTCTACTATGTTCAGTGCTTCTTGCAGAGTAATTAGAATTTGGCCGGCAGCAGCATCCAGACTGGTGTATTCATCCCCTTGGGATAAAGTAAAGATTATACGTTGCTCTAGAAAAAATTCAGTGCGATATAGAGATTTGACCTGCGCCATTAACCAAGGCGCACGCTCTACCAATGAATAACTGTACCAATCGTCGAGACTGACCACTCCCAACACTGTGTATTTTTCTTGATATTGTTTCAGTAAACTTTTCAATGTCATATTTTATTGTACCAATCTTTTAATCCTGGAAATGTTGATCCGAAATCTCGGCACCGGCGCCGATCGTACTGTTGGTAGAACTGTTTGAAATCATTATGCAAATTGGGCATATCAAAGGAGCCACTGTGCGGCGTCTTGACCACGTCGAGATAGTCGATGAGTCTTTGCACGTGATGGCGTTCATGGGCATGCAGCATGATATTGTTGTTAAAGCGATCGAGCCAAGATTGCAAACGGCCGCGATAATGATCTCGGATCTCTGCAGGCAGAACCAAGGGTGATTGGAAACTGGGAAAACGCAGGATGTTGAGTGTAAAATTAGGAAAGTTTGCGCCAAACTGCTGTTTCCACAGCATGAGATAGGTCAAGAATTCTGGCAAGCTCTCTAGGCACAGCGCGTTGATGGTACACATCACATGCAGCGCTCTTACCTGACCACCCTGCATGATGCGCTCCATGTTCATGCTCCACTGCCCGTAGTCCAGGCCATCACGGATGTATTCCGCATGTGGTCCTATGCTTTCGTTGGAAGTATAAATGTCCAGTTCAATTCCCCCACAGGAATCAATGGCACGCTTGATCACATCAAACTCCATGCCGAGATTTGAGTTGATGGCCAACCGCGTTTGACTACGTCCAGGGTTGTCCCGGAACCAGTCTATCAACTGCCAGGTGTATCCGGACATGAGCGGTTCTCCGCCGGTGATGCGCAGTTCTGCCAGTGTACGGTGAAGATCGCTTTCCCACCATGCAAAAAACGCGTCCACGTATGGATTAGGTTCTCCAAAGCGAAATAGTTGAGCATGATCATGCTCGTGAGTAAAATGATTTCTGCCGTCTGAAACAAGACCGCGGTAGGGTCCATGGTTCCGGATGTCTTTAACCCATGTAGAACTGAAAGCTGGATTGCAGTAAGAGCAAGCAAACTGGCAAGTACGGTCAAATGATATCTCAAGGGTGCGCAGATTGATATCTTGATCTGGCGGCGTAATAGCAGCTTCGTGTAGGTGATGTATCTCATAGATCTTGCTCTTATATATTCGATCGCTCACAGCATCGCGGTCCATGTCCTCGATTCGCCAGCAGTATTCGCAACCTGCAGGGCGTCGACCTGCCTGCATGTCTGCACGATCCTGTTTTTTCTCAAGTGTGTTGTGCAGCAGCCGTGGATTCGACTTTACTGCATCTATGTCAATCAAATGCGCAGGGGGATGGTGACAACTAGTGGTCATGCCGGACCCCAGCCACACAGTGGCGTTGTACCACTTGGCGCCGCAGAAGCTGGCACTGATGGGGTCTAATACCTGTTGTCGGTATTCTAGGTCATGCATGGTCATGAAGGAATTGGAAGAATCTTTCTGGAAAATCTCGTCGGGTGTGTGCTGTGAATTCATCGAGTTGTTGTTGATTGTATTTACATACGTCTTGGCAGGCAGCCAGGAAACTGCCAAGATCCTGGCGGCACAGATCTGTGACCACTGCTGTGATGCGATCCAGGCGCGTCTGGGCATGATCTATGCTGTCAAATGATTCATCGATCGCAGGGCCAAACGTGCGGAATCCCAAGGATCGCAGATCGCGATAGTATCCTGCATTAGCAGCCACGATAAACGGATGTCCCATGGCCAAGGGTTTGGCTATTTTTTCGGTTCTGAAACTGATGGCACTTTCTGCACACACAGTTTCTGTGACCACGCTGAAGTAGGTATCAATGTAGGCCCGGGGTTCGAGATAGATCTCTCCCCATTCCTGACGGAACAGTTCTTGTTTGAGATTGGTAGTATCCGTGATGGGACCAAACACCGGATCGCGATATCGGGACAGTTCATATTGATCTGGCAGGCGCTGTAGAGCCGTGGGTGTGGCCATGACATTGATGTGATCTTCCACAAAGTCAAAATGTCGGACCACAGTGGGCTTGGCATCCAGCATGGTGTACAGGCTGTGATCCAGCAAACCACAACGGCGCCAACGTTCATAGAGATACTTGCGATGCGGTCTTGCCCGACCATTCAGGAACAAGAACTTGTAGGGCTTGGGCCTACGGTCAAAGATTTCGTTGGTTCGATCCTGGGCCACACGATTTTCAGGAAAGTCCATGATGCGTATCAGGAAGTGATCAACACACAGGCACGGGTATGCAGCATCCACAGGCGCTGCTGATATCAACAACATTTGATGTTTTTGCAGCAGATCATCCAGGCGCAGTTGTTGTATCTGCGATTGCAATGTCCACGATCCTTCGGCTGCATTGCAGAATATCATGACATAGTGACCCGTTTCGGCCATGTCACGGAATTTTGCCATGTTGTCCAGCAGATTTTGTCGGCCCACGATGTACACAGATCCTGGTTCGGGATCTATCTGGCCAAAATCATAGAAATCTCCGGCTGCCACTGATTGCAACAGATCAAAAACTTCACTGAATCGATCAACATATATCCTAGGTGTTTTTTGCATGGTGCTCACATTCGTGCCACCATTGTCGCATCTGTGGAAACACTGCCAAAAAATCTGTGCCACGACGACAATCATGTTCCGAAAAAAATCTCCAGAAGTCCGCCTTGACCACTGTGTGATCCTGCGTTTGGCCTGCTCGCATCCAGGCGATGTCTCTGCGCAGGCGTTGAACTTCATAGTCTTTGAAGCCATGACATGGATCTTGATCAGTTTCCATGTTGAGTTCCATCCAGTCTGCGGTGCGTTCCAGGACAGCCGCGTAACTCTCGGGCAGGATCTGCAGGCTCTGCCAGGCCGGCTGCCGCAGCACCGGTGTGTCAAACCACACCCGCTGATATGTGGTACTGTGTGTGCGTCGTAGATCTAAAACAAATTCCAAGAGTTTCTGCAGGCCCAGCACCGAAAGGTTATTCATGGTCACGATAAATGTTAGACTGTTGCGACCTGGCACCTCACGCAGCCACTGATCACATCTGCCGAGACAGAGTTGTGCATCCAGACCGTGGCGAATGTATTCTGCATGTGCTAGATATCCCGAATCTATGCTGACATACTGCATGAAGTGTTCAATGTTAGTATCACACAGACGTTGAGTATAATCCAGATACTTCTGCCAGAGTCGATCTTCAACTGAAAAATTTGATGTGACATTGAGATGCAGATCAGGCTTGGGCAGGGCCAATACATAGTCAAACACTCGATAGGTGTTGCGATCCATCAAGGGTTCACCACCGGTCATCCTGAAATGCCTCAGTTGAGGATATAAGGTAGGCCACCAGGTCCAGAATGCCTCCATAAAAGGATTGTGTTCTTTTACCGGGATTGGCCTGCGATCCCCGGTGAAATGTTCGGGCGCATTGTGCGGCATGCTGGTGGGATATGCCCCTAGGCGTTGGCTTTCATCCTGCCAGGCAGAAGAAAATTGTGGACTGCAATAACTGCATTTCAGATTGCAGGCATGATTGAAGTTGACTTCTACATAACTGGGTATGACATCATCTTCGGCACCGGTGGAAGCGGCTATGCGATCAAAGTCTATGGCGGCCCAGGGTTCGCCCGACCTGTAGTGTCGATCACTCATCTGACCAAGGTCTTCCATGTTCCAGCAGTACTGGCATTCAGCTGGGCGGGTCCCAGCCAGCATCATGCGTCTCTGTTGTTTCTTGTGCTCGGTGTTGTGCAAGGCCCCCGGGTTGCGACCAATCTCTGCTATGGGAATACGATGCAAAGGCGGATGATAGCAACTGTTGTTGAGTCCAGTGGGCAGATGAAGACTTACCTGCTTCCATTTAGCCAAACAAAGACTGGGGCTCACTGACTCGAGTTTTTCTTTTATAGTCTCGGCATTCTCTAAGAATTCTGATTTCATAAGGAATGGCCAAGGACACGCATTGCAACTGATACTGCATGCCCCACTGTTCCAATACCGATTACTCCTATATTCATTGTTGTATTTTTAGAATAGGATTAGTGCAAGAATTCCATGGCTTTGTCAAGAGGCTGATAGATTTCATTGTAGTTACTGCTTCTACAGTATGATACACACCCATTGGTGTATACAAGCATATGCCCGACGATATCGGAATATATCTATCACTGCCATCATCAAGTTTTTCTATGTATACGCCTTCGCCTTCCACATACAACACAAACTCATCAAATTCGGGGTGGAAATGATGTCCTCGAGTTTTTCCCGCATTGGTAACTTGGTAAACAAATTCCAATATGGGTGTATTAGGAATGTAACTGGCAATCAAACCTCTGCCATCTTGCAAGGTAGATAGATTGATATCAGGCGAAAGTATTTGTGCACGGCCATTCATGGTAGTAACTCTACTCGATCAAGATCATTGTCAATTCCATGAAAAATAGCATTTACAACCTGTGAAACATTTAAACAATTCATTTTATCATATTCTTTTTCGACTTCTTCCCGTGATTTTGTACCTTCGTAATTTTTCCAGAGAAGATTGGTTCGTGTCCTCCCAATAAACACTTCGGTCCAGATGATGTGTGGATATGCAGGTCTTAGGCTGTCAAGAGCATATTTCAATGCTGTTTTACTTGAAGAATAACACACACGAAATGGTTTGTGTTCCAGTGTAGAAGCCGATCCAATCCATAAAAATCTTTTGGCTGCTGGAGCTTGTAGAAATTTCTTGGCCAAAAATAACGCGGATACAAAATTTACATTTATCTGGGCAAGTTGATTGAAAGCACTGTTGTGTTCGAATCCTCGATAGGTTCCTTGATTGGTGCCGGCACAGTATATCACGGTGTCGATGACAGACAAATCTATGCTATCTATGTTGAGTGGATCTGACAGATCTAGCTCGGACCTTGTGGGAGCCAAAAAATTGACTTTTCTGTTTTGCAATTCGTGACAGACACCTTGGCCAATGCCGCCACGTCCTCCTGTTATGAATACATTTTTCATTGTGATTTCAATTCCTTTAATAAGAAAAACATTCCGCTGCTAAAATCTCTAGGGAGATATACTGGCATATAATTATGTAGTTTTTTTTAAGTCGGGCATACATTTTCAATTAATTCTTGCTCTCGTGTGTATGTAACAGACTTACCATCCCTTCTGCTTTCTTATGATATCAATCTCTCTTATGATTACACTTTGAGCCAATTGCTAAGATAGTGATGTTTGAAGAATCTACTGTGAGAAGCATCCATGCCGGTCATGGGAAGATCCAGCTGCGTTGTAAGTGCATCTTCATGGTCGCGAACAACAGAGTCTGCATCCAAGAAGTTGACCTCTTGCCATATCTGTTCTAGGGCATCAAACCATTGTACTTCTCTGTAGTCCCAATCTGTCAGCATGATGCAGGCTGACTTGTTTCCATTTGGCCAGGCATAGACTGGGGCTTACAGCGTCTAATTTAAACCTGATCGATTCGGCATCTGTTAGGAATTTGGATTTACTCATATTCATGATTTTTCAATGTAAGATCTAAAACTAAATCTTTATATGGCAGAAGATCGAAAAGATTTTCATTGCGTATTTTGTCTAGTAACAAAATATGTCGCACAGCGTGTAAAAAAAGGTACTCATTATCGTCTCTGACCAGCATTGACATCATGTGGTTGTAATGGGATTCCGATATCATGGACTGTATTAAATCCACACAATCTCTTGCCTGTAATTGCAGACTGGGAGGTATGGCGTCAAGACTTAGATAATCTGGACCTGACAAAATGTTTAAATTTACGGAGATTTTTTTTTCAGTTGCATACACAAATAGGTTAGGTAAAAACCATACATTCAACATGGACACTGTGGGTGCCAATACCAGATGTAGATTATTGGCAAATCTATTCCTGGCCACTAACAAGATTTTAATGTTGTCGTCGATTTGTTGCCAGACACTGCCAGATCTGATACTGTTTATTTCGGGCCCTGCTGCATCCAGACTCACAGTAATATTGACTTTTTTGAAATGCCTCCAAATTTCAAAGAAATCATTGCCTTTGTAATTTATCTGTGTGAGATTGCTGTTATATCTCAAACATATATCTTTTGCCAATCCTCGTTTGATCGTTTCTAAGAGAAAATCATAATGGTCTTTCATGATCAACGGTTCGCCGCCACACCAATAAACGTCTTGCAAATCGGCAGTGGCCAACGAATCGATATAAGGCCAAAAATTAGATTTCTTCAAGGTATCATGATGCTTTAATTCCTTTGCCCATTGATTGCTAAAATGTGGCCCACAGTATCGACATTTGAGGTTGCATTGATTGCTGTGGCGGAAGTCTAGGAAATTTATTCCTGGTCCGAGGCGTCCTGTGTACGCTTCAAAAACTTGTCGATAGCTTGGTCGACCCAGATCTTCATTTTGCCAGCATTTTTTGCAGGCGTCCGGCCTGGCAGTTGACTTAAGGTCGTGGAATCTTTCTGGATCTGATATCGATGACAAAGGTTTACTGTATTCAGCAGAAACTTGGCAGCAAGGTCTAATTTTTTGGTCAGGAAATATGGCCACGCCGTGGTCAATGGCCGGACATGTCCAGGATGTCATTACCATCTTTCTTGTCTACGGATCACATCAATTTCTCTCACCATGACGCCTTGATTGTGCCAATTGCTGCGATAGTGGCGCTTGAAGAATGCACTCTGCTCTGGCGACAGGACAGACATGGGTAAATCAAGTTGTGTCTGCAGAGACTTGGCATAGGTGTCTGCTGCTTCATAAGGATCCACATGCTGTTCTACCGACCAGAGTTGTTCCAATGCGTCAAAACTCTGTACAGTCCTATGATCCCAATCTGTCAACATAGTACAGTGGGTACCCATCCTGGCTCCCATGATAGCCCAGATGCCATGCTGCACATCTGTGCCCACATTGTGCCAGATGGTAAGATGATCCAGATTTCGCTGATGCACTCGGTCACGGAATTCTGCAGCGGTGGGTCTACGACCACGATCCAGACACATTTTTACACCTTCACGAAAGCCGGAACGCCAGGCCTGGCGTTCCGATCCATTGGGATAGGTGGTTGAATAACAGTCATGCATGGCCCAATAGCGAGGATCAAAGCAGAACTCCACTTCGGTTTCTGTTGACCCGTCTGTGGCTTCGTGGGTGCGCATGTTCTGCACAAATTCTCTGGTCCATGAACTGATGCCGCCATTGCCATACATGAGTCCGTTCACATGATTACGTGCACGCCAACGGAACACTGCCTGCTGCCACGATGCATCTGCAAATTCTAGAGTGAGATTGAAGAACCGTTCATAAGGCAAGTTATCGCCATCGATCAGTATGAAACGTTCGGTGGTACTGGTTTCAGCCGCGGCTTTGTGTGCAGCATCCGATCCTCGTACGCCGTCCACTCGTCGTGCCCAAGGTATCATGTTGTGGATTTTGATCCAGAACTCTTCCTTCTGCGGTTCATCATAGCTCAAATAGATGCAGTCAAGATCTGCGATGTCAATGGATGTCATAGATTTGCTTTTTCCATTTTTGATGTGGCTGGTCACTGGATACGATCACGCAGACGTCTCTGGGGTCACAGGCTGTGCCCGATTCTGTGTCAGGTGCCAACCGTGACACCTGTGCCCGGGGCCTCACCACCACCAGCGCACCATGCTGCACCAGCACATTGTGCGATGCAAGCACATAGGTGGCCTGGTCAACTTCAATGTATGTGCCTGGCAGTGTCTCCATGCTGTAGAACAAGGGCCGGCCTTGATCATCATGATACAGACGATACTGCACAGGTTCTGGTTCAGGCCACCGGAACGTGGTGATCACCTGCCAGAAATTGTCAGTGGTTTCGCGGCTCATGATGGTTGCCACTGTTTCACATGGTAGTGCAGCACACCCCATTGTGCCACGGTGTTGATGCGCATGGGATCTGTTTCCCAGGTCAGTTCCTGGGTCCAGTCATCGCTGTGCGTTGGATTGATGTGGGGTTTCATGTGTGTGATCATGGGCCCTGAACCTTCTGGCAGTGTCACACGTTCTGGACCCATGATCACAGCTGCCATGGCATACACCACGTCAGTGCTGGGCTGATCTTCCGCAAACTTCAGCAGAGTTCGATACTGATCCCAATGGCCAAAGATCGCTCGCACCAACTGCCAAAACTGCTGTGCAGTGCGGCTCACACGCCAGTAGGTGATGGCGTTGTACACATCCGGGAAGTGATTTGCATCAAAAATCCTGCGGTATCTGCGACAATGCGTGCGGGCACCGTAGAAGTCGCGTGCGCCCTGGCTGATTACCACATCACGATGTTCAAGCAGGGGCCACCAGTGATCTATGGCACTGGTGACCAACATGTCTGCTTCCAGTTTTATGGTCTCTCGGTATGGGCTGATGTGCCAACACTGCCAGTCATTGGCAAAGCCACCCTGGTCCCCGTGCGGTAGGTCATCTCGAGTGATGATGGTGATGTTCGCATCAGGATGCCAGGATCTGATGCTGTCGGCCAATCTCCCAGCACACTCCACATAGTTGGTGTCGGCGCGGTCAATGGCCGGAATCACGTATCCGCGTTCATGTGTTATTGGCAATGATGGCCTCCAGCTGTGTCTTGCCCATGGCATGGAAATCCTGCGATACCGTGATCCAGCGGCGCTGATTTTCGCCATTCACAAAATCCACACGATATCGATCCTGATCTGTTTCAGCCAGAGCATGTTCAGGTGTCAGCGTGGCCAGGTTCCAGGGTATGGCTGCATGATCCAGGGCATGCCCATCACACACCAGCAGCGCGATGCTCAGTGCATGATCATTGCGATAGGTGGTCTGGCGTATCTTGTAGAGATCACGGTAGTGATTCCAATTGTCGCGCACCATGCGCATCGCGGCGAATATCAGGCCAGCATGTGTGCTGCGACGGAACATGATCACCGTGGCCCACCACTGCGGCATGGCATGCTCACCGAAATGGTTCAGACCCTGGAAGTCATTGCAGCCCGTGATGTCATAGGCCTCACGATGTGCCAAGAAGTCTTGGTCAGCATCCAACAACGGCAGCAGCTGATCACTGGCCACCACGTAGTCTGCATCCAGCAGCAGCGTGCGGTCCCAGGGTGACAAATCATAGGCATCCACCCGGCTGAGATTGTGCCAGGTCACATGGCCAAGATCACTGAAATGCCTGGTGTTGCTACCAGTGGGTTTCAGATCTGTGACGATGTTCGTCTCTATGCCAAGATGCCGTTCAATGTTATTGGCGTTCCAGGCAGCCATGGCTGCATAGTCTGTGGCACCATTGTTCACGGCAAAGATCAGGGCACCCGTGGTCATCTCAGCTGGCTGTGTGCCTGATGTTCCATGAGCCAGGCAGTCATCTGCTCCTGCCAACGCTGCTGTGCGATGTCACGCAGTTCTGCCACCGTGATGCGCACCGGTGTGTGGTAAAGATCCAGGATCACGGCCTCTGTGTCCCCACACACTGCGAGCAAGGTCAGCAGGTCAGGACCGGCCTGCCACATGCCACCAGCGTGCGCAAACAGCATTTTGGCCTGGTAGCGTTCCTGCAGCAGTCTGCGTGCGGCCGCATGGTCAAAACGCGCGCGGCCATGCGCGATCAGTTCGTCAGTGTCCATAGGTTTATTATACTACAAAGACCACGCAAGGTCTAGGCCCTGCGGTTCAATCTGGCAGAGATTACAACCGGATTAGGCCACAGTGGCAGCGATGGTGGGCGAAGCGATGGTGAAATATGTCTGGCTGGGCGGAATCACAGTGACCAGGGTGGTGGGCGCTGTGCCCGTGATAGTGGTGCTGGGGGATGAAGTGGCAGTGCCACCCGAGATGTTGGCTGACGTACCTGCTCCGGAGGAACCGTCACTGACCCAGGTGGTGATCAGGGTGATCACCGATGAGCTGGTAGCCGTGGCCGTGGTGCGTATGAATTCTCCCGAATATGGGCTGACATCATTATTGAGCTGGAAGATCGTGACAGGCGAGCCTGTGAGATTGTAGAAACCCGTGGTGGTGGCCAGTGTGGTCTGTGTGCCACCGGTGCCGCCCAGGCGTGTGGTTCCGGTGTAGGCCTGGCCTGCTATGGTGTTGGTTGTGGAGTTCACACGGCCAGTGAGGCTGATGGTGCCTACCTTGCCGCTCAGGGTGTTCCAGTCCGCGTCGGCGTCGGTGCCGGTGCTGCTCTTGCCGTACTTGAGCCTCAGTATGCCGCCTGCATTGAAAAAGAATCGGGCAGCATTGGCCGAGGCAAAGGTCACGACGTGGGTGAAAGTGATGGTGAATGCTGCGGTGCCCGAGCCCGTGGCCGTGGTCTTGGAAACACTGCCGGTGAAGATGCCGGTCTCTGTGCCGGACGCTGCAGCATTGCCACGGTTGGTGGTGATAGTGGTGAGATCAGTGTTGATATTGGCCAGGATCTCAATCAAGTTGCCTGTGGTCGGGGCTGAACGTGATGTTATGGTGGTGCCAGTATGGCTGGCCAGCGATGAGATGTTGTTAACCAAGCCGGCCCAGTTTGTTGCAGTCACCGTGGCCGCAGCACTCACTGTGCTCAGGGCCGTGCCACCGTAACCCTTGTCACCGGATCCAGTGGAAAAGATATCGTTCACATTGGCACCAGCGGTGTCGTTGGCAAATCCGTTGTAGTCAGCGGCCTGGATCAATCCTCCTACGGTGTACGTCATGTTGTGTTCCTTATTTGATGGTGACTATGGCTTCTACCATGCCTTCACTGCTGTCCACTCGGTCTTCCAGAGCGCGACCAATCACGTTGAAGGCCGAAGCTTCTCCAGCCAGAGCAGCACGAGCGATGCCGTTGCCTGCGGCCACCAGGCGATCACCTTTGCGCACCATGCCTGTCACACG
>Ga0114918_10001608_pt1 | contig 20170 bp, 17 predicted proteins | sample LantaG_FD_87015 | JGI IMG/M metagenome (GOLD analysis project Ga0114918, IMG submission 87015) | Deep subsurface microbial communities from Baltic Sea to uncover new lineages of life (NeLLi) - Landsort_02402 metaG | ecosystem: Environmental > Aquatic > Marine > Oceanic > Sediment | place... | reverse complement strand
TGGTTAAATAGTAACTGGTTAAATAGTTACCAATTACCAGTTACCAATATCGAGGGAGGATAGTTTATATGAAAATTAAAACGATAGGTTTGGCGTGTTTGGCAGTTTCCGTTGCTTTACTTATGGCCGCTGGGTATAGCTGGGCTGGTTCTAAAGGGACCCCAAACACAAGAATATGTGCATTTGGGAACCCTAAAATTGCCTCGGGGCATGGGGTGAAGATTGGCGTTGTGAGTATTCTCAAGGTTTTTCAGAATTGCAAGGGAAATGAACAGTACAGGCAATCGGCCATTGCAGAGCGGGCCCGTGCCGAAGCGGAGCTGGAGAAGCTTGCCAAAGAGATTGATGCTGAAGAGGCGGGACTAAGGACATTAAAGACTGGCAGCGATGACCACCTGGCCAGGGTAAAGCAGATTATCACAAAGCGGGCCAGCTTGCAGGCTCAGCAGGAGTTCTATAAACAGCGGGCAGCACTGAAGGAACAGCAATGGACTGAAAAGGTTTACAAAGATGTTTTGCGAATCACTGCTGAAGTGGCAAAGGAAAAAGGTCTGGATATAGTGCTTGAAAAGGATGAGCCCGAGTTTCCCTTGTCAAATTATACTGAGCTTATGACGGTTATAAGCACGCATAAGGTGCTCTACAGCAGCGGCTGTGTAGATATTAGTGATGAGGTTATGGCTCGGCTGGATGCAGAGCAGTAGGGAGGGCATCAGGGTGATATTTACTGTTGCACAGTTAGCTAAGCGTGTCGGTGCTGAGTTGGTTGGTGACGGCTCGGTAGAAATTGGCGATGTTGGCGCGGTTGACCAGGCCGACGAGAGAACAATCGCTTTTGTTACAGACCAAAAGCATATTTCAAAACTTCAAACCTCGCGTGCCGCCGCCGTTATTGTTGGTAAGCGCATCAAGGATTTGGCCAAGCCGCAGTTGATTGTTAAAGATGTTAACGCAGCTCTGATAGAGGCCTTGAGTATTTTTGCGCCTAAATTGAAAGCTGCTGCCGAAGGGATTGACCCGACTGCGAAAATTGGGCAGGCCGTTAAGCTTGCCAAAGGCGTTTCAATCGGCCCTTTCACCGTGCTCGATGATAATGTTGAGATTGGCATGGGCAGCGTAATTGCCGGCGGATGCAGGATAGGTGAGAATTCGAAGCTCGGCAAAAACTGCCGGCTTGACAGCAATGTTGTGGTTTATCACAACTGCTGTTTAGGCAATAATGTCGTCATTCAGGCTAACAGCACAATCGGCTCAACGGGTTTCGGCTATTCTTTTATCGACGGCAGCCATAAACTTATTCCGCATAACGGCGGAGTGGTGATAGAAGACTTTGTCGAGATAGGCGCTAACTGTTGCGTTGACAGGGCGAAGTTCAGAAATACGGTAATCGGAGCTGGGACAAAGATAGATAACCTTGTGCAGATTGCTCATAACGTAATAATCGGCAAATGCTGTCTGATAGCGGCACAGGTGGGTATCGCCGGCAGCTGCAAACTCGGTGATGGTGTTGTGCTGGCGGGGCAGGTTGGCCTGGTGGATAATATAGAGATAGGAGATGGTGTGATGGTTGGCGCTCAATCAGGTGTTTACCACAGTGTAGCAGCCGGGAAGAAAATATTTGGCTCGCCGGCGATCGACAGCAAGGAAGCATTAAAGATAGTTAGTTTGACGAGCCGTTTGCCGAAGCTGGCTGAGTTGCTCAAGCAACTACGTAAGAGGGTAGAAAGACTTGAAGCTTCAAAAGACGATAAAAAGTGAAGCTAAGATGTCCGGTAAAGGTATGTTTGGGGGCGAGGAGGCCAAAGTTGTATTCCGGCCTTGCCCTGCGAATGCCGGTGTGGTTTTTGTTCGTACCGATACCCAAGAGCCTGTTCGTATCGGTGCTGTTGCCAGCAATCTTGCCGAGCGAAGTCGACGCACGACAATAAAGAAGGGTTCTGTCAGTATAGAAACTATCGAACATTGTTTGGCTGCGGTCAGTGCGTTGGAGATAGACAATCTTGTTGTGGAGGTTGCCGGCCCGGAGATGCCCGCCGCCGATTGCAGCAGTGCCGAATATTTCAAGGTGCTCAAACGGCCCGGTCTTGTGGAGCAGCAGTCCAAGTGCCGAGAGTTTGTTATCACAGAGCCCGTTAGTATTAGCGCCGGTGATGCATCGATATACGCATTGCCGTATGCCGGAGATGGCTTAATTGTTACTTATGACCTTGACTATGGCGGTCATACAGGTATCAAGAGGCAGATTTTTAGCTGTCGGGTGACGCCGGAGAGTTTTGAAAAGAATTTGGCACCAGCTCGAACATTTTTGCTGGAAGCGGAAGCAAAGCAATTTCAAGCGCGGGGCCTGGGAAGGCATCTTGGTCCTCGGGATATTCTGGTTATTAACTCGGACGGACCTATTAAAAACAGTTTCAGGTTTGATGACGAGTGCGCCCGGCATAAGATTGTTGATTTGATTGGTGACCTTGCATTGGTCGGTCGAGCTGTGAGTGGTCGCGTGGTGGCCTATAAGAGCGGCCACGCGTTGAATCAGCAGCTTGTGAGGAGGCTTTATGAGCTGGCCGAGCGGCAGGAGCGCATTCAAAAATTTGGGACCGACGCGCTTTTGGATATTCGCCGAATTCAAAAGATTCTGCCGCATAGATACCCGTTCTTGCTGGTTGATAAGGTGGTGGAGATTGAAGGTGACAGGCGAATTAAGGGAATAAAGAACGTAAGCTTCAATGAGCAGTTTTTCCAGGGGCATTTTCCTGGTACGCCTATTATGCCGGGTGTTCTGATTGTCGAGGCGATGGCGCAGATTTCAGGCCTGCTGTTTGCTCAAAAGCTTGAGCATACCGGTAAACTGGCCGTACTTTTGAGTATGGACAAAGTGAAATTGAGAAAGGCCGTCGTACCGGGTGACCAGCTTATACTTACCGCTGAGACGGTCAAAGAAGGACGAAGAGCCGCACAGTGCCGATGTAAAGCGATGGTTGGTGAGACGATAGTGGCTGAGGCGCAAATCAGATTTATGCTCAGCGATGATGAGAAAGTGTGAAAGTTGAATATGAGTCGGATACATTCCAGCGCGGTAATTGCCGACGACGCTATGTTGGCTGAGGGCGTGACGGTTGGGCCCAATTGTATTATTGATAGAGGGGTCTCAATCGGTGCCGGTACAGTGCTCGACGCCAATGTTGTGGTTGGAAAAGATGTCAAAGTTGGAGAAAACAACCGCTTTTTTGCCAATTGCGTAATCGGAGGAACGCCACAGGTGCTTGGTTTGGGTGTGAATGACGAGGTAGGGGGACTCATAATCGGAGACAACAATGTTATTCGCGAGCAGGTTACAATACATCCGAGTGTCCATGCTGGTGAAGCTACGAAGATAGGGAATGATAATCTTCTTATGATTGGCGTACACATCGGGCATGACTGCGTGCTTGAAGACAGGATTGTTATGAGCAACTATGTTCAGATAAGCGGGCACTGTAAGATTGAGACAGGTGTTTGGCTCAGTGGTATGGTTTTGCTGCATCAGTTTGTAACTATCGGCAAGTGGTGCTATGCGGCCGGACTTGCCGGGATTAACCATGATGTTCCACCGTTTCTGATAGTGAGCGGGCATTATCCGCCGAGAGTTCGGGCAGTCAATAAGCGAGGTATGGCAAGAGCCGGCCTGACTGAGCAGCAGCAGCAGAAAGTAATTGAGGCATACAAAAAACTTTATCGCCAAAGCGGCAGCTCTCTGCTGGAAAATGCCCGGGCCTTGGCTGACGAAGATGGACTCGATGGCAATGTGCGGGCAATGGTTGATATGATAATCAAAAGCAGTGAGCAGCGGTTTGGCAGATATCTTGAGAGGTTCAGGCATTAAAATGCGTACCTGAAGTGAGATACGAGATGCGAGATACGAGATGCGAGATACGAAAATACGTACTGCTGTTGTTGGTGTAGGTAAAATGGGCCTGATACATGCGAAGGTCTATGATAGCTTGCCACAAAGTGATTTAGTGGCTGTTGTTGATACAGACATTGATAAAGCCAGGAAGCTCGCCAGAAAATACAAATGCTCTGCGGTTTCAGACTGCTCTGGTTTATTGGGTAAGGTTGAAGCGGTAACGGTAGCGGCGCCGACGGTGGCACATTATGAGCTGGCGAATTTTTTTATCGAAAACGGCATAGCAGTGATGATCGAAAAGCCTTTGGCGACTAATGTAAGCCAAGGCCGGGAGATTGTGGAACTTGCAAAGAGTCACGGGGTTGTCGTGGCCGTTGGCCATTCCGAGCGCTGTAATCCTGTTGTTCAGGCAATGAAACGGCTCGATATCGAGCCGAAATTTATCGAAGCCACCCGCATCAGCCCTTATCCTTTCCGTTCGACTGATATTGGGGTTGTACTGGATGTAATGATTCACGACATTGACATTATTCTGTCTCTGGCGGCAAGCAAGGTAGAAAAAGTCGATGCCGTCGGCATAGGCGTTATTGACCCCGACAGTGAGGACATTTGCAGTGCAAGAATAATTTTCGAAAACGGCTGTATCGCAAATGTCACCGCCTCGAGGCTGGCGCTTAAAACCGAGAGAAAAGTTAGGGTCTTCAGCAGACAGGCATATCTGAGCCTGGATTACTTCAAAAAAACCGGCACGATTATAAAGGCCGACACTGACAACGTCGACCTGATAAATAAAATCCGTCAGTTCAAACAGAGTGGAAAGTTTAATTTGTTAAAAACTGACTGGACAAAGTTGGTTCATTACGAAAAGATGCAGATAGACAACAATGAGCCGCTGAAGGTTGAGCAGCAGGCGTTTTTAAAAGCTGTCGCAGACAAATCAAAGCTGCCCGAAGTAAGCGCCGAAGAAGGCTTAGCCGCGATGGAGTGTGCTCAGGAAATACTGGCCTCTATACGGAGACATAGGTGGGATCGATAGATCCGCTTCCGACAGGCGAAATGATGGCTTGGAATGCTATGCCTTTAGCTTAAGTGTGCTAACGAGCTGGTGGGCCAAGCGGGTCGGCTCAGGCAGCCGATATTTCGTTGTGCAGGAAAGTGTCACTTCGATTGCATCTTCGAGACTGCATTTGTTACCCACAGAAACAAAGACCGGCTCAACATTGGTACGTGTTCTAACTACTGCACCAATAACCTCATCTTTGTCCTTCAATAAACTATATGTCCCTTTTTTGGGCGGGGGCTCTTCAAATTGACCGGTTAGTCTGCTTTTTGCACAGCCGATTGTTGGCTTATCGAAAAATAGGCCTAGGTGCGACGCAAGGCCGAGTCGCCGCGGGTGTGCGATACCCTGGCCGTCGATGATGAATACATCCGGCTTCAGTTTGAGTTTTTCAACCGCCGCGATACAAACAGGAGCTTCACGGAAAGACAGCAGGCCCGGGATATAAGGGAAACTTAGTTTTTGGATGGCGTGTGTTGTCTCAGCAGTCTCAAAACTGGACGGCTCCACAGATTCCCAAAGGCCTTTTTCTGCAGTTGCCGTTCTCAAGACAACAGCAGCAGCAATAATTCTTTGGCCATCCTTGCTAAGGGCGCAGTCAAGGCCTGCAATAAGTTCCGGTTGGCCCTGCAGGGGCTTGAATTGCACCTTTTCAGCCAGCTCTGTTTGTAAGTGAGCTGCCTGTGAATAGGATAAGTTCCAGCTATGCAGGTTTTTCATGGGTCGTTTATCTTTGTTCATCGGATTACCAATAAACATTTTACATTTACCTGTCGTTTTGTTACAATATTTAGTTTGGTTATCGCTCAATTTTTCAGGGTATAGCTCCTACGCCTGTCTTCCGACAGGAAGACGTGGGGGCTGAGAGGCTCCGAAATTAATATGGCGCAGCGAATGGAAAAGGCGATAAGGATTACAGGAGCGGCCGAGCACAATCTAAAAAATATCAACCTGGATATTCCGCGGGACAAACTGGTCGTAATTACTGGTATCAGCGGCTCGGGCAAAAGCTCACTGGCCTTCGATACAATTTACGCCGAGGGCAGGCGAAAATATGTCGAATCACTGAGCTCCTATGCTCGGCAGTTTCTTGAGCAGATGCAAAAGCCCGCCGTCGGCGACATTACAGGTTTGCCTCCTACCATTGCGATTGAGCAGAGAAGTGCAGGCGGAAATCCACGCTCGACAGTGGCTACCACCACGGAAATCTATGACTACTTTAGATTGCTTTTTGCCAGGGTTGGTCAGCCTCACTGCTGGGTATGCGGCGAGGAGATTACCAGTCAGCACTCTTCGCAGATAGTGGATGCAATACTCGAGCGGCCACAGGGCACTAAGGTCCAGATTTGTGCGCCGCTTGTCCGCGGAAAAAAAGGTGAGCATCGAGATATTTTGGCCGGTGTACAACGCGAAGGCTTTGTACGTGTGCGCGTTGACGGCGTCGTTTACGATATAAAAAATGTCCCGCTTTTGAACAAGAATAAAAAGCATAATATCGCAGCCGTTGTTGACAGATTGATTCTCAAGAGTGCGGTTCGTATTCGATTAGCTGATTCGGTTGAGACAGCGCTGAAGTTAGGCGATGGTGTGCTTTTGGTTTCGGTGCAGGAGCCGAATGGGGGCCCAAAGAGCGGAAAGAAGAAAACTCGAAGCGAGGCAGACGGCGAATGGACGGAGGTCATCTACAGTGAGAAGTTTGCTTGTCCGCAGCATCCCCAGTCGTCGCTTGAGGAGCTCTCGCCCCGGCTTTTTAGCTTTAATAGTCCTTATGGTGCCTGCAGGAGTTGTGACGGCCTTGGCACGATTCTGGAATTCGACCCTGACCTGATTGTGTATGATAAAGCAGTATCACTCGAAAGCGGCGCCATTGGCGCGTGGCGCAAGTGGGGCAAGAGAATGAATATCTTCTATAACAGGCTGACAAAAAGATTCTGCGCCAAATTCGGCATCAGCAAATCGACTCCATTTGAGCATATACCGGCTGAGATAAAAAGGATTCTAATGTACGGCACGACGGCGGCTGACGTGCAAAAGTACGGGGTGTCGTTTGAGGGGGTTATTCCGAACCTTACCCGCCGCTGGCAGAATACAGCCAGCGAATATGTTAAGGCGAGATTGCACAGTTTTCTTTCGGAGCAGCCTTGTCGCAGCTGCGAAGGCGCTCGGCTTCGGCCTGAGGCTGTGGCTGTGACCGTAGGAGGCAAAAATATTCACCAGTTGACCTCATTGAGTATTGAAAGTGTGCAGAAGTTTTTCGGTAAATTGAAACTTGATAAGGAGAAATCCATAATCGCAGCGCAGGTATTGAAAGAGATAAAGGCTCGGCTGAGGTTTATGGTCGATGTCGGGCTTGACTATTTGACGCTGGACCGCAGGAGCAGTACGCTTTCAAGCGGTGAAGCGCAGCGAATTCGTTTAGCGACACAGGTTGGCAGCGGCCTCGTGGGGGTCTGCTATGTGCTTGATGAGCCGACGATAGGTCTGCATAAGCGCGACAACGACCGGTTGTTGAGCATACTGCGGCGGCTGAGCAAGCTGGGCAATACCGTTTTGGTGGTCGAGCACGATGAAGATATCATAAAAAGTGCGGACCATATTATTGATATAGGTCCGGCTGCCGGTGCGCACGGGGGAGAGGTTGTTGTGCAGGGAAGTTACGAAAAAGTGGCAGCATGTGCCAAGTCGCTGACCGGTGAATATCTAAGTGGCAAAAGGGAGATAGCGCTTCCGGTTCAAAGACGCAGGTACAGCCTGAGAAGGTGCATCGAAGTCAAGGCCGCAGCTGAGAATAATCTTAAAAACATCGATGTAAAATTTCCGCTTGGCGTCTTTATTTGCGTGACCGGTGTCTCAGGCTCGGGCAAGAGCAGCCTGGTGACGTTGATTCTGTTAAGGGCACTGAAGCGCCGTCTTTATGAGTCTCGCGAAAGGCCGGGCAGACACAAAACCATTATTGGCGCTTCCCAGATTGATAAGGTTATCGAGATAGACCAGTCGCCGATTGGCAGGACCCCGCGAAGCAATCCGGCGACATATACAGGCGCATTTGACGAGATACGCAAACTCTTTTCGATGACTCGCGAGGCAAAGATTCGCGGCTATAAGCCGGGACGGTTTAGCTTTAACGTCAGAGGAGGCCGTTGTGAGTATTGCAAGGGACAGGGGACCAAAAAAATCGAGATGCACTTTTTGCCTGATGTCTATGTGACCTGTCAAAACTGCAAAGGCACCAGATTCAATCCGGAGACTCTTGAGGTTACCTACAAGGGCAGAAATATCGCGGATGTGCTTGATATGAGAATTGAGGAGGCGCTCGATTTCTTTGCCAATTTTCCGAAGATAGTGCGTTTCTTGAGAACGCTCAGTGATGTTGGCCTGGGCTATATGAAGCTGGGCCAGGCCTCGACAACGCTTTCGGGCGGTGAGGCCCAGCGAGTGAAACTTTCAGCAGAGCTCGGCAAAGCTGCCACAGGCCATACTTTGTATCTGCTTGATGAGCCCACGACCGGGCTGCACTTTGCTGACATCCAAAATCTGTTGAATGTACTGCAGCGATTGTGCGATATGGGCAATACCGTTGTAGTCATAGAGCATAACCTTGACGTTGTTAAGATGGCGGACTATATCATAGACCTCGGCCCTGAAGGTGGTGATGCAGGAGGCAAGGTGGTTGCTACAGGTACGCCGGATGAAATTGTAAAAAACAAAAAAAGCTACACCGCAAAGTATTTGAAAGATAAGCTACAAGTGCCTAAAGTGTGAAGTGACTAAAGTTACGGTGTGTTTTTTAACTTTAGCTCACTTTAGGCGCTTTAGCTCACTGCTATGCGATATACGAGATACGAAATATGATTACTCAGACGCTTAGGTGGGTTGGTGGTGTTGACGGCTTTTTGGAGCTGATAGACCAGCGGCAATTGCCGACTGAACTTGTCAGGCTGCAGTGCAGGGACATTGAGCAACTTTTCGAAGCGATACAGACACTTGCCGTGCGAGGAGCTCCGGCTATAGGTGTTGCGGCAGCTTATGCTTTGGCTTTGGGTATGCAGAAGTTGGCTGATAGTGGTGATTTGGAGCAGGCAGTTCGTCGTTTGAAAGAGTGCTGTGAGTATTTAGCTCAGTCGCGGCCGACAGGAGTGAATTTGTTCTGGGCACTGGACAGGGTTAAGCGAAAGGCACTGGATTCTGTCGCCGCTGAGCCGTCGGCAGATTTGTTGACGCTGCAGAAAGTTGTTTTGGATGAAGCGCATGCCATCTGTCAGGAAGATATTGATATGTGCCGGCAGATTGGTGAAAACGGTCAGAAGTTCATAAAGCAGGATTCTGGTATTTTGACACATTGCAACGCCGGTGCTCTGGCGACGGCGGGACAGGGAACGGCTTTATCGGTTATTTTTGAGGCACATAAAAGGGGCAGAAAATTTAAGGTTTATGTTGATGAGACCAGGCCGTTGCTCCAGGGTGCGCGATTGACGACGTGGGAATTGAAGCAGGCCGGTATCGATTGTTTTCTTATATGTGACAACGCTGCCGGCTGGCTGATGAAACAGGGACGAATTAGCGCGGTGATAACCGGCGCCGACCGTATCGCCGCCAATGGCGATGTGGCAAATAAAGTCGGCACTTATAGTTTGAGTATTCTTGCCAAACAGCACGGTATACCGTTTTATGTTGCGGCACCATCGAGCACATTCGATTTGAGTATAAAAAGCGGAGCTGAGATCCCGATTGAGCAAAGGGCCGCCCAGGAGGTAACGAGGTTTGCCGATACTCAAATTGCTCCTGAGGGAATTGACGTGTATAATCCAGCTTTTGATGTTACAGAAGCAGCTAATGTCACCGCCATCATTACCGAAAGGGGTGTAATCGAAAACCCCAGCGTCGAAAGTGTGTTCAAAGTCTTAAAGGGATAGACTGGTAGACTTATGCCTGAGCGAGAAAGCCAGCATTACGGTTCGTCTGGAACGGATGCCGCCGAGAGAGCGGACGAAGAATCTCTGCTTCGCTGGCGCAGACGCAATTCGTACTATTACAGGTGGCTGGACAGAATTTACAGATTTGTTGTTCGGCCAAACTGCAGGGTCTTGCACATCGGCTGCGAATGTGGAGACCTTCTGGCTGCTGTTAAGCCGAGCTACGGCGTTGGGGTGGACGAGGATGCTGCCGCGATTGAGCTGGCCAGAAAGCGATTTGCGAATATGAAGTTTTATACTGCCGACCCACATCAATTGGAACTTGATGAAAAATTTGATTATGTTCTAATCTGCAATTCGCTGGGTCGCTGGCACGATATTCAGCAGGTATTGGAGCGTATTCGTCCTTTGACCACCGAAGGCACACGGATAGTGATAACTTACTACAATTATCTTTGGGAAGGTATTTTGAGTTTAGGTTCGCTTATTGGAATTCGTCGGCCTTATCCATATCAGAACTGGCTGCCGCAGAAGGATATTGAGAATTTACTGGGCCTGGCTGGCTTTGATGTTATTCGCTCTGCTTCTTATGTTATGATGCCTAAACGGATTCCGCCCTTGACAACGCTTTGCAACTATTTTCTTTCCCTGCTGCCGGGGTTTCGCTTTTTCAACTTAGTGGAGCTTGTGATAGCCCGGCCAGCCTGTGTACCTCTGCGGGATGAGGATTTATCTGTTTCGGTCGTAGTACCATGCAGAAATGAACGTGGTAATATTGCGGATGTGGTAAAACGGGTGCCGCGGATGGGACGCGAGACGGAAATAATCTTTGTCGACGGCAACAGTACGGACGGCACAGCCGAGGAGATAGAACGCCAAATCAAGGAACATCCCGAACGCAAAATTACTTTGATTAATCAGGGTGATGGTGTGGGTAAGGGCGACGCCGTAAGAAAAGGTTTTGCTGCTGCAAATGGTGATGTGCTTGTTATCCAGGACGCGGATTTGACGGCGCCGCCTGAGGACCTGCCGAAATTCTTCAGGGCACTGCGCGACGGCAAAGGTGAGTTCATCAACGGCTCTCGGCTTGTTTATCCAATGGAAAAGCAGGCGATGCGGCTTTTGAATCTTTTGGGAAATAAGTTCTTCGGCACGTTGTTTAGCTGGCTGTTGGGCCAAAGGTTCAGGGATACCCTTTGCGGTACGAAGATGATTTCCAAAAAAAATTACGAGTTGATAGCGGACAATCGTTCGTATTTTGGCGACTTTGACCCATTTGGCGATTTTGGCCTTATTTTTGGTGCGGTAAAGCAAAACCTTAAAGTAGTTGAGGTGCCCGTAACTTACAGAGCAAGGACTTATGGCTCGACAAATATCAGCCGATTCAGACACGGCTGGTTGCTATTGAAGATGAGCTGGGTGGCGTTTAAGAAAATCAAATGGCTCGGAAAGGCGCGATAGGACAGTCTTAGTACAGAAAATGAATGAAAAAAAAAGGACGAGAAGGAAAAGACAGCGGACGCGACATAAGTTGACGACCGCTTCGGAGGAAAAGACCGGTTGGCTCCACCGCTGGCGGCTTGTGGGCAAATATGCTTTGCCGGTAGCTGTTTTTTTCTGGCCTTTCTTGTATCTCTTTCGTCATGTAATTGCCATAAACGGTCGGTATACCGCCATTGGCAACGATTTTTACGGCGTATACGGCAAGTACAAGATTTATTTGCTATCCTGCCTTTCGCAGGGACATTTCCCTCTTTGGTCACCCTCCGAAGGTGCAGGATTCCCACTTTATACTAATCCTATTGTACAGTCCTTTTATCCATTCAATCTGTTGCTGGTTTTATGGTGCAAGTTTTTGGGTGGTTACAGACCGCTTGATTACCAGATTTTTGCGATTTTTGGACTCTCTATCTTTGCCCTCGGGTTGTTTATGTGGTTGCGACTACTAAGCAAAAACCTAAGGGCAGTTATTTTTAGCGTGCTTGTAATCAGCGTTAGCTTTAGGTTAGTCGAAATACTAAGATTCCCAAACGCTGTTCATACGGCTTGTTGGTATCCCTGGCTTCTCTGGGTGTTGACTAAAATCATGTTTAGCCGCGGATTTAGGCGGGCTATTTTGTGGGGCATACTGTTATTTTTGTTTCTGCTATTTTTTCTCACAGCCGGTTACCCATATTATGTCTATTACAGCTTGTTCCTCTTCCCACCCTATATACTCGTTTTCCTGCTGAAGCCTTTACGGCTCCCGTTGTTTGGCCAGAAGCCTATCCATTGGAAAAGAGCGATTCTGACATTGATGATAGTCGGGGTGGGGGCCTTACTGTTTTGCTCACCCTATTTGCTGGGCATAAAACGCCTAATGGCACAAACCGCTAATCGCGGGGGGGGTGATTTTGCTTACGCCACAAAGCATGTATTCAGCTTCGAAGACACCCTTGGCTCGCTTGTGTATCCACCAGCGGCGATGGAGGACGGATGGAATTTCTTTGGCATAACGGGGATTTTGATAGTATTATTGTATTTGTTAAGTTGCAGAGCGAGAACCGGTGATGGTGGAAGGGTGGTTGACAGCCAGGGGAACCAGCGGGCACCGCCATGTCCACATGACCTGTGGGTTAAGCTGTTTTTTATTATCTGGATCGGTTTGATTGTTTACATCACCTATGGTCGTGACTCGTATCTTTTTATCCTGCTGTGGAAATATATGCCAGGTTTTTCCAACCTGCGTATTTGGATGCGATTGAATATCATTCTTTCATTGATTTTCGCCTGGCTACTTACGTTGGCTTATGAGTCGTTTGAATTGGTGATTTCGGGCAAAGAGGTCGCTGCTGTTAGAAAGCGGTCGAAAATATTCTCACCTATTACGACACTTGTGGTGGTTTATGCAGCGGTTGTTGGTATCCAACTCTACTTTTATCTGAATGACATTTTTGATCCCTATTGGCTTTTGTATTTCAAGAACGTGTTGTCGCAGGATATAAAATTTATTTACTATGGAGCGATTGGGTTTGTCGTTGTTTTATCGCTTGTGATTTTTGGCAAACGGATTCAGTTAAAGTCCACCCGATTTCTGCCGGTAGTGGTTGCGGTTCTGGTGCTTGTAGCGACTATTGAGATGCGGCCGGTTGGAACGCGTATGTGGGCCTACCAGGGAAAGCCGTGGGAAAGACGAGTGAACCTCGATATGCCCAGAATAAATGAAGTTTCATTTCGGGTTCCTAGGATTTTTAACAAAAATAATGTAAGCCTGATATCACTGGGGCCAAGATTTAATGCGGGTGTTGTGGTAAATTGGTACTTCAGCCGATACATTGATTTTTTGGAAGCAACTGAGGATGAGCCACAAGCAAGAAATATCCTGTTAGGCGTAGTAGATGCAAGAAAAGTTTTTTTCTCCGAATCAATAGAGCATAAGACTGTCCGATCATTCTTAAGTGATGCGTGGCGATATAAGGACCTGGGACGTCTTGTGTCTTATACAGGGGATGAGTTGTACTTGGAGATCGCTGCACCTGTCGAGGGCTACCTGAGTTTCATTGATAACTGGGATCAGGGCTGGAAGGTTTTCGTAGACGACGAGCCATCGGAAATAGAGCTGCTTTTTGGAACATTCAAGTCCGTTCGGCTCACGCCGGGCCGGCACCGCGTCAGGTTCTCCTATCAGCCGGGATTGTTCTGAAAATTATGCTTATGAAATATTACACAGAGGGATAGCAATATAATATGTTCGATAACTTCCCGAAATCCAGACTGCCTCTCCCGCTGGATTATCAAAGTATTTATGAAAAACACTATAGCGAAAATCGACAGGGCCGCACCGTTGCTTCGTCGTTTTCAAGAAAGCTCGAAGCCTGGATGCACAGAAGGGTTGCTGAAGATGTGAATCGCAGCGATAGGGAAACTCCAACCTTGGAGATAGGCGCCGGCACCCTCAACCATCTTCCATACGAGCCTTATGCAAAGCCGTACGATATAGTTGAACCATGGTCTTATCTGTTTGAGAAGTCACCTTTCTTGGGGCGTGTTCGGAAAGTCTATAGTGGCGTTGAAGAAATCCCGTTGGATTCCAAATATAAACGCATAATCTCTATAGCTGCATTTGAACACATATTGAATTTGCCCGAGGTTGTTGCCAGGGCCGGCTTGCTCTTAGACAAATATGGGCAATTGAGGGCGGCTATACCTGCAGAAGGAACGCTACTATGGAAATTGGGCTGGAAGCTGACTACCGGCTTGGAATTCAGACTCAGATACGCTCTTGATTATGGCATGCTGATGAAACATGAGCACGTAAACACCTCGGCGGAAATTGAGCAGATACTTATGTTTTTTTTCGCAAATGTCCAATGTAGATTTTTAGGACTACACAGGAAGTTGTCTGTCTACCAATTTTTTATTTGCACCAGCCCAAATTTGGATAATTGTCGGTCTTACTTGGCTCAGATTGGCCCGTAAACGCCGAATTATGATTCAGCCGCAGGGGTATTGTTTCCTGACTTTTGCTTATCATCCGATTGTTGTGAAGTTACAGGTGTTTGTTTTATAATGTACCTCGGCCGCCCCTTTACCTCCTCGAATATTCGAGCCAGGTATTGACCTATCAAGCCTATAAATATTAGCTGACAACCGCCGAGAATCAACGTTACTCCTATCAAAGATGCCCAACCCGGGACAGCTTGTTTTAACTTTAACAAAATCCAAATAAAATAGATAAAGCCTGATAGTGTTACTATCACGCCCACTCGAGTTGCCAGTCGTAGCGGTGTCGAAGAGAATGACAATATCGCTTCTGTTGCCAGAGATAACATTTTGATAAATGTGTATTTTGATTTACCGCCAGCTCGTCTGGGTGCTTGATAAGATATAAATGTCCTGTTAAAGCCCACCCATGAGATCATCCCCCTGAGGAACCGATGTCTTTCCGGCATTTTTTGGAGAACCTTACACACACGGCGGGAAAGAAGACAAAAATCCGCCGCACCTTGGGGGATGTGTATATTGCTGAGAGAGTTCAATAGAAAGTAGAAACTTTTTGACGTTATATTCTTGAACCAGGGTGCACCTTCAGTTTCGTTTCTTACCGCCGAGACGACGTCATATCCCTGGCGCCATTTCTTTACCATTTCTGGTATCAAATCCGGCGGATGCTGAAGGTCGCAATCCATCATAACCACCGCTTCACCCTCTGCCAGGTCGAGGCCCGCCGTCAATGCAATCTGATGTCCAAAGTTCCGTGATAAAGAGCAGACCCGTACGCACGGATTCTCCTGGGCCATTTGATTCAGCTGTGCCAATGTGCCGTCGGTGCTGCCGTCGTCTACGAAAATAATCTCGTGCCCTAAATCTTCCAGAGACTCGAGGACCTGCTTCAATTCCGTGTAAAACAGCCCGATTACTTTCGATTCGTTGTAACAGGGACTTATGACAGACAACAAGGCTTTATGTTCGGACGAATCTTTCATTCTGGATTAACCTCGGTTCTCTAAGCGCTTTGTTGAAGACGCTGTATACTTTCCTTTCGATAGCGACGGTCGAGCTCTGCATCCTTATTCTGAAAAGCCCAAACGATTTGTACCCTCCTATTATAATTTCTCTTGGCTTCAACACAAGGTAAAAAGAAGACTTTCACAGGTAGGTTATATGTAGGCAGCTCGACGATTGTCGGTAAGGCTGTCAACTCAGCTTGGTTTACGGAGGGGTTGGATTGCAACTGCTTCCGAGCCAGGGATACTTTTGCCCATTGACCTCTGCCGGATTTGGCAAAAAATCTTGCATTGGTCAGTGTATCAGTGTATTTTTTAATAAATGTGCTCTTGTCCTCGCTAAACAGTTGGTTGGGTATGTTTCAAACAATAGAGGTGGAAAAGGTTGCCTGACAACTGAAGAAGATGTTGTATGGGCAGACGTAAAGTCAAAAAGTTTTAGACCAGGAGTCGGTGAAAAGGCGTTTTGAGTCGTGAAATCTTACGAAGAATAGCTTGGTGGTTTTCTATGAACTTTGGAGCAGAGGAGCACTGTGAGACGATTAATTAATCGGTTGCCAATAACCCAGATTAAGATGTTTTTTGGGCGAATACTTTACAGGATAGTGCATCTTGTGTATCGGACCGACAGACACATTATTGTCCGAAATGGAATTAAGTATGAAGTTGATTTATCAGAGGGAATAGAGCTATCGATATTTTTATTCGGGCATTTTCAGAAGCATGTTTCTCAGAGTAAATATTTATCTCTGCCGCGGAATGGTATCATTTTTGATGTGGGCGCAAATTCGGGAATAATGAGTTTGCAGTTCGCAAAGCTTGTTCCGGCGGGCAAAGTGTATTCGTTTGAACCCACTTTTTATGCCTTCTCTAAATTGAAAAGGAATATAGAGTTAAATCCAGAGTTTGCAAAACGGATAGTTGCGGTTCGAAGCTTCGTATCTTCAAGCACATCAGAGAAGCCCGACATTAAGGCTTATGCAAGTTGGAAGGTTGGAGGGACGGTAGAAGGCGTCAGGCATCGAATACATGGGGGGGTGGAAAAGTCTGCCGAAGGGACAGCAGCGGTGTCCTTGGATGATTTTTGTGAGCGAGAAAGGATTGAACGATTGGATTTTATCAAAATAGATACTGACGGACATGAACTTGAAGTTCTGAAGGGGGGAAAGAAGGTTATTGACAAGTTCAATCCTCCTATAATTTTTGAGCTTGGTATATATGCAATGAACGAGAGAGGAATTAATTTTTCAGACTACTCGGAGTTCTTTGATTCCTTGGCTTATTCTTTGTTTAACAGTAAGAATTTTAGAAAAATAAACACACATAATTATCGCAAGCACATTCCGTTAAAAGGAACTATCGATATTTTAGCGCTATCCAATACCGGAAACATAGAAAGGAAAACACCCTTTGTCTAACAGCGTATAAACGTAAATGCTCTCTGAGGAGTCCCGGCAGGGAAGAGTATAATGGGCAGACCAAAAGCCAGACGGTTTAAGAGAAAAGGCGACCGGCGGAAATCTGAAAGCGGATACGTTCACGGCGAAGAACAGATAGATACAGAAGTGCTTGCCAGACGCCAAAGGTACTTCGAGTTTTTTGTAGTGGCAGCTTTTCTCGCTTTCGGCGCATATCACTCTATTCTTTATTTCGGACATAAGATTGTTCCCACTTCGGATTTCCCTGCCTTTGTCAGAGTTGGCCATGAGCTTTTATCCTTTAAAGCGCCTTCAGATTTCAAACGTGCTCCGGTACTTGGTTTACTGCAGGCTCCCCTTAGCCATTTGGTTGGCGGGCAGCATCCGGATTTGACAGCGGGCTGGCTGCTGAATGCCCTGTTACATCCGTTTAATCTGCTCCTGTTTTGGGCGGTAGCCAAAAGAATCGTAGGTAAATCTGCTCTGTGGTTTGCCATAATTGCCGTACTTAGCCCGTGGGTATTGCGCATGCTTACTGACCCCATTGCGGAAACAACCCTGTTGTTTTTCATTTTAATTACTTTCTATTTTATTTTTAAGCGGTCAAGCTGGAGTTATCTGTTTGCTTCGATAACGACGATGGTACGCTATGAAGGGGCGGCTTTGATTATGGCTGCCTTCGTAATGGATATGATTTACACCAAAGGCCGGCGCCAGAAGATTCGGGCTTTTGTGTATTCAGCTTTGGCTTCTGTCCCCTTGGCCGTTTGGCTGCTGGTCACCGCTTTAACTTGGTCGGCCGAATCAGGCGGCCATTATCTGAAGATTTTCGGAGCGGAGTCATATTACTCAAAGCTGTTGAGCGCGCCGTACGAGAGCAGAGTCGGTATTATACTTAATATGAAAGTGTTGTGGCAGACGGGATTTTATCCTTTGTTGATGCCGTATCCAGGTGCCAGCGAGGATTTTGTGAAGGTGCTTTGGGGGTTGAGTAAGATTATTGCAGGTGTCGGATTTCTCCTTGGCTCGATTTATGGACTGTGCAAACGTAGGTGGAATATACTGGCGCTGTTGATATTCTTTGTGCCATACTTTTTACTTCACGCAAGATTGCCAGCCCCCCTTATGAGATATCACATGCCTATTTGCTGGATAGCCCTGTTGATATGCTGGTTTGGTTTCCAAAGCGCTTGGCGGATGATAAACAGGAATCAGCGAGTCCCTGCGGTTATTGTAATTGTATTCCAGATATTGATTGTAATTGCAGCGGGTGCTTGGCTTTTCGAGCTGCTCCCCTTTTTGCCTAAGATATCGACAATGAGCCCCAGGTCGGCTTCCGTGCCCTATGTAACGCTCGGACTGGCTGGCCTTCTTTTGGGTGTTCGCATTTTTGCTTTCAAGCCGAGGCATCTTTTACAAAAGACCGTGATACTAACGGTGTTCGCCCTGGTTGTCGTCTCAAATCAGTTTATACTTGTTCGCATGGTAGGTGATGGACAGAGGGACAAGGAATTCGTGGATTTGGCACACTGGTATTCTAAGAATGCTCAGCCGGGCGAAAAGTTGGCGATTTATATGTCCAGCACGGTGAGGATGTTTGCGACGAAACACGCTGAGTACATTGTTAGTTTTCCAAAAGCGGACAGCCCCGCAAAATTAGTTGAGGCCTGTTATGAAAAAGATATTACATACGTTGTGTGGGCTACAAGGGAAGGACTGAGTAAAGACCATCCGGATTATCGCGCAGCAAGCCTGGATAAAAATATAGCTTTATTGGAAAAGCCCAGAAGTATAGGCCCTTACGAGTTTATTACCCGGTTAGGCTCAAGGAGGGGATATGTTAATGTTTTCCGTTTGCGTAAGCCCCCTCCTGACACCGAACAAAAACCACCGGCCGAATAACCGGCGGTCCTAATCTACTGCTACGACCTCTTTTATTTCCGGCACGTGTTCTTTGAGCATCTGTTCAATGCCCTGTTTGAGTGTCATTTGAGCACTGGGACAGCCGCTGCACGCACCCTTAAGCCGGACCTTTACCGTATTGTCTTGGTCTGTACCGACGAGTTCGACGTCACCGCCGTGGCCTTGCAGGTATGGCCGAATGATATCAATCACGATTTTGACCTTTTCTTCGAAACTTTGCTCGGTATTAGTTTCTCCGCAGCCGCATTCTTCGCACATAGAAATTCTCCTCGATTGATTTATCTTACAACGCCATTATAGCAGCAAATACCCTTATTCATATCTACAGGCCGGATAAATCGCCTCCTTTTTCTTTCAGCTTATCGTAATAAACCGCAAATCGCTCATTAAGGGCTGAAACAGATTTATTCAGTACCTCAATCTCAGCCGTTATCTCTTTTGCTTCCGGGCCGAGCTTTTTGGCAACAGGAATCTCCTTAAGTTGGTCTGCAAGTTTTTTAATTTCGGGCCCCTTCGCAAGAATAGCGTCCTTATACTTCATTGCCATTGCTTTGAGTTCGCCAACGTCCATTTGCTCAGCCTCAGCCTTGACTTCGCTAATAGGCTTGCTTTCATCGGCTTTCTTACCGCAGCCGAGTAGGACCAATGAGCACAGAACGAGTGCGCAGCACAGAATGTTTTTTGCTTCTTTCATTTCTTTTCCCTTTCTAAAAAACCTTGTTAATTTACTAACATCATAGCTGCTGCAGCAGCACAATACAAGGAAAAACAAAAAATGACGCACACCACGTTCCACGTGGGGTTTTCACGCAATACGCAATACCATATACGCAATACGAAAACGCCTTCTGGCTGGGGTTTACATCGCCTGCCCCCAAAAATCTGCAAATAGAATTTGCTCTCAACGCTATGATGTTCCGGTAGTCAAGCAACTTCTTTGGGCGGGTTTAACTCAACAACGCCGGCAGCAAACTTATAACATCGTTTGGCAGTTTGCTTGTCAGGACTCCACCCTGCTGCCATACTGACCGTCAGCAAGCAATCTTTGCTGATATTCTCACCTCGTTCTAGGCGTTCACAGGTAACAGGATCAGTAACCCTCAAACTTAAGGCGACTCCTTTGCTATTGATAAATTTAGCCCGCCACTTGGCTTTATTATTTTCATCCTGCTCGAAAACCACATTGTCACTGTGAATGAGCTGCAAAGACTTCCATCGGAAACTCGGTATCATTCTGAAACAGCTGGCACGAACATGATCAAGATTGTTGTGAAGTACCACAGAATCGTCTTCGCAATACTTTAACAAATCTTTCGGTTTTACCTGACCAACCTTTTTCCATTGCCCGGTTTTCAACAATTTATTTTCCGGCTGACAGCCTTCGACAGGTCCATGAGCATGAAGTGGGATTTCCAGCACATCCAGACTCTGAGGCTCACGTCCATCAATTATTCTGGTCTCTTTATCTACAGCTCGTTTCTGACTGG
>Ga0114918_10001607_pt1 | contig 20175 bp, 5 predicted proteins | sample LantaG_FD_87015 | JGI IMG/M metagenome (GOLD analysis project Ga0114918, IMG submission 87015) | Deep subsurface microbial communities from Baltic Sea to uncover new lineages of life (NeLLi) - Landsort_02402 metaG | ecosystem: Environmental > Aquatic > Marine > Oceanic > Sediment | place: Baltic... | reverse complement strand
TCTGTAAAAGCAATGTTAAGAGCCAGAGGAAATAATCTTGATTTTAATATACAGCTTGATAATTCTAATAAAGAAGCCGAATGGCAATTGGAGACAATAATAGAAATTATAAGTTAATTTCTACAGGGAACCATAATGGACATATTAATCCATGAGACATTGCCATCAAATGCAAAATTATGGGTTTCAATAATGTCCAAAGAAATTAACGACGAAATCCTTATCGAATTTTCAGATGAGTGCTTAAAAGATTCTTTTTTAGAAAACAGGAAATTCCCAGATTATTTGCCAAGTCAATGGAGAAACAGCATAAAAATAGAATTGAGCAAGGCGCAAGAAAAAGCAATGGGAAGTTCCTTAAGATTGATATTGTTTGGAAGGCAAAATAATGGATACAATGACGAAGCCTCAAGAGCCGAAGAAGCTGATAGACAATTAAATATATTAAAATTGTTAGTTTGAAAACGGCGGACATATTAGTTTGAAATAACTCTAAAAAGAGTTAAACTAACTTGGCTTGGCACCTCGGGAGATCGTCTAACTATCTCTGGCCTTTTGGTAGGCAACGGAACTAAATCCCCGCGCAAAAAATTTAAAATATATGGAGACAGAAAATGATTGTTGTTAGCGGTTGTCCTAGAAGCGGTACTAGCTTAATGATGGACTGTTTAAGAATTGCACTTGGAGACGATAGAATATTGGGTCATAAGTTTCCTCAAGAAGAGTCCGTGATCGAGTCAAAGAAGAGAAGAGAAGACGAAACGGACGACCATTATAAGGCCAGAATGTATATGATCCGAAGAATGATCATTTTGTCAGGAAAAGAATCGGATATGGAGCGAACGAGAGATCTCAATCCAAATGGATTTTGGGAATGTAGATACACCGTTCAAGGAATTCACTGGCATAGGGGAATAGAAGTAAAAGAAACAGACGTTTGCAAAATAGTCTCTCAAGGACTTTTCCGGTCAGACCCAAAGTATGTGGATAAAGTAATATTTATGGCTAGGAATCCCAGACAGGTTGCAAAATCTCAAGAAAGACTAAGGAGAATTCCATTTGTCTCTCCAGAAGAAGAGGAAGGAATGAAAATACACACTCCGGAGATGTTCATAAATGTGACTTTCCAAGCTGCAAAATGGATGAAGGAAAATCCAGAGAAACCAATATTAATTGTTGATTTTGACAATCTAATTAGCCACCCAGATGAGACCTTGGAGAAAATAAGAGAGTTTTTGGGAGGCGGAGATTTTTCTGGACATCCAATTAACCCCAAACTAAAGAGAAGCTATCCAGAAGATATTGAAAATGATCTTTGGCCGCATGCTGAGAAAATGTATTCCTATTTATTAGAGGAAAAATGGGAAGATATTATAAAGTATTATGAAGGCAACTCAGACCAAATAACCAAAGACAAAAGATCTGTTTTTTGCACAAGGTTAAATAGAAATATGGTATATAACGAATGTCTAAATTGTCACGAATCTAGAGATATGAGAAGAAATTTAAGAACTCAATCTGAGCAATCTGGGATAGGATGGAGATTTGAGCCCTGCATGTTCGATTGTTTGATCTCACTGGAAGCTCCCCTGATACCAATAGAAAAGAGCATCGTTAACAATTTTTGGATAGAATAAAATGGCCTCTACTATTGTAAGAAAAATAAAAATAAAACATTCTGGTAATTTTATCATAGATACAGTTGCCCCAGAGGGAATTGTTCTCATTAATGGGGGAGATAACTATACCAAGAGCGATCAAGTAACGATTTCGCTCGACGCAAGCGATGCGACTACCGGAATTAAAGATATCGAGACGAGAAATATAGATATAACAAAAACAGACGATGGTGAGACAGAACAGTCGTATAATTTCATCCCGTTGGAATATAGAGAAAATTTCATATGGTCTCTTCCGGTAGAGGAGGGATTCAAAAAGGTAGAAGTCAAATTTAGAGACTATGCCAATAACGTATCTGAGTTTATTTCTACAATAAATGCTAGAAAATTCTTTAATCTAGATGAAAAAATAATAGATAAAATCGTTAAGCTTGGACTAGATTATTATTCTTCAATAGATGGAAGTGACGGGAGTATCTATAAGACGAGGCATTTCCCTTCGATTTTAGAGACCTTTAGCAACGAGACGATAGCGGACATCATAAATAACAACAACGTTCTTTATGTGGGCTCTAATGGGGCCTTAGCGTCTACCGTGTACGGATTGGTTGATGGGGAGTTCGTCGTAATCAATGAATTTAGCTCCGACATTATCAATATGGCTTCATATGACGGAGATTTGTATGTCTCCCTAGATGATAACCGACTGTATCGGAAAGATTCATCCGCTTGGTTCTTGGTTGAGACCTTTACCAGAGACGTCGCCTATATAGGATCTGACGGACGTTACCTATACATATTTTTTGACGATTCAAATGAGACAATGCAAATTTATAATGGCGTATCGTTCAGCACAATATCTATTTTGTCAGGAGACACGGAAGAAGAGTCTGAAGAATCTTCTTCCCTAAGCGATTCATCTGATTCAAGTAGCAGCACACTAATCGACAGCTCATCTTCTATAACCGAAAGCCTGTCTTCAAGAAGTAGTCTGGAGAGTTCGTCCTCTCAATCCAATAGCACCTCGTCAACAAGCACAAACGCGAGAACAAGCTCTACGTCAAGTGGCTCATCGTCGGACTCATCCACTCTTGAAGAGTCGTCAAAATCTTCACCCTCTTCAGAGTCGATAACTTCGGATAGCTATCTTGGGCAATTCAGTGATTCCTCAGACACTAGCCTAGACGAAACAAGTTCTGAATCAAGTTCTGAATATTCTGTTTCCTCAGATAGCTCAAAGAGTTCTTCCAGCAGTTCCTCCGGCGTTCCATGTGACTGTGGAAAATACACATCGAGTTCTATTTACGCAGGGGGATTCACACTTAATAATATGAGAGACAGATTTACTTCCGGGTGCAATCTGTTTGGACGACTAGTCAATATTGGTGATGGACTCGCCAGAGTTCTTCTCTATATGGATATAGAAAAAAATAATTCTACCGAAGTGGCTCGAAGCAATGACTTTTTTTCTGGAGTAGTTCCAAAAGAAGATATATCTATAAGCGGGGTAAATGGGTCTGGAATAACTGGAACATTTAATTATATAGCAAAATTCTCCAGCACATCTCCTCATGATTTCGTTATTCTCTGTGAGGGCACCAATACGTCAAGCCAAAGTTCCAGCACAGACTCCTCCTCTTATTCGGAAAGAAGCTCAAGTCAATCGCTAGATCCGCTAATTGGAGACGGCACATCCGCAGACCCCTTTATAATAACTAGCGCCAGCCATCTTTTACTGGTTAACGCCAATCCGGAAGCATATTACATAATGGCGTCTAATATAGATATGTCCTCTATAGGTAATTTCGTTCCTATAGGATCTGTGGCCGCTCCTTTTTCTGGCAATTTTAATGGAAATGGATACAGAATATCGTTTTTAAATATTGAGAGAGAGGACGAGGACAATGTTGGTCTTTTTGGATACACTGAGGGCGCTGACATCTATGACATTGAGTCCATAAGTTGCAATGTCTTAGGCAATGAAAATGTTGGTGCAATTATTGGACATATGAATGGGGGATCTTTGAATAGGTCTTCTTGTGGGAGTTCCGTCTCTGGGACCAAGAATACGGGCGGATTAGTCGGGAAAATGAGTAATGGATCAGAAATAATAAATTGCTTTTCCAGAGCGAATAGCAATAGCGCCTCTCGGTGCGGAGGTTTTGTCGGAGAGAGGGGAGACTCAGCCACAATAATGAATTCATATTCTACGGGTTTTGTTTCTGGCGGATTTGCAGGAGGATTTGTTTCCAGAATCAATGACGAGTCTGGCGACAATGGGGAGGTCGTTAGCTGCTATTGGGATGTCCAGACTTCTGGGACAGCATCTAGTGTAGACGGCACCGGAAAGAATACTAGTCAGATGAAAATTCAGAGCACATTTTCCGGATGGAATTTTACTAGCATTTGGGCGATTAATTCTCTAAAAAATAACGGATATCCATATTTGCGGATATCCAGAAGCTATTAATGATTCTGACATCTGTCGATTGAAATGTTCTTCTGATTGGATCGACAAAGGATTTAGTCTGATATTATAGAAAAACACATACTAACCTCATTTTTTGGAAATTCTCATGAGCAAACCTGAAATACTCAATATCCTAGTAGACGAACAGTATGAAAGCACCTCGGCTTCCTTAGCTCCAACGGTATTTTGGCAATATTATGATGTCGATGAAGACGATCAAAGTAGTTACTACCTAAAAATAGGATCAATTTCTAGAGGAAGCGATATCGTCGATACAGGATGGGTAATGTCTTCAGATAGCCAATACATTGTCCCCTCTTCTGGATATTCTTCTCTGATTAAAAATGGATTAAAATATTATATAACACTGACTGTGCAGAACTCCTCAGAGACAAGTATTCAGAAGGAAACATTCTTCATAACAACAGGAGACTATTGGGCCAACAATGTGGACAACTCTACCGGATGGACGATAGAGTTCTACTATAGATTTAATGGAGAAGTTTCATCTGCAGATTTTTCCGAAACGAATCCTCATCATTATATAGAAATAAAAGACGGAACTTATGCCATGTCCGTAGAAATGTATGCCGACAGAGTTCGGACAAGGACTTCGGAAGTGTCTACATACCTGATTGATAATACGAAGCTTAATTTGTTCAGAATAACAGGTCGGGATGACGATGTTAGTCTTTATATCAATGGATATTTAGCATTAGAGGTAATAGGAAAAAATTCTATAGCAACTACAACTAAGGATCTAAAATTTTCTGGGACACAGTCCTCTCTTCCGGTGGCTTCCTTGTGGTCCTCAATATTTCTTAATCTCGACGGAATGATAGACGTTGATGAACTTCCGGATAGCCTTGTGGTTTCTTCAGTTTTGCTTCACGGAGATGAGATCGTAGATATCGCACAAGACACGTATAGCAGAGACCAAGTGTATGTCGCAGCAAATCCGGAAGATGTAACAGAATCCGGAAGGATATTTAAAGTTCATAAGAATTTCAGCAAACACAACTATAGCGCCGAAGCTATCTTGCAAACTGGAACAAAAAAGGTTGTCGTTGATAAAGATTCTGATAAATGGGTGTCTACTTCTGATTCCATATACAAGATATCTGGAGAAAAAGACAAGGGAATCGGGTACGACGTGTCGCTTTCAGACGAAAGTAACTTGGTTGGGTTTCAAAGGGTTGAAAATTGCAGTGGGGTTTGTGCATCATTCAATAAAATACTAAGAATAGATACTGAATCGGAGAGCGGTGATACGTTTTGGTATTATAAGACAGTAGAAAATAATAACAGCGTTTGGTTCGGCGGCGTTGATAATGATACGGGATGGATGGTTGAAAGCACGGTGAGAATAGTTGACAATAACAGTTCTTCTAGTTCAGCCGGATTAATAATCAATGATGGGGCTCATGAAGAGACAATTTATCTTTTTAAAGATAAAATTCTACTTAAGAATGCTAATACATCTGCATATCAAGACCTTTCAACAGATAAAAAATCTATAAGAGTTGTTGGCAAGGGCGGAGATATTTTTGTTTATGTTAAAAATGGATCGTATTGGTCCAAGGTAATAGATGGAACCGGCAGATTTGTTGGTGCAGGTCAAATCTATAGTGATTCAGGAAAACCGTCAGTCACAACAAGCTCGTCATACGGAGAATATGTCGTTTGGCATAGTAAAAAGGGGAGCCAAAGATGGCAGATCTTTTTAAATTCTGGAGGAAATAATGATTGGGCGCATGAAAGGCAGCTGACATTTGACACCGCAGATAATTTTAATCCAGATGTGGTCGTAGACGATAGCGGCACCGTTCATGTTGTTTATCAAACAAATAAATTTGGTTCTTGGGAAATAGTTTATCTAAAATATAATGGATATCAGGCAGTTGGAAGAACAAGAATCACAAATGCAGTCGGGAACTCAACAGATCCCAGAATATGTCTTCTGGATAACGGAGATATAGCTGTAGCATGGCTTGACGACAGAGAGGGGTCTACGGAGGTTTATGGAGCTTTGTACTCGCAGGAGGACGATGCGTGGTTTTCTAGTGCCTTTGATTATAACGACGAAAAAATTTCTGATGCTGGCGGGACCTATGTCGCCAAGAACGTTAAAATATCAACAAATGGAGAGTCTTGTGCTATCTGTTGGAATGATAATAGAAATTCCTTAGAATCTGTGTTTATTTCAACTACTGGAGAGGTAGATAATGATGGGCATTGGTGGGGAGACGAAGTCCAAGTATCTCCGTCCATCACTCCCGCATTCTCCCCAAATATCGCGCTGGAAGATAGCGGAAAAGTAAATATTGTATGGGTTGATTCTAGACTGGGAGCCGACAAAATATATTACAACTCATATCAGGGATCGTTGGGGGCGGAAACTGTAGTCTCTTCTGGGTCTAGTGACGCGGAAAACCCATCAATAACTCTCGTTGACGGAGAAAAATCAATCTTGTGGGTTTCAATAGATTCTGAAATGAAAATCTATCACAGAAGAACAGTGTCGGGGTCTTTTTCTTCTTTTGTAGATATTTTTACAAATTCAGATGTGAATATCCTTGACGCAAAAATTTCAAATATCGGAAGCGGGAATGAAAACAGGGTTGTCTTTAGGGCCTCTGATAGCACTGAATACACATCTATATATGGTTATAAATTTACGATTCCAGATGCGGACTCAGACCTATCTGCGGACATATCCTCAAGCAGCACTAAGATATCAAATTTAGACAATACTAAATCCATCTCTTTTGGAGACATAGCACAGACGTCGACAAACGTTTCTGAATGGGACAATTTGAGATACTCAGTTACATCAGATTTACATCCTCTCGTTATTAACGAGTGGTCTTTTAGCGACATCATTGATTTTCAGGTTGATGATGAAAAGAATCTATATGTCATAGACGCTAATGGATTGGCAATATATGATTCCGTCATTGGGAGCGCTCTATCTAGTAGCGAGTCTAGCGCAAGCGCTTCGTCTAGTGCTCCGGCAAATCTAGTTCAGATTTTCATTTCTGATAGCAATAGACTATTCGTCCACGATGGATCTAAAATATTCTATCATTTGCCAATCACTTCAAAAGACATTGATCAGGATATGGAATGGTTTGAGATAGATACATCTAACATTTCCGGAACTATAAAATTCGTAGGGAGAGACCCTATCGGTGGTCTTTTGTGGATAGGAACAGATTCGTATGCCATTTCAGTTCCAACTAGTAGCGTTTTCTATAATAATACTATTCCCAGTTCGAGCATGACGATATATGCTTCTGGAAAGTCTGTCAATTCTATTAGTTTTGGCAATGAATACATTTGGATATCTGTTGTCGGAGGAGTCTATAAAGTTAATAGATACAATAATTCATCTTCTATCATAGACATCAACGATGGGTTGATAGATAATGATGTTATGAAAACGGTGATTGATGATGACGGGCAGTGGATTTTCGGGTCGAATGGACTAATCCGGATTTCTGGGACTACAATCACTATTTATAGGGAAAAGATATCTACAGATTTGATTAGCGACATTTATCCGGAGAATGGAAAAGGAGTATGGATAGCCGGAGACTCCGGTCTTGAGTTCTTGAGCAACGATGGGTTGACAAATTATTCTATAGACAAAGCGGACGGGGTCGGAGTTATATCGGCTGACAATGCTTACAAGAATTATATCATAAAAACATCGGATTCTCTTGACAGAAAATATCATCATTTAGTTAAAGTTAATGGGGTGTTCAGAGATCCAGATACATTTTTCTTAGACTCTACTAATAAGGTAATCTTATTTAGTTCACGTCTATCGTCCAGCAGCTCAGTTGAGCTTATATATTACAATTTAGTTGAGAAAGTGGTTGATTTTAGCGATTCGACTATCCTCATAGAAGTGCCCTCATCAAGCCCAAAAAGGCTGACCTCATTGGAGAATGGAGACTATGTGAATCAGCTTGTGGTATCCATGGTCATTGACGGAGACTCATATGTATACAAGTTGCTTTTTGGATCTTCTTTTTATGGCGTGTCGTATCCGTTCGGAACCATAATCTATGACAAGACCCCTCCACTTGGAACGATAGATATTGTTGACCAGATAAGTTCGAGTCAGGTTATTCTTTCCATTAGCGCCACAGATGCGGTATCTGGTGTTAATGAAATGATCGTATCAAGATATCCAAACTTCACTTCGGATGGGGAAGTGACATTAAGCCCTATTCCATATAATGACAGAGTAACATTTGATTTAGGAGAGAACATTGGCACGGGGATTACCATTCACGAATTTACCACATCGGTCGGGAAAACGCTACATACGTTTACTAGAAATTATAACAACTCGACAGTGTCAGAATTATTTGCTGGCGCATCAAGCCCCGCGAAGATACTTAAATTCAATGTGAGTAGCAGGAGTTGGGAAAATGTGGAGAATCTAAATGCGGATGTAATCCTGTCAATGGAGACTCATCTCGGAAAGATGTATGTTGGGACCGGAAATTCCGGAAAGATTTTCTTTACAGAAAATGGAATCGACTATTCTCTGTTGACAGAGCTGACAGAGCCATATGTATATAGCATGCTTTCCGCTTCAGACAATAAGCTATACATAGGGTCTGGAAGCAGCGGGAAAGTATATACTTATGACGGGACTAATGTCTCATTGCTGTTTGATACCCAAGAGACATCCGTACTAGATATGGTTGAATTCTCAGGGAACGTCTATATGGCCACAGGAAACAATGGAAGAATATACAGATACAATCTTTCTAGCGGATCTTTGGAAATAATTTTTGATGATTCAGATGCGCAGATTCTTTCCATATCTACTGGAAAAGATTTCAATTCAAATTCAGAAACAATTTATGCCGGGACATTCTCGAACGGAAAAGTTCTAAGATACGTTTCATCCAGAGGCCTTTTTGTCAAATCATTTGAATCGGTTCTCACCGCATGTCGCTCAATCAAAACATTCTGGAACTCAGAGGGGTCTGAGGTTACCAATGTGTATGCTTGTATTGACAATAGAATGCTTAAGTTAGAAAATACGTCTTGGAGTGCGATTTATATAGATTCGAATTTGGAAAACATACAGGATATGGAACTTTTCGAGGGCGAGCTTTTTATTATAACTGACGGTGGGATAAAGACAATAGCTACCAGTTTGGACAAATATGTGTATGTTAAGTTTATAGATTTCGCAGGAAACGAAACTGTTCTCTATGCATCCGATGGGACTCTGAAACCTAGAACGGAAACAGAAAGACTGTTTGATATCTTGACGGCTGAAGAGCAATCTGGATTTTCATTACAGAATAGAATTTTGGTTGTTGATGATTCTGGAGTTGTCACAAAAACATTTAATGGGACGAGGCCGTTCTTCAGTGCAGACAAGATTGATGAAGAGATTGCCGTCTATGATTCAGAAGTTTTTAACGGAACCAACAATCTTGTTGCTTGGAATACTATTTCTTATTCTGCGGTGATTCCGACAAATACTTCAATAGAAATAAGCATCAGATCCGCAGCTACAGAAGATGGAATAGAAGACGAGATCTGGTCAGATCCCGTAGAGTCTGGAAGAGACATTAGTGGAATTTCTGGAAAATACATACAGTTTAGGGTAAAACTCAAGAGTCAGTCTAGAGGAATAACTCCAGTTTTGAATAATGTTACTATAACGTCGAAGAGTACGTTCGCCGTACATTTTTTCACGACGAATTTTTCATTGTCATCCAATTTGAAATCTGGACTTTTTACAGCAAACACAGTAACACCTGTCGGAACGGAGTTAGTTTTTGGCGTCACGAGCGACAGCAGCTCAAATTGGAGCGATTACCAGATAATAGAACCGAATAGGCTATTCGTTGTCGAGGATTCGAAAAGAGGCCCTAATCTGAAAATTGGTGTTAAGTTTCTATCTACTACGGAAGAGATACCAGAGCTTCATGAGCTTGGATTAATTTTTTGTACAGAAGGTGGAGAACTTATCAAGCTAAATCTGTAAAGCACAATGCTAAGAACAACAAACTTTAACCTTCCGTATTTCACAGACGGTGAATTCTTCTCAGAGGCAGTCGACGAAGAGAGGAGTGTTGCTATTGACCATTTGTTGAAAGCTTTTTCTGATGTCATTGGCGATGGTGTGATCTCAGGATGGGAGATAAATGACGATGGAGGGCTGACAATAACTGTCACCGAGGGAAGGGGGTTCATAAATAAACTCTATTCCAGAACCATCAATGACACGGAAGAAACTCTTGATGACAATTCTACCAGCTACATTTATGCCGTAAGGAATTCAAATATTACCGATGGTGTAAGCGCAGCTTCCAATGTGGTTTTGATAGACTTTTCCGATTATGATGCCCCAGATCCTCCAGACGCATTCTCCACAGAAGAGATAGAGTCTCGACGCATATTGTTGAGCTGGTCTCCTAGCGAAGAACCAGATTTTTCAGGATACGTCTTGGAGAGAAAAGAATCCTCTTCCACTGTGTATGACGAATTGACAGATGTTCCTGCGGTTCCGGAAGATGACGGGAAGGTATATTATGAAGATACCGATGTGTCTCCGGGCATAGCATATGATTACAGGCTGTTTGCAGTCGATTCGTCTGGCAATCAAGGCCTGTATTCGGAATTATCCGTAAGCGCTTTAGATGACGTTGTTCCACCCCCAGAGGTGTCTGAATTTGTCGTCCACGTATCTAATAGGTCTTTCAGCTCATATTGGGAACCAGTTGATGTGGACGATTTTGATTCATGTGTTGTTGTTTTTAATAAGATCAACGATTCCGGAAGCGCGGTTACCTCCTCCACAATCAATGTGGGAGACAATCTTTATTATAGCAAAAATGAATTAACAAATAATATTACTTATCGAATAACGGTTAAAACAAAGGATATTTATGGAAACATATCTTCTGGAGTTTCTCAGGATTTTACTCCAGTGTATTTGCCCGGACCACTTGATGTTTCTGGAGTAACATTTTCTGTAACAAATATAGGAAGACCGAATCCAATAACTCCTGAAGTCACGCTGAATTGGGTTGCGTCATCGTCTTCGGACGTTGTGGGATACAATATATACGTTATAGATGACGGGGTTTATAGCGAAAAGATATAAGTTGGAAACAAAGTATCTAAAGATGTATTCCTCTATACCATAAGATCGAATACCGTTTTGGTCAATAAGATATTTGATGACAAAAAAGACTATATAGTAAAGATCACGGCGGAAGATTCTCTTGGGAAAGAGAGCAGCGGCGCCTATGTCAAGGTTTTTGTGCCTGATTTTACTCCCCCAAATGACGTCATTAATTTCAGGGCAGGGATAGGGGACACCGAGCTGAATCTAACATGGGATTCGAGCGATTCTCTTGACTTCGATCATTATGAGCTGCATAGCTGGAGAGTAGCGGATGAAGGAAGCTTCAGAGAGACGGTCACATATAGTTCGTTTTCCTCTAACACCTTCACTTTATCGTCCCCTTTGACAAAAGATTTTTCAGCTGGTTCTTGGGTAGATTTGGTTGCAGCCCCTCCCTCTGGATCGCCAAGTATAAAAATGTTTTTAGCAACTGCCGCATATATTGGAGACACCATTCTTGTATGCGAATACGTCCCTCCGTATTACGCCTCTGCTGGACAGCTCATAGTAACTGATCCTCCGTCTTTTATTGAGTTCAATTCCAGAAACAGTTATGATCTTACCGGATTAACAAACGGAGTTTCATATAGAGTAACCATTATTGCAGTAGACTCATCCGACATAAGAAGTGGTGGAATTCAAGTAACAGCCTCCCCTGTAGAAGAGGTGTTTGAAATTGAGAACCCAGATGTTGTTACCTATGATGGGAATAACGGAGAGGTAAAACTCAGTTGGTCGGAAGTCTCCGGGGTGGGAGGATATGTCATCTATAGAACCGGACCATTTCCTTGGGAGGTAGACTTTGCCGCATCTGACGACTTTAATGTTCTTACCGTAGTATCAGATCCATCTCAGACAACTATTTCAGACGTGGGTCTTTCAAACGGAGTCAGATACTCATATATGGTGGTCTCATATCTTGGCGCTCAGGAGGGGGATTTTGATATTGTTAATCAGGTTATTGCGTTGCCGACAGAAACCTCGTCTCCATCCAGTCCGACAAATTTGACTGCAGTGTCTATGGCCGGTGCGGCAGAGCTAAGCTGGAATATCCCATTAGATATCTCCGCAATCGAAGGTTGGAATATTTATCGCAGTACAAACAGATTTTATGGATATGAGTTCGTGGATTCTGTTCCTTTTAGCATAACAAGCTACATAGATGAGGGGTTGATTAACAATGTCCAATACTATTATTACGTAAGATCTTTTTCAAATACGGTTGATATCAATGTTTCCTTATCTCAGGTGACTTCTGACACGGCATTGTATTTGGGGAGAGTCCAAACGGCAGGGGGAGATATCATAAGTGTTACTCCGAATAGGTCTGTCATATTTAATCTGGAAAAAACGGTACAGGCGCTGACTGAAGAGTATTTGGCCGTTCATAGACACTCCGCAAGTGCTGAGAACGAATTCTCAAGCGACAGAGTTCAGCCTCTAAAGATCAATTTATCTAGAGATGAAGACGTGTTCGGTTTCACTACCGAAGACTACCAGACCTATGACGCTCCTAAAAGCATCGAATCGTATGATGACTATGTTGTTTTAATAAATGACGATTTGTCTCCGATATTGTACGATGTAGATTTTTCTAGAGGAAGAATAATCTTCGAAAAAGTTCTTTTCTCTAGCGATGAAAATATTTCTAGCGTTTTTTCGGAAGCTCCATCTATAACTCTGAGATATCTGAATAAAAGAGAAGTCACTGGGACTCTAGACCCCAGATTCATTTCAGACATAGACGCCTCTAAAATAATAACTGGAAAAATAAAAAAGGGACTCCTGCCCGAGATATCTCATCGGGGAAGAGTGAGAGAGAATGCGGAAGTAAAAAGATACACGATGGTCAGTCAGAATAATTATCTGTATGATTTCAGCGTAACAACATATGTGGTAGACGGAGAAGATGTAACCATATCGATAGGTAATCCTACTGTTTTTTATGCTTTCTATGATGTAGACGAGATTCTTTACGGGTCTTCCAATAGGGGAATTCTCAAGAGTTCTGATGACGGAATAACTTGGGAAATTGTTTTGGAATTATCAGAAGTCCCAAGAATGTTCTATAGGCAGATCGGTAGTGAGGAATTCTATTTTGCAATTGGTCAGAAGACAGTATATGTCTCTTCCGATTTCTTAAATTGGTTTGAAATGTTTGGGACTAAAGCTGCCAGTTCCATTCACGACATGACAGAAGACGGTGATGGGAATATTTACATTGCTGCTGATACGGGAGTTTATTTTTATGATCAAGATTTCATTCTATCTTATAATTTTAAGCCAACAAGTCTAATAACTGTCAATACAATTAGCAGCGAGGCCCACTCCGTTATTGGAACAACTGGATCGAATGTGATAGTGTCAACTGAGGACGGGATATTCAGAACTTCTAACAAGGGAGTTTCTTGGTCGCAAATATCCTCCTTTGGCCCATTGTCTAAAATGAGAAAATTTGGTAGTAAAATAATAGCAATACATCAGGATTCCGGGCTTTTATATTCCAGTTCGGATAGCGGAGTCACTTGGGCTGAGGTATCTGGTTTTTCTGGGATGATCAGGGATGGTGTGTTTGAGATAATTGGAAGCAGAATAATCTATTCTACCGACATCGGAGTCTATTATTCGGACAGTCTCGGAACTCCAGTGAAAATTCAAGGGGATTTTAATTCCAGTTTAGACAAACATGGAGCCAGAGGGGCGTTCGGTACTTCCTCCAGCGATATAATAATATCTTTTGATAACAAAATATATAGATACAAAGACGGCCAGACCTATGTGTGGGCCTATTTCTCCGGGTCTATTCCATCGGTATTTGTAGACGGGACCCTGATGAAGAATGGGTACTATTACAACTCGTCCTTAAATAATTTGTATCTTGAGTGGAAGAGCCTCTACGATCAAAAATTGAAAATAGCGACTGGGTACTCTGGATATGTAATCGATAACGGCGGATGGCAAGACATCGATTCGGATGATGTGTCCGTAGAGCTATTTGTGAATGGGGAAACACTTGGATCAATACTCTCAAGCGATGTCGAAAGCGCGAACATCGTGACAGATAGTAGCGGAAATATTACGAACAAAAAATATGTTTTCTATTATGGCGCCACAAGAACCATAATTGTGAATTCTTCTGATGGGAAAGTCGAAATCGTTGGTCCAGAACTAGAGAAAGAGGACGAAATTAATGTCTCAATAAACAATGTTTCTTTTATCAACGAAGGAAGCAATGGACATATTGAAATAGAAGACGCTTTAGATAAAAAGAACATTGGACTTCCGCATTGCCTAGCTAATGTTTATTTAGACAGCATGCTTCAAATGGGATTGGCTTCAGAGCACAACTTTATAGAATCTGTTCAGACTAACACCACCTATCCTTACGCCTCTGAAAGGATCGTTCGATCATTCAACAGTGAGTTAATCAATTCAGACTTCTTTATTTTTGGAAGAAAATTTTATGATGTATTTAATTCAACAATTGATTATGACAATATCGAATCCAATGATGATTTGGTTTCTAGTTCAACATACATAAATGTCATCAAGGAAATCGGAGACGAGACTTGGATTTGTACCGATAAGAATATCTTCGTTCTTAACTATCTTAGAAATGATGTAGACAGAAAGATATACATAGAATCGTCTGATTCTTTTAGCGTAACAGGGGTGACTAAAATTGGAGATGAGGTTTATGCGGTAGCTTCAGATGAGGTCTATAGTAGTTCTAACAACGGTGCTGTTTGGACAAAGAATAAAGGTTTTGGGTTAGACGGAAAACTGTTTGAGATAGCCTCTCTGAGGAATCTTATTGTTGTTAGTTCGGATAGCGGGATTTATTATTCAACCCCAGATTCCGAAACTTGGCAACGCGCATCTTTTCTCAGTCAGTCCGGATCGTCAGTAGAAATAGATTCTAATATCGACTCCTTGGTCGTTTTTGGATTTGGGTTCTGTCTGGCTTCAAATAAAATCTACAGGTCCTTAAATGGAATTATTTGGAGGGAGATATTTGATCTCGGCAGTCTTGGCATAAGCGGGATCATAGCCAGTGAACTGTATGTTTATGTAAATAATATATATGTTGCGACAAACAAGGGTCTCTATAACGACTTCGGAACATTAAAATTCTTAAAAAATTCAAATCTATACAAAGTGAAACTTGATAGCCCTGATAGTTCTCCGTCAATAAAATCTCTGTCTGGATATGGGGAAAGGTTTGTGGTCGTTGGGGGTAAAAATTCCCTATATATAAGCGAGAACTATGGGGAGACTTGGACAGAGCAGACCGTTTCTGTTGTCGGATTCTGCGACATAGTCCATATTTGGCAGGAAATAAAGCTAACGTCAGAATCTATTAGTTTAATACAGAATGATGGCGTTAGTTCTTCAACGACGAGTAAACTATCACCAATATTAGATTTTGTTTATGCGGACGAAGATGCGTTAGATTCGGCCATCTCTTCATTGCTCACAGATGTAGAGTATAGTAATTCCATATCTTCAATACTCTTTCACGCCAGACACTCAGGCGAGGACACCGAATTGATATCGACGATGGCGGATGTCTTTCAAAGAGGGATATTCTCAACTTTTGATTTTCTTCTAACCGTAGAAGAAAACGATATTGTTTTCGGGAACGAACTAAGACAGCCGATAGAGATTTCTGATGAAATAAATAAAGTATCCCTCTATCTCAGTCCGACAAAATACGAGTCAGGGAACTTTTCTGTAACGCTAGTGCTATATGGCGCAGACGGTAACGGAAACATAAATACTGGACCCCTATCTGTTGATATCAAAGATAGCGATGAGATATTCAATCCCGGATGGTATAACTTCAGGATATCTTATTCTGGATCTCTGACTTATGGAGTTTTGGTCTTAACTCAGAGTGATGGAGATAACAACAATTTGGTTCGCTGGGCGTATAGCAACACGTATTCAATGAAAGCTACTAAAAATTCTGTAGCGCAGGATTACTCATACAATTTTATTCTGTGGAAATTCGTAGACGCAGTAGATGTCGATGGGCAATATGCGGAAAGTCTTCCGGCAGTGGACAAAAGCGCCTCTCCCAGCATCGGGAGTGGGACTTTTAAGTGGACAAAGCTGGAGGATTCGAAGGTTAAATTAGACGCTGATGATAAGCTGGTGACAGTTATTGTTGACGAGAGCGGAAGCATGACTTGGAATGACAGCGCGGGAAGTAGATTCGATTTAATTAGAGAGTATTCTGGAGACTTGAATTCCATATATCCCGGAACAATAAGCTACGCTTTAGTCACATATGGCGGAAAAGTCCTGAATCAGATTAAGACGCAAATCGTAAACGATAGTGAGAGAGATGCGGTTGGTGGAATATTCAGAGTTATTAGAAGAACTGATAGATATCCAGAGCATCCTTTGGATGGATCGGTTGTCGCCAGCACAAGTTTGACAGTCGCACAAGATAGTACCGTCACAAGCGGAACTACATATTATTATTCTATTTTCAATATCAGAAATGACACAATATATTCAGAAAAACAGTATGATAAGATAGAAGTAAATGTTAGAAGTGTTCCTCTTCCAGTTTCTAATTTGCAATTGGAGACGTCCATCGTGAAAGAAACGATAGGCACTCCTGCGGCGGCAAAAGACACTGGGAAGAGAAATGTGAATATAAGATTTAATAACATAGAAAACTATTTAACCTATTATTCATCAGTGAGAATTGTTAGGAAGAAATGTTTTGATGACGGGACTGTCGTGGAGAATGCGAATGATGGCGATATCGTTTATGAGGGAGTCGTAATTGCTGGTGAGAATAATATTCTAGACGATTTTGGAGGGACCAGCGATCCTATTAATGGAATAGACTATTGTTATGCAATATTTACAAAGAACGACATCGGGAATTATTGCCTCCCAGAAAACGCGGTTCAATCAAGGGCGACTATTCCTTCAGTATGGAGAGAGTGGGAGTATGATTCTGCATATAATTCCACATATATACCGTCTGAATTTTCAACAACTCCACTAGACGTTGAAAACTTTCAGGTGGAGAACGGGTATGAGCAGAATAGGATATCATGGACTATTCCATCTGGGGATACGTCAGTTGGTGTTGTTCTGTATGCCAGCGAGAGAGCGACTCCGCAAGCAGACGCTTTATCTTTTGCTCATCAAACCGCAATTAAGCCAGAAACAACAGCGGCGTCATCAAGCAACGCTATAATTTCCGATTCTTCTATTGGGGTGAAGATATATGAGGGAGACGGGTCATCATTCATGCATAGAAACTTGGAAAATGACAGGAAATATTTCTATAGAATCTATACATATGACAGGGTCTCTACATTGAGTCTCGGAAATACCGTAGGAGAAGGCATCCCGTCAGACACGGAAGATGATGACTTCCCTCCGCCGAAGACAAAAGATTTCTATGCCGAAATTTTCAATGATGAAAATATTGTACTAAGATGGAATTTTACTGACACAGAGCCTTTAATTAAATATTATTTTGACGATAGAATTACCGTCCAAAGTTTCGCGATAGATGAGAGTGGAATTCCAATCTCGGAAATTAATGATTTTGAATTCGAGGTGGTTGAAGCCAGCAGGCTAAAGAGGCCTTATACGGAATTTGAAAGTGCTGGAAATGAAAATGAAGCGCCTTTACCGGAGGCTATGCCTCCTCAAGAATATCTTTTTGTTCCAGATAGAAATTCTTATCAGGGGGAAATTCGAGGATTGGGATTTCTATTCTTGAACGATCTCACGTCTATTTCAGAATATGAATACTATCAGTTGAAAGTGAGAAGTAAGTACTCTCTGGCTAGTACTGAGAGCGATTCTAGTTTTATTTCGTATGGATTGAATTCGAATATAGAAACCATAACATTTAACAATCCTTTGTCTGGCGAGACGTCAAACAAGTTCCCGGAGACACAAAAAATTGCAAATCAGATAAGATTCGTAGGCTCGGACGGGTATCTTGAAACGGTAGTAGTATATAGTGATGGGTTATATTCAAGAAGTGGAAAGTCATATTTCGGAGAGATCGATCTTCTTTACAAGGGCGCTGCGTTGACGGACAACGACGAGGTCACCGTTACCGCACAAGTGTATGGCTTCAAGGGATATAAAAGAGTAAATGAATTTCTGACAGTAAGAATATGGAACGATGAACCAACAGATGCATTTCCTTTAGCGAGCAACGAGATTGAGATCGTGACGGAAGAGGTGCAGAAGAAAATTCTGGTGGGAGAAGACACAAAGGTGTCGTCAGAAACAGAATTGAGAACATATGGAACATTCCAGCTTCTCCCAACTGACGATTCGGCTCTTCTCAACATTGTCTTCTCTGTTAATGTAAATGAATACACAGACACTTTTGAGCACGTTGTCGAAATTAAAAGCATCCTGAATTTATCGCTTAATGCCATAGCTCCAATAGCAGACGGAAGAGATGTCGCAGAGCAGACGGTCAGTGCATATATAGGTCCGCCTACTTTTGATCTGAGATCGAAAGTAGAGAGAGTGCCGGTTCCAGATGGGGTATTAGTCAAATGGGAGCTGGAGGATGTCTTGTATGGCCAAGATAGGCCGTTCTATTCGGCAGAATCGATACCCCTTGAAGGAGTTTACTCCACCGTCAGAAGTGGAACCGCAAGAAATGTGTTTTTTGGACCAGCATCTGATGTGAAAATTCACTATGTGATTAATAGTAAAACTGGATTGCCGGAAGTTATCGGAGAGAAATATTCTCTGAAGGCATCGGCGGTTTATGACGGCCTATCAGCGCAGGTTACAAAAGAGATTGTATTGATGCCAATATCAAGCACTGGAACGTCATACAGATTCTTCATGACTAATGGGGGACTTATCGACGGGGAGAGCATCTATGCAGACGGAATTGCCTCCTCTATTGTTCAGGTACATGGGAATCCTTTGGTCACCGCAGGAGATGCTGGAGAAAAATTTATTGATTGTTTACAGGTACAGGATATGGATTTTATTCCACTACCTCCGGGGCAAGAAATCCAAATTGAGGATATTACGATAGAAGTCGAGGGGGAATATGAGGCCACCTATATATACAACGGAGTAGAATATAGTAACATAACTGATATAGTGATGGTTCTGGATGACGATGCGCGTGCGCAATTTGAAATAAAAGTCAACGCGAATGTCGGTCCCCCTCCAAGGAAAAAAGCCGGAGCAGAATCTGGTGGGGCTGAGAGTCTTTCTTTTAATCCGTGTTACGGACTGGTCCCTCCGGACGAAGATTATCCGCCGAAGTTTGATGTGGCAGCAACCTCTCAGACCATTATCGGGGGCACTTCAATAACGATGAGTGGCGGTGGGAGCAAAGCCATCGGGACACCTCCTGTCGGAGTCAATCTTCTTGAGCCTTTAGTGGTGAGATATGTTCAGATGGAGTCTAACGGAAGGAGCGTTCTTAACCCTCCTAATGACGGAATAAATTCTACGGAGATAACATTTGAAGTCTCATTCGGAGACGATCCCGTTCCAAATGGAACAAAAATCGAGTTCAGTCTTGTTTACGGAGACACGGTGAGCGAGGATACTGGAAGCAGCAAACTCAGCATTGAAGAGATTAATGCCCTTCCAGAAGAACAAAGACGGATTTATTACGGTGGGTTTACGTCTTATTCGGAGTTACTTGACGCAATAACTCTAGAATCTTCTATTGAAATAGTTAGAGAAGAAGGCGGAAAAGGCTTGGTCGTTGCTACGATTAATCCAACAAAAATTCAGAAGGACGTTCAATTTACCATAGAGGCAACAAGCACCTATGACGCGCTGGGGACTATAAATAGATCGGTTACAGAGCCACATGTCATCTTCTTCCGTGGGAAACCAGATCCGACAGATCTGACTGGGACAAATGTGTACGAAGCGAG
>Ga0114918_10001606_pt1 | contig 20179 bp, 16 predicted proteins | sample LantaG_FD_87015 | JGI IMG/M metagenome (GOLD analysis project Ga0114918, IMG submission 87015) | Deep subsurface microbial communities from Baltic Sea to uncover new lineages of life (NeLLi) - Landsort_02402 metaG | ecosystem: Environmental > Aquatic > Marine > Oceanic > Sediment | place... | reverse complement strand
TATGAAACGGATCCTGGTGTTTTGTGCGCGCGATTGGTTGAACCCTGGGGCGGGGTGCGTCGAGCATTACGTTCATGAGGTGTGTGTCCGGTTGGCGGCGCGGGGGAATTATGTTGCTTGGGTGGCGTGTTCGTTTCCGTTGTTCGGCCACGGCGTGCGGCGGCCGCGAACGGAAGTGGTGGACGGAATTCAGATCGCGCGGCTTGGGATTAGGCCGTTGTATCGTCTGATGGCGGGGATGTTTCTCGCGCGTATCGAGAAGAATCCTGGGGCCTCGGGCCGGTACGACGTGATTATTGACTGTGTCACGGGGTATCCGTTGCCGATTGCGGAAAAGACCCAAATTCCCGTGGTGCCCTTGGTCTTCAATCTGAGTCGCAAGATCCAAGGGGCCGAAGAGCCGCCGGGGCCTGTCATTGCCGCCACCAATACGGCGCGGTGCCAACTGGTGCGCGCGGGATTCCCGGAGAACTTTATTGTGCAAGTGACTATGGACCGCATGGACGATATGGACAAATGCGCAAGGCAACAATCATGGGACAAGACAACCGAGATTATTTTGGCTACAATAGAAAGCGTTGTCCATACTGTCCACTAAGTCCATGGGTTGGAAGGAGAAGAGTACGATGTACGCAAAAGTGATGCTAGGTTTGCTGGGTTTGGCGGTTCTGGGTTTTCCTGTGCTGGCGGAAACGGTTTCTATTGCACCCGACCGCATGTTGTCCGCCGGAAAGAAACGCGTGTTTGTCCTTGGGCTCTATGAGAATCCTGGGGATGACGCGGTCTTGCAGCAAGTGGCTGAAGCGGGTTTCAACCTTGTGCAGGCCAAGGCTGACGCGGCCGCGCTCGACCGCCTCGAGCAGCACGGCCTTTACGCCTGGATCAATACCGGGGCCGCGATAGATTTCAGCGAGGACCAAGCCAAACGGCAAGGGCAGCTTGAGGCGCTCGCCGGATCCTCTGGATCGCATCCGGCCTTGCTGGCCTGGGAAGTCCCCGACGAGGCGCTGTGGAATTGTTGGTATGGCGCGACGCGTTGGCGTACCGATCAGGAGCCGAAGCAACAGGACCTCAAGTTCGAAGAACTGGACGATGCCGCCTTGGTCCGCCAACTCAAGGCTGATCAGGCCGAGGTGCGGCGTCTCTGGAATCGCGGCGATTATGTCGCGGCCGAAGATCTGGCCAATGCGATCTGGCGCAAGATGGATATGGAACCGCCAAATCCCGATCTGCGCGTGTCGAAATCGGCCGAAAAAGCCGCCAAGATGTGCGCGGGGATGCTCGAGGGCTATGCGTTTCTCAAGCGTACGGACCCGGGGCATCCCATCTGGATGAATCATGCCCCGCGAAACATGCAGGCCCAACTCGCCGCGTTCAACAACGCCGCCGATATCGTCGGCTGCGACATCTATCCCGTAACCGAGTATCAGTGCGGCCATTCAGGTTTGGCGGACCGTTCCTTGTCCACCGTGGGCGCCCATACCACCTACATGCAGGACGCCGCGCCCGGCAAGCCGGTCTGGATGGTGCTCCAGGGGTTCGCCTGGCCGGATATCGAGGAAAAGCCCACCGCCGAATCCCGCGAGAAAAACAAACGGCCCACGTTCGACGAATCGCGGTTCATGGCCTACGACGCCATCGTCCGTGGCGCTCGAGGCCTCCTGTATTGGGGCACCGCCTACATCGAAAAGGACTCGGAATTGTGGAAGGACCTGCTAAAGCTCGTGCGCGAGTTGGCCGATTTGCAGCCGGTCCTGGCCGCGCCGGACGCCGCGCTATCGGTCTCCGTTTCCCTGGCGGAGACCTGGGGCACTTGCGATCGCGGCGTACAGGTCCTCGCCAAAGACGTGGATGGCAAGATATGGTTGATCGTGGTCAACGAAAGCCCCGATTGTTTATACTACACGCTCAATGGCCTGGCGGGTCTCGACGGAATGGTGTATAGCGACCCTAAAGACAAGCGTGAGTCCCGTGTGGCCGATAGCAAGATGAGTCTAGCGATTGAAGGACATGGTGTACAGGTGCTGGAGCCAAGTTCAGAAAAATGACGGTCCTCGATATACCAAGACTTTTCTGGAACGACTGGCTGCTCTGGCCGATCCATCTGCTCGGTATCGATTGGACCGGCGGCTTGTACCTTTTCATCTATAGGATCGTCGTTACGATCCTGTTGGGGAGCGTCTTATCTGGATTGCTGGCCGACTGGTACCGTCGGTTCCGCTTGATGTACCGCAAGAAAACGTTCGTTAAGTCACTCAACCCCGGCGTCAGCCCCAGGGTCAAGAAGACTGAATCCGCCGATAGCCTCAACGATCCCCACCACAACCTGAAGAAAAACATCGATTCTCTTAGAAGGAACCATGACTACGTTGGTATTGCTGAAATCTACATATCGCTCGAGCAGCCCAAGGAAGCCGCGGAATGGTACGAGAAAGCCGGCGACCGAAGACGCGCGGCTGCGGAATGGGTCAAGGCGGGCGACACACTCAAAGCCGCCGACCTGTTAATGAGCGAAGGAGACTATGCCGCGGCCGCCCATATTTACACGAAAGAAGGCGAGCATTTCCAAGCCGCCCGGGCGTATTTAGAAGCCAACGATTTCCAGGCCGCGGGCGCGGCCTTCACAAAAGCCGGGAAGTTTGCGGAAGCCGCCAATGTATTCATAGACTACTTCAAGGCATCGGAACTACCAACAGCCCAAGCCACCACCGGCGAAGTCAAAATCGCCGCCGCCGAAGCCTGCTTGGCCATGTTGAAGAACGAAGGTGTACGCGCGGTTATCCCGGCCCCATCCCGGCGCGAGCTGATTCTCGCCTTGGCCGAGCGCTTTACTTCCGCCAAGCGCTATGAAACCGCCGCCCAACTCTACCGCAAAGCCAAGGATTGGAGCCGCGCCGGCGAGACCTACATCTTGGCGGGCAAGTTGGAAAAAGCCGCGGAGTGCTTTCACGCCGCAGGGAAAACCAAGGAAGCCCACCAGGCCACCGCCCAATTCTACGAGAACGCCGGGAAATGGGCCGAAGCGGGCGAGGCGTACGGCCATGCCGGCGATTGGAACAAGGCCGCCGACTGTTTTACAAAAGCCTTCGACGCCCAACGCGCCGCCGAGTGTTACGAAAAGGCGGGTGAGGCGTATCAGGCGGGCCTCGCCCATTCGCGCCTCGGCCACTTTGAAGAGGCGATCCACCATCTACAGCAAGTCGGCGAAACCGACGAGAATTTCGACGAAGCGCGCGGCCTGCTGGGCCGGTGCTTCTACGAATTGCGCGACTATGCCCCCTGCGCGGCCGCCCTCGAAAATCACCTCATGAACAAGCCAATCGACAGCGCCAACTTGGAATGGTTCTACACGCTCGCCCTCGCATACGAGCGACTCGAGAACCTCGAAAAGTCCCGAGAAACCCTTTACAAGATCCGGAGCATCAATATAGATTACCGCGATGTCGCCGAGCGCATCGAAAACATCACCTTGCGTATTACGACGGGGAGCGGCACCCCTGTGGCTTCGCCAGCGGGTGCCCAAACCCCGGATACCCTCGATGCGCATGTTATGGGAATGGTCGAGAATCTGCTCGGTGGCCGGTATCGCTTAGAACGCGAACTTGGACGCGGCGGCATGGGCACGGTGTACCTCGCGTTCGACACCCAACTCGACCGGCCCGTGGCCCTCAAGTTCCTCGGTACGCTGACAGATGGCTCCGAAAGCTACCGGGAGCGCTTCGTCCGCGAGGCCAAAGCCGCGGCCCGCGTCAGCCACCCCAACGTCATCAGCATCTACGACATCGGCGCGAGCCAGGGAAAGGCCTATATCGCCATGGAATACGTCGAAGGGCCAAACCTCCACGCGTTTATCCGCGAGAAAGGGGGCCTGCCGCCCCGCGAGGCCGCCGATATCATTACCCAAGCCTGCGCGGCGCTCGATGCCATTCACAAGGCCGGCATTGTCCATCGCGACATCAAGCCGGACAATATCCTGATTGCCAAGGGGGACCTCGTGAAACTGATGGACTTCGGCCTCGCCAAAGCTGACGAGCGCATCACGACCGTAGACGTCGTCATGGGCACGCCGTCCTATATGTCGCCCGAACAAACCCGCAACAGCGATGTCGACGCCCGGTCGGACATCTACTCCCTCGGCCTCGTGTTGCATGAAGCTCTGACGGGGAAGACCGTTTTTGCCCCGGGGCAGGGTGTCCTGAAACGCCAGCAACAGGAGACGCCGAAGCCGCCCAGTGAGATAATAAACGGGATCTCCAAAATACTCGACGACATCGTCATGAAATGTGTCGAGAAAAAACCCGAAGACCGATACCAGACCGCAGAAGAACTCCTGGCCGATCTGCGCAACCTGACCTCCTAAAAAATACCGTCTCGGCTCGGGTTTAGACAAATCCCTTGAACCTAAAAACGGCAGTTAAACGCAATGAAATTCGTGTAATGCGTGGGCATGATGGACGTTATGGACAGCATGGAGGCTCACCTTATTGGTGAAACCGGTTTATGTCCCATAATTCCCATAACTCCCATGACGCAAATAACAGGCTTCTTTTTCAACTGCCGGATTTAGGTTGAAAGTTCATCGTGGCCAACGAAAGTCCCGATTGTTTATACTATACACGCGATGACCGGGCGGGTCTCGATGAAATGGTGTATAGCGACCCCAAAGACAAGCGCGAGTCCCGTGTGGCCGATGGCAAGCTGTGTCAGGCGATTGAAGGGCATGACGTACAGATACTGGAGCCGAGTTTAGAACAATGAAGGTTGTCCTTGCTATACCCAAACTTTTCTGGGACTACTGGCTGATCTGGCCGGTCCAACTGCTTAAGGACCAAACCGGCATTGATTGGACCACCGGCCAAGCCCTTCTCATCTACAAGATCATCACTACGATCGTGCTGGCGATCGTCTTGTTTGAGTTGCTAAGCAACTGGTACCAGCGAATCCGCTCGATGTTGCGCAAAAAACACTTCGTTAAACCGCCCGAACTTGGTGGCGGCCACGTGGTCAAGGATACTGAATTCTCCGAGACCCTCGAAGGCGCCCGCGACCTGAAAAAAACCATCGAGCCACTCAAAAAGGCCCGCGACTATCGCGGTATCGCCGACCTCTACGCGTCGCTCAACCAGCCCAAACAAGCCGCGAAATGGTACAGCAAAGCCCGCGACCGCAGACGCGCGGCCGAGGAATGGGCCCGGGCCGGCTACACGATCAAAGCCGCGCGCCTGTTGATGCGCGAAGCAGACTACGCTACGGCCGCCCATTTCTACGAGGCGAAAGACAAGCACATCGAGGCCGCCCGGGCGTATTTGAAAGCCAACGACTTTCCCGCCGCCGCCGCGGCCTTCGTAAAAGCCGGGAAGTTCAAGGAAGCCGTTAAGGCATTCACGGACTACTTCAGTGCGTCAGTAGGGTGCGATAAATCGCACCCTGCCGCTCAAACCTCTGCCACCGAAGCCTGCCTGGCCATGTTGGAGAGCGAAGGCGGGCGCGCGGCGATTCCGTCCGAATCTCGGATGGCATTGCTTCCCGTTTTGGCCCAGCGCTTTGCCTGGGCCAAACGCTATGACCTCGCCGCCCGGCTCTACCACGAAGCCAAGGACTGGGCCCACGCCGGCGAAGCCTACACCTTGGCGGGCAAGTTGGAGGAAGCCGCCCAATGTTTTCACGCCGCCGGGAAAAACAAGGAGGCCAACCAAACCGCCGCCCGCTATTACGAAAACGCGGGGAAGTGGCCGGAGGCGGGCGCGGCGTACGCCCATGCCGGCGATTGGCATAAAGCCGGCCTCTGTTTCTCGAAAGCGAACGACGCCCAACACGCGGCCGAGTGTTACGAAAAGGCGGGCGAAGCCTACGGCGCGGGCCTCGCCTATTCACACCTCGGCCGTTTTGAAGACGCGCTCCGTTTTCTCCAGCAAGTCAGCGAAACCGACAAAAACTTCGACACGGCGCGCGGCCTGCTCGGCCGGTGCTTCTACGAATTGCACGACTACGCCCACTGCGCGGCCGCCCTCGAGAACCACCTCGTGGGCAAACGCATCGATAGCGCCAACTCGGACTCCTTCTACATGCTCGCTCTCGCCTACGAGCAACTCGGCAACCTCGATAAATCCCGCGAGATCCTCTACAAGATCCACAGCGTCAGCATGGACTACCGCGACGTCACCCAGCGAATCTCCAACATCTCGTCCCGCATTTCGATAGGGGACGGCATCGCCGGAACTTCGCCCGCCATACCCCAAAATCCGGACGCCGCCGAGACGCACATTATGGAAATGGTCGAGAACCTGCTCGGCGGCCGGTATCGTTTGGAACGCGAACTCGGACGTGGCGGCATGGGCGTGGTGTACCTCGCGTTCGACACCCAGCTCGACCGGCCCGTGGCCCTCAAGTTCCTCGGTTCGCTGGCCGATGGCTCAGAAAGCTACCGGGAACGCTTCATCCGCGAGGCCAAAGCCGCGGCCCGCGTCAGCCACCCCAACATCATCAGCATCTACGACATCGGCGCCAGCCAGGGAAAGGCCTATATCGCCATGGAGTACGTCGAAGGAGCGAATCTCCACGCGTATATCAGCAAGAAAGGGGCCCTGTCGCCACGCGAGGCCGTCAACCTTATTGCCCAGGCCTGCGCGGCGCTTGACTCCGTTCACAAGTCCGGCATCGTCCATCGCGATGTCAAGCCGGACAATATCCTGATTGCCAAGGGCGGCCTCGTGAAACTGATGGACTTCGGCCTCGCCAAGGCCGACGAACGCATCACGGGCACAAACATCGTCATGGGTACGCCTTCCTATATGTCGCCCGAACAGACCTGCAACAGCGATGTTGACGCCCGGTCGGACATCTACTCCCTTGGCCTCGTATTACACGAGGCCCTGACGGGCAAGACCGTTTTTGCCCCAGGGAAGGATGTCCTGAAACGCCAGCAACAAGAGGCGCCAAAGCCACCCAGTGAAATGGTGGACGGGATCCCCAAAATGCTCGACGCCATTGTCATGAAATGTATCGAGAAGAAGCCCGAGGCACGATACCAGACCGCGGAAGAACTCTTGGCCGACCTGCGTAAAGTGACCTCCTAATGAGTGCCGCCCCGGCTCGGATTTAGATAAATTCCTTGAAGGTTCATCGTCAGTTCGTCGGGATTGTCCGACGCAAGCAGCGCTTCCTCTTCCGTAATAAGCTTCTCCCGGACCAGCCCGACCAGGCTCATGTTGAGCGACTGCATGCCCTCTTCCTTTCCGGCGGCAATCGCCTGGGGGATCTGGTTGAAATTGTTCTCGCGAATCAGCGCTGCGATGGCGGGCGAATTAAACATGATCTCGACTACCGGGATACGCCCTTTGCCGTCCGGCGCCAACAGCAGCCGCTGGGCCACGCATGCACGCAGTTGCTGTGAGAGTTTCAGCCGGACTTGGTCATGGTGCTGGGCGGGGGAAAGGGCGAGGAGGTGTTCGAGGGTCATGATCACATTCGCGGTATTCAGCGTGCCAAACACCAGGTGGCCCATCTCCGCGGTCGAAATGGCCACCTGAAAAGTCTCTTGATCGCGCATCTCGCCAATCAGGATCACATCTGGATCCTCGCGCAACGCCGCCTGAAGCGCCACCTGAAAATTCGACGGCGTATCGATCGAGATCTCGCGCTGCGTGATGATAGCTTTCTTGTTTCGATGGAGGAACTCGATCGGATCCTCGAGCATGATAATATGGTGCGAATGGCGCTGGTTAATCCAGTCGATAATCGAGGCCAGCGTCGTCGATTTGCCGCTCCTCATGGTTCCCGTGACCAACACGATCCCGCGGCGCATGTCCGCGACCTTCTCCATGGCCGGAGGCAGGTGGAGCATCGCAAAATCCAGGATCTTTCCTTTAACGAGGCGCATGACAATACCGATCGAACCCCGCTGCCGTAATAGATTGACCCGGAACCGCCCCACGTTCGGGATCCCCAAGGCCATATCGAGGTTCTTATGCTGGTGGAAGTCCTGCCGCTGCTCTTCGGTGGTCATCTCTTCCAGAAAGGCCTCGGTATCTTTCGGCATCAACCTTTCCGCTTGGACGAAATGGATCGTCCCGTCGATCCGAACGGCGGGCGGGCTCCCCACCGTAAGATGAATGTCCGAAGCGCCATGTTTTACCGCGTAAGCCAAAATATCTTGAAAATACGACATATTCATCTCCTTGCCGGTGGCTGGACGCTGGGGATCCACCGCTTCACGCGGCCCACAAAACCGAAACCTCTCATTCCACGCCTCAGGAAGGCCGATAGAAGTATAACAGGGGATATCTCGGACGCGCAAACAGACATTGGGATCTCAAATCACCGGATTAAAAACGCGTAGTAGTGGGCGGGGAATGATTCCCCGCCCACTGACCGCTGCATCGGAAAAGGAGACACGAATACGGAAGATGCACCACCAAGGTGAGATACTGCTATGGAACTTCAATCACCGATAAGCCGATATTTGCGAGGTCATTGACCGGCATCCCATAAGATCGCCGCGCTTATCCAGCGATTTGGGTGGGCTCTCAAATCTCAAATCTCAGATCTCAAACGCCGCACGTTGACCGGCGCTTGATATATGCGAGAATACGGCGAAAACTCAAAGCGTGTGAAAAATTCCGGCGGGAGGGCGCTGAATAGTTCCCCTTGAAACCTGGACAAAATAGTACTTGGGCGAACAAGGCCGGTTGTGCTATTATATCTCTCAACGAAGTGACGGCGCTCAGTGGAAAAAATCAGCCGTTTGCCGATATCCTATGCGGCGCGTGAAACGGCCGCGCGATGGTGAGGTATAATAACGGTGGTTAGGGCGCGAAGCCCGGTGATGCAGGCGGGAGACGCCCCGCCGGAATAGACTAAAAATTAGAGGAGACAAGCGCTGATGAAACATTGCACCGTGATTACGCGCAAACCCGAAATGGCCCAGTCAAGCCTGGCAATCAAGTACGCGTACATAGTTCAACTGGTCGACCGGGCCGTGGTTTTTGCATTTCAGACTTTTGGCACCGGCGGCATCCTTTAATGTGCTGTCGTATGGGAGGTACGAATGAAACATCTTAGGCCGATCTCAAAAACGTGTCCAGCGGTGGCGGTCACCTCACTGGAGATCAAACTCACCTCGAAAATCCAGATCATCGACAGGCTGTTGCTTGCGCAACGCCAGGCCCCATGGAAGGTGCCTTTCTCGGGGGGGGGGATCGTTATCCCCGACGACATCCCCACCGACATCCCCACCGACCTGATCTGAGCTGCACCTTCGCAGAAGTGCGCTCTTTCTCGCCAGCGAATGCCGCAACGTGAAATAGGGAGGGGATCTCGCGTGGGCGAATTTTGGTGGCGGCTATGCCGCGCTAGGGACACCTTGGACTATGGTATCCTTGTTCCTCTTGCCTCTGCTTTGCTATGATTCTTACATGGTATTTTGATGCAACGGAGGCCGGCGGGGTTAGCCCCACCTGAGAGGCAGATTCCTCGTGTTGAGTTCTTTTCTGAAATCGTTGTTCGGATCGAGCAGCGACCGCATGGTCAAGAAAATGCTCCCCCTGCTTCAAACGATCAGGGAAAAAGAGTCGCACTATGTGCGCATGACCAATGACGAGTTGCGCGCCCAGACCGCCCGTTTCAAAGAGCGCCTGGCCCAGGCCACGGACGAGTTCAAAACGCAACACTCAGGCGGCGCATACGCCGCCGGCCACGCTGGAGAGGATACCGCTGCGGAGGAATACGAAACGGCGCTGCGCGAGCGGATCGGCGAAGAACTCGATGCGATCCTGCCCGACGCCTTTGCGGTCGTGCGCGAGACCTCGAAACGCGTGGTCGGGATGCGCCCCTTCGACGTCCAGATCATCGGCGGCATTGTACTGCATCAAGGCAACATCGCCGAGATGGTGACCGGCGAAGGCAAGACGCTGGTCGCCGCGATGCCCGTCTATCTCAATGCGCTGACCGGCGGCGGCGTCCACCTCGTCACCGTAAACGACTACCTGGCCCACCGTGACAGCGAATGGATGGGCCCCATCTACAAATTTCTCGGGCTGACCGTCGGCCTGGTCCAGCACGACATGTCCACCGCCGAGCGGCAGGTTGGCTACCGCGCCGATATCACCTACGGCACCAACAACGAGTTTGGGTTCGACTACCTCCGCGACAACATGGCCGTTCGCCCGGAACACCGGGTGCAGCGCGGGCGAAATTACGTGATCGTGGACGAGGTGGACTCGATTCTCATTGACGAAGCCCGGACCCCGCTGATCATCTCGGGCCGGCCCGAGAAAAGCACCGACCTGTATTACAAGGTGGATGAGGTGGTCCGCCAACTCCGAAAAAACAAGCATTTCGAGCTCGAAGAAAAGGGCCACCATGTCATGCTCACCGAAGAAGGCATGGAGACCGCCGAACGGCTGATGGAAGTCGAGGACCTCTACGTGGACGACAGCCTCGGCATCGTCCACATGATCGAACAGGCCCTGCGCGCCCACCATTTCTACAAACGCGACGACGAGTACCTCGTCCGTAACGGCGATGTCCTCATCGTCGACGAATTCACCGGGCGCGCGCTCGAGGGGCGCCGTTATGCCGACGGGCTCCACCAGGCCCTCGAGGCCAAGGAACGCGTGTCCGTCCAGTTCGAATCGCAAACCGTCGCGTCGGTGACGTACCAGAATTACTTCCGCCTCTACAAGAAAATCGCCGGCATGACCGGTACCGCCGCCACCGAAGCCATGGAATTCTCGCACATCTATAAGCTCGACGTCGTGCAGATTCCAACGAATCTGCCGTTGATCCGCGACGACCACACCGACTTTGTGTTTGCCACCGAACGCGGCAAATTCCACCGCGTCGTTGACGAGATCGCCGACATCCACGAGACGGGCCGCCCCATCCTGGTAGGCACGGTCTCGATCCAAAAATCGGAAATCGTGGCCAGCCTGCTCGTCGAGCGGGGGATAAACGATTTCCAGGTGTTGAACGCAAAGCACCACGAACGCGAGGCCTCGATCGTGGCCAATGCCGGCAAACGCGCCGCGATCACGATCGCCACCAACATGGCCGGACGCGGTACCGATATCAAACTCGGCGAAGGCGTCCGGGAACTCGGTGGACTGGCCATTATCGGCACCGAACGCCATGAATCCCGGCGGATCGACAACCAGCTCCGCGGACGTTGCGGACGCCAGGGCGACCCCGGCGCCACGCGTTTCTACGTGAGCCTCGAGGACGAAGTGGCCCGCCTGTTCGGCGGCGACAAGGTCAAGAAACTCCTCGATTGGTTCGGTTCCGAGGAACTCGACGACGAACCCCTCAACCAGCCGATGGTCAGCCGAACCATCGAACGCGCCCAGCGCCAGGTCGAGGAATACAACTTCGAGATGCGCAAACACGTCCTCGAATATGACGGTGTCATGGACAAACAGCGCCGCATCATCTACGGATTGCGCCGCGACGTCCTTGAGGACCGCGATATCACGGAACAACTCCATACTATGTTCGAGAATATTGTTGAAGATGCCGTCGCCGAATACGCGCCCGATGAGGTGACCCCTGAGGAATGGGATCTCGAAGGGCTCGAGACCCGTTTCAAATTCATGTTTGGCTTCGATCCCGCCATTGTCGACGAGAACGAGGATCCCCCCAAACCTATGGCCGAACGCCTACTCGACCAGGTACTGGCCGAGTATACGCGCCGCGAAGGCCTGATCGGCGAAGCCATTCGCAAGAGCTTCCGCGAGCAGATCGGCGGCGACGAATCGAAGGTCGATTTTGCCCGGCTCGCGCGCAAGCGCGTGCACGATCTCGAAATGATGGCGCTGCTCCGGGCCGCAGACGATAAATGGATCGATCATCTCTACTCGATGGACTACCTGCGCGAATCCGTCCGGTTGCGCGCCTATGGCCAGAAGGATCCCCTGATCGAGTACAAGTCCGAAGGCTACGAAATGTTCCAGACGATGATGGGGACCATCGAAGAGAACGTCGCCCAAACCCTTTTCCGCGTCACCGACCCCGAAATCATGCGCGCCCGGAGAATCACGGCCCACCGCGGCATGGCGCCCACGCGGGAAGACCCCTTTGAACAACTCGCCCGCTACAGTTATGTCGGCGCCAACAAAGAACAGGACAGCAGTTTCGCCGCCTATGACACGAGCCGTTTCGCCCTCGCCGGGCAGGACGCCGCCGCGCGCGAGAACCCCGACGCGCCGGATCGAAAACCCAAACAACGCCCCATTCGCGTGGGGATCAAAATCAAACCGAACGATAAATGCCCGTGTGGCAGCGGAAAGAAGTATAAGAAATGTTGTGGCGCTCTAAGGGAAGACTAATCTCGGCCGCCATCATCATTTTCTGGCTGGTCATGATTGCCTTGTTTCTCCGGCGAGAAGGGATACTCCCGTATCTCAGCGCCGCCCACCGGCCCCTGTCGCCACGCATCATGCACCCCACCGACACCTGGATGGGGATCTTTTTCGGCGGCGCCCAGATCGGTTTCGTCAACACCAACACTACCCCAGACTCCCGCGACGGCAAAATTGGCACGGCCCTATCGGTCACCGCGAAAATCCACCTCACCTTGCTGTCTTCCCCGACGGAGATCTACCTGGCCGGATCGGCCTGGATCCCGCAGGATTCCGGTATCGCCCAGTTCGACTTCAAAGTGCGCTCAAGCGACCACACGATGAGCGTCGCCGCCACCGTCGAGGACGGCATCCTCAACGCCGAGATCCATACCGCGGGCGAAGTCATCCCCCTGAAATTCCCCGTCGGAAAAGACCTGTTACTCTCAGGCGCTATGGGAACTACGACGTTGAACGTACCCGACCTCAAAAAAGACGAAGAGGTATTCATCGACACTTTCGACCCGATGACCTTCTCGATGGGCAAAACCCGGATCAAGTGCGTCGGCGAAGAAACCTTGGACGTCACCGGACAACAAATCCCCACCAAGATCCTCACTACAACACTCAACGGCCTCACGTCGAAGGTCTGGATCGCTGCGAACGAGGAAGTCGTCCAAGCCGAAACACCCTTCGGGTTCTCGCTCCGCAAGGTCCGGCCCCAGGAAGCCTTCTTCCGTACGGAGGCGCAAGAACCCCAAGACCTGCTCAATGTCATCGGGGTGCAGCCCACCGGCCAAAAACCGTTCCGGGGCGCCACGCGCATGACCATCCGCCTCACCGGAATCGTTCCCGAAAACTACCCCCCGGTCGACACCACCCAAACCGCCGCCGAAAACGTCTATACCATCACCATGGCGCAGGCGCCCGCCGAACAGGAAGTGAAACCCGGCGACGAACAAGCCGAGTACCTCAAAGCCGATGCCTTCGCCCAAGCGGACCACCCCAAGATCCAGCAAGTGGCTGACAACGCGGCCGGTTCCGAAACCGGCCGCTGGACCCGCGCCTTGGCGATCTACCAGTGGGTCTACGACACCATCGAAAAGACCGTCGTCTTCAGCATTCCGTCCGCCCTGGAAGTGCTCGAAACGCTCGAAGGCGACTGCAACGAACACACCATCCTCTATACCGCGCTCGCCCGGGCGGCCGGCGTCCCTACGCGCATCGCCATCGGCCTCACCTGGAGCGACGAACTCAACGGGTTCTATTACCACGCCTGGCCCGAGGTTTACGCCGGCCAATGGATCTGGATGGATCCGACCCTCGGCCAGCCCATCGCCGACGCCACCCACATCAAACTCCTCAACGGAAGTATTGAAACTTGGCCGCAGTTGATCCCGTTTCTCGGCCAGTTGAAAATCGAGGTGATCGCCATTGAGTAATATCGCGCGATTTTCAAATCTGAGATCTCAAATCTCGGAGCCTGTGAAAAAATGTCGCACACCGTGGCGTCCTATTGCGCGAAGCCACCGCATCCGCGTCATTCCCGCGAAAGCGGGAATCCAGTGCGAATTTTGCGGTGCGCCACAGGCGTTCTGGATTCCCGCTTTCGCGGGAATGACGCGGGTTCCGTATTTTTTCACAAACTCTCAGATCTCAAGAGAGATTGCGGAGTCCACTTCGTCCACCGAGTCCATTTTGCCGAAACCATCAAGGCGGCCCTAGGAAAACCATGATCCAAATCGAAAACCTGTGCAAACATTTTGGAAACACCTTCGCGGTCCGGTCCTTGGATCTCACGATCAAGAGCGGCGAGTTCTTCTGTTTTCTCGGGCCCAACGGCGCCGGAAAAACGACCACCATCAAGATGCTCACCGGCCTCCTTCACCCGACCGAAGGCCGGGCCCTCGTCGGCGGATACGATATCCAAATCGACCCCGTCAAAGCCAAACAACTCATCGGCTACATCCCCGACAGCCCCTTTCTGTACGAAAAGCTGACCGGCCGCGAATTCATGCGGTTCGTCGCCGGACTCTATCGGATTCCCGACAGCCAGGTCGCGACCGCGGGCGAAGAACTGCTCGAACTTTTCGGCATCCGGCACGTTGGCGACCAACTCGTCGAGGACTACAGCCACGGGATGCGCCAGAAACTGTCGTTTGCCTCGTGTTTCCTGCACAACCCGAAGGTGGTCATCGTGGATGAACCGTGGGTCGGGCTCGATCCGAAAAACATCCGTTTCGTAAAAGATTTTCTCCGGCAAAAGACCCGCGACGGCATCACGGTTTTTATGTCTACCCACACGCTGAGCATCGCCGAGGAAGTCGCGGACCGAATCGGGATCATCAACAACGGCAAACTCCTGCACGTGGGCACCGTGCCCGAGATCAGGGCCATGGCCCACAAACCGGGATCCCTCGAGGATGTCTTTCTCGAATTGACGCAGGACGGCGAACTATGAACCAAGTTGCGGTAATCGTCCTGGCGAAACTGCGCATGTCCCGCCATGCCATTGCTTCCGTACGCACCGAATCCAAGCTCAAGGTCGGTGTTATCTCGTTTTCCGCCACCACCTTGTGGATCGGCATTTTCGTCCTATTCGTCTACGGCTTCGATTTCATCGTCAGTTTCGGCGCCGACATCGTCGGGACCGGACGCGGCATCGGCAACATCATCCTCGTGCGGATGCTCGGCGTACTCATGCTCGCCGTTTTCCTCATGCTCATCTTCTCGAACATCCTGGTCGCCTTCTCGACGCTCTACCGCTCGCGCGAAGTCGAATACCTCCTCCACACGCCGATGACGTTCCGCGCCTTTTTCGTCGCGCGCTTCCTCGAATGTATGGCGTTCAGTTCCTGGGCCTTGGCCTACCTCGGCTCCCCGCTCGTGCTCGCCTACGGCTTCACGAGCAAAGCCCCGTTCCTTTTCTACGTGGCCAGTTTGGCTTTTTTCATTCCGTTTATCACGCTGCCCGCGGCGATCGGCTCGCTGATCACCTTGCTCCTGGCCCGCATCATTCCGCGCCAGCGGCTCCGCTGGCTTGTCCTGCTAGGAATGGTGGCCGTGTGCCTCCTGTTCTTTATGTGGCGTACATCCTTCAATCCGGCCCGCCTCTCAGAGGACACCATCCTGCCCACACTGCTGGACGCCAGCGCACAAACCCAATCGCCGTTCCTCCCCAGCTACTGGACGTCGCGCGGGATCCTCGCGGCCGCCGCAGGCGACTACCGCGAGTCCCTCTTCAACCTGCTCCTGCTCACCGCGAACGCCCTGATGGCCCTGTGGATCGCCACCGAAGCCGCCCAGAAAATTTTCTACACGGGATGGTCCTCGATCGTCGGACAAGACCGGATCCGCCTCAAGCCGCTCGGGGCTGGCCTCCTCGGCCGGTTGGACACCTTCCTCAAGGGCATCCCCAACCCGTCCCGCGCCCTGATCGTAAAAGACATCAAGCTGTTCTGGCGCGACCCGACCCAATGGTCCCAATTCGTGATCTTCTTCGGCATCATGGCCGTCTATATCGCCAACTTGCGCAACGCATCGAGCCAATATCAGCAAGACTTCTGGCGCAGTTGGATCGCCTGCCTGAACATTGCCGCGTGTACCCTGATCCTCGCCACCCTCACCAGCCGCTTCGTGTTCCCCCTCGTCAGCCTCGAAGGACGCCGCTTTTGGATACTCGGCCTGGCCCCGTTGCCATTCCACCACCTCGTCTGGCAAAAATTCTGGCTCAGCGTCGTGACCACAAGTTTTTTCACCGTCGGCCTTTGCGCGCTGTCCGGCTACATGCTGCACCTCGACCCGATCTACCTCGCGTTGTCCATCTACAGCATGATCATCACCAATTTCGGGCTCGCCGGGCTCGCCGTCGGCCTCGGCACCGTCTACCCCAACTTCCAAGAAGACAACCCCGCACGGATCGTATCCGGCATGGGGGGGACCCTCAACTTCGTCCTCAGCATCGCCTACATCGCGTTAGTCGTCGGCGCCCAGACCCTCATTCTCCAATGGCGCGTGCTCGCCCTGTACCAATCCGACCAGGCCTTCTACTTCGCCATGGCCACAGCACTCGTCTTCATCACCGGACTAAGCGTCGTCAGCGCGCTTCTACCAATGGCGATCGGCCTCCGAAACCTCAAAAACATGGAGTTTTAATAGTGAAGACGTCATTCCCGCGAAAGCGGGAATCCAGAACCCTCTGGGAGTCTCATAAGGCACACCCTGGATTCCCGCTTTCGCGGGAATGACGCTGCTGCATTTGTACCGAAGCTTCGAGAGGATGAAAACAAACATGCGCCAGTTCAGCGTACACACCCAAGAACACACCCAATTTGTAAACATCACCACCGAAATCCAGCACGCCGTCAACGACGCCGACGTCAAGCACGGCGTCTGCCACGTCTTCATACCCCACACCACCGCCGGCATCACCATCAACGAAAACGCCGACCCCGACGTTGTCCGTGACCTTATTGCGACCCTCGAACGCCTCGTCCCCTGGCGCGGCGACTACCGCCACGACGAAGGCAACTCCGCCGCCCACCTCAAAGCCTCGCTCATGGGATCGACACAGACCGTCATCATCCAAGACGGCCGCCTCGCCCTCGGCACCTGGCAATCCATCTACTTCTGCGAATTTGACGGTCCCCGCGACCGCAAAGCCTGGATCGAGATCATCCCTGCTGGCTAAGAAACTTGTGGGAATACTCGCGCAGATATACGGCCAGTTCAGCCTTGCCGAGCTTCCCAGAAGCGACAGCCAGCGTAGTCTCAGCAAGATCCAACTGTTTCACATCCAACCGGTATCCGTTTAACTTGAGAAACACATACGCGGCAAGAAGTCCAGTTCGTTTATTACCATCGACAAAAGGATGGTCCTTAACGATATTGAAAAGATAGGCGGCAGCCATCTCAAAAACGTCCACGTACAAAAAGCGGCCGTCAAAAGTGGCGGCAGGCGAACCCACGGCGGATTTCAAAAGAGTCATATCCCGCAGGCCGGACTCACCGCCATAACGCGCAATCTGATCTTGATGGATCGCCAAGACCTGCGCAAACGTCAGAAACGTGGGGGCCATCGCCTACTCCGCCAGTTTCTTCAGGGCCTTGGCGTACCTGCGGTTGCCCTCCTCAAGCGCGGCTTCAAAGGCCTTTCGGCGTTTCTCGTCGCGTACCGGCGTCAGAACGAGTACCTCGCCGTCCGTCGTGATGTCGAATGACGTGTCTGCATCCGCGCCCAGCAGGTCCAACACCGGTTTCTCGATAACCAGCGCGAGGCTGTTGCCGTGTTTCGTCAGGTTCTTCACCATATCTGCATCCTCCGGAGGTTATAACATTGTAGTTCCATTGTATCACCGTCAGTGCAAACACGTCAACCACCATAACACAATGGGATGTCCGATCAGTCTGATCCGTCCGATCTGTCCGACAAACGACGCTTCCCATTTGACAGAAAGCCGAAATCTCCGAAAATTAACGAAAACCTTGAAGAACGCGCTTTCTTGTGCTAGAATAGACTCAAAATGTGGCTTGTACGGCCCGGATGTAGGGCGGTTTGTAAACCGCCGGAGGAGCCGTGATGCGTGTCCAGTTGAGTCTAGGAAGCAACATGGGCGACCGTGAGGCCAACCTGAGCGCGGCGCTTGATGCACTCGATGCAACGGAGCAGGTTGCTGTCGTAATCGTGTCGCATTGTTACGAGACGGAACCGGTCGGCGTCACGGACCAACCGATGTTCCTCAATCTGGCCGCAGAGATCGAGACGGACCTTGCGCCGCTTGAACTCCTGAATGCGGTCAAGAATATCGAGGGCAGGCTGGGGCGAAAGCCTTCATCAAAGTGGGCCCCCAGGGTGATCGACATCGATATCATCCTCTGGGGCGACACGATGATGGACTCGGAACGGATGGCCTTGCCACATAAGGAGTTTCGTAACAGGGCCTTCGTACTGGCCCCACTGGCTGAAATAGCGCCAGACGCGCGCGACCCAGTCTCCGGACTAAGCGTGCGCGAACTGGTCAACCGGCCGGAAGTAACGGGACACGTCACAAAGGGTAGGGTGCGATTTATCACACCAAAGTAGTAACTCGCTGAACCGCTCCGCTTGGAGCCCAAATGGGACCGGGACGGGAATACGTTTGTAGTACCGGCTTTAGCCGGATCACGTCACGGTTCAGGAGGGTAGTAAAATTTCTCGCATTACAAGTGTTTCGCTCAAGGAACGAAAAGGGGCCGGGGCCAAGATCGCCATGCTCACGGCGTACGATTTCCCCTGCGCCAAAGTCCTCGACGAAAGCGGCGTCGATATCATTCTGATCGGCGATTCCGCCGGAAACGTCGTCATGGGCCGCCCCAACACCCTCAGCGTAACCATGGACGAAATGGTCCACCACACCCGCATGGTCTCCGGCGCGGTCCAAAACGCCCTCGTCGTGGCCGACATGCCATTTCTGTCGTATCAAATCTCCCCCGAAGAAGCATTGCGCAACGCGGGCAGGCTTGTCACCGAAGGCGGCGCCCAGGCCGTGAAGCTCGAAGGCCCCGCCGACAAGTTCGGCAACGCGATCACCGCGATTCTCCGCGCGGGCATCCCCGTCATGGGCCACATCGGCCTCACGCCGCAGTCCGTCAACCAGATCGGCGGCTATAAAGTCCAGGGCCGTACCCCGGAGGGCCGGCTCCGGCTCAAGCAAGAAGCCGAGGGACTCGACCAGATCGGCTGTTTCGCGCTTGTCCTCGAATGTATTCCGGCGGATCTCGCCGCCGAAATCACGGCCTCGATTTCGATCCCGACCATCGGCATCGGCGCCGGGGCCGCGTGCGACGGCCAAGTCCTCGTGCTCCACGACATGCTCGGATGGGGCACGACCAAATTCTCAAAAACGTTCGGCGATGTCCGCGCCCTCATGCAAGACGCCTGCCAGCAATACGTCGAAGCGGTACGCGAAGGAACCTTCCCAGAAAAGGAACACGAATTCAAATGAAAACGGCTCCCCAAAAACCAACTAATTGGGCCTCGTTCCCACGGTCCTCCGTGGGAATGCATAGAGTTCGTGGTCACGTCTGCATTCCCACGGAGGACCGTGGGAACGAGGGTATACAACGCCGCTGTCCACTTCGTCCATCACGTCCACTTCGTCCACTCAAGGATCAGCCGTTACCATGAAGATCATCGCTACCCCGGAAGAAATGCGCGCCTGGGCCATCGAGCAACGTTGCGCCGGGAAGACCATCGGTTTGGTGCCGACCATGGGCGCACTGCACGAGAGCCATGCCAGCCTCATGCGCGAAGCCGTCCGCCGCGACAACGTATCCGTGATCAGTATCTTTGTCAATCCGACGCAGTTCGCGCCGCACGAGGATTTCAACCAATACCCCCGGACCTTCGAGGCCGACGCCGCCATGGCCAAGGCCATCGGCATGGACATGATCTACGCGCCCAAACCCGCCACGATGTACCCGCAGGGTTATGCAACCTACGTCAACGTCGAACGGATCACGGAGGGCTTGTGCGGCGCATCGCGGCCCACGTTTTTCCGGGGCGTGGCGACGGTCGTGACGAAGCTTTTCACCGCGACGCTGCCGCATCGCGCCTATTTCGGCCAGAAAGACGCGCAGCAGTGCGCCGTGATCAAACGGATGGCGCGCGACCTCGACTTGGGCGTCGAGATTGTCGAGATGCCGATTGTCCGCGAACCCGACGGGCTCGCTATGAGTTCGCGCAACGTCTACCTCAATCCGGAAGAACGCAAACGCGCCCTGTGTCTTCCCGATCACTCGAAGAGGCCAAGCGGATGCTCGAAGGCGGCGAACGCGACGCCCAGGCACTTACCGAGGCGGTCAAAGCG
>Ga0114918_10001605_pt1 | contig 20183 bp, 17 predicted proteins | sample LantaG_FD_87015 | JGI IMG/M metagenome (GOLD analysis project Ga0114918, IMG submission 87015) | Deep subsurface microbial communities from Baltic Sea to uncover new lineages of life (NeLLi) - Landsort_02402 metaG | ecosystem: Environmental > Aquatic > Marine > Oceanic > Sediment | place... | reverse complement strand
TACGAGAGAGGGAGTTTTTTTTTTTTTTTTTTCCCCCCGAAAAAAAAACCCCACCCCCCAAACCAAAAAAAACAAAAAAACCCCCCAACCGGGCCCCCCCCCCGCCCCCGCCCCCCCCCCCCGGGGGCCCACCGCCCGCGGCCGGGGGGTCGGGGGGGGGGGGGGCGCCGGTTGGGGGGTTTTTGTTTTTTTTTGGGTTTTGGGGGGGGGTTTTTTTTTTCGGGGGGAAAAAAAAAAAAAAAAAACTCCCTCTCTCGTACCGCGGCCTCCAGGAAAGTCTCTGCCCTGACCGAAGAGCCCGAAGCGCCGCCGGACCCTTCGGCGTCCACGACCGAGGAGGCAAAGTCCCTCATCTCGCCCATCCCGGCCCGGAGCAGGGCCGCCTTGGCGTTCTCCCCTGCTCCCAGGCCCTGTTTGTTTTTTTTTCGGAAGAAGAAAGAAGATGAACAGAAAAAGTGAGCTCTTTTTTATCTCTCGGTCCTCCTACCTCGCTTCTCTCTCCCTCTCTCTTTCTCTTCCCACCCCCTCTCCCTTACCGTCGCCAGCCCCACCGCCAGCGCCACCACGTTCTTCAGCGTCCCGGCCATCTCCATGCCCACCCTGTCGGCGCAGGCCCTCACGACGAAGCTCTCGGTCGAGAACAGCCGGACGAAGAGCTCGGCCGTCGCCGGCGACGCGGCCGCGACGGTCGCCTCGGTCAGACCGCCGCGGGCGACCTCCTCGGCGATGTTGGCGCCCATCAGCACCGCGGTCTCGACCCCGAGCACGCGCTCGATCATCGCAGAGATGAGCTGGGGCCCCTCGGGGCGGACGCGCATGCCCTTGATCAGCGAAAGAGCCACGGTCGGAGGAGAGGAAGAAATAGAAGGAGAAGTAGAAGAAGAAGTCGAGGAACCTCCCCCTCCTCCTTTTCCAACAGCGCCGACGAGCCCCCGCACGATCCTGCTCGCGTGCTGGTGCGGCGCGCAGATCAGCAGCACGTTCGCCCCTTTGACCGAGCTCGCGAGGTCGGGCTCTGCGCGGACGTTTTTGCCCAATTTGATGCCCGGGAGGTATTTGACGTTCTCGTTCTGCTCGTTGATGACCTCGGAGAGGAGCCTCTTTGTTGCAGTGCCGTTGCCGTTGCTGCCGTTGCCGTTGCCGCCAGAGCTCCGAGAGATCGGAAAGTCGATCTCCTCCTCGTGGACCCACATCGTGAGCTCGTCGTCAAAGTCCGGGAGGGCCAGCAGGTTCCCGGCCACCACCTTGGCGGCTGCACAAGCCCACGCCCCGCTGCCCACCATCGCCACCTTCCTCGTCGCCAGCGACCTCTGGAGCGTCGAGAAGGAGCTCACGAACCATCGGGCGGCCTCGACGACGGCGGGTCGACGGACGACGCCGCCGAAGCCTATGAAGAGGTCTGCCCCCCCTGGCACGGAGGCCGCCTCGGCGTCGGTGATGCCGTCGCCGATCTGAGGAGAGAGGAGTTGTTGTTGGAGAAAGAGAGAGAAAGAGGAAGAGAGAGAGAAGGAAGGTGAAAGGTAAGGGAAAAAAAGAAATGAAAAAGAACAAAGTTGAGTTCTTTTTTTAACTTTCGGCTTTTGTTTTCTCGAAAAAAGAGAAGAAGAAGAATCGACTTTTTCTCACCATCGTCACCAGCGAGTAGGGAAGGCTCGCCCTGATCCTCTGGATCGCGCGGGGCTTCCCGCCGTTGGCGGAGACTTCCTCCTTCGGGTCGAAGCCCGCGACGCGGAGCTGCGGGCCCCACTCCTCGCCGTCGCTGCCGCTCTCGCTGCTCCCGCTCGAAGAAGCTTCTCCTCCTTCTTCTCCTCCTTCTCCTTTCTCGGGTCCGTCCCGCAACTGAAAGTTCATTCTGTTGGCGAAGAGGCGATCTGCAGGAACACCTAACGCTCTCGCCACGGGCAGGGCAAGCTCCCTGAACCCACCGGAGATCAAAAAGACCTTGGTGCCGCGCTCCGTCAGGGCACTGATCAGCTCTTTCGCACCCGGAGTCAGCCTTTGTTTCGCCGGAAACGCCTCGTGGAAGCGAGCGAGGTCCGAGGGCGTGACGTCCAGGATCTCCAGCCTCCTGCGCAGGGCCTCCTCCAGGGGCATGGTGCCTTCCATCGCCTGCGAGGTCAGCTGCGCGACCGCTTCGCCCTTTCCTAGGAACCGGGCGAGGGAGTCTAGGGAGTCGTCGAGCGTAACGGTGCAATCTATGTCAAAGCATACCACGTCCGACCTTGCGAAGAGACTCAGGACCTCTCCCGTCGGCTGCTCCTCTTCTTCTTCTCCTGCTCGTGGGGAAGGGGAGGACTCGATGGCGTCCTTGAGGGAGCGCGGGACGAAGGAAGGGAGAGGGGTAGGCTTGGGGGAGGAGAAGGAGAAGGGGAGCAGAGGAGGTCGGGGTTGAGGAGGCGCGACTCGCAAGGGCAAGGGCGCGACGATGGGCATGGCCATCCTCGCTGCGGCGAAGCCCCTGCTGCTGCCGCTGCCGCCAGAGGAGAGCAGCAGGCACCGCGCCGCGCGCATGGTTCCAGAGACCATTTCGTTTTATCGCCCTCTGGTGGTAATTGGGTGCTCTCTCGAGAAGCAGCGACGAAAGAGAGGGGGAGCGCGATGGAACAAAGGTGAGGAGGAGCGAACGGGTTCTTTGTTTTTTGGAGAAAAAAATCTGAGATCAGAATCGAGTCTGTTTTCTTCCTCTCTTCTCATCGTTTAACCATGCGACGCCTCCATCGCGCCGTCCAAGCTCTCTCGGCCGCCACCTCTGCGCCAGCAGAGGCGTCGTGCACACGCGTCGTGGCAGCGAAAGCGTCGCCGGAGGTGCCCGCCGCGACGAGCTCACTCGCTCGATTTGCCGCTGTTGCTGCGGCGATGGCGACGGCACTCGCTGTCTCGTCGACCTCGACCTCGACCTCGACCTCCTCCTGCGAACCCGCCACCCCTCCACCCACCCCTTCCGCCTCCGCCGTCCGCCGCGCCGTGCTCGCGGCCTGGGAGACCGCCGACGCCGACTGCCACCGAGAAGAAGCCTCCCTGTCCCCTTTGTCGCCTCTGGCCTTCTTCGCCGGGGCGGTGCTGCCCCCGCCGGCCGCGCCCCCCTCGGTCGCGCTCGACCCCGCGACGGGCCTCGCCACGATCTCCTTCTCGCTGCGCCGCGGGGCTGACGAGCTGAGCGTGGTGCTGGCCCTGTCCGAGCTCCTGCAGGCGCTAGCTTCCTCTTCTTCTTCTTCTTCTTGTTTGGGCAGCGGCAAGGTCAGCGTGGTCCCGCTGCAGCGGAGGAAGGGGCTGCGGCTCTCGGCGGGGGACGACGCCTCGGCGACGTTCCTCTCGAGCTCCTCTTTTTCTTCCCCTTCTTCTTCCTCTTTCTCCTCGGCTTCGTCTTCGTCTTCGTCTTCGCCTTCGCTCCCTCTGCAAGTCGAGCTGACGGCTCCGGCGAGCAGGCTGGTCGCCGTCGAGGGGGAGAAGCAGCAGCAGCAGCTTCAGAAGCCCCTGGAGAGGCTCTTCAGGTCGTCGAACTCTGTGGTGTCGAGTTTCGACGAGGAAGCGGAAGAAAGCGGAGGAGGAGGAGAGGGAAGTGGAAGTGGAAAAGGGAAAGTGAAGAGGCGGTCGTTCTCGAGGTCCTGGACCTGGCACAGCGGAGGCGGAGAGAATTCCAACCCTGACCTGAGAGAGGAAATAGTCGGCCCGCTGTTCCAGGGCGTCGACGAGGTCTTTCGGCAGTCGCTCGAGGAGCTGTTCGGGCAGCCGCTGGATGGGGGAGGGGGGAAGGAAGGAGGAGGCGGAGGTGGGGTGAGGCTCGACAGCCGCCCGACTTCGCCGTCGCCTTCGCCGCCTCCTTCGCCTCCTTCTCCCGGCTCGCCTCCGCACCGACGCCGCCCTTCCTCGCCGTCTCCTCCGCCCGTGGTGCCCCGCGGAGGCTCGGCGAGGGCCGCCTCGGCGATCTCGGCGCTCGAGGACCTGGGCTGCTCCGTGTTCCTGCCTCCTCGTCCTTTGCCGCCGCTTTCGACGACGACGACGACGACTGCGGAAGAGGTCGAAGTCGAGGGCAAGAAGCAGCAGAAGGAACCGGCCGACGCCGAACCGGACCCCTGGTCGGGCCTCGCTGCCTACGAGCGCCAGAAGGAGCAGGTGAGGCTCGCTCTCTTACCCCTGACGCACGGGGAGATCGTCTCCGGCGTCGCCGAGGCAGCGAGGAAAGGAGGGGGGAAAGGAAGCGGGAACGTTGCTGCTTTTCCTTCCTCGGCGCCGCGTGCTGTGCTCTTCGAGGGTCCACCGGGGTGCGGCAAGACGTCCTCGGCGCGCGCCGCGGCAAGGCTCGCCAACGCGCCCCTCGTGGTCGCCCCGCTGGAGTCGATCGTGTCGAAGTGGTACGGCGAGGCCGAGCAGCGGCTCGCGGCGGTGTTCAAGCACTCGCGCGAGCTCGCGGCCGCGACGACGACGGCGAGCGCGGCGGCGGCGACGACGACGGCGACGAAAACTTCAAACAACGGTGAAAACGCTTCTTCTTCCCCTTCTTCCCCTTCTTCCCCTTCTTCCCCTTCTTCCCCTTCTTCCCCTTCTTCCCCTTCTTCCTCCTCCTGCGGCGGCGTCCTCCTCTTCATCGACGAGGTCGACGCCCTGGCGACCTCCCGAGGAGAAGGGGGCATGCACGAGGCGACCCGGAGGGTCCTGGGGACGCTGCTGCGGGAGCTGGACGGCCTGCGCGAGAGGAGCGGGAAAGCAGCAGGAGGAGGGGCGTGGAGAGGCGGCAGTGGCGGCGGCGAAGGACAACAAGGAAACGACTTCGAAGAGCTCCCTTCGAGCTCGACGGGCAACGTCGTCGCCGTCCTCTCGACCAACCGCCCCGGGGACATCGACGCAGCCCTGGCTAGTCGTTGTGCTGCCCGCGTCTTTTTCCCTTTGCCGGATGCGGCAGACAGGGTGGCGATCCTCGGCCTCCACGCGCGGCATCTGACCCAAAGCCAGCTCGAGGAGCTCTCCAAGAAATCCGACGGGCTCTCTCCTCGCGACTTGGTCGATTCCGCCGCGGCCGCCGAGAGGGCCTGGGCCGCCCGAGTCGTGGCGGGCAAGGCGGAGAGGGGCACGGCGCCGCCGTTTGTGGAATACAAGAAGGCCGTGGAGGAGAGGGCGGGGAGGCGGTGGTGAGAGAAAAAAAGGAAAGAAGAAGAGGAATGAACTGTAAAAAGAAAAGGAAAAACTTGTATGAAAAATTTCGTTTTCGCGTTCTCGTCCTCTGTCTTTCTCTCTCTCGTCTTTTTTTACATTTTATTATTACTCAATCAGTCCCCGCGTGACGCCCTCGCCACGGCCTCGGCCTGCGCCCTCAGCGCCGTGCGCAGGTCGGCAGCGTCGGCCTCGAGCTCCGCCAACCTCTCGTCCCTCTCCCCGACCAGCTCCAAGGCCGCACCGAGTTTTTCTTCGAGCGCGTCCGCCTCGGCGGCCCTCCGCGCCTGCAGCTGCGCGAGCCTGCGGGCCTCGTCCGCAGCCCCGGCCGCGGCGACCACCTCGTCGGCGAGGCGGGAGCAGGTGGCCTCGAGCTCGGCCAGGCGGCCGTTGTTGTTGGAGTTTGCGTTGGTGTTGTTGGTGTTGCTGCTGCTGCCGCCGTTGTTGTTGTTGTCTCCGCCTCCACCTCCGTTGCTTCCGCCTCCGGGACCGGTAGCAGCCGCGGCAGGCCCCTGCGGGAACGAAAACGAGGGCACGGAAGAGAGCGGCAGAAAAGAATTGTTTTCCAGAGACCTCGAGGGGGATCCAGATCCAGAAGCAGCCCCCGCAGCAACGACAGCGGCGGCCTTGGCGGCCTCCTCTGCCGCCGCGGCGCGCGCCTCCGCCGCCGCGACTCTCTCGCCGGCCTCGACTTCAACTCTCTTCAGCTCCTCCCGCGCTTGCGAGGCCGCCAGCGCGGCGGCGTCGGCGCGGGCGACGGCGCTCGCCAGGGCGGCAGCGACCTCGTCTCTCTCTGCGGCGGCGGCGTTCTCCCCGCGCCTGGACTCTGCGGCCGAAGCCTCGGCGGCGGCGGCCCTCCTCCCTGCCTCGGCGGCCGCGCTCCGCGCCGCCTCTGCTTCTTTCCGGGCGGCGTCCCCTCTCGCCCTCGCCTGCGAGAGCGCCGCCTCGGCGGCGGCAGCCCGCGCCGCCGAAGAAGACGCCCTGTGAGTGGCGTCCCTCTCGAGCTCCGCGGCGCTCGCAGCGCGGGCCTCGGCGTCGGCGAGCCTGCGCGCCAGCGCTCCTTCGGCCTCCCTCCACGCCGCCGCCGCCGCAGCAGCAGCAGCCCTCTCGCTCTCGAGCTGTCGGGCGAGCGGCGCCGCGGCCTCGGCCAGCCTGGCGGAGGCCTCGTCTCTCGCAGAGGCGGCCTCTGCAGCGGCTCGCGCAGCAAGAGCAGCGTCGGCTCTCGCAGCGTCCTCTGCGGCCTCGGCCGCGGCCCTGGCTCTGTCCAAGGCAGCCCGGAGCTCGTCAGCGGCCTCGGCCTGCGCCGCCGCCTGCGCTTTGGCGTCCGCCAGCGAGGCCCTCAGCCCTGCCACCTCGCCCGCCGCGCCCTTGGCGTCGGCTTCACCGGCAGCTGCGGCCTGTAAAGCAGCGGCAGAACGCGCCTTCTCTGCGGCCAAGGCGGCGGCCGAAGCCTGCTCCGCTTCCTTCAGGGCGAGCGCGGCAGCTCGCTCCTTCTCCTCGGCCGCCTCGGCCCTCGCCCGCTGCTTTCCCGCCTCTGTTGTCGCTGTGCCTTTATCTGCCAACAAGTTCTGGATCTGTTGCCTCAGGTTCTTGGCCGCGGCCTCCATCGCGGCCTGCTTCTTGGATAAGGCAGTCCCTTCCGCCATAACCTCTGCGACGGTCGCCTCTTTCTCTGCGGCGGCGAGCTCCGCGGCGTTTGCTGCCTCGAGGGCTCTGGCGGCTTCCTTCTGGGCCGCGTCCCGTTCCCTCTGCGAGACCTCCAGCTTGCGCTCGGCCTCAGCGATGCGGTGCTCGTACTCCCTGCGGAGCTCGGAGGCTTCTTCCGCCGAATGCGAGGCCGCGGCAAGGTCGGCGTTGCGCGCGGCGACGGCGCCCGCGGCGGCCGCGAGGCGCTCGATCTCGCGCTTGGTGCGTCCCAGCTCGGAGCGGAGGGAGGAGACGACGGAAGGGGACGAGGAGGGTTTTTCTTCCTCGGTGGCTGGAGCAGGAGGAGGCGGCGGCGGGGAAGCGGGGACGGGAGGAGGAGGAAGAGGAGGAGGAGGAGGAGGAGGGGCCGCTGCCGCATTGGGTTCGGGTTTTTTCACCAAAGGAGGAGCCGGGACCGCTGCTGCTGCTGCTGCTGCTGCTGCTGCTGCTGCTGGAGCTGCCGTCGTTTTCCCAACCGCAACTGGTGCCTCTGCTTCTTCTTGCACAACTTCCTTGCTCTGCTTTGGCGGCGAGGGCATAGGGGGAGAAGAGGGAGCGGGAGCGGGAACAGGAGGAGCAGGAGCGACCTCTTTCGCGGGAGGAGGAGAAGCAGCAGCCTTTGCCGCTCCTCCGAGCTTCACTGCGCCGAGCCCGCCTCCCGCTTTCCCTCGCCCGCTGCCCGCCGAGGGCGTGCGGCGGAACGGAGGAGGAGGAGTCGTTGCTTTTGTTGCTGCTGTTGCTGCTGCTGCTGATGCTGCGGACGGAGAGGCGGCGACCGCTGTAGTCGGAGGAGGGGAAGAAGGTGGAGGTCGAACTTTGTCGATCGATGGTGGTTTCGCCGCTTCTTCGAGTTGCAGCTCGTCGTCGCCATCGTCGTTCCACCCGTTCCCTTCCTCCGCGATTCCATCGTCGTCGTCCTCCTCCTCGGCGTCGCTGAGCTTTTCCGCGCTCTTCGCTCTCAGTCGAGCAGAGGGAGCGCCAGAGGCAGGAGCAACAGCCTTCGAGGGAGAAGAAGACTCATCTCTGTTTCCATTTCCATTGCCTTCGAAGCCATCGACGACGACGCTGCTCACGGCCTCCTGCGCCGCCAGGAAGCCCTTGTCGATCGACGCCTCGAGCTCGTCCTTGAGGCGCGAGGCCCCCTCGACGGCGTCCTCGGCGAGCTTGGTCAACTGGGCGACGCCGCCGAGCAGGCCGGCCTGGAAGTCTCCAAAGTTGCCCGAAAACATTTTTTGGTTTTTCTTTTTTAAGAAGTGGATTTTCTTCATTTTCGATTTTTTTTTCGTTTCCGTCGAAGCAATCGCGTCTGAACTCGATTGCTCCGCTTTTCCTCCCCTCGCTGTCTCTCTCTCTCTCTCCCCCCAACGCACAATCAGCTCCCTGAGGGACATTCAGACCATGCCTCGCACGTCCCCTCTCGCGGGGGAACACGTCCTCATCACGGGCGGCTCTTCGGGCATAGGCCTGGCGCTCGCCATCTCGCTCGTCCGGCGCAACGCCAACGTGACGCTCGTCGCCCGAGACGCCTCGAGGCTCAAAGCCACGGCGGCGACGCTCCGCGAGCTCGACTGCAGGAAGCGGGGCGTGGACCCCTGGGTGTGCACGCGTGTCGCCGATGTGACGGACGCGAAGCAGGTAAATTGGGGGAAAGAATTGGAAAGAGGGAGAGAGAGAGGGAAGAGGTCGAGGTTTCTCTTTTCTCTTTTTCTTTCTCAACCCGACTGACTCTTTTCGCCTCAAAAAACTTTTACCTCCAAACTTTTCCACCAGCTCTCCGCCGCCATCGCCTCCGTCGAGGCCGAGGTGGGCCCCGTCGACGTCCTCATCGCCAACGCCGGGAGCTCCGAACCGGGGAGATTCGTAGACCAAGACCCCCAAATCTTCGAAAGAGCGATGCGTCTCAACTATTTTGGTTCCCTCAACGCCGTCCGGTGCGTGCTGCCGCAGATGCTCGAGCGCGCTTCCGGAAAAATCGTGCTGGTGGCCTCGGCGGCGGGCGTGTGCGGCTTCGCGGGCTTCACCAGCTACTCGCCCACGAAATGGGCCCTGCGTGGGTTCAGTGACTGCTTGAGGAATGAGCTTTTGGGCACAGGGGTCACCGTTCACTGCGCCTATCCACCAGACACCGACACCCCCGGGTTCGCCAGGGAAAACCTCACCAAGCCGCCCGAATGCCACGCCGCGTCGCGGGCCGCCGGGGATTCTTTATATTCAGCCGAGAGCGTCGCCGAGAGCGCGCTGTGGTCCCTGGAGAGGGGGAAATACCATCTTTCGAGCCCGGATTTCGGCCAAAACCTGCTGGTCGCGGCGATGGCGGGCCTGTCGCCGCACCCCCTGCCTCTCCTGGTCGAGTTCTTTTTGGCTCCGGTCCTGGCAGTGACGATGCGGGTCTTCGGGATGATCGTGGACAGGGCGAGCAGGAGGGCCGTGGAGGCGCGAAAGAAGGAGGAAGGGAGCGGAAGCGGAAGCGGAAGCGGAAGCGGAAGGAGAGCGCACGGAGAGTGAAAAGGAAACTTTTCTTTCTCTCTTTCTTTCTCGCTTCTCTTTTTGCCGTTTCTCTCGCGCTCTTTTTCCGCAGCTGTAACAACAAAGTTTCGATCTATCTGTTTTATTCTTTACAATTTACAAATTGGAGTGGAAAAGGAAGAAAAGAGGAGAGAAGAAAGCTAGCGTGAGCTCTTCTCTTCCTCATCGCCGTCTCCTTCCTCCTCCTCGCTCTCGCTCCCTTCTTCAACCTCTTCGCCGCTCCCGCTACCGCTGCCACCACCGCCACCCAGCAGTCCCAGCCGCGCCATCTCCGCCTCGATCTCGCTCACGGTGCCCCCCGACCTCTCCTTCCTCCTCCCGTTCGAAGAAACGCCGCCACTTCCTCCCTTTCCTCCCTTCTCCTTCCTGTTCCCGCCTCCCTCCCCGTCCCGGACAAACACCAGCTTCGGCACCTTTTTGAACCCTGCGACGCGGGCCACCGCCGATCTCAGAGGGCCCGCCGCGGCCCTCAGAGCGCTCCTGGCCTCGTCCTCCATCCCGGGGCAGCAGTCGTAGAGCACGAAGACGGACTTTCCGTCCGGGGAGGCCCTGGCCCCGGCGAGAGCCAGGGAGACACCGGCGCCACTATCGGAGGAGCCCAGAAGCCGGGCGGAAACGCTCTCGGGAAGCGTCGACGAGCGCGGCTGCGACAGGATCGCCTGGAGGGCCCTGTAGACCCTCTGTCCCACACGGCGCTGGGCGTTGGACTGCGGCCAGAGGGCGTCGGCGGTGCGGAGGGGGTCGAAGGAAAGGGGCTGGGAGGAGGAGGGGAGAGGAGGGGGCGTCTTGTTGTTCCGTTTCGGCGACGGAGAAGAAAGGCTGCCTTCTTCGTCTCCCTCGTCTTCTTCTTCTTCGTCGGCGAGCGTCGCTCCCTCGGGCACGCTCGCGTGCGATTCTGCCTCTTCCGTGGCGTGGAAGCTGCTGCTCCTGCTGCTGGAAGTCCTTGAGCTGGGGCCGAAGAAGACGCCGCTGCTAGTAAAAAGTGGGCGGCGGCTAGTCGTCGAAGAAGAAGAAGAAGAAGAAGAAGAGGAGGTCGAAGAGGTCGGTCGACGCTGCTCGAAGATGCGAGTGCTACTGCTGCTGCTAATGCTGACGATCCCGAAGCTCTCCTGACTCAGAAGCAGCGAAGACAGGTGCCTGAGAGAAGCACTCAGCAGCTCGCCGGAAGCACGTGCTCGCCTGGAGAGGAGCAGCATGGCGAGAAGAGAGAGAAGAAGAAGAGAGGAGCACCTGTCGAAGAAGAGTGAGAGAGCGGAAATTTCCAACGATCGAGTCAGCGACTTTCCGATCATTTTCCTCTTTCGCGCTTCGTCGCTTTTTCCCGGCTAGCTTTCGAATCGCCCCGCCGCATTGACCTCCTCGAATTCGATCGGAGCCCGCGCGCGTCAACCCCACCCTCGCCCCCCGCCATGCCATGCCTCGCCCCCTCGGCGCGCTAGATCTCCTCGGCCTCTCACTCGCCGGCGCGGTCCTGGTCGCGGCGGAGATCGGCAGAAGAGGCGGCGCGGGATTCTTCAGTCGGAGGCATTTCTTCTTCGCACGCCGACGACGCCAGTTCGTCGTCGACAAAGACGAAGAATCGGAAAACGAAAGCGAAGCGTCGGCGATCGGAGCACCCACCGTCGACCCTAGCTCCTCCGCGCTCGTTGGAAGCACTGGAGACGACGTAAGGTCGATCCCAGCTGAGGAGCTTCCAGTTTCGAGCTCGTGGAAAGAAGAAACGGGCAGCGGCATGGAGCAGGCGAAATCGATGACGACCTCGAGGCTCGACCTCGACAACAACGCGACGGGTGCCGGCGGAGGCACTGGCGGCGGCGGCAGCGGCGGCGACGACAGCCCGAGCAAGGGCCCGGCCTCGCCGCAGCAGCAGGGGTCGCCCACCGGAGCTCCCGCGTCTCCCGTCGCAGGAGGAGCTGCGGCGTCCCCGGGCTCGCCAAGCACAGTGTCGGTGACAGCAGAGCCCGTCTCCCCTCGCGCGGCGCCGGCGCCCAGCGCTCCGACCACGACGACGGCGGCGGCGGCGACGACCGCGGCGACGGCGACGGCAGCGACGACAACGCCTCCCCCGGCGACCCCGCTGCTGCAGCCCCTGCGCTCGGCGCTCGCCCGAGGAGCAGCAGCAGGAACAGTAGCAGACAACAACAGCGGCAGCAGCAGCAGGAGCCCCAACTCCAACCCTTCGCCGCGGACAGTGAGCTTCGCAGAGGAGCCACAGACGGCGACGGAAACGGCGGCGGCGGAACCCTCTGCCGCTGCTGTCGCTGTCGCCGCGGCATCCTTCGAAACGCCCCCTCCCCTCGTCGCGAGGAGGCCCCCGGCGCTGCGCTTGCCCTCCTCGAGCAGCAGGCCCGCGTCTGCCGAAGCGTCCTCGACGGAAGTGCCCACGACCCCTCGAGGAGGCCGGGCGGCGGCGGCCTCTGCCGCGGCGGCGGCCGCGGCCTTTGGGGTCGCCTCCCCTGGCTCGAGCGGCGGCGGCAACGGCGGCGGCGGCCGGCGCGCGTCCCCTCAGTCGGAAGCGGCGGCGACGCTCCCTTACCCGAGGGCCGGGCGCTCCCCGTTCGCCGCTGATGAGGACGATGAGCACGACGGTGAAGGCGCGAAGCAGCAGCCTCCGCCTCCGCCGCCTTCGTCGTCTTCGCGCCGAAGTAGAAGAAGCAGGAACCCCGGCGGCGGCGGTGGCGGCGGCGGCGACGACGCCTCTTCCCCTTCCTCTTCCTCCTCGGCCGCGACGACGCCCACCACCGCGCCCTCCGCCGCCGCAGCAGCAGCGGCAGCAGCCGGAGTAACCGCGGGGGTAGGAGGAGCGAGGGCGAATCCCTCAGCAGGCGGAGGAAACAGCAGCAGCAACGCCGCTCGGGGCTTCGCTGCCCAGCAGCAGCAGCAGCAGCAGCAGCAGCAAGCGACCCGCCCCGGCCGCGCCCGCCGCGTCTCGCGCTCCTTCTCGGAGCCCAACCTCTCGGGCGTCGCCGAGCTCGAGGCGCGGCGCGAGGACGAGGAGGCAGAGGAGGAGGAGCGCGAGGAGCGCGGGGTCGCGGATGACGAGGACGGCGGCGGCGGCGAGGAGGGAGGAGAGAAGGACGTTTCGTTCGGGGGCTTTGCCGTCCGAGCAAACGACGACAATGGCGACGGCGAAGATGAAGAAGAGCCCGCGTTTGGAAGCGGCAGCAACTTTTTCGGCAGCGAGAAGCAGCAGCAGCAGCAGCAGCAGCTCTCTTCCTCCCCTTCCAGGCCGCGCTCCCCGCCTCCGCACCATTCTTCCTCCTCGGCAGCAGCGGCAGCAGCCGCGGCGGCAGCTCTTTTGCTTCCCCCGCCACCCAACGCCACGGCGCCGCTCCGGTTGCGCCTCGACGTCCTCGCCGGTCCCGCCGCGGGCAAGTCGGCCACGACCAAAGCGGGAGCCTCCGAGCTGACGCTGGGCCGCAACCTCGCCTGCGGCCTGGCCCTCCCCGATGACGGCGAGGTCTCCGGCACGCACGCCATCGCGCGCTGGGACGCCTCCGAGAGGGCGTGGGCTCTGGTGGATGTCGGTTCCCTGAATGGCACTCGCGTCAACGGGCGCGAGGTCGGCGGCGGGCGCAGGAGGAGGGGGCGGGCCGTGAGGCTTGCCCCGGACGACATCCTGACCTTGGGCGGGGCGACGGTGGTGCGCGTGGCGTACCTGCCTGGCGACGTGGTGGTGGAGCCCTCGTCGGCGGGGGCGCAGAGGGCGAGTATCGACGGAAGCGCCGCTGCCGCTGCGAATGCCGCAGCTGCTGCTTCGGCGGCGGCGGCGACGACTGCGGCGACGCCTGCGGCCTGCGCCGCCTTCGGCACCACCCCGCCGCTGCGCCTCCCGTTCCTCTCTCCTCCTCACCCGTCGTCGTCTACAGCCTCTTCTTCCGCCCCTCTCGTCGTCGGGGGGCTCAGGCCGCTGGCCACAGTCGACGCAGAGACCTGGACCAAAAGCAGCGAGGTCGCCGCCGCCGCCGCTCTCCTCCTCTCCGGCGACGACGACGACGACGCCTCTGGCGGCGGCCTCGGCGGCGGAGCGCGCGAGGCCGCCCGCCGCCGCGCCTCGCTCGAGTTCAGAGGAGGCTCCACCGCGGCAGAGGCCCAGCTTCTCTCCGCATCGGGCTCCCCGATGCCCCTGCGGCGCTCCGACGGGCGCTGCGAGTCCCTGGGCGTCTCCGCGGCCGGCGTCACCTTCCTCGGAGTCGAGCACGCGCGGAGGGGCATGCGGTGCGAGGACGTCGTCCTGTGCCTGCCCCCTCCTCTGGACGGGATTTCCTCTTCCACTGCCCCCTCCGTCGCTGCCCTGATGGTCTTCGACGGGCACGGCGGGGCCGGGGCCGCGGGAGACGCGGCGGAGGCGCTCCCGGCGGCGCTGGCGGAGAAGCTGCTCGTCGCCTCTTCTTCCTTGCCGGAAGAAGGAGACGAAGGAGACGAAGGAGAACAAGGACAAAAATGCCCCCTCTCCGCCCCCGACGCTGCGGCGTGGAAGGAGGCCTTCGAGAGCGCGGACGCCGCCAGCCCGGCCGACGGTGGGTCCACGGCCACCGTGGTGCTGGTCTGGAGGAGCAAAGGTGGAGGAGATCTGCTGATTCGGGCAGCCAACGTCGGAGACTCCTCCGCTCTCCTGATCGAGAGCGACGACGTCGACCGCGACGGCGGCGAAAGCGAAGAAGAGGGAGAAGAACAAGCTCCTCCTTCTTCGACTTCAGCGGTGCCCCCCAAGACCCCAGAGCAGCGCCCCCAGCAGCTCCGCAGCAGCGGCAACCCTTCTTCCTCTTCGCGAGGGACCGCCTCCGCGCCCCTGGTCCAGGAGGGAGACGACGACGACAGCTCCGCCGCGGCGACGCCCGACGCAACGGCGGCGGCAGACGCGGCAGCAGCTGCTGCGGCAGCAGGAACAGAAACGGCGGCCCCCGCCTCCGAACCCGAGCCGAAGCTCCGCATCACCCGCCTCTCCGCCGACCACCGCGTCTCCGCCGCCCCCGAGCGGGCCCGCCTCGCCGCCGCAGGCGTGCCTCTACCGCCCTCGGCGGGAGCGAGGCTTTATGGTCTGAACCTGTCGAGGTGCCTGGGCGACCGGGCTATTAAAGAAAGCGGGCTCGGGCTCAGCGGGGGGCCGCACGTCTCTCCCGTGCTTCGGATGAAGAAGGGCAAAAGCAAGGCCTCCCCGTCGTCTTTTTCGTGCCCCGCTCTGGTCCTTCTCGCGTCGGACGGGCTCTGGGACGTCGCGAGCCCCTCGAGGGCCGCCGCGGTCGCGCGCGCGGCCGCCACGGCCTCTCTGAGAGACGGCGAATCAGACGCCGAGGCCGCCGACGCGGCAGCGAGGGCGGTCGCTGCTCTGGCGAGGAGGCGGCACAGCAGGGACGACATCACCGCCGCCGTGGCGCTGCTGAGGCCCTAGGAGAGAAAGATAAGATAAGAGAGTTAGAGAGAGTTGAAAGAGAGAGTTGAAAGAGAGAGAAAACGGAACGAAAAACCCGAAATAAAAATTGTTTTGACCCTTAGTTCTCTCTTTTTTTTTAGAAACACAAAAAGGAAACAAAAAATAGGAAAATCATTGAAGCTACTTGATTGCCCATCTCTTTTTTAAACTGTTCATGACGATGGCGCGGAAGAGAGAAGAGAGAGGGAGCGCGCGTGTTCTTGGAGGTATTCGAGGTGGAGGTGGAGGTGGAGGTGGAGGTCGACGAAGAAAAATTTCGGGGAAAACTCTCGCTCTTCACTTTCTCTCCCTTGTGGGCGGCGCTTGCTCTCTTTCTCTCCCTTGTCTCTCTCTCTCTCTCTCTCCCTTCTCTCTCTCTCTCTCCCCCCCCCACTCATCTCACACCCCCTTACTTCATTCCTCGCTACCTCTCCTAGAGCACAATGACGGACGCGGCTGCCGCTGCGGCAGCCGCGGCGGCAGCGATGGCGGCGGCCTCCAACCCCAATTCGGCAGCGGCGCTCGCGGCGTTGTTTCACGGCGGCGGCGTGAGCAACGGCGTGAGCGACGGGGGCGCTTCGCAGCAGCATTCGCAGCAGCAAAACCTCGCCGCGCTGGCGCAGCTCCAGGCCGCGTACGCCAACCCTGCCGCGATGAGCATGTGGGGCGGGCAGGGACAGGTGAGGGCATTAAAAGAGAGAGAGGAAGGGGGTGTCGAGAATTTCATATCGATCTGAAATTCTCGACGACGACCTTAGCCGATAACGAGCGAGAGAGAGGGAAAAAGATTTCGCCTTTTTTCATCCCCCTTTGCTCACCTCTTTTTCACTTCTCGTTACCCTAACTCCAATCTTAGATGTACGGCGCTTCTCCATACTTTAATCCCATGTGGTTGCAGGCGGCATCGATGGCGCAGGTGGAGCAGCAGATGTAGCATCAGAACCAGTCTTCCGCTGCTCCGCTCGCTGCCGCCGCCGCCGCCGAAGCCTCGGCCCCGTCGTCGTCGATGCAGCACACGCACACGGCCACGACGCCCGTCACCTGCGTCGCCGCCGCGACGACGACCAACACGACGGCGCAGCACGGCAACGGAGGAGGAGGGACCAACACGGGCGGCGGCGGCGGAGGCGGAGGAGGGGGAGGAGGAGGAGGGGGCTCGAGCTCCGGGACAACCCAGGTGCGAGGGAATTGAGCAAAAGAATTGACGGGAAAAAAGGCGAAAAGCGAAAACTCGCGGCTCTCGGCGGCTCGAGAGAGCGAGAGAGAGAGAGAGAGAGAAGAGCTGCAAACTCTCTCGGAGATACTCACTCACCTTTTCCTCTCCTCTCTCTCTTTTTTCTCCACACACACGCTTCAAACAAACAACAGGACGACTCCGCCAACGCCGCCGGGACTGAGGACGCCAGGACGACGGGCGGAGTGAGGAAGCTCAAGGGCCGCGGAGACGCAGCAGCAGCTGGAGCAGCAGGAGGAGCTGGGAAGAAAGAAGGTCCGACGACGACGACGACGGCGACGACGACAACGACCTCTTCCGAGCCCGCAGCCGCTCCCGCCGCTGCCGCCGCTGCGGTCCCTCCCTCCAACGTCCTGGACCTTTGGAGGGCGCACGCCGCCGCCGTATCCGCGGCCGCGCACAGCCAGCAGCAGCAGTACGCCGTCGCCGCGGCGGCGGCGGCGGTGGCTGCGGCGGCGACAAACGGAGGAGGAGGAGGAGGAGGAGGAGCGAACGGAGAAGCTCCCCCTCCGGCCCCCGCTCCTTCTAAGCCCGCCTTTACCCCACCTGCTGTCGCCGCCACCACCACCTCCCCCACCACCGCCTCCGCCTACGGCCTCGGAGGGCAGGCCGTGCTCGCCGACAGGGAGGCCCGCCGCCTCAAGAGGAAGCAGTCCAACCGTGAGAGCGCTCGGAGGTCGAGGCTGCGCAAGCAGGCGGAGAGTGAAGGGCTTGCGGGCAAGGTGGCAGAGCTGGAGTCCGCGCTGTCTGCGGCGATGGCGGAGCTGGTGGCGGCGAGGGCGGAGATCGACGCGCTCAATAGGAGGAAAGGGAGGAGCAGCAGCGAGGCCGCCGCCGCCGGGGCGGTGGTAGAAGAGGCGGAGGCGAAGGGTGAGGAGGAGGCTGCCGCGGCGTGATGGAAAGCAAAAAAGAAAAAGGAAAACTACAGCAACAAACAAAACTAGCAAAAAAAACCTGAACTCTCCCCCCCAAAAAAACATTTCCCACTTCAGCGATTCTCACAAACACTCATCCTTAGCCTTTGTGCATCTATTGAGCTTTTTGACAAACCCTTTTTATATTATTCAGCAGGGCAGAGAGATCAGGGAGCAAGGAGAGAGAAGAGCGATTTTGAATATCAACCACGAGCTCTCTCTCCTCTTTTTTTTTCACTTCCTTCTTCCACTTGTTTTTGTGTTGTTGGGCTCATCGAAACAACGTTTTTATTTTATCTTTTCTGAACAACAAAACACACAGACGATTGCCACGCCGCCCGCGAGGGTTGGTGAGGGAGAGGAAAAACGCAAAACAAAAAAAGCACTTGAAAAGTTTCTTGAGAAGAAAAAAAAAACTCTCTGTAAATCAAGCCCGGAAACCTTGAGCTTTCCTTTCTTCTCTCTCTTCTCGCAGCGCGCACTTTCTCTCGGTTTGAAATAAGACAAAACATAAAGGTAGTTCGTTTTTTTTTTAATTTGCATAAGCTCTCTCTCTCTCTCAACTCCGGGGACTGGCAAGTGAAAAAAAATGGAAAACGGGAAAAGGAAAATCAAAAAACGTTTTTCTTCTCTTCTCATTTCTCTTCTCTTCTCTTCTCTCTCTTTCCTTCATTTCAAGCCCGCGCTTCCTTCCCGACGCCGACGAGCCCCACAGTCTTGGGGCTCGCGGGCGGCTTGTTGGTGAGCGGGATGGTCTCGGCGCCGCGCTCTCTCTCCCTCGCTGTCTCGGAGCCGCCGGAGCCTGAGGAAAGTGGATTTTTTTGACAGAGGTTTTTCGAAAGGGAGAGAGAGTGAGTTTTTTTGTTTTCGGTTTTTTTCGCTCTTTCAAAAGTCGAAAAAACTCACCGACTGCCGACGAGGCCGCCGCGGCCTCCGCCATCTTCAGCTGCGAGTACCAGACGATCCCGGAAAACGCCAAAGAGATCCCTGAGAGAGTAATTTATTGAATTGAAAAAAAAAAAAAGCGAAAAAAAGAGTGAGCCTTTTTTGTCGTCGTTTGAAGAAGAAGAAACAAAAAAATGAAAAAAACTTCTCGACTTCTCACCTGCAAGCTTCTTCGGAGGCATCTCGTCCCCGAAGAACAAGCACCCTCCCCCCAAGATAATAACCGTCTTGACGTGGCCCACAACATTGTAGGTCAGCGAGCTCGTGGCACCGATGACCAAAAAGGTAGACAGAGAGACCAACAACCCAAGACCGGCCGATACGGCAATCGCGACGACGGCCGCGGGCGAGTAAGGGAAGCCCAGCAGCGTGTCCGGGTCCGAGGGCACCTGGCCGGGACTCCCCAGGGGCTCCCTGAGCAGCACCAGCCCGGACAGCATGCCAGCAGCAAGGGGAGCATACTGGTCCAGCAGCTGCATCGAACCCGCGCCCAGCTCCCTCTGTTTGGTTCCCGCCCAGATCTGATACGCCGTCGTCGCGGCAATGGCCCCGGCGCCGACGAGCAAACCGACGAGAGCGCCGTTGCCGTCGCCCGCGATAAGCTGTGGGTCCGTGATGGTCGCCAGGGCAACGCCCGCGCAGACGACTCCGATGGAGGCCGTCACGGCCCTCGAGGAACGCTTGCCCAGGAAGACGGCTTCCGCAAGAAGCACGGCCGGAGCGACGGCGATCTTTGTGATCTGGTAGAAGCCGACTGTGTTGAGCTGCAAGTTCAAATTGTTGAGGACGATGTAGCCGACATAGGCCGCTGCCAGCGGGGCCAGGGCCTTTTTGGGGAGGATTTTCTTCTCGTAGATGCCTTTTTGGTTGGAATGAGGTTGGTTTGGAGGGGAGGAAGGAAAGGTTGAGCGAGAGAGGTGAGCAAAAGACGGCGAAAATGTGAACAAAAAAAGGGCTCCAAAACTTTTCCTTCTTCCTTCTCCTTCTTACCTGCCGCCTGGAACGCTTTCATTCCGGCCAGGGTCGTCAGCGTGTGGATCAGCGTGAGCGAGTAGATGAAGTGGAAGCCGAACGTGGAGAGAACCGCCTGGTTGTTGAGAAGAGAGGTTGAGGTTGAGAAGAGGTCGAGGTTGACGGTTGAGAGAGGTTGAGAGAGAGAGGCGGCTAGCGAGCGACGAGGAAAAGAAAAGAAAAAAAAGTCGAAAAGGTTCAATCGCTTTCTTCGACACCACCTTTCCTCCCTTTTCTGTCCATCGATTGCTCTCTCGCTCCGTCTGGGCACATCAGAGATTGTGCTCTTGCTCGTGAAGAACAAAAAAGAGCTCAAAAGGACCCAGAAAGGTGGCGAGGAGGCATCGCTTTTGGCGACAGCCTCCAGGCCTCACAATCGGCTCTCGTCTGCTTGCACTTTTTTCCATCGTTGGTCGCCGTCCTTCTTTCTACCCCCTTCCCCCCTCCTTCTCCCCCTTTACCTTGTTCGCAAACACGATCCCGGAGGCAGAGACGATGTTGAGCATCGCGTACGCCGCCGAGCGCGCGTTGCTCGTCGAGCCCACGGCCATGGTTTCGGAGCGGGCGATTTTAAAAGAGAGAGAGAGAGAGAGACCAGAAACTCGATGGTTGTCGCTTTTCGAGCGATGATGACGTCTTTTTTCCGCGCTCCCAAAGGCACCCTCTCCTTTTTGTTTCCCGCTCTTGTCTCGCTGGCAAGCAAGGAGACGAAGAGCGAGAGAGACGCCACCGAGCGAGGGGGGAGACGCGAGGTCGCGAGGAGAGAGGCGTTGGAAGGCGCGAAAAGAGAGAGAGAGAGTGAATAGTAAAAAAAGAGGCCAGCTTTTGAAATTTTCGTTTCGTTTTTTTTTTCAGTTTTTTTTTTATTTCGAGTCCCTCCCCCTCTCTCTCTCCCCCTCTCAAACCCCGACCACCTCCTCGAGCGGCAGCACCCGCAGCGCCTCCCCGACCGCATGCAGCGACCCAGTCACCACCAGCACGGCGGAATCTCCTTCGAGCCCGTCTTGATTGCCGATGCCAGCCGTCAGCTCCCTGGCCGCCGCGTCGACGGCGGCGCCCAGCGACGCCTTGAGCAGCGCCCTGCACCTGCCGGAAGGCCCCACGAAAGGCTCGGCCCCGACGGCCGCCTGCCACGCCGCGGCCAGCTCGCCCGAGGGGGCGCTCCTCGAGGACCCTCCGGCGACGGGCACCTCGGTGAAGACGACGACGGAGGGGCGGAGGGGAGGAAGGGGGGGGAGGGGGGGGACGAGTGAGCAGGTGCGCGCGGAGGCCGCACCGGCGGCAGCGACGCGGCGTGTCCAGGGAG
>Ga0114918_10001604_pt1 | contig 20191 bp, 16 predicted proteins | sample LantaG_FD_87015 | JGI IMG/M metagenome (GOLD analysis project Ga0114918, IMG submission 87015) | Deep subsurface microbial communities from Baltic Sea to uncover new lineages of life (NeLLi) - Landsort_02402 metaG | ecosystem: Environmental > Aquatic > Marine > Oceanic > Sediment | place... | reverse complement strand
TGTGTGTGTGTGTGTGTGTGTGTGTGTGTGTGTGTGTGTGTGTGTTGTGCTGGGTTTTTTGGACGGAACGAGGACCTCTCGCTCTTTTCTTCTACTGCTGCGCGCCCTCGCACAAAGTCGGCGCCCTCGCGGACGAGGTCCGGGATGGTGCCATCCACCCCACCCAGCACGGCACGCGCTCGCAGTACCTTGCCCACGCGGCCGCCCGCCCGCGCCGCCCCGCCGTGCGCGCCTCCGTCATCACCGTCACGCCACCCAGGCAGGCCGTGTTGGCGGCCGCGCCCGCCAGCACCCACCAGGCCCGGCCGCCACCGCCGACCTGGGCCGTCCCCAGGGAAGCAAGGCCCCACCAGAACAGGGTCTCTCCGAGATAGTTCGGGTGGCGGGACCGGCCCCACACGCCCGTGTCCAGGACGGTCGGCTTGGCTTTAGCCTCCAGCGCTCCGTATGCAAACAGGGCGTCGTCCGCGGCCTTGGCCAGGGCCAGGCCACCCAGCGCGACCGCCGCGCCGAGCCCGTCGGTCCAGCCCAGGGGCGCGCTCGCAATCCCGGCCACGCACCGGGCCGCGTAGTGCGGCAGGGCCAGGCCGACCAGGAGGGCTTGTTGCAGGGCGTACACGATGAACAGGGACGCGACAGCCCAGGCGGCCGGGTGCAGGCGGGCTGTGAAGAGAGAGAGAATGAGAATGAGAATGAGGCGAGGAGAGCATGCGCTCTCTCCAGGCGCACCCCTCCTGTTCTCTCTCCTCTCTTCTCCTCTCTCTCTCTTTCTCTCTCCGTTTCCTCTCTTTCTCACCTCGCATGTCCGCGTACCGCCAGTCCTCGCGCGCGCCCACCCGCCACCGCTCGCGGCGAAAGTAGGAGTGCTGCAGGCGGAGGGCCCACAGGGCCGTCAGGCCCGAGATGAGGGCAGGGCGGGGCGAGGCGGATGAGGCCGGGCAGGCCACCGCGTACCAGCGGTCCAGGCAGGGCCAGATGATGAACACCCAGTACGGATCGATCAGCCAGGTGGAGGCCTGGGCGACGGAGGCGGCCCAGGCGAGGGCCATGGAGCCGGCCAGGAGGAGGTTGGCGGCGGTGAAGGGAGGGAAGGGCGGCGGGGTGGTGGCCAGCCAGGTCCGAGCGACGAGGCAAGCGGGGAGGGGCGCTAAAAATAGTTGTGCGATGTTCAGGGCGAGCGTGCGGTTGTTGGGCAGCGGGGGTGGGGCGTGCGCGTGCTGCATGGCGGCCCGGCGGGTGCGGGCGACCATGGCGTGTGTGGCACCGGGGCGGGGCGGAGAAGAGGAGCGAAAGGAAACAAATGGAGAGGCGTGAGCACAGGCGTGAGCACACCCACTACTCCCCAATCATTCTTTCTCGCACAAACCCTCAACCATGGACGGCGACGACACGACCGCCACCCTCCTGGAAACGCACACGCCCTATGCTGCCTCCCGCGACCGCCGCCCCAAGCGGGACGCGGGGTGGGCTCGCGCCCTCCTCGTGTGCGCTGCCCTCTCCATCGTCGGAGGTGCTGTCTCGGCAGTTCACTGGTGAGTAGCCTGCCCCTCAGTCGGCCGCACACACACGCTGCGTGCGTGGACGAGGAGAGAGAGGTGGAGGAGCCCCTGCTGCCCATGCCAGCAGAAAAAGCCGGGCGGGAGCCGGGTCCCGAGCGAGTGCGGGCCGGCGAATGCGAGACGAAGCTTCTAGCCAGGCCGGACGCACGCCGCGCCCTCACGTCGCGCGGCCGACCTTCCTCTCTCTCACCGTCCATCTCGCCCCACAGGAACCCCGCCTTCTTCCGTCTCCTGAGCGAACCGGGCTTCGCGGCCGACCCGGCCTCCTGTCCGGCGCCCCACGCCGGGCCTGGCTGGGCCCTAGTCACCGCACCGGCCTTCCTGTACAAAAAGGGCAAGTCGCCGTCGGCCCCGACCATCGACCCCTTCTCCCGCCTCGCCCGCACGGGCGGTGCCATCCTGGCGGCGGCCGCGCTCGCCGCGGCTGCCCTGGCCGCCACCCTCATCCTGGGCTTCCGCCGCCACGCGGGCGCCCTGACCGCGGCGGTCGTGCGCCTCCAGGTGCTCGTCCCCGCCATCGCGGGCGGCGTGGCGCTGTTTGCGGGCGCGCCCGGCGCAGCGGTCGGCCTCTTCCTGGTTGCCGCCCTGGCCGCCTGGGCCATCCACCTATGGCGGGCCGAGATCGGGCTATGTGCCCGCCTCCTGGGCCTGGCTGCGAGCTGCGTGGCGGACGTGCCGGGCCTGCTCGCCGCGTCGGCGGCCTGCGCGGCCGCGGGCGCCCTGTTCGCCACCGTGTTTGGCGGCGCGGCCGTCGCCGCCCTGGCCAACGGCTCGCTGGTCGCCAACCCAGCCGTCGTGGCGGCGGCGAATGTGGGCGCGGCCTGCGCGGACGCGGCCGGCGCGGCCATTCCCTGCTGCTCCTGGTCGCCCGCCCCCTACGCCCCCCCCCTTGCCCTGCTCGCCCTCGCCACGGCCGCCTGGTCGGCCGCCACCGCCGGCGAGGCCCGCACCTTCATCCTGGCCGGCGCGTCCGCAGCCTGGTGGTATGCGCCCCGCCTGGGCGGCGGGAGCGGGTCGGCCACATCCCCGCCCCGCCACCTCCTGGCGGGCGCGACCCGGCGCGCTGCAGGCCACGCGCTGGGCCCTTCCGCCGGCACCCTGGCTATGGGCGGCGCCGTCATGACCGCCTCCTCAGCCGTGCGGACGGCCCTGAACTCGGCTTCATCGCCGGCTGAAGAGGGCGGCGGCGGTCAGCCGGGCCTGCTCTGGTCGCTGTTCGCGGCCGTCACGGGCGGCCTCATCGAGCTGCTGCAGGTCGTCACGAAGTTCGCAACCATTGGTGCCGCGATCACGGGGGCGGGCCTTCTGGAGGCTGGGCGTTCAGCGACCGCCCTGCTGCGGAGCCAGGCCCTGTCCGCCCTGGGCGTCTGGTATTTCCCGCCCCTTGTCCTGTCCGTGTACGTCGGCCTGGCGGCCGGCCTGGCGGGGCTGGGCGCTGGCGGCGCGTACGCGCTGACCGCCCCGCCCGCCGCCCACGGCGCCACGGGCGACGACTACGCGCAGACGGTGCTGACGCACGCGGTGGGGCTGGGCGTGGCGGCCGCCGCGCTCGTCGGCGGCGTCACGTCCTTCGCCACCGGCGTCCTGCTGGCCACGGTGGACACGCTCTTCTTCGCGTGGGCCATGGACCGGGCTGGCGGCGGCGGCACGTCCCGCCCGGACGCGGCCGCCGTCTTTGAGGCGGTCCCCTGCGGCGTGGTGGTGGAGCAGCCCGACGGCGACCTGGCGTACGGGGCTGGAGGGGGAGGCGGCGGGCGTCGCCGGTACGTGCCGCCGGGCCAGATGCCGCCCGGGACGTCGCCCGTTTGAGGAGGGAGAGAGAGGGTTGAGGGAGAGACGCGCGTGGGGTTGCTTTTGTGCTTTGTGCTCTTTTTGTTTGTGTGCTCATGTATCCCGAGCCCTCCTTACCGCGGCGTCGTCATCGTCATCATCTACCATGTGCATCGCTTTGTGGTGTTCAAACCTTTTTTTTTACTTTTTTACAGGGTCTTCTCCTCGATCAGCCGCCACAGCGCGTGCGCGACCTCGACCCGGGACAGGCCCCGCGCGTCCAGGTCGATGGGGTGCATCTCGTGCGCGACCGCACCCACCGCCCCGCCAGCGCTGCTGACGTTGCTGTACGCGCCGACGCCGCCCGCGGCCGCCGCCCGCTTCTTCATGACCATGGGGTCCGCGATCGTCGCCCGCACCCGGTCCGCGGCCGGCACCGCGGGCGGCGGGTTGCCCGGGTCCGCGCCCGGGGCGGCCGCCGCGGCCACCGCGGACCCCATGGCCGCCTCCATGTCGTTCCAGTGCAGGTGGGTCAGGTAGATGTAGAGGGAGACCTCGAATCCGGCCCGCGGGTGGAGGACGGCCTTCACGTGGTCGGCCGCCGCGGCCCGGGACGCCAGGGACGCGCACGCGGCCGCGGTGTCGGCCCGCCGCGCGTCCAGGGCCGCGGCCGCCTCCGCCAGGGCGGCCACGTTCTCCTTGGCCGCGCCCGTGGCGGCCTCCAGGTCGGCGACGCGGGCGGTGTGCAGGTCCTCTGGCTCGGGGCGGACGGAGGCGGCCTCCTGGTCGGTGAGCAGGGCGACGAGACCTGGAGAGAAGGGGGGGGGGAGAGAGAGGAAAGGTTGAGCTGTCGTGGGCGGCGCCCACCTCCGCGCCCAATTCGAAACGCGCGCCCGGGGGCGCCCGCGGCACCGGGGCACGCTCCCGCCCTCGACCCTGCCTCCCACGCAGGTATCTAACACGCCCGCACGTCAGCGCGGCCGCGCTCCCCCACACACACTGCTCTCTTCTTACGTTCAAGCTCGGACGTCGCCGCCCCCTCCCGCGCCGCTGCGGCCGCATCCAGCTCGGCCCGCGCCGCCACGGCCGCCGTCACCAGGGCCGCGTCATCGCCCGCCGCGAACTGGGTACGCAGCTCATCCGCCAGGCCGATGTACTCCTGGAGGGAGTCCATCAGGGAGGTGGGCGTGTAAGAGAAAGGAGAGAGATAGAGAGTAGAGCGCGCGTCGAATGCGGCGCAAAACGAGAGAGTGCATGTCCGTAAAACTTCATCTCTCATCTACAGTCCTGCCCGCTCCGCGTGCGCCACCAGCCGCGCCAGTCGCAGCGCGGTCGCCGCGTGCACCGGCAGATGCGCCCCAGGCGACGCCCAACCGCCGGCCCCCACCACGGCCGCCTCCATGCCCGCGTTCAGCCGGCCCAGCCCGTGCAGTTCGGCCGCAGCGGCCGCCAGGGCGGCCGGGCTGGCCGCGGTCGGGCCAGCCAGGCCGACGACGCTCGCCGCCCGCAGGGTGTCGCCCTCGGGGCCGCCCTGAGGCGAGGGGGGCCAAACGATGCAGGCTTGGTTCGTGGCGGCGGCGCTGCTCACAGCTAAAAAAGGCGTCCCGTGGCGGGCGTCGCCCAGGGTGGCTGGGCGGAAGGGCGGGTCGGCAGACAGGGCAACGACTGCAGTGGGCGGGACGGCGGACTCGGCGACGGCCTCCGCCCACGCGCTCGCCTCTGGTGGCGACGGCGCGCCCAGGCGGGTGATGAGCAGGCGGGTCGGGCGGGCGCCCTCTCGCGTCGCGGCGCACGCCGCCCGGCTAAACATGCTCCCGGCCGCACCTAGGACGGCGCCCGGCACCGCGTCTGGCCCGCCCGCCACGCTCAGGACGGTCGCCCCCGGCGCCAGCTCGCCCGTCCCGTCCGTCCAGGCCAGGGCGAGCAGGGTGGAGCGGCCGCCCACACCACCACCGCCCTCGCTGCTGGGGCGGTGGGAGGAGGGCGGCGGCGGGATGACCGCGACCGCGCAGTGGAGGCAGGGCACGCCTCCCTTCTGGCCGCCCAGGTCGGCCAGGGCAGCCAGCGGCTGGTGGGCCAGGCTCCCGCCGTCGCCGCCGCCGCCGCCGTCCCCGCTGCCGGCTGGCAGCTTGTTAAAGGTAGCGAACGCGACCGCCCGGGCTGTCCGCCCACTCAGGTCCTCGCCGTCCACGCCCGCGGGCAGGAGCTGCAGGGTGGCCGGCACGGCGACCGGGCCGCCCAGGTCCGGCTCGCCACTGCCGCTGCCCGTCCGCCTCCCTGGCCCCACCAGGCCCGGACCGGGCGAGCCCGCCCGGCTGCCGCCGCCGCCGCCCGACTCCCGCCTATACGTGTCCCGGGCTGCGGACCGGTACCGGTCGGGCGTGCCTCCCCGTCTGGCCGGGCCCGCGCCGGCGTCGGAGGACTGGCGGCGCAGGGTGGTGGTGGCGAGGTCGGCGCTGCCGCCGTCACTGGAGCGGGCGAGGCGGAAGGGGGGGGGCGCTGCTGCTGTCGCGCCCGTGCCCACCGGCGGCGGCGGTGCCGTGGGCGCCCGGGCGCACGCCACAAGGGCCGCCAGGGCGGTGACCGGCCCGGGCGAGGGAGGGACGAGGTAGACCACCAGGCACCCGTCGGGCGACCCGTGTCCGCCCTCCTCCTCCAGGCCGGGCCCGGGCCAGTGCAGGGGCGGGCGGGACCGGGCTAGGGCCAGCTGCAGGGCCGCGTACGCCCGGGCCAGGGCGATGATGCCGCCTGCTGCGTCGTAGGTGATGATGCCGACCGGGCCGGCGCCCGGAACCGCCCCGCCCGGCGTGTGGGCGCCCAGGCCCGATTGGGCCCAGGTCCGGCTGATGCTCCCAAGCAGCGCCGCCGCGCGGGCTTCCGCCTCCAGCCCTCGCGGCACGAGGGCCACGTATGACGCCGCCTTAGTCCCGCCGGCCGGACTGAACTGGCCGCCTCGGTCCCAGTGCACCAGAGCGGTCGGCGGCAGCGCCAGCCAGGCGCCGCGCGCGCCGACGATGAGGGGCGGGTCGGGGAGAGGGGTGGTGGACGTGGACGGCTCATTTTCGTCAGCGTCGGCCATTGCCAGCCGCTCCAGCCAGGGAGGCGCGTCCACGGAGTCCGGGTGGGCCAGGTGGGGTAGGACCGGTGGGGCGGGCGAGCGGGGCAGCGGCGCCGCTTGGGCAAAGGCAGGCGGACCCAGGGGCGGCGCGATGCGCAGGCCGCCCGCCCCGTCCGCCGCGTCCGCCAGGGACGCCAGGGACGGGTCGGCGCAGCCGGCGCTGGCCGCGGCAGCCAGGGCCGCTCGGACAGCCTCCTGCGTGACCGGGTCGTCGGCGGGCGGGAGCGGTGGCGGCGGCGAGGGCGCGCCCCTCTCTCCTCCTCCGGGCGTGCTCGCCCGCCAGACGCCGCTGCCCAGGCGGGACGGGGGCAGGGGATGGGCGTGTTGCTGTTGCTGGCCGCCGCCGCCGTCGCCACTGCTGGAGCGAGGGTGGTAGGCAGGCGACGCGCCGCGCCAGGGTGGGGGTGGGGCGGGCGGGGCGGGTGGGGCGGCCGTCGGGAGCGCCGCGTCCGCCGTCACCTGCGGGCGGAGCGGTGGCGGGCCGGGCGCGCCTCGGGCGTCCATCGGCGCGTGTATTGGAAGAGAGAGACGCGCACAGTTGCAGGAGTCCCCACGCCCTCGGCCAATGACTGTGCCTCAGGCGAGAGCGATACCCGGGCGTCCTGGACGGATGGTGAGGAGATGCATGCCGGGGACTCGGCGCGGGGCCTGTAGCCGCGGAGGACAGGAGACGCGCTTTTTTTTTCTGACGATGCGCTTGCGCGTGCCCCCCACGCCCCCTCTCTCTCATTTTCTCAACCTCCTTTCAACGACGCGCCCCCTCTTCCCCTCTCCAATGATCCCGCCCGTCGCCGCCGCCCGGGCGTGGCGGGCCAGCCACCTCGACAGTGGCACCGCCTGGCCGGGTCTGGGGGAGGGCGGCGCCGGCGAGGGCGATGGCGGGGCGCCGGCCGCCTGGTGGGAGGCGGTGGGCTGCGAAGCGGCCGCCGCCGCCCAGGGCGGCCACGGCAGTGGCGAGGGCGACGAGGATGGCGGTGGGCGCGGCGGGGGCGGGCCTGGGCCCCGGCCCACCCCACAGGACGGTCAGCAAGCCCTGTACCCCTCCGCCGAGCGGGTGCGTGGGTGAGGAGGCAGAGCAATGAGGCGTGCGTGGCGGGGCGACCAAACAGAAGAGGTTCAGTTTTTTTCTCTCTCCAGGCAGGCGTGACCCTTCGACCTCTCAAACCTCCCTGCCTCTCAATCTCGCACCACCACAGGCCTCCGCCACGCCCTCCGCTCACCACCACTCCCCGCCAGGCGCGCCCGGCGCGGCCTCTGCTGGCGGGTCTGGCGGCAGCACGCCCCCCCTGGTCCACATCCCGGACGGGCTGGGTGTGGCAGGTGAGGAGGAAAGGAGGAGAGAGAGAGAGAGCGAGAGAGAAGAACACCCGCCCTGCCCTCGAGGGAGAGGAGCAGGCCCCCTTCTTCCTCTCAACCCTTCAAAACGTCCCTCCTTTCTCTGCTCGTCAGACCCGGCCAGCCTCATGCCCCGCCCCGCCGTCACCGCCAGCTCACCGAACGGAGTGGCCACCCTCCTGGGCAGCGGCGGGACCGGCGGAGGCGGGTCGCCCCACCACCACCACCGCCACCCACCGCCGCGCGAGTCGGGGTGCGGCGGCGGTGCCGGGGGCGGTGCACCCGCCAAGGCGGCATCCCTGACGCCCTCGCCCAAGGCCTCGCCCCTCGACAGCCTGCACCTATCCCTGGTGGCGGGCGTGACGGCGGCCGCCCTGGCGACGGCGCCCGCCCTGCCCGCCGCCCGGGCCACCGCGCGCCTTCTGGCCCACGACCCCACCCACGCGCGCCGCGCGCTGCAGGTGGCGGCCGCGGCCGCACGGCCTCCGCCGCAGCAGCAGCAGCAGCCGCCTCACCCGCCCTCCTCCTCCTCCGGCCTAACCTTTGGCAGCGTCTCCACCCAGGCCGTCACCGCCCGCATCGGCCCGGACGGCCGTCCCCCCGCCGACGGCCACCGGTGGCGCAAGTACGGTCAGAAGCGCGTGCGGGGCACGGCCCACCCGCGCTCGTACTACCGGTGCACCACGCCCGGGTGCCCCGCCCGCAAGCACGTGGAGCGCAGCTCTGTGGATGGGCGGGATGTGGTGACGACGTATGATGGGCGCCACACCCACCCGGCCCCGCCCGGAGGGGGTGGACGGGGTGCGGCCAGCGGGGGTGGGGGTGGGGGTGGGAGCGCGGCCTTGGGGCTGGCCGCCCTGGCGGCCGCGGCGGGCGTGTGCCCGGCGGCCGACCAGCAGCACCAGCCCGCGGCCTCCGCCCTGCCCGTCCTCCTGTCGGAGGCCCGCCCTCAGAAGCGGGCCAAGACAGGCGGCGACCGACCGGCCGGCCGGGGCGGCGGCCGGCTGCCAGCCCACCACCACCCCACCGCCGCGCCTGTCGCCGCCTGGGCCGCCGCCGGCCCGCCGCCCGTGACTTTCGGGCCGCCCCTGCTGTCGCCGACGTCCGTCCTGGTCGACCTGGGGCGGCCAACCGTGCCGATGGCGCGCCACGCCCATGCCCACGCACCGCCGCCCCCTCCGCCGCCGCCGCCGGCCGCCCTGGCCCTCGCCTCCCTCGCCCACTCCATCCCCCTGCCGCGCCTGGCACGGGAGGGGGCCGCTCCTGGGGCGCCGGTCCCGGGCGCCGCTTTCTCGCCGTCCGACGAGGGCGCCTGGCGGATGTGGGTGCGCGACGACGCAGGTGCGGGCGGGCGGTGAAGCGGAGAGAGATGAGAGATGAGAGAGAGGAAGGGATGATGATGGAAAAGTATTTGAGAACTTTTTTCACTCTTCCCCGCTACGCCCCGCGTTCTCAGCCTCCACCCTCCGAATCTCCGCGCGCAGGCCCAGCACAATGAACAGGTTGGTCAGCGTCAGCAGCGACTCCGCCCCGCCATGCAGCCAGTCGACGTTGGCGAGGATGTCGTGGTAGTGCAATTTAGCATAAATCCCGGCGGGGATGGAGCCGGCCACGAAGACCAGCAGGAAGTAGAAGCCGAACATGGTGAGGGGGGGGAAGCGGCCGGACTTGTGCGCGAACCAGAGGAAGGCGCCGTACGGGAAGATGGAGGCGGCGAAGAGGTCGCCCGCAATTTGCTGAAGAAGATGTGGATGAAGAGGAGAGAGAAAGGGGGAGGTCGAGGATTGAGGCCGGGGATGCGTGCGTGCACCCAGACCGCCTCGTTCTCGTTCTCTCTCTCCGCGCACGCCATGGCACGCCCTGTGCCCCGCCCTGTCCCTCTCTCAAGCAAACTCTCTCTCTGTACCTGGCTGTCCAGGTTGAGGTTGGTACCCCAGGCCAAGTCGAAGGGCCAGACGCGGGCGGGGACACCGCGGGCGCGGCGGCCGACCTGGCCATGCGGCGACCGGAGCGGCCGGGCCGACGGGCGCGGCAGAGGAACGGCGCCGGGGGCGAGGCCGCGTCCGCTGGTGGAGAGCGGGCTGCTGGTCAGGGCCGCGCGGAGGCATGCGGTCGCCATGGCTTCTTTCCGGGGGGCGTGTCGAGTGTCGGCCGGAAATAGAGAGTGAAGGGTGCCCGCGCCTGCGCTCGCACTCCTGTTTCGCGGCCGTTCGCCCGGCGCTCCCCTCTCCCCTCTCTCTCCCACTCGCACACGCCCCCGCGATGCTCCGCCGCGCTGCCGCCGCCCTGGCCGCCCGGTCCGCCCGCCTGGCGTCCGCGTCCGAGACCCAGGTAGGTTTTTTTTTAGTGAGGCCGCCGCGCTGCCGCGCTGCACCTTTTTGCTCCCGCACCCTGAACCCCGCGGCGCCTGCGCCCCTCTCCTCTCTCTCCCGCCGCTCACACCCTCTCCCTCTCTCTCCTTCCTCCCTCTTTCTGCAGGCCACCCGGGGCGTCGCCTCCTCCTCGCAGGTGTGGGCTGCCAAGGAGGTGAGTTGGTTCAGGGAGGGCGCACGCGTGAAGTAAAACGCGGCGCACACGCACCGCCGCCGCCGCTCGATCGACACCGCCCTCATGCCCTCTCTCCATCTCTCCCTCTTCCCAGGACCTCGACGCGCCCTCCACCCAGGGCATCCAGGGCCGGTACGCGACCGCCCTGTTTGCGGCGTCCAAGAAGGCAGGCGCTCTGGACGCGGTAGACAAGGACCTGGTGCAGGTAAGGGAACAGAGAGGGGGCGTCGGTGCGGCGTCGCGCGCCGGCCCTCTCTCTTTTTTCGCTCAACACTCACCCTGCCTATTCCCTCTCGCCAGATCCGCACCCTCGCCGCCTCCTCGCCCGCCTTTGCCGCCTTCCTCAAGGACCGGTCTGTTCCTAAAAAAGCAAAGGGCGCCCAGCTGGAGGCCATCCTGGCCGACCTGAAGGTCAACGACCTTACCAAAAACTTTTTCGCGGTCATGGCCGACAACAACCGCCTGGGCGAGGCGGGCAAGATTTTCGACACCTTCGGCGAGCTGGTCGCCCACGCGCGCGGCCAGGTGACGGCGGTGGTGACGACCGCCGACCCGCTGTCTGCGGACGAGGCGGAGGAGATCCGGAAGGGGCTGGGCGACATCCTGCCCAAGGGCAAGACCCTGACCCTCGTCCAGAAGGTGGACCCCGCCATCATCGGGGGAGTCGTCATCGACGTGGGCGACAAGCACATCGACCTGTCCATCGCGTCCCGCATCAAGCAGGTGGAGAACCTGGTCATGAGCGGGCTGGGCGTGTGAGGGTGAGAGAGAGAGAGAGTTCTGCCTCTCTCCTGCCGCGTTTGTAAGAGCCGTCGGTGGTCGAGGCGCGCGGACGTGAAAAAGTGAGAGGAACCGTTTTTCCACTTCTTCCACACCCTCTCTCTCCCCACGCACTCCCCATCAATCAAGCCGCGTTCTCCAGCAGCGCCGAAAACTCGGCCGCAAAGCGCTGCAGGGCCCGGTGCTGGCCGACCACGCCCAGCGCGGCCCGCAACAGGTCCCGCTTGTCCAGGCCCAGGAAGGCCGGCGACCAGGCGGCGCCGCCGCCCCCTTGGCCATACCCGGCCGGCCCCAACAGCTCGTCGCACACCTCGCGCAGGCGGCCACCGTCCCCCGCGCCCGCCAGGTGGCCCACGTACGCCAGCAGCCAGCCCCGGTACTCTCCCGGCGAGGCCAGCGCGGCCGCGGACGCCAGGTTGGCTTCCAGGTGGGCGCGCGACTGGTCGGCCGCGGACCCGCGGGCCAGCATGGGCGCGAGCGTCCCGAGCGGGGCAGACCCGGCCGCGGCCGCCTGGACCGACTCCAACTCGCCGCCGCCGTCGCTGACACCGCTGCCTTTGCCGCCGCTCACCCCGTACGCGGACGCGGGAAAAGCAGTGTCTGCCACGCGTAGCCAGGCCTTCAGGGCCGGGTGGAAGGCGGCGGCCGTCATGTCGGTCAGGACGGCGAGCGGCAGGCCCGTGGAGGGCGACAGGTGAATGGCCGCGATGGCGACCCCCGGCGGCGCGCCCGGGGCCGCGCCCGACGCGGCGGGCAGTAAGGGCGCCACGCTGGCCTCCAGGACGCAGGTCGGCACGGCACCCGCCACCGGTTCCGAGGGCGAGGAGGAGGCGGGCGCGGGCCCGCCGCTAGCGCCACCGCCGCCGAAGTCCCAAACCCGCATCGCCCCGTCGCACGTGACGAGCAGCAGGCGGGGGCCGGCCGCGGCCAGGAAGGCCGAGCACGCGCCCAGCGCCACGCCCGGCAGCAGGCGGCGCCCCGCCCGGGAGTAGACCTGGACGCTGCCGTCCGCCAGGCCCGCGGCGGCCAGGCAGGGCGAGGCGGCCAGGGCGACGGCCGTGCCCGCCAGGGTGTCGGACCAGGACAGCGCCCCGCCCCGCGACGCGCGCAACGTGACGGTCGGCCGCTGGCCCAGGGCGGCCGTCGAGTTGGAGGCCTCCAGGACGCCCGCGGGAGGAAGGGCGGGTGGCGGTGGGGCGGCGGCCCCCGCCGCCGGGGCAGCCTCCTCGCCCCCCACAGCCTCCTCATCCGCGGGGATGGGCACGGACAGAGCGGCCAGGGCGGGCGGGAGGGCAAGGAGGAGGGCCGAGCGGCCGCTGCCGCCCCGGCCGGCCCGCCGCCCGCCGTCCGCGGGCGCCGGGGCGGCGACCGCCATCGCGGCCGGCCCAGTCGGGGGACGCGCGGGCGGGGGCGGCAGGGCCCGGGAGGCCAGGCCGCCGCCGCTGGCCGCCGCAAACCGGCCGTCCAGAGAGCCCGCCGGAGGGGCAGCGGCCGAGCCGCTGCCCGTCCCAAAGCGGCCGGCCAGCGCGGCGGGCGCGGGCGGCGTGGGCAGGCCCGGCCGCACGGGAGGCCGCCGGGCACCCGCCGGCGCGGCGCCACCGCCGCCGCCACCACCAACACCACCATTCACGCCCCCCTCCAGCACCAGCTGGCCCGCCGTCTCGGCAAAGGCGGCCGTCCGGGCGGACGCGTCACCATACAGGCTGGCCGCGTGCTGGGCCGCCTGCTCCGCGCTCAGCGCCGCCCCAAGCTCGGCCTCCGTGAATTGAAACGCCGCCAGGCTGCCGTCCGTGGAGACGGCCAGCAGGCCGTACCCGTCCGGCGTCCACGCAACGTCCACGACCGTCTGTTTGAAGAATTTGGAGGCCACGAAGACGGCTTTTGTCGCGGACGACCGCCACACCGTCAGGCGGTGGTCCTGCGACCCGGCCGCGATGAGGCAGGCGGGCGCGTCGCCCCGCCCGTCCTGGGGCGCCCGGAAAAGGCGGGGGTTGGGGCGGGCCACCACGACCGCGCCCGTGTGGCCGACCAGGGAGAAGTCGGACTTCCAGGTGTCGCGCGCGATGATGGGCGAGAAGTGGACGCCCGCGGCCGGGTCGAACGCGTTGCAGGCGGCCAGGGCGGACCCGTCCGGCAGCCAGCCCAGGCGCAGGGAGAAGGAGGAGGAGACGGTGCCGCCGGTAAAAGGGCTGGTCACCCGGGCCGTCGGCGCCCAGCCGTCCCGGCGCCAGATGATGACCGACGCGTCGTCCGCCTGAGAGGCGAGGTAGGTCCCGACGGGGTCCCAGGCCACGCCCTTGACGTACGACTTGTGGCCCTCCAGGCGGGCGACCCGGCCTCCGCTGGCCGGGTCCCACACCACCACCGTGTTGTCCAGGGAGGCGGACGCGACCAGGGCGTCGTCGGGCGCCCAGGCGACGTCGGTGACGTTGTTGGTGTGGCCGCGCAGCTGGTGCACGACCTTCCAGGTCTCGAGGTTGGGGCCCTCGCCGATGGCCCCGCCGCCGCCGGCAGCGCCGCCGCCGCCGCCCGCACCACTCCCCCGCAGCTCAAACAGGCAGATCAGGTGGTCGTCCGACCCGGACGCCAAGCCCCGGCCCGACCCGTCGAAGCGGACAGCGTTGACGGCGGCTGCATGGTCGCCCAGCACCGCCAGCGCGCGCGGGTGGGCGGCGGGGCCCGCGCCCTCCTGGGCCGGGTCCAGAACGGGGCCCAGCGCCCAGATGCGGATCTTGGCGTCATTACCGGCCGTCACGAAGCTCAGGCCGGAGGGGTGGACGTCCACCGCGTAGATGGACGTGCCTTGAGTGGATGGAGAAGAATGGAGAGGGAGGGAGGGGTGGAGAGAGTGTTGAGGAGCGCACGTTGCAGGGGAGGAAAGACAGGGGAAAGACAGGTCGGGCGCGGGGGGCCGCGGTGACCGCTCCTGGGGGGCGTCCTAGAAACTGCGGGATGCCCCAGGCCGACAGGCCCCTGGGCCGGCAGGGGCGGCGAGGAGCGGGTGGCGGGCGGCAGGGCGCCCCGCGCGGCGCGGTCCCCCCATCAAGAGCGCGCGGCGCCGATGCTTCGCTCTCTCTCTCTCTCTCTTCTCCCGCGTGTGTGCCCTCTCAGCCACGCACCTGTGTGCGTCACCCAGACAGGCTTGTCGACTAGCATGGTGGCGCAAGGGGTGTGCGTGCGTGCGTGCACGTCCCTCTCTCTGTGTGCCCGTGCAGATGTGCGCGCCCGCCCGGCGCTCCCGTCAAACGTGTGAGAGCGGGGGAGAGCGAGCGACCGCGGCCAGGGCCACTCCCGGCCCATTCTTTCCTATTTTTCTCCCGGCGCGCCTCGCACTTGCCTGGCCGCCGATTGAACGCGCACCCCACACACACGTTAGCATAGACTGCTGCTCCTTGCAGCTGCCCCAGTACGCGACGCCCCCCTCCACCCACGCGCAGCCACACCCACCAACAAAACCATGCCCACCCCGGCCGCCGTCGCGTCGACGACTGCGCCGGCGACGCCCTGGCAGCAGGGCGGCCGGTCCCGGGCCTGTGCGCGTCACCGGGCCCTGGGCGTGCGTGCCCAGGCGGCCAGCGGCGATGGTGAGAGATTTGAGGACAGGGGTATCGGAGGGGGCTGCCAGCTGCTGCCGGGCAAGCCACCCCCCTCCTCGCATCTCCTCTCGCTCGCCCGCCCAGTCGGCGTGGCCGAGAAAGCACAAGGGGGCAGCCGCCTCACCCAAGTCCCGCGCCCTCTGACCGCCTCCTCTCCTCTCACCCACACGCTGTTAGATGTCCCCCTCATGGTCAAGGCCGCCCGGGGCGAGCCCGTCCCCCGGGCGCCGTGCTGGTGAGTTTCTGATGATGGAACAAATGCGAGCAAGCGGATAGAAAGAGGGTCGGGGGGGGCGGCGGCGGCGGCGTGCTTGTGTGCCCCTTTGGGCCAGAGTGTGCCGGCGGGGTGGCACGCGACCGTGCACCTCCTCCCGCGCTGCAAGTCGGCGGCATCGCTCCACATTACAAGAGTCGTGGACGCCGTGTCGAAAGCGACGCGGAGCTAGGGAAAAGGGGGGCGAGAGGAAAACAGATCGGCCCCGCACGCCCCCTAACCCCAACCACGGCCGACCCGCCGACTCACGCACACACCCACTCGCTCCTACTCGCCCTCTCTTTCAGGATGATGCGCCAGGCCGGCCGGTACCAGAAGGCGTACCGCGACCTGGCCGCCCGGCACCCCTCCTTCCGCGAACGGTGAGTCTTGAGTGGAGAGAGAGAGACGAAGGGGCGCACGCTCAGCCCGCCATCCATCCATCACCACCACCTCCCTCACACCCACGCTCTGATCTCCATCCGCCTCTCCATCTCCTTTCCATCCATTTTCTCAGTTCCGAGACGACCGACCTGATCGTGGAGATCTCGCTCCAGCCCTGGCGCTCCTTCCGCCCGGACGGCGTCATCCTGTTCTCGGACATCCTCACCCCGCTGCCCGCCCTGGGCGTGCCTTTTGAGATCGACGACGCCAAGGGGCCCCTGATCGATGCGCCCATCCGCACCCTGGAGGGCGTCCGCGCCCTGCACGACCTGGACCTGACCCAGCTGTCTTTTGTGGGCGAGTCCCTGGGCGCCCTGCGCACCGAGGTCGGCGGCGACGCGGCCGTCCTGGGCTTCGTGGGCGCGCCCTGGACGCTGGCCACGTACATCGTGGAGGGCGCGGCCTCGGCCACCTACCGCACCATCAAGAGCATGATGCACTCCGCCCCGGGCGTCCTGTCGGCCCTGCTGTCCCACCTGGCGGACCAGGTGGCGACCTACGCCTGCTACCAGGCCGCCTCGGGCGCGCAGTGCATCATGCTGTTCGACTCGTGGGGCGGCCAGCTGCCGCCGCACGTGTGGGATGTCTGGTCCCGGCCTTACGTGGAGCGCATCATCGCTGCCGTCCACGCCGCCCACCCGGGCGTGCCCGTCACCCTGTACGCCAACGGATCGGGCGGCCTGCTGGAGCGGCTGGGCGGCACGGGCGCGGACGTGGTGGGCCTGGACTGGTCGGTGGACATGGCGGACGCGCGGCGCCGCCTGGGCCCCCGCGTCTCCGTCCAGGGCAACGTCGACCCGGTCTGCCTCTTTGGCAGCGACGCGGCCATCGAGGCGGCCGTCCGGGACTGCCTGGCCAAAGCCGGGCCGACGGGGCACATCCTGAACCTCGGGCACGGCGTCCTGGTGGGCACGCCCGAGGCGGGCGTGGCCGCCATGTTTGAGCTGTCCAAGCGCATTCCGGCCGGGGAGGCAGCCCTGGTGGCGGGGCGGTGAGAGGGGAGGGGAGAGGAGGCGGGGGGGGCGGGAGAGAAGGAGAGAGTGAAGAGTTGTGGAGAGGCATGGTGAGGAGCGTGTGCGTCGTGTTTGCATGGGAGTGGGCGTGAGAGCGTGAGAGCGTGAGAGCGTGAGAGCGTGAGAGCGTGAGAGCGTGAGTGTGAGTGACGGGACGCCCCCGGTAAGCAGGACGACCACGAACACAGCGCGGAGAGAACTGACGGGGGAGGTCGCATACGCGCTAACCGCCCCCGCGCCCCCCTCCGCCCCCGCCCCTCTCTCTCTCTTGCGCCCTACTCTCTGCGCCACACGCTCTCCCGCAACCATGGCGGCCGCCACCCAGGCGCCACCCCTGGACTCCATGGCCGCCCTGAAAGTCCAGATCGACGCGGCGGCCCGGGACTACATCGTCGAACCGCGGACGGGTGAGAAGAGGAAGAAGAAGAGAGAGAGAGCGTTTCGATCGCATTGGGGGGAGCGTCTCTTCATCTCACACGCCCTCCCCGCCCCCTCAACCCACAGAATACCGCACGGTCGCCGGCGTGAGTGGGCCCCTGGTCATCGTAGAGCACGTCAAGGTGAGAGGGAGGGAGAGCGTGTGCGTGGGCGGGCGTGTCGCATTTTCACTTGCGCCGGCAGGAGGGGGGGGTGCGAAAAAAACGTGCCGCGCGCACTCATGCCCTCTGTTCCGCGCCCTGCGCCCCGCGCTCCGCACGCCTTGCCCTCGCAGCCCCGCTCGCCCGGGGCTGTGCTGTGACGAGGTCCTGTCCGCTCTGCTGATGGAGCTCACATCCCGCCCCCTTTCCCCTTTCTCTTTCCCCCCTTCCTCAGCGCCCGATGTTTGCGGAAATCGTCAACGTGCGCCTGGGCGACGGGTCGACCCGGCGCGGCCAGGTCCTGGAGGTTGACGGCACCAAGGCCGTCGTCCAGATCTTCGAGGGCACCTCCGGCATCGACAACCGGTCCACCGTCCTGGAGTTCACGGGTGAGGTCCTGCGCACGCCCGTCTCCCGGGACATGCTGGGCCGCGTCTTCAACGGTTCGGGCACGCCCATCGACGCGGGTCCGCCCGTCCTGGCCGACAAGTTTCTGGACATCAACGGGGCGTCCATCAACCCGGCGGAGCGGACGTACCCGGAGGAGATGATCCAGACCGGCATCTCCACCATCGACACCATGAACTCCATCGCCCGCGGCCAGAAGATCCCGCTCTTCTCCGCGGCGGGCCTGCCCCACAACGATATCGCCGCCCAGATCTGCCGCCAGGCGGGCCTGGTGAAGTTAGGGGCGGGCGAGGCCAAGAAGGACCACCACGGCAACCTGCTCCAGGATGGCGACGGCGCCAAAGGCAAAGACGAGGAAGAGGAGGAGTTTGCCATCGTGTTTGCGGCCATGGGCGTCAACATGGAGACCGCCCACTTCTTCAAGCGTGATTTCGAGGAGAACGGGTCGATGGCGCGCACGGTCCTCTTCCTCAACCTGGCCAACGACCCGACCATCGAGCGCATTATCACCCCGCGCATCGCCCTGACGACGGCCGAGTACCTGGCGTACGAGTGCGGCAAGCACGTCCTGGTCATCCTGACGGACATGTCGTCCTACGCGGACGCGCTGCGCGAGGTGTCGGCCGCGCGCGAGGAGGTGCCGGGGCGCCGCGGCTACCCAGGCTACATGTACACCGACCTGGCCACCATTTACGAGCGGGCGGGGCGGATCAGTGGGCGGAAAGGCTCCATCACCCAGCTGCCCATCCTGACCATGCCCAATGACGACATCACGCACCCCATCCCGGACCTGACGGGCTACATTACTGAGGGCCAGGTGTACGTCGACCGCCAGCTGCACAACCGGCAGGTCTACCCGCCGATCAACGTGCTGCCCTCCCTGTCCCGCCTCATGAAGTCGGCCATCGGGGAGGGCATGACCCGGGCCGACCACTCGGAGGTCTCCAACCAGCTGTACGCCTGCTACGCCATCGGCAAGGACGTGGTCGCCATGAAGGCCGTGGTCGGCGAGGAGGCCCTGTCCTCCGAGGACCTGCTGTACCTGGAGTTCCTGGGGGCGTTCGAGGCCAAGTTTGTGTCCCAGGGCGCGTACGAGGCCCGCACCATCCAGGCCTCCCTGGACCTGGCCTGGTCCCTGCTGCGCATCTTCCCGCGCGAGCTGCTGCGCCGCATCACGGCCAAGACCCTGGACGCGTGGTACGACAAGGAGGGCGGGCGGGCGGGAGGCGCGTGAAAAAGAAAGGAGGGAGAGCGGAAGGGGGGGTGCTTTTGTGTGTGTGTGCGTGTGTGTGTAGTGCTCTCTGGTTTTCTCAACGCAGGCAGGGGGCGTGTGTGCTCTGGCTGCACAAGTCTGTGGGCGGGCGCGCACCCTCGGAACACGCCCCTCCCTCTCTCCGGGCGTACATAAAAAAGCAAAGCAAAGTGCAGGCAGGCTCGCGGTGTGCGCGAGGGTCGTGCGCACAGCGCACAAAAAAACACGGGACGGCGGGACGTCAGGCACACCTCTCTCTCTCTCTTTTCTCACACGCCTGGCCGGGCCCGGGGCAGGCGCTTGGCCACCAGGATGGCCACCACCGCGCAGGCGACCGTGGTCAGGACGTCCATCCAGAACTCGGGCGACCCCAGCGGCGCGTCCGCGGACGGGCGGCGCGGGCGGGCCCGGCCGCCGGCCGTGCTCGCCCCGCCGTCGCCTACCCGGTAGTGCGGGGTGGGCCCAAAGGGCGCGGTCACCAGGCGGTGGATGCGGTAGCCCGCATGGATGGCGAAGGAGCCGACCGCTCCCGCCACGCCCGTCATCTCCTTGCCCAGGCGGATCAGGCCGTCGGCCAGCGCGTCAAAAAAGGCGGCCAGCGGGTCGCCGGGCGGGGCGCCGCCCGCGCCGCCGTGCGCACCCCCGCCGCCCGCCGCCGCCGTTCGGGCCACCGCCGCCTGGGCGGCCAGGGGCAGGAAGGAGGAGACGGGCACGTCCACCTGTTCACCCACCGTGCGCAGCAGGCCCGCAAAGGTCGGGTCTGCCGCCAGGGCGCGCGTGCAGGCGACGCGCACCTCGGCGTTGGACAGCAGGGAGGTGAGCGCGGCCTCAAAGGCCTCCGCCTGGGCCGACCCAGCCCGCAGGCCGGCCAGCTGGGCGTCGGCGGCCGCCATGACCGTGTTGGGCGTCGCGACGCCGCCCGGCACGGGCACGTCCTCCTCCTCCGACGTCGCGCCCAGCTCGCGGATGGAGGTCGGCGGCTGGTCCTCGCCCGCCGCCGTCACGACGTGCAGGACGGAGCGGACGGCCACCGCGATGTCGCCGTCGCCCACGGCCGCGGCAGCGTCCACCCAGCCGTCCAGCTCGGCCGGGGTGGGCGCGGCGGTGACGGTGGGCAGGACGGGGACGGCCTCGGGCGACGGCGGAGGGGCCTGCTTGAGCGGGGCGGCGTGCTTGTCCGGCTGTGTGTGTGTGGGGAGGGGGGAGTGAGTGGGCGCGTGGGTAGCAGCCTGGGCGTGGGGGGAGAAGCCGAGACGCGGCCCGGGCTGCGCGGGCCCCGTCCGGCTCTCCTTCTTGAAGGTTGAAAACCCGACGAGAGCGAAACGACGAGAGCAGGGGGTCGGGTGGGGCCTCGGCAAAGCAGCCCCTCTCCGTCTTTGAGCACGCCGCCCCACCCTCCACACCGGACCCAGCCACCCCTCCAGATTGGGCGGGTTCAAGCTTCACGCCCCTGGACGCGGTGAAGTGACGGCCCGAGGCGCGCGTGGGCCACGCGCGCGCACTCGTCCACCCCGCGCGTCGGCCCCGCGCGCCCCCCC
>Ga0114918_10001603_pt1 | contig 20241 bp, 45 predicted proteins | sample LantaG_FD_87015 | JGI IMG/M metagenome (GOLD analysis project Ga0114918, IMG submission 87015) | Deep subsurface microbial communities from Baltic Sea to uncover new lineages of life (NeLLi) - Landsort_02402 metaG | ecosystem: Environmental > Aquatic > Marine > Oceanic > Sediment | place... | reverse complement strand
ATTCTATCTGGCTGCTGGACTTCGGGAAATATAGGTACCTCTGATGTTGCGCTGACAGGTACGCCGACGGCCACATCTAGTGTATCAAGCACAGCAGCTTCTAATGGAACTTTAGGCGTATCAAACACAGCAGCTTCTAATGGAACTTTAGCGGTTGACGCGGGCGACGCAGAAACTGCGCCTAATCACATTATAGTTAACACTTTTGTAAAGGTTGACTAATTAACTAACCCAAACACAGCATATGAAAGGGCCACATATTTAATTGTGGCCTTTTTTTATAGAATCAATCAGAATGTAAGGATACATAGGAGTAAATAACCATGACAGAAGAACATAGTAAAATTACTAGTCAAACACTTATCCCTCTATCTTTTTTAACTATAATCATTGGTTTAGTTGTGTGGTTAGCGAGTATCAAAGGCGTTTCCGAAGCAAATGCAAAAGGATTGCTCTTAATAAGATCGGAATTAATTTTAGAAAAAAGAGAAGCGGATAGCGATAAAAAGATTTTATTCCAAAAACTTGATAACATAGGACAGAGACTATCTAATATTGAAGGATTTTTAAAAGCAACAACTAAGAAATAGAGGCTATTATGCGATTGGAGAATGAAGTCAGAAAAAGAATTGATTCTATTGAAAATAAATCCCCCCTAACTCAAAGCGTTCAAGGTATTTTTCCCACAAAGGGCGGTGACGGTGGTGATGATATTTTATGGCTAGGCCTTCTTTCTTCGGTGGGAATTTATAAAGCTTCATTAGGAATTTTAGAAAGTCAAGCTCAAGCTGGCAGGACTGGAATGTTTTATAGAAATCCTCAGCGGAGATCTACAGATAATATCGGTCACTCTCATTTTTTTAGTAGAGACATGGCCCATGGCCCACTACTTCTTTTTTGTCAAAAACAACCATATTTACAATCTAACGCCCAAAAATGGCTTAATTATATAGATAAGAATAGGCCTTGTGTTAGAAAAAAGCCTAAATGGATGGGCGGCGGTTGCTGGTTACGCGGATTACATCGCTATGCTCCTGATAGTCGCAGCGATATAACACCGACTATGTGGGCTATAATGGGCCGAGTATGGGCGGCTAACGATTGGCCTCTTCATTCTGAAATGAAACGCTGGAAGGGCGCAGACGGGGAAATGTCTGTGATAGAAGCTAGTCAGGCATCTTTAGGCTACCAGGTTCATTTAAAAGCCGTACAGGCTTACATTAAGCTTGTACTAGGGCAATCGAGAGAATACAGACAAAAGGTTGCAGATATATGTCATAGAAGACAACCAGATAATCTATTTTATGAATTTCTTAGCAGAGGCAATGCCTCCCCTAGCATGTTGAAAAAGTTTTTAGAAATTTGTCCCGATCCAGAAAATTTTACGCCAAGTGATAAGTGGTGTTGGGAAAGATCGACCATGGATTTTAGTAAATGTTGCGGCTGGGATATGGTTTTTATGGGTAAATTATTGTTAAAATTTTACTAAGGGCGGTAGAAAATGCAAAAATATGGGATTAAAGAAACATCGGAAGCGTTGAGATTCGGTTTAAGGTTGACAAATGGCATTATAAAAAGCTTAGCAGATGGAAAAGTAAGTTATTTTGATGCGATCTTTTTTAAAGATGCCTTATTAATTTTTCCCGATGCATTAGAAGACATAACTTTAATTCCTAAAGAGCTAGGCGATTTGTCCGAGGATGAATCTAACGAGTTAATTCGCATAGCTAAAGAGGAATTTTTAATTGATAGCGATAAAATCGAAAGGGTGATTGAAGTCGCGTTATCTGTAGCTTTAAACTTAATACGATTAGTTAGTGATTTGCGTGGTTAGCCTTCAGATGTTAGTAGCTTACTCTCTAACTTTCCTTGGACTCCCCTATATTTGGGGAGGAGAAAGTAGAGAGCTAGGCTATGATTGCAGCGGTTTTGTTATTGAAATCTTAACCGCTGGTAAAATAGATTTGCCCTACGATTTTACAGCTCACGAATTATATCATTATCTAATAAAAACTCGGCAAGCTCAATTTTCTTTAGCGCAAAAGGGCGCAATAGTTTTTTACGGAACTAGGGCTAAAATATCTCACGTTGCTTTTATGATTGACGAAGAAAGCATAATAGAAGCGGGCGGCGGTGATAGGAATACCGTCAATAAAGAAATAGCTATCATGCGAGGCGCAAGCGTAAGAATTAGAAACCTAAATTATCGTAATGATATGCTAGAAATTATTAGGCCATCGTATTTATTTTATTAGTCCTATACTTTTTGTAGTGAAATAAATCAGGTGTAACCCCTTTACTTTGCGTGAGATAATCAAATAATTCCTCATGAGTCAATCTTTCTATTTCTTCAAATCTAGAAAAATGAGCTAAGTCTTTGAAAATAATTTCAGATGTCAAGTCGAAGTATTTGCCATCATATTCATTCCAAGCGTGCTCAATAGGCAAGAAAACCTTATCGTATTTGCTAAGAGGTATATAGGCCATGCCGAGCACATAATTAACTCTGTAGTCGCTAGCCGATCCATAAAAAGCGTTTTGAAAGCAGCTTTTAGGTTTTATTTTATCTGTGTTTTCCTCTATTGATTTTACAATATTTATAGGTAGAGATTTATAGCTTATAATTTTCATTTTAAAAATCCAAATAAGGGCGTTCGGGAAAGAATTTATTCCAAGTCTCTCTATCAACCATATTATTAATAAAAATGTTTCTTAATTCTATTTTATTAATCTGTAAAAAATCTCCATTAAAATTTCTAAGATCTTTTGGGGGTTGTGCTTTGCCTGTAGTTTTGTGGAAAATTCTAGCGGAATTCCAAACCTCAGCGGCTTGTATATAGTCTTTATACCCAGAACAAAACCCTATCAACGGTATAGCTCTACAATTCGTGTTAAGACATTGGATTTCTATGCCATGTATACTCTTAATATAGGCGGCGGTGTTGTTATCACACCATGGGCAATTAGCTAATTTTGGCTTGCCATTACCTGGAAGCTTAGCATCTTTTTGATACGGGTATTTATTTAGCATAAAGAACCTCTTGGTTGACATGCTCCATTAATTATGAGATAGAATTAATGAAATTAATGAAAATGAAGTATACATGAAATCAGGTGAATAGCAAATGAATATTGATGAGATTATGACTAGTTTATATGACTCAGAAGAAAAAATGTTAGCCGCGTATGATAATGAAAATATTGACTTAGCAGAATTTGAAGGTAAAACTGTTAAGCAAATAAATAGTGTTCTAAATGAAAAAGTGGACTCTATGAATTACGTTATCAAAAAGCTGGAAGCTCAAGCCTTGGTACATGATAAGTATAAAAAGATGCATGATAAGAAAAAAAAGCAAAATGAAAATGCGGCGCAAAGAATTAGGGATTGGGCCGAGTTTGTTATGAGGAAATTCAATATTAAAAAAATTGTAGGAAAAGAAACTAACTTGTTGCTTGTAGAAACTGAAAAATTTGTACAAAAGGAATATGAGATTTCCCCCAGGCTTGCTTTTAACCTAAATGCTAAATATAAAAACCTGATAAAAATTAGTTATGCAATGTCGATTCCGACGCTAAAAAAGTTAATAAAAGATAATGAAGAACTGCAAAAATATGGTAATTATGTTCAAAGCAGTTACATTAAATCACCTCTCAAAAAAGGATTGAAAGATGAATCATAACAACAAAGTTATTGCTACGCCCGACAAAGAACGAATGGACATAGAAATTAAGGCTTTAATTGAAACCGTAGTTTCTAGGGATCCCAGCATGAAGGGAAGACTCAACGCTATGGCAGTATGGAACTATCTCCAATTGCCTGATGAATCCTTTGGCTGGGTTGATGGATGGAAGGGCGGAATGCCTTGGAGAGTCAAGGTTATGGCTGTAATGGCCCATATTCAAGAGGGAATAGAGCCAGGTTATGGCCATTTATTATTTTTGGGCAATTCTCTGTATATGTCGGCTTCATATGCTAGAACAAAAATGTTACAGGATCCTAATTTAGCAGGATATTCTGTTAAATTTAAGCCTCTATCTCAAGAGGAAAGGGAAACTTATTGCATTGAAGACGGTGATGCCGTTTTAAAGTGCGTACTTAAGGGTATTTATGATGGTCATGAAATCGAATGGGAAGGCATAGGAATCATAGATAAAGACGAGAAGAATAAGACGGATAAACATGGTAAAAAAATGCAAATGTTCGGTACTCGAAAAAATCTAGTAAATACTTTGCAAACAAGAGCAGTGCATAACTTGATTAAATATAACTATGAAACTTCAATTCCGATGGCTCCAGCTAAGGAAGAGGTTGACGAGCTAAAAAAAACAGAAGAAGAGGCCTTAAAACAACTAAAATTCATAGATAGCGGTTCGGATGAAATTGACAGAAGTAGGACAATAGAAAAAATTAAGACTGAAGAAGAAGAGGCAAATAAAGCCTCTTTATATGAAGAAATTGGCGATATGATTAGGGATATAAATAGGAGGGGGGTAAGTGAAGAAGAAATTAAAAAGGCGCATTGTATCAAGGGCGGTATCCTTGATTATTTGCAATCTGTTTCTTTTAACGCTGTTCGTAGTTTTTATGATCAAATTTCCGCTTTACTTGTTTCGCTTTCAACTGAACAAAGCGAAGGACAGGAGACAAAAAATTCTGATACTAAAAGCAAGCGCAAAAGACGTACTAAAGCAGAAATAGAAGCCGAAAAATTAGAGCAAGAAAATAAAGCAGATGTTGCAAAAGTTTTTAATAGCGTGAAAGTAGATAGCAAATTTGATGAGGGAATGGACGAGCTAGAACCCATGGAAGACTTAGATACTTTTGATGATTTAATGCCTACAATACGAGCAAAGCCAGATAACGCAAAGCTTGCCTATGAAGCTATCAAAACACTTCTAGCACATCCTAAGATAGTAACTCAGCCAAGCCTAATAGATAAGCTTAAGGTTTTAGATGCAAAGTTTTTGCTCGAAAATGATAAGCCTTTAATAATTGACTCCGTTACGAAAGCGGTTGCTCAAAAAGATTTAACTTTGCTTGACAAATTAATAAAAGAAAGAGAAGATCTATAAGTCTTTAGACGGGACGTTCGTAGGATTCGTAGAGAAAAAGAATACAGATTTATAAAAGTAGAGTAATTTATATTACTCTATTTTTTTCTGCATTTTTGTTTATTTTTTGCTGTAGTCTATTTAGCTTCTCGCGCCTTACCATTTTATATAGCTTAGTTTCTGAGCAGTAGATTAATTTTAGTTGGTCAAGGACAATTTGAACGTCTACTATTTCTTCTATAATTTTATTAGTTTTTTCTTTTTCAAGGGCTTCAGACTCTTCTGTAGGTACGATTTCACGATGTTGTATTCTAAGCCTATATTCCTTTACAAGCTCTTTTACAAGCTCTGAAGACTCTTCTATAAGCATCATTTTTTGGTGTTCTATTCCAAAAGTTTTTATAGCTCTAGAGTACAGAAGTTCGTCTTTTTCTTTCATTTTACCGATCTTTTTATAGGTTTTGGATTAGCAGGAAAACCATTTTTCTTGTACTTCAATACTTCGGTTTTTGGTATCTCATACTTCGAGCCTTTGCGCCTATAATGAAAGTATAGGTCTTTGTATAGCCAAAGGTATACGGTTGAAAGCGATACGTTTAAAAGCTCGCTAGTTTCTTTTGGTGTCAGGTATAGCAAAATACAACTCCTTATAGTAATAAGAATATATAAAGAAATTTATGGAAAAAATCAATTGTAAAATTGTTTAATTAAGATATCATGTGGTTTCGAAAAAGCAAAAACCTTCGAGGCTAATCGAAGGTTTAAATCTTTAAACTAAAACCTTAAAGGGAAGGATTTAGCCAAATGAATACATATAATATTCCAATGTTATCGTCTACTACATTTTTATCAAATGATTTTTTTGTAAGACGCTTAGATTTCAGAAATCCAAAACGACCGGACATAATTAAGGACAATATAACTAAATGGTCACTTTATAATACTTTGATAGGCTCTTCTGTTTATGACGAAGAAAAAAAATCTTGTTTTCTTTATGTAAATAAAAAGTCTATTAAAGAAATGCAGGGATCTAAAAAGTTATTAACTAGAGCTTTAGATGATTTATCATATCTCAAACAAAATAATTTCATAAAATACGATGATGATGATTTGGATTCTGATAAGTGTTTGATCGAAATTCCTGAAAATAGAGATTTTTGGGCAATAAGAATCTAGGTAAATAATCATAAAATAAATAATAATGTTCCTCCTTTCTTTTGCCTTAAGAACAGGGGGTAATTGTATTCTAATTAGAGAGGTATTTTATGGACAAATTGAATGAGGCCAGTATTTTGAATATTGAAGTCTTAAAACTAATGTTGGTGGAAAGGTGAAATTATGGCTCGTTATTCCAAAGGCTGGACTAAGACTTATAGGTCATTTACTCAGACACATAAATTCGATTCTTTTGATCTTAATCCTTTTGTTGGAGATTCCTACCTACAATCTATTTTTACTTTTTTAGTTAATAACGCAAATGTAAAAGAAGGCTCAACCATACCAAAAGGCTTCGATAAACCGCTAGAAAGAGGTCAAATATTGCTGTCAATGCGGGAGCTTATGGTATATTCGGGGGGTTCCGATTATGTGGTTAAAAGTAAGATAAAAAGACTTTTGGAACTCTCGGCCATAATTTGTGAAAAGCCGATGAAAAAAATGAAAAAAAATAGCAAAGAAAATAATAGGTCAAATAGACGCTTTGGAACACTTATAACTATTGTAAATTACAACAAATATCAGGGTTGCGACCTATCAAGCGATGAGGGTGAAAACTATAAAATAACTAGAATATCACAGGAAAAAAAACAAAGAAAGCGCAATGAAAGCGCAATGAAACCTCCAGCTAGTAGAGAAAGAGAAGAAAGAGAAGAAAACTTAAGAATAATAAAAGAAATAAATAAAGAAAATTTGGAAACTGAAGAAAGTAACATTTATGTTGACCAAGATTTAAACAAATATTTAGATGTTCTATTCTCGGAAAAAGTTAAAAAACCTAGAAATAAAAAAAGTATGATAAAAACCTGGACGTCCGAAGATCCGCTTGCTAAGATATTCGAACAGTTAAACCAAGAAAAAAAATATCGCTCTGTTTTTGATTACCCAAAAGACAAAGCACACATAAAAGATTGCGGAATAGAATTTGATTTGTCTCTCAAGGAAATGGAAAGCATAGCCAAAGATTACGCGATCTATTTTGGCGACAAAGAAAATAGTCCCAAATCACCCAGGTCAAGCTTAAGGAATTTCTGCAAGAATGTTGCCAAGAGAAAAGCTGAAAAATCTATTAAAACGAAATCTAAAGAAAGTGATTATTTGCGGGGGGGGTTAACTAGTGTCGAATATGTCGCAGAACTTCAGGAAATTATCGACGGAAAACGAGATTGAAAATATTTTTAAAGGGCAAAGCTCTCTAGATTTAAAAACAAAAGAAAGACAAGCTAACGCACTAGAGCGTTATCTGGCATGGGAAGCGGCGCAAAAGCCGGACGAGGATAAATGGCGGCTTAGCTGTTATTATTCATCTCTAAGCAAAAATGATGTTTTCAATAAAACTTTTGAAAAATTTATTCCTAAACCAAATAATCATAAAATTTACGATAAGCTTAAAAATTGGACTCCTGAGTCAAAAATTGGATTAATGCTTTATGGCCCAGTTGGGACAGGCAAAACACACCTTCTGAAGGCCGTAGCTTTGAAATGGGCATCTAGCCATTACCAAGTATCCTTTAGGCCCATATCGGCGTTGTGTGACGCTGTCAGGACGGATTTTAAGCAAGCGCAATTGATAATTGATGAGTGCCTACTGCCAGATTTGCTTATACTAGATGACTTTGGCATATTAGACCCCAGCGAGTGGATGAAAGATAAAATTTTAACTATCATCGAAAAACGTCTAAACAAAAATAAAACGATTATGATTTCAGCAAATCTAAAACTAGGCGAATTTGAAGAAAAATTTGGAAATAGATTGTTGGATCGGTTAAAAGAAATGTTAGCTTTTGTCGAAGTAAAAGGCATGTCTCACAGAAACGAAATAGCTAAAACTAATCAGGACATATGGGAAAGTCTATAATAATCGATTACCCAGCTATACACGCCCTAAAACGTCACCGCACGAATAGGTGCGGTAAGATGTATGATGCATCTAGAGGCGATAAAAACAGCGTTCAAGGTTATTTTTTATTGGCTAAACAAAAAGCTAAAATAATTGAACCCTGGGACTTTCCTATTTATGCAATTTGCATCTTTGAAAAGAGATATAAAAAAGGTCGTGAAAACAAAGATTTTTTATGGACTACAAAGCCAGATATAGATAATTTGGAAAAATTTATTTTCGATGTTGCGGAAGATACTGGAATTATTAAGAATGACTCTAGAATTACATTAAAGCTATCATTAAAATTATGGGGAAAAAATGACCGAACAATTCTTTATATGGCTAGAGCAAAGCCCGATTCAATCATATTCTATAATTGCGATTATTTGGGTGACAACAAGTACTGTTATTCTTTGCTCGATAGACATTTTAAAAAGCAAGTATGCTTATTTACATAAAGTAGTGTATATTATGCTATTACCTATTTTAATGTTATTATTTATTGTAACTTATCCAGTTTTTTTAAGAAAAGTACTGGATTTAAGGAAAGCAAAATATGAATGAGTTTGTACCGTATAAATTGAATTGGTTTAAAAGATTAAGGGCCGAGGCGAGAATAATCTTCTGGGAAAAATCGCCTAACACGCATCGTAGAAATGTGGCTGGACAATTGCAGATATTTCTTGAAAATAATCAAGATCAATTGGTTTGGATGCCTGTAAATTATTGTATCTCGCGGCAATTTACTAATGAAGAAATAAACACAATGAAGGCGAAAATATAATGAAAAATTTAGCTCTAACAATGACGGAATATTTAGTAGATTATAAAGAAAATATTGATATCAAAATTACTGAAGGCGTTGAAACAGTGGTCATAGAAGTCACAGTAGATCAAAGAGACCTGGGTAAAATCATAGGTAAACATGGGCGCACAGCCGATGCCTTGCGCTTGATACTTAATTGTGCCGGTGCTAAGATGAAAAAAAGGGCAATCTTACAAATTTTAGATATGGAAAGGGATTAAAGCGGAATGGAGAATATAGTAATGCTGGGTAAATATCACCATCATAAACCTGTCCAAATAAGCGGAATGGAGAATATAGTAATGCTGGATAAAGTTGTTTATGAAAAGCTAAGCGCGAAATTGGTGGATATTCTAAATTATAAATCTAAAACGGAACTGGATAAAAAAGTCTTAGTATCAGGCATGAATATAGAAATAAAAGCGGCAAAGGAGAAAAGCGATGTTATAGCAAAAGTAATAGCAACAAGAGATTTAGAGCTAATGGTACATTGTGGCTTCTTTGATGAATACGAGCTAAAAGAATTAATCGGTAAAGAAGCAGAAGATTTTGACATATAAAAAACCCACTTAAAAGCAGGTCGGAAGTTATAAGCTTATTGTTTAATCAAAGCGTTAAGCTTTAGCATCGTAGAGTATTTTAACTCGTTCTTGCCTCTTAAAATACGATGTAAAGTTTGCTTGTGTACTGCTAAAAAAATAGCCAAGTCAGTTAAAGAACCCGTCTTAAGAATGCCCCTCTCTATTAAAGCTTTCTGAGTATCTAAAGCCTTCATTCTATATTTATCCATATCCATTTAAGTGTTCCCAACCATTTAATCTAGTCCATACCGAGCATATAACAGGATTAATTAGAGTGTTATAGTCGTCTAAGTCATGCTCTACTATCTCTACCCTATCGCATGATAAACCGCATTCTTCAATCCAAGATTCTATAGCTATTTGGGCGAAAATAAATCTACTAAAAGCTGAAAATTTTGGCGAAATATCTGAATCACATTCAACTGTAAATATTTTCATTTTTTATAATTCCTTGTAAACAAAAAGCTCTAAATTTCCTTTGTCAGTTATATATTCTGAGCTAGCTTTAAAGGCATCTCGACTTATATAACCTCTAAATTCTCCTTTGGTAAAAACGCCTACTTTTCCATACGAATTATCTTCATAAATAACTATAGTACTTCTTAAATATTCGTCTTTTATAAAATCAACAAATTCCCAATTTTTATCAAAAATAATTAGATCCGTTTTAATATCTATTGGCGTTTCATCGTATATTACGCCCGTACTCTTTCTACCACATGACATTACGCATGACATTACGCATGACATTGCTACTAGCGTAATTAATAATCTTTTCATTTTTCATTTCCTTTATTTTTTGTTCCGTGGAAGTAGCCGACAAGGTGTGGTATATTTATATGATGATTATTTGTCAACAAAAATGTTATTATGATAAGATAAATATTGCAATGAATTATAACTATTATGTTTTTTAGGTATTTAAAATGAGACTTGTATTAAAAAAAAATGATTTTATCAAAAAAGGAATTTTGGAATATAGTATAGATCCATCTTCGGGAATTGTAACTTGTGACTTAAAGTACACTCATTACAGTGATTTAAGAAAAGAGATTATTTCTAGTTTTACTTTATGTGGAACTTCTGTTAAAGACGTTTTGTCATTCCACTATCGAGTTGTGGGGGAAGAAAAACGATTCGGTAACTACAGTCTTAAAGTTAAATCAAAAGATTGTTCAAGTGTAAAATGTATCATTTATAGTCCTGATAATATTGTGATAGGAGATATTCTATTCGATACGCACAATATTTTTTTGACAATTTGGAGAATGGATATAACTTTGCCTGTTTTGGGCGAAAATACCAGAATGAGGTGGATATATGGCTAAAAAAAAAGGAAAAGAATATGTTCCAAAAGCCAAAGACGCGGCTAAGGTGTTAGAAAACGCTAAGGCAATGATGACTATTGACGAAGAAATTAACTCTATTTTTGGTGACTCGATAACTGAAGAAATTCCTAACAGCAAGAAGATAATAGATTTAGTTTGCAAGAATCCATTTATTACAAAATCTGAAATTGCTAGAATTTTAAATGTATCACCTCACAATATTTATCAAGCGATGAACAATACATATTATAAAGATCTTTTTAGCGAGATAGAAACGATTTTGCGAGATAGACTAGCACGTATATATCTTAAATCCATAGAGCGTTCAGAGGGCTTGCTAGAGAGCGTAGAAACTAAAGACGAAGTCGTCTGGTCTATAGCCAGGTTCTTTCTGGGCAAAAAGATCGACCAAATGGCTTTTGACGGTGATAATGATAGTCCAGATGAAATAATATTTGAAACGAGAATTACTAGGACGGGAATTTTAGAGAAAGAACAGAAGAAAGTTTATTACAGAAATAACAATATTAATAATGAAGAAAAAGAAGAGGTTGCAAGCGATGGTAAGAATTCTTAAACAACAAGAGAAGTTGTATAATGAAAAGTTATTAGAATTAAATAAGGCTATGGAAGATTGCCTTTTCGGCAATGGGAATGAAGAGAAAATAGATAAGCTCAAGACTGAGATATATAATCTAAGCAGAAAATTTGATAAAAATATGAATGAACATGTAAGTAAAAGCGAAAAGCCAGAATCTATTTTAAGTTATGTTCAAGACCGATTGCAAGCTTGCGAGGCAGCGTTGAGTCATTATATAATTCAAACCGATAATCACCATTATCAATGTGACAAAGCTATGATATTAAAAAGCGGCGTTGATTTTTATCGCGAGATTTTACTTAGTCATGGATGTAACAAAAATGATTGCAGATGTAACAAAAAGAATAAAAAACATTCCTCTAACACCTCAAGAAATTTCAAAAAATTGGGTTGAAAAAATTCCAGCAAATTTGTCTGAAAGAGATATCGTTTTAGCTTATATATATATCTCTCTTCAGCGCAATGATGGAAATAGAACTAAAACAGCTAAACAGTTACGGATATCTAAAAGAACATTATGGTCACGAATGGACGAGCTAAGACATTACGGCATAGATGTGGCACCGACATTTATAGAAAAAAGTAGAAAAAATAAGATTGACAGTAGCGGTTATTAAAGTATGATCAATTTTATCAGTTAATCATAAACCGATTTTTCCCTAATCGCGTGATTAACTTAAGTCCGCCAGGCCTATGCCTGGCGGTGCTACAACTACAGGAGCTAATAAAATGGATGAGCGTTGCCAATATTGTGGTTCTTTTGATTGTGTGTGTCCCGACGTTTCAAATTTAGTCACAATTGAAACGGAATTAACCGATATTGCTAAAGACTTAATAGCTTATAAAAATCGAGAGATAGAATTAATTGCTTCTAAAGTTAAAACAATTCGTTTGATATCTGACAAAAGAAGTGTAAAGTCTGAGACCTAGTCGGTAGCTAGATGAACTATGTTTATGCTTTAAGAATAACTGTTTTCTTGAAGCTTTTTTTTAGATAGAATCATCTTATGGATTCTACAGATTTATTTACAAAATTGCTCGTTTGGAAAATGATTGATAACATGAAATCAAAAGAATGTGAAAATCAATCTGAGGTTATGGCTACGGTTTATCAATCTTCTGTAGACGCTGCAAAATCCATCAAAGCAATTGATGACATTATGAATGGAAAAGATACCCCAATGAGTAAAGTTAATTTTATCGCTCCAAAACCAATAAATCCTATTCACTCACAGCCAAAACAAGAACCAGTACAAGAACCAGCACAAGAACAGTGCGCGGATACTGTGCTTATGACACGCCAAGGGCTTGCCAATATTTATTCTGACTTGGGTAAAATTCGAGATCTTCAAACTTTGTTTTCTGAAGAAGTTAAAAGTATTTTCTCTAAGTATAACGATTTAGAAGCTTTTACCCATCAAGCGCAAACAGAGCTTTACAAGCTACTAAATAAAAATACTCCCAGCTAAATTACTGGGAGTACTAGCTAGTTTAAATTAAAAAATTAAGATTTCTTAGTTTGATTAGTTCTTAGAAGCTCTAGCAATAGGCTGTTAGCAACGTGTACATTGCCATTGTCTTGATTAGCTTTAGCTAGAAGAAAGCTAGTAGTCATTGGATCCATTGCGGATTCTGCTCTAGCTTCTTGCAAGTCATATTCTGCTATACGCTTGTCTAAAAGTTGACCGCAACGGCTATGATTAGCTTGGACAGCCGCCATGTTAGTTACGAAAAATTGATCGGACTGCTTAGAGATTTGAAGAATCTTGTTGTGTAGTTCGCCTTTGATTAAATCATCCATGATTTATAACCCCAGAATTAGTGTGAAAAAAACCCCCAAATACGGGGGTAGAATAATAGTAATATTATGCCTTGTTAGCTCTAATAAGCTCTAGCAATAGGCTGTTAGCAACGTGTACGCTGCCATTGTCAGCGTTAGTTTTTGAAAGCAAGTAACTAGTAGTCATTGGATCCATTGCGCTACCCGCGCGCGCTTCAGCTAGATCATACTCTGCTATACGCTTGTCAAGAAGTTGTCCGCAACGACTATGATTGGCCTGAACAGAGGCCATATTCGTTACAAAAAATTGATCGGATTGCTTAGAGATTTGAAGAACTTTATTTTGAAGTTCACCTTTAATTAATTCATCCATGAATTTACCCCTGGTTTAAATTGAAAATTTAATAATTGTAAGCTATATATTATCTATAATTTTTAGTTTTTGCAAGACGAGGTTACAAATGGACGAATACGGCAAATTAGTTATAAGAATTCCTAAGGGCGTATACGCGAGGATGTGGGTGCCATATTGCAGATTGCCTAGTGTCGAAGATCATTTTGAGACTGTCAACGCGCCTCATACAACGCATATGAGAGTTGAAACAAACGCGGAAAAACTAAAGGATTTTAATTATTTACCCAGCAATAAAAAGATGTGTGACCACGGAATTATAACTTATGAAGACGGTAAAACTGAGTTTATCTTTCCAAGAGAATATATTTTGTATCACAAAAGTAATAGAAAAGCGGTTGGCAAGATATCAGAACAGGCATATTTAAGCGAATTCGTGGAATCAATTGATTTCTGTTCTTCTTGTCAAGTTAAAATCGACGAGTCGAATTCGGGCAAGAAAAGCCAAAGCGTACCTCCTCCAATAACTAAAGACACTCCCAAAAGTTCAGGCGATATTTTAAGAATTTTAGCAGATGGCAAAACAATCACAGTGCCTAATGCCGACGGAACTAATACAGTTATTTCAAGTATTAGTGATTTACAGGATTATGCTTCGAAAAACGGTTTAAAAATATAGGGTTGCATTCAGCTCAAATCTGAGCTGAATGGAAATTATGGAGCTTCAGGAACTTCTTTTTTAACGTGTATTCGCTTTTTGCAGTGCTCGCAGACACAAATTATATTATTGCTATCGCTGAAGATATCATTTTTAATAGGCAAAATTTGGTCACAATATGGACATGTAACATACCATAGCGGGAATGCTACTGCGCCTTTACACTGAAACATAATCATTCCCTTATATCCGCTGTAAGCTTCAGCGTACCAGCAAAAAGGCTTTCAGATATTTCAAACAGAGCTTTTGATAAAGCCTCTTCTTTGCCTTCAAAAACCGTTTGAGTGTTGATTTCACTAGTATATTTTTCCAAGATAAAGCCGTTTTCTACTTCAATCAAATTATAACTTTTAGTCATTGGCAGGATCCTTATTTTCTATGTCTTTTCTGGAGTTAAAAGCTGGTATAGCGGCGTTGGATATGTTGTTAATAGCTGAAATGTCGGGCGATACAACTAAATCGGCTTTTAGAGCGACTTCATAAGCATTCTTTAAAGCTACATCATTACAAGTTTGCTTACTTTCTAATACCATGGCCATATACTTCCAGAATATTGCTCTTCTTATCCAGCTTTCTCTACTTGACCAATCCAAGGGGTTAGAGCTTTTAAAAAGCATTTTTTGGTGTGTTTTTACATTCATTTTAAATCCATCATTGTTGAAACTACTTAGATACTGTATTTTAATCATATAATAATAGAGAGAGGAAAGAAATATGAAAAAATCAGGGCGACCAAAGAAAGACGAAGACAGTAAAACTAAGAGGTTAACCGTTACAATCGAGAGTCAGAACTTTTTATGGTGTGACTCTTTTAAAAATAGAAGCTCTATAATAAATCGAGCTTTGCAACAATTCCGCGAAAAAAACCCAAATTATCTTGCAGATTATTTGCTGGGAAAAGTAGACTAGACCTAGATAGTGCGCGCATATAACATACTGATTATAAAGCTCTTTTGGGAGCTCTTGTTGATAATGAATATCATTTTAAGGCATATTTTAGTTCTTAAAAATGAATATCTTTTTTTGTTGACAGACTAAACCGTTTGGTTTATAACTTATTTGTCGGTTGGGGAACACTAAGAAAAGGGAAATGAAATGTTAGCGGTAAAAGATGCAGAAGTTATTTTTGTAAATCATTCGGGCGGTAAAGATTCTCAGGCTATGTTAGCCAAATTAGTCAAGTTAGGACTTAGAGATAAATTGGTTATAATTCATGCCGACCTTGGTGAAATGGAATGGGAACCAATGCAGAATTGGATCGAGGAAAATTCTTTTGGTATTCCTGTATATGTTGTCAAATCTAAACTTAGTTTTTTTGACCTATGTCGCAAATATAAAAGGCTTCCAAGCGGTCAAGCTCAATTTTGCACAAGCGAATTAAAAACTAGACCATGTGAGGATTTTATCAAATCTTATTGCAAAGAGCGCGGTATTAACCGAGTTATAAGCGCATTGGGCATTAGAGCAGAAGAATCGCCTGGTCGAGCTAAAAAAGGTGAGTTTATTCATAAGACAAAATTGATAACAATTTGGAATCCAATTCTTAACTATAAATTATTAGATGTTAAATATGAGATAGCTTGCGCTGGTCAAAAAATGCATTGGGTTTATTCTAAGGGATATAGTCGCCTGTCTTGCGTTATGTGTGTTTTTGGTCGTATTGGGGAACATAAACAAATGGCTAAAGATAGACCAGAGACTTTCAAAAAAATGTCAGAACTTGAACGAGAATTAGGCAAGACAATACGACTTAAGCAAATCAAAGGTGTAAAATATCCTAAATATCTTGATGAGTATATTTTAGGGTTGACATACTAAACCGTTTGGTTTATAACTTATTTGTCGGTTGGGGAACACTAAAGAAGAGGGAAACGAAATGAAAAAACACACAGAAAAATCAGCGCAAGGAAACACAATAGTAATAACGGAAACAATAGATATAAAATGTGATGAAATTATAAAAGTGGATAGTTCTATAATAGAGCAAATGAAGAAGAGACTTGTAGAAGAACAACTAAATTACATCTTAGATAATGATCCACTAGGTGTACTATAAAAACTTTTTTTGTTGACAGACTAAACCGTTTGGTTTATAACCTATTTGTCAGTTGGGAAACACTAAGCAAGAGGAAACGAAATGTTAGACGATGTAAAACTTAAGCCATTAAGAAAAAATTCTAAGATAGCTAGCTATATGGTTGGAGAAATGAATTCTGATGGTTGTATGGATAAAATAACAACATATGAGACATTTCAGGAAGCTCTTAAGCATTGCTTAAATATTAAAAACGGTGACATTTTAACAGTAGGTTATAAGTCTAGGTTAGTAGCGTATTGGTCTGATTATCACGATTCTATGAGGTTTGGGTTTGGTGCTTTAGAATATGAAAAATCAAGCTGGGCCAGTCAATTCTATAATATATTCGACCAGACAGAATTTTAATTCTTTTTTGTTGACAGACTAAACCGTTTGGTTTATAACTTATTTGTCGGTTAGGGAAACACTAAAGAAAAGGGAAACGGAATGAATACTGACTTAGATAAGATTGATTCATTGTTAATGGCTTCGATTAAATCAGGATTGATTAGTAAGAGGGAAGCGTTAACTATGCAGTGTACAGCGTATGAATATGATAATTTAAAATCTGCATACACATGGTTGGAAAGCATAGTCTTCCATAGACTCATCATAAGAATCGAACAACTTGAAAATGATAAATAATTAGAAAGGAAAGCGAATCATGAAAGAAATAATAACAGAAATTTATCAGCAAGCAAAAAATAGGGAAATAAACCCTTGTGGTGATTTTGATAATAAAAAAAGATGGTATCCTTGCGATACTTTAAAAGTCTATACAGATTGTGTTAGAACTCCCTCGGCAGCGTGGCCATTTTCTTATATGATACATTGTAGAACTAAGAAATTTATCAAAAAAATGGTCGAAGGTTCGGGTGTTAAAACGCTTGAGGATGCATTGCTACTTTATACAATGGGGCTTTAAAAATGAGAAACAAAACTAAATTTAAAAAATGTATTCAAAAAGTAGCTAGTGAATACCCCGATTACACTGTCAAGACGCGTAAATTTTGTACACTGGTAGCATTAAAAGCATATGATAAATATGATCTAAACTGTAATGCAGATCATTCAATACAGTCAGATTTCTATGATGCTATCGATGAATATTTTGGAATTAAGGAGGTTTCAAAATGAGTGTTGAACGACTAGAAAAAGGCTCAATAATAGAAGTACATGGAATGTGGTATGTGGTGGTTAAAGATGATTTTAGTCGAGATATGTATTGTATTTGTGATCACGCTAATAACGCTTTTTATTGGGATAAAGATGATATTATTAGCTATCTGACACTAAAAGAAATAGGCAATCTTTCCTGGGAAAAACCAGAAAGGCCATATCTTTTGAACAGAGAAATACCATATGAAATAATTGTTGAAGTATTATCGGGAAGGCATGATGATAGATTTAACTATTGTGGTGGTGTAATTAAGATATGAATATAATAGCTATAGTGTGTGTTTGGGTTATAGTGATAGTAGTTATGTTTTACTACTTTAAAAATCAACATAGGGGGTAATATGAGGATTATACTAGCGGGTTTTTTGGCAGGGCTTTTAGTGTTTGGGTGTAGCAAATTTTCGTTTGAATCGGAAGGAAAGAAAGAAGATGTGGTTAATGTTGTGCAAAAAGATTGTCCTGAACCAGCTATAAAAACAGTTGTAAAAACGGTTGTGTTACCTGATAAGAAGCAAGAATGTGAAAAGGTAGGGCTGACTTTACAAGACAGTTACGGCGACCATTTTAGAATAACAGGTTGCAAAAATAAGGTTGATAAAATCAACTCTAAAAGCATTATTGAAGCGATTAGAATATTAGTTAATTAGCTATTTTTTTATTGACACTCTAAACCGAATGATTTATAAAGGAAAAATGAAATGAGGAAAATAACAGTTGGAAAACTTATAGAAGAGTTAACAAAATTTGCTAAAAATTGCGAGGTTTCTCTAGAAATAAAACAGGGGAATGTTAAAGTTTTTGTGGATGAATTCGGAACTTTTGAAGCGATTAGAAATAAAAATTGCTGTCTGTTAAAATTTGAAAGGTCGGATCATGAAGTTGGAATCAAAAACAATCAAAATACAGAAGAAGCTAATTAAAAAAGCTTCTCAAAAAGAGGGGTCGGAGGCTTCTCTTGCCCGTAAATTATCTATTTTTCCGCAAGCTTTATACCGCTATTCGAGCGGGCTTAGAGAATTGCCTTTAAATCTATATTTAAAAATCAAAACAATAGCGGGAGAATAAAAATATGGCTTTTAATTTACAATTTGACTCGACTTTCTGGGGTCTATTTATGCAGTTTATACTATTTTGTTTAAATTTAAGTTTTTTAATTTATTTGGGCTTACGCGAAAAAGGAAGGGTTGAGTCGCCGCGAAGTATAGACGAGATAAAAGTTAATGGGATTACATCAAGATATAAATAATTAAGGAGTAGTTATGGATTTTATAAAGAAAAGGCTTATTTTAATTGTCGGTTTATTTGTTTTTGCGGCTTGTGGTCATAGAGATACAAAAGATCATAAAGATACTGTTTTGATATATCAGTGCCAGGGTGATATCTGTCAATGCACAACACCCCCTGAAGCTCCATTTTACCCACGCCCTGCGCCGTATCCAGAAAACCAGGGCCAGGAGCAAGGCCAGGAGCAAGGCCAGAAACAAGCGGGAAAAGTGGTTGTAGTTGTGAATGCTACTTCTGACAGTAGCTCGGAAGCTAAATTAAAATCTAGTTCTTGCAATACTAACTATAATTTACTTAAAAACAACAGGTTTGAGAGAAGGACTAAGTGCAAAAACAAAAAACCATGTTTATCATTTGGAAATTGGTCGTATAGCGAATTTGAGGAAGATGAGATAAATCTAGAGTACGAAATTAATTCGTGCGATAACATAGAATTAGAAACACTTAAAAATTAAACCGTTATGAGCAAGGGTTATTTAAATAATTCTTGCTCTTTTTTTGTAGGTAAAAATGGATTCCAGGAATAAAAACGATCTTATTATAGAATACAAAAAAACATCGCAAGAATGCAGCAAGCGTAGAAAGCGTAGAAATCGCAGAAAATCAAATATAAAAAAATATGTAAATTCTTGCATGGAATTTTATATGGAACTTATAGAAGATGAACCCCAAGAATGTGAAAAAGTAGAGCTTAAAAGGGTAAGCAAAAATGTTTTAAAAAGGGTTTATAATGAATAAATACGATGGTGTTTTAGAACGTGCTATGGGAAGAGATTTAGGTTGGAATGAAGATGTAGCAGACAACGCAAAAAAAAAGAAAGAGCGAGAACATAGGATAGACATAGAATGCATATCAGCTATTGGAAAAGCAAGAAGAAGAAGAGAGCTTGAAGAAAACAGACTAAACTTTAGGACAGACTTAGAGGCCTTTGAAAAATTATCAGGAGAAACAAAGGAGACAGTGGAAAAAGAACAGGAAGAAGTCAGAGAAGAAGTTAGGGAAGATATGAGATCTAAATTAAAATATAATATATTTCAAAAAGAGCAAGAAGAATTCTATAGCTTGCCCACGCCACTACGGCAAGCCTTTTGTCATGCGATGGTAATTGAATCTATGTTAGTTAAAGCTATTATTGAAGGTACAATGTCGAAGGAACTAGCTCAGATGGTGTTAGAAATTATGGAGCAAACTATTAGTATACGAGATATTATTTTAGATGTAGAACTTAAAAATTATGAAGAAAAAAACAGGAATTAGAACACTGGATATAGACGATTTGCTTATGATTATCATGATAAGCAAAGGATTTACTCAAGTAAAGATAGCTAAAAGGCTTCTAATCACTTGCCCTGCTGTGCGTCACAGAGTAAGAAAGCAGGTAAAAGT
>Ga0114918_10001602_pt1 | contig 20246 bp, 19 predicted proteins | sample LantaG_FD_87015 | JGI IMG/M metagenome (GOLD analysis project Ga0114918, IMG submission 87015) | Deep subsurface microbial communities from Baltic Sea to uncover new lineages of life (NeLLi) - Landsort_02402 metaG | ecosystem: Environmental > Aquatic > Marine > Oceanic > Sediment | place... | reverse complement strand
TTTTTTTTTTTTTTTTTTTTGAGAAAAAGAAGGTTGAGCGTCGTCGTTCATCGTCGTCGCCGTCGTCGTCGATCGAACCAATCAACCAAACTCACCAGCAGCACGCCGTGGACCCGGCGCAGCTCGGCCAGCGAGAACTCTGGAGTCTGACTCACGGGCGACTGCTGCTGCAGCCGATTGGGGGAGGCTCGCGGCGGCGGCGGAGGGGCGAGGCCCAGCAGGTTGAGAAAGCCGGCCATCGATCAGTCGTGTCGGTTTTTTGAAAAAAAAGAGAGAGAGTTTAGGAAACCTCTCTCTCTCTCCTCTCTTTTCCCTTGGCTTTACTCTTGCTCGCTCAGGCGAACAGAGACAACGACCTTTTCATCGTCCTGAGAGTTGTGAAGCGAGTTGGAGAGAAAGAGAGCGATAAGAAGAAGAAGAGAGAGTCTCTCTGAGAGAGAGACCGAACGTTTGATCGAGAGCGAGAGTGAAGCCTCTTCGAGCGAAAAGCAAATCGTCCATTTTTTTCCTTGTCGAAGAGCGGAGCTCGAGCTCGCCCTTCTCTCTCCCTCCCTCTCTCTCGAGCAGCGCACTCTCGCGCGCGCTCTCTGTTTCTCGCTCTCGCTCTCTCTCGACGAGAGCAGCACTAGCGTCACTAGTAACCAACCATGGAGTCGTCGTCGTCGGGGCAGAGCAGGACGGCCAAGTCGAGCCTCACCGTCATCGCGCTCGACGTCTCCCCTCGATGCCTGCCCTTGCTGCCGGCCGTCAAGGACGCTCTCGCCGCCCGCCTCACGCACGAGATGCTCGCCAATGCCAAGACCGCAGAGGTGGCGCTGATGGCGTTTGGGACCAAGGGTAAGAAGAAGAAGAAGAAGAAGAGGAAAGAGATAGAGAGAGTTTTTTTTTCTTCATCATCTTCGGCTCACCTTTTTCTTCTTCTTCGACATCTTCTCTCTCTTCTCTACTAGCTACTTCCAACCTCCTCAACGACGAGGAGCCCGAGAACTTCCGCCACATAGTCGCGCCCAAGGGACCCAACCACCTGGGCGAAGGGAGGCCCCTGATGGAGTGGGTGAGCCCCGAAGCGGTGCTGCTCCCCCTCGAGAAGCTCGTCGAAACGAGCGGAGAGGAGATCGCCGAGGGGGAGGGGGAGAAGGAGAAGAAGAAGGAGCGCAGCGACCGCGGAGCTCCTTCTTCTTCTTCTTCTTCTTCTTCTTCTTCCTCTTTCTCCGCCAACCTTCTCGACGTCGTACTGGTCGCGCACAAGCTGCTGATGAAAGCCCTCGAGGAGCACTCCGAGGACGGGGCCGGGGTCGTTACGTCGCTGTGCTCGAAGACGATCACCGTCGTCGTCGCCGGCGAAGAAGAAGAAGAAGAAAAAAGAGACGCCGACGAAAAAAAAGACAAGGGCTTTGCCGACAAGACGCTCGCCGCGGAGACGGCGCTCCTCCTGGAAGGGCTCGGGTGCAAGCTGCGGGTGCTGCTCTTGGACCCGGAGCCGGAGCTGAGGGCCCGCGGCAGCGTTTCGAAGAACGAAGCGAGACTCCCTCCTCCACCCCCGCAGCTCAGGCTCCCCGCCGCCCTCGAGGCCCTCGTCGACGCCCTCCCTCGGGGCCAGGGCCTGGTCCGGATCCAGCGCGTTTCGGGCGCGGTGGGACTCTCGGGCGCGCTGATGGAGGCGCCTCCGCCTGCGACGACCTACTGGCGAGGGCCGCTGGAACTCGCCCGGAGCGACGCGTTCAAAGAAGACCCGACTTCGGGTCCTTTCTCTCCTGATGATGACATCGAAGGGAAAGCGCCTCTCTCTTCCCCGCCGCCTCCCTTCTCCGAGACCTGCATCCCGGTCAAGATCAACCGCTGCGTGACAACGACAACCGAGACGCCCAAGTGGGAGATGATGGCTGACGATGATGGATGCGGCGGCGGCGGGAAGCAAGGAAGAGGAGGTGGAGGTGGGATCGGAGGAGGTGGAGGGATCGGAGGTGGGGTTCAGCTCAAGCGGGAGACGGAATACCGCAGGCGCTCCCCGACCCCTCTCCTTCGCGGAGGAGACGGTCAAGCAGCTGAGGAAGAAGAAGGACAGGAGCCCCGCGCCGCCAAGCTGGCCAAGGTGGAGGCGGGGGCCGCGCGGCTCGCGCCCGTCTTCGAGGAGTTTGACGACCGCTGCGACGCCGACAACAGCGGCGTCGACAAGAGAGACGACCTCGCCTCTTCCCTTCTCGACAACGCCCAACAAGACCGATCGACCCGAGACAACACCCGATCCCTGTCCCCGGACGCGGTCCCCAGGGAGGAGCTGACGGCCTGCTACCGCTACGGGCAGGAGCTGGTCCCGTTAAGTTCTGACCTGAAAGAGCAGGCGTGCAAGCTTCCCGCGGCGACGCTGGCTCGATCGATGATTCTCTTGGGCTTTGCGTCCCCTCCTCCGCTGCACGCCATCGAGGCCGGGGCGTGGGTGATGACGGCGGGAGGGGCGCCACCTGCCAAAAAGCCGACCAAGGCCAACCCGACCGGCATAACGGGCGTCGACTCCGGAGACAGCAAGGCAGCCGAGGCTCTGTCGGGGCTGGCGAGGGCCTGTGCTCAGAAAAAAAAAGTGATGGTGGTGAGGTGGGTCAGCAGGGCCGGGGGCGACCCTAGGCTCTACGCCGGGTTTCCCGTGCTGGGGGAGGAGATCGAAGAGGGAAAGGAGGAAGAGGAGGACCAGAAGATGGATCTCGACGACGGTGACGAGTTTGGAGGAAGCAAAAAGACTTCTTCCTCTGCTCGTCGTCCGCGCCTCTCGTCGCCAGACTGCTTCGTGCTCGTGTCGCTGCCGTTTGCCGATGACGTCCGCCGTGTCAAGTTCCCGGCGCTGGACGCCGACGAGCACCGCATGCCGAGGGCCGAGCACGTGGCCGCGGCGAGGGATTACGTGCGCGCGTGGGACCTGCGCGGCACGGGGCTGTTCGCCCGCGCCAGGGTCGACGGCGGCGAAGGGAGGACGAGGAGGAGGACGAAGACGACGGAAAACGAAAACGACGACGACGACAAAGAAGATAACGTCGTCGTAGGCGGGGCTCACCCAAACCTCTCGAGGCTCCGCCAGCTGGCCTGCGCCGCCGGGAAGACCGTCGCGGTGATCAACCAGAAGCGCTACGCTGTCCCGGAGGTGGGGACGGGCCCGGCGACGGGCCTGTTCGAGCCGCCGGCGTGGCGTGCCGGGTCGAGGGCCGACGCGGCCGCGAGGGAGCTGGCGAGGGTCTTTGCCGAAACGGCGCTCTGATTTGATGTGCGTGAGTGAGTTTTGATTTGTTTTGCCTTTTTGTTTTGTAAAATAAAATAAAAGTCTTTGTTTTCCGATACGGACAGAGAAGAGAGAGAGAGAGAGAGCGGAAGAGAGAAAAGCGAAAGAGAGAGAGAGAGAGAGCGGAAGAGAGAAAAGTGAAAGAGAGAGAGAGAGAGCGGAAGAGAGAGAGGTCGCCGAACGAACGAAGAAACGCGCCGCTGCTCCTCATCTCCACCTCCACTTTTCAAAAAAAAAAAAAATGCTTTCGCACTTCCGCTGGGATTCGAACCCAGGACATCCTCCTAATCCTCTTCAAACGCGCGCCCCTGATTAGGAACGCGAATCCGATAGGAAAGAGACGATCTATCCACTGATCTACGGAAGCACATATCTCCTCCTTAGTAACGAGAGAGTGGATTGATCTACTGATGCGAAAGTGGCAGGAGAGAAGAGAGAGAGTGTGTCGAAACGTTGAACGCTCGAAAAAAGCGCCCAACTTTTCCCCACTCTCTCTCCCCGGGCCGCCTAAAAATCTAAACGTTGTGCAATTTGAATTTCCAGACGTTTATTAAAATTTAGGCGGGTGGGGAATGGAGAGAAAAAGAAGAAGAAAAAACTTTTTCTTCATTCGTCGCTCAGAACTGGCCGCCGCTGCCGCTGTTTTTTTTTTCCGTTGATTTTTTTCATTTTCGTTTTTTGCACTCTCTCTCCCCCCTGAAACGCAAGAATTCCCTCTCTCCCTTTTTCTTTCTCTGCTGCGCACACGCCAGATGAAAAAGGAACAAAAACACAGACACAAAAGAAGAAGAAGAAGTTGTTTTTTTCTCTCTTTCTCTCTCTTCACCCCCCACTCTCTCTCTCTTCACCCCCCCCCCCTAACTCTCTACCTCTCTCTACGCCGCCACCTGCTCCCCGTCCACGGCCATCGGCGCCGGGGCGTCAGCAGCACCAACAGCTGCAGCGCCAGCAGAGCTCGACCTCGCCCTCTTGCTGCCCTGCTTCCCCTCCTCCTCCTTCTCCTCTCCCTCCTCCTCCTCGGGCGCCGCGCTCGACGCCCTCGACCCGCCCTTCGCCCTCTTCTCACCCCCACCGCCGCCCTCTTCTTCCTCCTTCTTCTCGGCCTCCACCAGCCTGATCAGCGTGTCGCACCTCCTCGCGAGCTCCTGCGGCGTCCGCGACTTGAAGTACCAGTCGAAGCGGAAGCGGTGCGAGAGGCGCGCCTCGGCCTTCAGCTCGTCCCAGCGGCCGTAACCCAGTTTTTCCACGGAGCAGAGGATGAAGCGGTCCTCTTCCTCGGTGTAGGCCTTGCCCTTGTTGGAGCCTGTTTTTTTGGTTTTGGGTGGAGGGTGGGGAAGAAAAGGGAAAAAAGAAAAAAGAAGAAAGAGTTAGTTTTTTTCCTTCCTTTCGCGCGCTCTCTTTTCTCTCTCTCTCTCTCTCTCACAACCCCCCACCTTCCACTCCACTTCCCCTCCACTCACCATACGACAGCCTCAGCTCCGACCACGGGTTCTTGTACTGCGCCAGCTTGGCCCTGATCAAACCCGCCACCTCCGCATGCCTCGCCAGGCGCTCCTCGCCCTTCTGGATGTTCCTAAGCAGCCTCTCGTGGTCGCGGACCTCGGCGAAGCGCTGCTTGAAGGTCTCCAAGTAAGAGGCCACCTCGGCCTCGGTCTTGCCCTCGACCTCGGAGGCGATCCTGACCGGGTCGTCGCGGCCGTACTGTTGTTGTTTTTTGTTGATGGTGAGGAAGGAGGAGAAGAGAAAGAGAGGGAGAGAAGAACAAAGAGTGAGTTTTTTTGCTGTTGTTTTTCCGACGAAAAGAAAAAACTTTTTTTTTCTTTCTTCACCTCCGCTGCCACCTCCCCAACCTGTGTTTTCTTCTCTCTTACCTTCTCGCACGCCCTCAGGAACGCCTGGAAGTCCTTCTTGTTCCAGTTGGCGAACCCACCCGCAAGCAGCGCCTCCTTCTCAGCCACTTCTTCTTCGGACAGAGGCTGCGGGTCGTTGGGGCCCGGGGCGAGGTGCGCTTGAACGACGTCCTCCGAGGCGCCCTGCGCGCGCGCCGAGCGCTCTTTCTCCGCGAGCGAGTGCTTGTGCGTCTCGTAGGCGGCCTCTTTTTCGTAGAGCGCGGTGATGCGCTTGACGTCGTAGAACTGGAAGTCCTGTAAAGCAGGCATCTTGGGAAGCTTGACGGAGCCGCCAGCTCCTCCGCCTCCGCGGGATCCGGGCCCGCCGCCGCCGCCTCCGCCGAGCTTCATCGCCTGGCGGTAGTAGTCGCTCTCGTTGTAGGTCGCGACGCGCTTGCGCTCGCGCTTGGGGGGATCGATCCAGTTGTTGCCGATCAGCGCGCGGAGGGCCTCTCCGTCGGCGCCTCCCGCGGCGGCGGCGGCGGCGCCGTCGCCTCCTTCCTCGCCGTCCTTGTACTCGTAGACGTTCCCGACGCCGCTGTTGAGTGGATGAGTGGGTTGGTTGGGTGGTGGATTGATTTGGTGAGGTTGAAAGAAGAAAGAAGAAGAAGAAGAAAAAACTCGACCTCGACGCGCGCGCGCCAAAAAAAAAAAAACCCGACTTCGAGAAAAAAAAACTCTTCCAACTCTTCTCTCCTCCCCCCTTCTTCTCCTTACCCGTCCAGCGTGAACTTCATCGCCCCGTCGGCAAACTGCTGCATCTTCTAGTTCAGGTCTTCGGTCGCCCTTTCTCCTTTCTTGATGATCGCATCGATGTCCTCGTCCGTCAGCGACGCGGCCTCGGAAGAAAAGACCATCTCGGCTCCGTACCGGACCATCGACAGCAGGTCCTCCTTGTTGACCGTCTTGGTGTTCTCCGTGAGCCTCCCCTGCTGGATGACCAGCGCGTCCAGCCGCAGCTTCTTGTAGGCCTTCTCGATGACTTTTTCTTCGATCGAGTGCTCGACGCAGAAGCGGAAGACCTGGACCTCTTTTTTCTGCCCGATGCGGTGCGCGCGGTCCATGGCCTGGAGGTCCATCTGCGGGTTCCAGTCCGAGTCGTAGAGGACGACGACGTCGGCGGTGTAGAGGTTGATGCCAAGGCCGCCTAGTGGGTTGGAAGTGGAGAGGGGGGAGGGGAGGGAGAAGGAAGAGAGAAGAAGTGAGTAAGAGAAGAAAAAAGAAAGAAAGAAAGAAAGAGAGAAGAAGAAGAAAAAACTCTTTTTGACTCACCGGCGCGCGTCGAGAGCAGGAAGATGAACTTGTCGCTCCCCTCGGCGTTGTACGCGTCGATCTGCGCCTCGCGGTCCTCGCCCGAGGTGTTGCCGTCGATGCGGCAGTAGTTGTAGCCGCGGAAGAGGCAGTAGTCCTCGAGGATGTCGAGCAGGCGGGTCATCTGTTTTTGAAGAAGTTTTTTTTTTGGAAAAGGAAAAGGTGGTTCGAGACTCGGGTTTTTTTCGCTCGCTCGCTCGCTTTCGAAAAAAAAAGAAAAAGAAAAAAAACTCTCTCTCTTCTCTCTCTCTCTTCCACTCACCTGCGAGAAGATCAGCACCCTCGAGTCCCTGCTCTGCAGCTTCGGCAGCAGCTTGTCCAGCAACACCATCTTGCCCGAGGCTTCCACCAAATGCTCGCCCGTCGTGTAGGGAGGGCCGGGCTCGGTCCCTTGGAACAGGTAAGGGTGGTTGCAGCATTTCCTCAATTGCATCACCACATTCAACAACCTGGACCTGTCGGCGGCGCCGTTGACGGCCTCGATGTCGCGCTGGAGCAGGGCGCCGTAGGTCTTCTTCTGGAGCTCGCTCATGCCGATCTTGAGGATGGTTTCTTTTTTAGGAGGTAAACCTTTCTCGACGTCGGATTTCAGGCGGCGGAGTAAGAAAGGGCGCAAAACCTTGTGCAGCTGCGAGACCACTTCGGTCTCGGCTTCCCCTCCGGCCTCGCCGTCCCCGCCACCACCGGGGTCCGTCGTGCTCCCGGCAGAGAACCATTCTTCGAATGCGTCGGAGGAGGAGAACATCTCGGGCAGCAAGAAGTGCAAAAGGGCCCACAGCTCGTGGAGGTTGTTCTGCAGCGGCGTCCCCGTGATCAGCAGCCGGTAGTTCGTGTCGAGCCTTTTGACAGCTTGAAATAAAACCGACTTCTCGTTTGATGCGGTGCGCCTCGTCGATGATGACATACTTCCACTTGAAGCCCAGAAAGGTCGATTTCTCCTTGATGACCATCTCGAACGAGGTCACGCAGGCGTCGAAGGCCCCCTTCACCATGATGTTGGCCTTCTGCTCCGCGCGCTGCTCCTTGTTGCCGTGGAACTTGACTGCTCGGATCGCCGGGCACCACTTGCGGAACTCGTTGATCCAGTTGTGGAGCGTCGACTTGGGCACGATCACCAGGTGAGGGCCCGTGATCCCGCGGTACTCGTGCAGGTAGCCCAGTAAGGAAATGGTCTGCAAAGTTTTACCCAGTCCCATCTCATCGGCCAAGATGCCGTTCATCGAGTTGTCGTAGAGATGAATAAGCCAGTTCAAACCCTCTAGCTGGTACTTGCGCATCGTGCCCTTGACGACGCCCGGCTGGACAGTCAGGCGGTGGCCCGAGGCGTCGGCGTCCTCGGCGGCCTCGTCGGCGAGCAGGGCGGCGTCTTCGGCGTCCTCCGAGGCGCGGCCCGACGCGTGTCTCGACTTTTTCTTCTTCTTGTTTTTCGCGTCGTCGTCGGCGGCGGCAGCAGAGGAGCCGGAGGGCATAAAGTGCTGGAAGATGTCGGCCTGCTTGAGGAGGAACTGCATGCGCTTCTTGAGGCGCGAGGCCTGGCGGTGGTGGTGATTTGGTGGGGAGAGAGAGAGAAGAAAAAGAAAGAGAAGAAGAGGTTGAGTTTTTTCCGTTCGTCGTTCGTCGATTGTTTCGTTTTGAATTTCGACGTCGAGCTTCTTCTCTCTGTTCGCCCCCCTCGCGCGCTCTCTCTCTTCTCTCTCGTTCTCTTTCTCTCTCTCATGAGCCAGAGAGTGCATCCGATCTCCTCTTAACCCTCCTCCCTCTCACCTGATCAGTGGCGAAGTCCTTGTCCTCGGTCGCCTTGAGCCTCTTGAGCTCCTCGGCGCGCGCCCTCTTGACGGCTCTGAGGCGCTCGCGCTCGCGCTTGGCGACCTCGCGCAGCGCCTCGTTGCCCAGGGCAGCCTGTGATGGGGGATTGCGATGGGCGTGTGTGGAAAAAAGGGTGAAGATGGGTGAGTGAGGAGAGAGAGAAGGCGCGGAAGGAGAAAGAAAGAAGAAGGAGGCATCAATCAACGTTGTCGAGCGACGACGAAAAAAAAGAAACGTCGACGACAGTCCCCTCCCACTCGCGATCGCGTTTTGCCACGCGTTCTTGTGACGCTTCTGGCCTCTTGAACCTTGCGATGAGAGCAGAAGACCAAGAATGACACGCCCGTGAAAAAATAAATGCATTTAGAGGTCAGGAAGGCGTCGGAATCGAGGGGGGCGCGACGGAGGAGAAGAAGACGAGAAGAGAGGTCGATCGAAGGGAAGGGAAGAAAAGAAAAACCATCGATGGCCTCCTTCTTCTTCTTCCGTCTTCGCGCCTCGCTCCCGCTACTTCTCCCTCGCTCTTCCTCGGCTCTCTGGTCCAACCTTCACACACTCACGTCTTCGGCCTGGTCGTCATCCTCGGAGTTGGCGCCGGCGTCGGCAGCAGCGCCACCAGCGTCGTCTTCATCGTCGTCGGCGACGACCGCATTGACGTCGACGTCGTCTTCGTCGTCAGACTGCTGGGGCGGGGCCGACGCGTTGACGGCGGCGAAATCCTCGTCGTCGGGCTCCTGGCCCGAGGCGACAGCCGCCGGGGAGGTTCCGCGAGAGGACATTCTCGGAGAGAGGGAAGAGAGAGGGAGGGGGGACAAAAAAGGGAGGGAAGAGAGAGGGAGGGGGGACAAAAAAGGGAGGGAAGAAGTGGTTTTGCTTTTTTTTTTTTTTTTTTTTCTCTCCAAAAAAAAAAAGTGTGGGTTTAGGAAGGTTTTTTTTTTTTTTTTTTTTTTAAAAAATCCCCCCTCACTTTTTGTTTTTTTCTTTTTTTTTTTTTTTTTTTTCTCTCCGAAAAAGAAAAGTGAGGGCTAAGGAAGGGTGAGTTTTTTTTCTTCCATTTCAAAAATCGCTCCTCACTTTCAAGTCTTCGCTTTCTCTTTTCGGAAGCGCCCGCATTTTCCGTCGCGTGCACTTTTTCACTCAACTCGCACGCACACAGAGCCCGTAGCCGTTCCTCTCTCGACACGCACGCGAACAAGAAGCACCGCCAAAATGCCCGGAGCAGCTGCTGCCGCAGCCGCTCTCTTGCCGTCGTCGTCGCCTTCGGCATCGTCTTCGTCGGCGGCCGGCATGCCCAATCGCCGTTTGTCGATCGCCTCGCCGCGGACAGGTGAGGTTTCGATTTGAGGTCCCCCCTCGATCGATGGATAGTGCACCGTCTCTTTTCGCTGTCGAGCTGCTCGGAAGCAGTAGAACAGGAGCAGAGGAGGTCGCATTCGGAGGCGATGAAATGCGAAAAAACGGCAAACGTCGCTTTGTCGGCGGCCAGGTCTTCGAATTCTTCTTCTCTCTTTCTCTCTTTCTCAACCCCGACCTCCCCTCTCTCTTTCTCAACCCCTCTCCTCCTGAAAACAGCCCCGCGCCGCCCTCTAGCCCCGCCTAACACACGCTTAACACACGAAAGGAGGTCATTAACCTCCGTCATCACTCGCATCACCAACGCAGGCTCCGAGCTCAAGCTCCGAGAGGGCAACCCCGACGACGACGGCGTCGAGCTCGTCGAGCTCCCCGACGGCACCTGGGCCCCTCGCGTCGCTCTGTACGAGAAGTACGTCGACCTGGGCCCGCAGTACCAGGTCCCTGACCCTGAAAAAGGGCCACTGGAGAGGCGCGTCTCGACGCAGTTTCTGGACGGTTTGTTCAGCGACGAGATCAACCTCGAGGACGAGGCGTATTGGTTCACGTGCCCGCCCGAAGGGTGGGACATCGAGCACAAAGTCCTGCTGAAAGCCACAGAGGTCGACTTCCCCAGGGCGCAGCAGGGGCTGAGGCCCGCCGACGAGCCCTCCGCGGCGACGCGCAGACCCTTGCTGTCCCTGCAAATCGGCGAGGTGCTCGAGGGAACGGTCTGCGGGATGGCGTGGACGACGGGCGTCCACGTCGACGTCGGTTCCCGCTACAACGGCCTTCTCCCGGTCAAGTCCGAGTACTTTGCTTGGACCAGGGGCCTGCAGGGCAAGCTGCGGATGGGCGACAGCTGCAGGGTGCGCGTGGCCAAGATCATCGACGCCCCGCTGTGCCGTTTCCCTCTGGTTTTGGAAATCGTCGACGAGCCCGAGATGGTCGATGCCTTCGTGCCCATCGAAGAGTACACGGGAGCCTTCGACCTCCGAGGGGCTCCCGACGCCAAGTCCCGCCGTGGCGGGCTGTCGGGCACCGAGCTGGCGCAGGTGATGGACTCGCTGACGGGAGGGGCCTGGTCGGGGGGCGCCGGCCACGATGTCGGGGCGATCCCGATGCCGACCGGAGGGGCGAAGAAGGGCACGGACGAGATCTTTCGGGAGAAGCAGGCGCTGGAGGAAGAAGTGAGGGAGTGGCTGGAGAGGGCAGGGAACGAGACGAAGGCGAGGGCGAAGCGGCGAGGAGGGGGAGGAGGAGGCGCGAGTGGCGGCGACGGAGAAGAAGAAGAGGAAGGAGGAGGAGAGGAAGGAGGAGGAAGCGAGAGCGAGAGCGAAACAACTCGCGGAAGCAGGAAGCGGCGCGACGGCGACGACGACGAGGACGCCATCCCCGGTCTCTCTTGGGAGGAAGGGGTGGACTCTGACCTCCTCTCGGGGCTCGACGGCGCGGTGGCCGGGCTCTGGTAGAAGAGACAGAAGGGAAAAGGGGTGAAGTTTTTTTGTAAAAACCATTTTGTTTGAAAAATTTGAAATGAAAAAAGTTTTTTCTCTCTCTCTTTCGACCTCGCGCCTTGCTCTTGCCTTCTCACTTTCTTTCTCTCTCTTTCTTTCTGTGAGCAATGAAGTGAACAAAACGCGCATTTTACAAATTGAAAAAAGAAGGAAGAAAAGAAAGAAAACAATCACCTCCTCCTCCTCTCGACCTCATGCCTCTTCCTCTCCCTCTCCCTCCGCCTCTCTCATCCTCCTCCCGGGCCTCCCGCACCCACGCCCGCAACCTCTCCGCCTCCCTCAGGCTCGCCCGCCACGCTTGGTCGCCCCACCTCGACCACGCGGCGCCGGCGGCAGCCCCGCCCAGGTGGCCCCAGTGGTCCAGTCTCTTCCACCCCCGCAGCACGCCGACGACGTCGATCGCCAGGATCGCCGCGAGCGCCTCGCCGATCGAGAAGTCGCCGAGGTTCTCGAAGAGCGGAACGGCGACGCGGGTGTCCGGGTCGTTGAGGGCGGCCAGGGCGACGCAGGCATAGAGCGAGCCCGAGGCTCCCAGGGAGCCGCCGCCGGTTGCGGTGGAGGCGGAGGAAGAAGTCAGAGAGGTCTTCAGAGAAGAAGGGCTGCTGAGCGCGGCGGTGAGGACCCTCGACGGAAGCGACCTCCTCCTGAGGCGGGCTGCGGCGGCGAGCGCGCCGAGGTGCGACGCGAGGGAGGAGGCGCAGCCAGCTGCCGCGAAGAAGGCCCAGAACTGCCACTCGGCTGGTGTGGAGAGGAGGGAAGGAAGGGGTTTGTTTGAAAGAGAGGAGAGAGGAAAGAAAGAGAGGTGAGTTTTTTTTTCTTTGTTGTTGTTGAAAGTATTTCCGATTTTCTTAGCTCGACACTTTTCAAAAGAACCGAAAGAGGAAAAAGAATCACCCCAAAATACTCACAATCCATGTTCCTCGCCGTCAGCTCCCCTATCGAAAGCAGCGTGACCGTGTTGGCTGCCAGGTGCCAGAGGGAAGAATGAGAAAAATTGGCGGTGAGCAAGGTGTGAGGCAGAGGTGGTGGCCCCGGAGGTAAGCGCTGCACGAAGTTCACGGTCATCACCTTCCTCCTCCACAGCGGTCCCAGCGGCAGGTGCCAGAGGGAGAATATGGCGACGTTGACGGCGGCGACCCCCCAGACGGCGCGCTCTGCCGTCGTGGCCTTGCTCCACGCGTTTCGCCCGCGCGCCGCGAGCGAGCGCAGCGGTTGGGGCCACGACTCTGCGAACCCGGGCGGTCGCTCGCTCTCCTTGGCGAGCTCGAGGCCCAGGAGAGTTCCGATAACGGTTTTTGTCAGCCTCGTGCGGGCCTCGTCTCTTTCTTCGAGCTGGAAGGTTGCCGCGGCGAGGCAGCAGCCGGCGGCGCCGAGCGACGCGAAGACGGCAGGGGCCGCGACGTTGGAGGCGAAGCGGCGGAGAGCAGAGGAGGAGGAAGAAGTCGTTGCAGCTTCTTCTCCTCCTCCGAGCAGCCCTGGCGGTAAGGGGGGCAGGCGCGAGGCTGCGGAGCGGGCCAGGGAGGCGGCCGCTGCCGATGCCGAGGCCGCTGCGGCGGTGGTGGCAGCGGAGAGAGAGGAAGAAGAGGAGGAGCTCGAGGTTGTAGCCGGGTTGTTGTTGTTCGAGGAGAAGAGGCGGCGGGTGAGGGCAGAGCGCGCTGTTGTTGCTGCTGCTGCTGCTGTTGTTACTGATTGGCCACGTTCGATGGCCCGGAGTGCAGCAGAAGAGCGCGCTGCGGAGGTAGCTGCAGTGGTGGCGAAGGAAGAGGTCGGGGTCGAGGAAGAAGGGCAGAGACGAAGAAGAGATTTCGATGCCGCCATCGCGCCATCGCTGCCGCCCGCTCCGGCGGCCCTGGCCGCCGCGGCCAGGACGGCCCGACGCATCGCTGCTTGCTTGATAACAGGCACGAGATTGAGGTCTTTACAGATGGAAGTGCGGCGCTCCTCTCTCGCGGCGTTGTCCCCGCCGCGGCGGAGAGCAAAGAGAGAGAGAGAGAGAGTTGAGAAAAAGTGTTTTGCTCGTCGTCATCAACTCGAGGTCGAAACTTTTTCGACGACGACAAACGCTCTCACTTTTCGAACGGAAGAAAAGAAAAAAACAGACATCACCCCCCCCCTTCCCCGGTGCTCGCCTGCTTCCCGAAGCCCGCTCTTTCTCTCCCAGCTCTCTTCGGACCAGGTGCGAGGGCTTGTCGAGAAGGGGCCACACAGCGAGAGCCAAAGAGCGAAGGAGAGCTTACGGCGAGAAGAGAGAAGGAAAAACAGAGTTTGCCCTGATGCGCAGCGCAAGGGCAATGAAAAAACAAAACCCTCGTCGCGTTCTCCACCCTCCTCACGCGCTCGACACGCCCGTCTCTGCTCGCGGGGTGACGTGTCATGTCGACAGAATAGCGCGGGGCGTTTGTTGGGAGGGGTCGAGAGAGAGCACGAAGGCGTGGTTTCGAACGAAAAGAGAGAACGATGGAAAAAGCGTCTTCCGAACGCGAAGTCAGCTTCTTCTCCGTATGACCTCCTCTTTGCTCCGTTCCGCTGTCCTTCTTCTTGCCTTTTTTCCCTCCTCTTTTCCTCGTTCGAAAAGTGCCCGCGCCCGTGCCCGCGTCGTCGTCGTCGTTGTCGTCGTCGCTGTTTCGAGAACGAAGAAAGCGAGCGGAATACCACAGTTCGATCTAATTTTGATAACACAGAGAGAGAAAAACCTCGAAAGCTCAACCTCTTTTGGCCTTTCAAAAACACACACACACGCACGCACACACACGCACACGCACACACACACACAGCAACCAACAAGAAAAAATGGCCGCGGCCTCTTTACTCACGGCGGTCCTGGGCAGCTGCGCGCTCGCCCAGCCGACCACGCACGCCACCGGGGCTGCGATCGGGGCGATGCTCTTTGGAGGAGGAGGTGGAGGCGGAAGTGGAGGCGGAGGGAACGAGAACAGCAGCAGCAACAACGCTAGCTCGACCTCCTCGACTCCTTTGCCGCCGCTGCTCGTGGGCTCGGCGCCCAACCTCCTCCGGAGCGGCGCGTGGTCTATCCCGAAGAAGAGCAATATTTCTTCCGCTCGCCGCTCGTCGCTCAGCGCCTCCCACGGGGTCCGCCACGGCTCGCTGGTGACGGTGGCGCGGGTGATCTGCGCGCCGCCTAAAACCACGACGACGACCACCACCGATGTCAACTGCTCTTCGCGCCTCGCCCCGGCGCGCGCCCTGGCCCGCACCCGCAGGAGGCGGCGCGGCGGCGGTGGAGGCGGAGGTGGAGACGGAAGAGAAGACGACGACAACGGGGACGAAGAGCTAGGCGGCGGCGGCGATGACGACGGGAACAACTGGAACAATGGAGGCGGAGGTGGAGGCGGAAACGGAGGAGGAAACAACAACTACGGCGACGACGAATGGTACGGCGACGAAAACAACAACAACGGCGACGGCGGCGGCTTCAACGACGACTTCAACCCCTTCTCCTCCGCCGCCTCCTTCGCCGAGGACGCCGCAGCGGTGGTGCTGGCCGCCGGAGCGGCCGGCGTCGCGACCTATGCCGCGGTCTCTGCCGCCGCAGAGACCGGCGTTTTGGAGAAGACCTCAGCCGCCTCAGATCTCGGTGCCGCGCTCGCGTCCTCGGTCAGGGGCACGGCCGAGGCGGTGGCGTCGGCCGCCGCCGCCGCGTCCCTCGCCGAGAGGGGCTCCAGCAAGGTGGGCGTGTTCTTCGACGCCGTCTACTCCTACAGGGGAGGGTCGTCGTCGTCGGAGGCGAGAGGCAGCGGTGAAGAGGTCGCAGAGGTCGAAGAGGAGAGGAAGAAGATGGAGGGAAAGAGGCGGGTTTGCCGTCGCGGCGGCGACAGGAACGGCGGCGAGCTTCCCTCGAGCAGCAGCAGCAGCAGCCGGCGCTGGTGGTCGCTTGAGAGAGGTGTTTCTCTCATTGAGAGGGTTCTTCTAGGAACGCCCAACGCACGTCACACACACACTCAAAAAATTGTATCGATCCTCTCTCTCCCGAGAGAGAAAGAGAAAAAACGAAACGAGAAAAAAAAATAGAAAAAATTTGTATTTATCGTTTTTCCTGCCCCCTTTTCTGTGTACATGGACCCCCCCCCCCCGCGCGCTTTCTTCTGAGCGCAGACGAACGATTCGTTTGTTCTTCTTTCCCGGTGTAATTGCTCTTTGCTGTCAGTCCGCGGGAAGGCTTGCCTCTTTGTCGTTTTCGTTTCCGTTTCCGTTTTCGTTTTTTTCATTCGCTTCACTTTTTTTCTCTTTCTCTCTCTCTCTCGAAAAAGAAGAAGCTAGCCCTCCATTTCCCCTTTGTTTTCTCTCTCGTCTCTGCACTCTAATTCGTCCCGATTTGCATCCCACAGCCACCACTCGAATCTCTTCTCTGCTCTCTTGAGAAAGAGAGAAGAGAAAAACGAGCCTCGCGCGTTTTGTTGAAAGAGAATCGATCGACTTCGAAAACAAACGATCGAACGATGAGGGCTCTCTCGCTCGTCCTCCCCCTCCTCCTCCTCCTCGCAACGGCCCCTCCCTCCTCCTCCGCCGAGCCCGCACCGCCAGCCCCCTGCGGCACCCTGGACCTCACCTCGAGGCTCACCCAGCACTGCTTTCCGGCCGACGGATCGCACCACTTCGTCTGCTGCGTCGACATCTCGACCCCGGACAACCCGGACTCGCCGCACGGCAACCGCAACCCGCTCTTCGCCGCCATCACGGCGGCGTCGAACGCCTCCTCCTACTCCTGGTGCACCTGCAGCGAGGAGATCTGCGAGGAGCAGCTCGGGGGGCGCGTGGCGTGGAACCAGAACGGGCGGGGGTGGAAGGGGTACCTCCCGCCTCCTTCGACGAGGGGCGTTGGAGGAGGCGGGTCCGAGCTTTGATGAAGTGAAAGATTTTGTAAAAAGAAAAAAAGGAGAAGAACTTTTGTTTTTCTTTTCGATTTCCCCGGGGAAGCAGCTCTTTTTCTCAGAGCCGCTCGCCGGTTTTTTTTCATTTTTTCATTTCTCTTTCACAGGGAAGGGTAAACAACGTCAAACAGAAAACAATGGATCGCGGGAAAAGAGAAGGAAAAACTAGAAGAGGAAAGAAAAATCACTTGCGGCCGCTCGAGCCCGAAGCCCCGGCGGCGGCGTCCGGGGCGCCCAGGCCGCCACCGATGCCTCCTCCGTCGATGCCTCCGCCGAGACCGCCACCCAGCAGCCCAGCACCGTCAACACTGTCAGCGCCCACGGCGGCAGCGGAAGAGGCAGAGGAACCAGCACCGACGGGCACGGGCATGGGAACGCCGTACGAGGGCAGCTCGGGTGCGGCGGGCGCGAGCGGCGCCCCGGAAATCCCGACGACGGCGCCGCTCACCTGCGCGGCGAGCTGCTCCATGTCCGGGGTCGCGCCCTTGTCGAAGACGTGGAGGACGTTGCGGCGGACGGTGCCGAACTCGGCGGCGGCGACGCAGCTCTCGCCGACGAAACGGCCGGGGGCGATGAAGGGGGCGGTCACGACAGCCGGGTGCTGCCTGTAGCAGGCGAAGGGGCCGACGCAGTTGACGCCGGGGGCTGTTTTTTTGGAATGATTTTTTTTTCTCGAACGAAGTCGAGAGTGAGTTTTCTCTCTCTTTCTTTCTTTTCCTCTTCTTAACTCCAAAGGCTCCAAAAACTTCAAAACACAAAACAACGAAACAAACCAGGGTTGACCGCGAGCGAGCAGTTGCCCAGCGAGAGGGTCAGCGAGAAGCCAGGGCCTGTTTTTTTTGTGGTTGGGGAAGAAACAAGAAGGTGAGAGGTCGAAAAAGTCGGGATTTTTTTTTCCTGCGAAAAAGGTTTTTTCTCTCTCTTTCTCTTTCTCCTTTAATCCACTCACTAGTAAAGTTGGCCGGCATCCCCATCGAGGGAATGTACTGCGCCGGCGAGCAGTACTCGGCGCGGTAGGCGCCGTAGAGCGCGTCGGCCGTCGCGGCGCCGCGCCTGATCGCGCCCCCCATGCCGGCCGTGGCCGTCGCGGCGGTGGACAGAGCGGTGTTGACGATGTCTGCGACCGAGGAGGAGGCGGCCTAAGAGGAGGGTTTGAAGAGGGAAAGAAAGAAAAAAGAGAGGGAGGGGAGGAAAAAAAGATCGGTGGTGGTGAGAAAGAGGAGGAGGAGGAGGAAACGGAGAAATCGAGGAATGGAGGGGCACGTTCGAGAGAACCGAGAGAAAAAAAAGAAAAGAAAAAACTTCAAACCTCTTCTCCTCCTGCTCCTCCTCACCTGCAGCGTCGAGCCGTAGTTGCTGATCAGGCTCGCGCCCATCGCGATGACGGAGTCGGGTGAGTCTGTTGGTTGTCTTGGGGGGAGGTGGTGAGAGGAGAAGTGGTGAGGAGGTGGAAAGAAAGAAACGAGAAACTTTATGGCTTGCCCGCCTTCGAAAGTTTCGTTTCGTTTCGAAAGAAAAAAGAAAAAAAGAGGGGCAGTCTCTGCGCGCGCGCCAGCTCCTCTTCTTCGAGCTCGAAATCGACTTTCGGTTGAGCTCTGGGCAAGCGCTTGCGGAGGCCGCTGCTGCTGCTGCGCGCTATCGCGGGGTCGAAAGAAAGCGCGGCGGCGGGAAAGGAGCGAGAGCAAGCGTTGGCGGCGGGCGCAAGCAAGCGCGCAACTCTCGGGTTCTTCTTTTTCGTTTTTTTTTCTTTTCCGGCGCCCGCGCTCCTCTCCCTCTCTTTCCCTCTCTCCTTTTCTCTCTCACACTCACCGAGCATCTCATCCTGCGCCCTGGCCACGAGAGGGGCGCTGAGGGCGAGGGCGGCGACGGCGAACTTGAGAACGGAAGACATCGTTTTTGGGTTTTGGTGGGAAGAAGAAGAAAAAGAGGTGGGCACTTTTTTGAATCAAAGAAAAAGCAAAAGAAGAAGAGGAGGAGGAATTGTGATTTTGGGCCAGTGTGTTGCGGGTCCTTTCATGTCCGTGATTTTTTCGGGGGGGCACGCCGTTTTTTTGTGGGGGGTGAACTTCGAGAGAGAGGGTGGAGGTGAGAGAGAGAACGATTTTTTTTCTTCCGCACTACTCTTCGCTCTCTGTCTCGCTCTCTCGCTCTCTCTCTCGCGCTAGCTCGCTCACTCTTCCCCTTTTTTTTTTTCTAGAAGCATCGAGCCCACGCCGGTTTCCGCGCTCTCGTCCTCCGTCTCTCTTCTTCTTCCACCCTTCCCAACGGTTCGTCAACAACGTAAGGACACTTTATTTGAAGCTCGATCTCTCTCTCGATCTCTTTTCGGAGAGAGCAAAACAAGGAAGAAGAAGAAGCAATCGAAGTCCATCGCCCTTTTTTCTCAAACCTCTTCTCTTCAACCTCTTGTCTCCCTCCTCTCTCCCTCCCTCCCCCTCCCAGCTCGAAAATGAAGTCCCGCTACGTCATCCACATCGGCGGCCTCTCCAAGTACACGCGCTGCTCCGACCTCCGCAAGGAGTGCGAGCGCTACGGCAGCGTGATGACGGTCGAGCGCGACGCGAGGGAGCGCGAGGCGCTCGTCGAGTTCAAGCAGTGAGTTTTTTTTTCTTTTTTGAGTTGAGCCAATTGTCAATGGTCCTTCGCGGCGTCGATCTCGACTTCTTTCAGTCTCTCGTTCCGCGGTTCCTCCCCGACAGCGACTGGATGCCGTTCGCGAGAGCGTTCTCGTGCGGGTTACAAGCCAAACGAGGCCGAGGAAATGGGCGAAAGAGAGAAAAAAGCCGGCGTTTCACTTTTTTCTTTCCTTCTTTCTTTCGATCGACTCGCGGAAAGAAGAAGAAGAAGACGAAACCTCAAACCTCAAACCTTTCCCTCAAACCTCTTCTTTCTTCTTCTTCTTCTAGTTCTTTCACACACTCACAAGCACGCACGACGAAGACGCCGCCCACGATGACGAGAAGGATCGACACAGGAGCCTTTTGCTTTCTAGAGAGATGAAAAAATCGGAACCGAAGAAAAGCGAGAGACTTTTTTCCTTTCTTTCTTCCCTCTCGCTCACGCTCTCAACTCCAACGGAAAAAAAAACCACCACCCAATCAAAAACAGCTCCGCCGACGCCGCAGACGCCTACGAGGACCTCGAAGGGCTCCGCTTCGACGACCGCAAGTGGCGTGTGGACTGGGCCACGCCGAGCGACTTCAAGTTCTTCGGGTAAGAAAGAGAGGAAGGAGGGAAGAGAGAGAGAGTTTTTTCCCCACTTCTTCTTCTTCTTCTTCTTCTTTTTCTTCGTTCCTTGCTCACGAAACCGTTTTCTCTCTCTTCTCTCTTTCTCTCTTTCTCAACAGCTGGTCCTGGTTCGAGGGCAACGACGAAGACGACTACCAGAGGGGCCGCAAAGACGACCACGACAACAAGGGATTCGGAGGAGGAGGCAACGGCGGAGGCAGCCGCAACCCGTCTCCGTCGCCGCTGCACGACAGGAGCGACTCGGCGCGCTTTGACTGAGGGAGAACAAAAGCAAGTTCTACTCTTTTTCATTCAATAAATCATCCCGCTTTCTACCCCTGCTTTCTCTTTTACATGGCGTTCATGAGTTTTCTCTCTCCAAAAATGTCAATTTGCAACAACAAAAACAACAAAAAAGAGTTCGAAAATTTCGTCAAGTTTTTTTTCTCCGTTTTTCATTTTTTTTGAAAAAAAAACTAGCCGCTTAAGTTCAATTGCCTTCCAAAAATGCGAGTCACGCGAGGCCTCTTGCTCTCTCGCCGGGCTCTGCACAACTGCTGCGACCCTTGTCGAAGTCGCGGAAGCATCAGAATCGCGGGAAGCGGCCCCTGTTCGACGGGAAAGGCGGCATCGACGATGGAGCCATCTCCTCCTCTTGCTCGCCGTGGCAACTCGCCGCTCTCTTCCTCTTCTCCTCCTCCTTCTCGCAACCACCGCCGCTCCCTCGCCTCCGCGGCTGCCCTCCCGCCGCCGACCTCCGAGGCCCAGCCCTGGCCCGAGCTCGGAGACCTGCGAGACATGTACAACTCTGTCGGGGCGAGGACCCGGGTCAGGCAGCACGCCAACCCTCTGAGGGCGGACTTGCAGGTGAGAAAGACCAGAGAGAAAGCCGGGTTTTCTTCGCCGTCCCTTTTTCAGTTTTTTGTTCTCTCTCTCTCTCTCTCTCTCTTTTCTCTCTCTCTCTCTCTCTCTCTCTCTCTCTCTCTCTCTCTCTCTCTCTCCCTCT
>Ga0114918_10001601_pt1 | contig 20261 bp, 11 predicted proteins | sample LantaG_FD_87015 | JGI IMG/M metagenome (GOLD analysis project Ga0114918, IMG submission 87015) | Deep subsurface microbial communities from Baltic Sea to uncover new lineages of life (NeLLi) - Landsort_02402 metaG | ecosystem: Environmental > Aquatic > Marine > Oceanic > Sediment | place... | reverse complement strand
GTCTTGCCACCGATCATCGCCAGGTACTGTGCCTCGTTGATCTCATCGTCTGTCTCAAAGCCGATGTCAAGACATTGGCCTTCGGTGATGTGGAGCACAGCCTCTGTGTAACACTGTGCGGCGGCGACGGTGCAGGCCGCGGAGACACCACGGTCCGGCAGGCTCAACAGGCCGCGGTAGGAGATGGCAAACATGGCATCCCCGGCGTTGATGGCCTGTGGCACGCCCCAGATTGACCAGAGGGTGGGGCGCCCGCGCCGGAGCCGGTCACCGTCCTCGATGTCATCGTGAATGAGGGTGAAGTTGTGGAGTAGCTCGATGGCGGCAGCTGCGGGCAGAGCCTGCTGCCAGGTTCCGCCCTGAGCTTCGCTCGCCAGCAGCAGGATGATGGGACGGATGCGCTTGCCGGCCGGCAGATCCACGGGCTGGAAACCACGGTCCACCCAGCCGAGATGATAGCGCATCATCCCGTACATCAGGTCGGGTCCGCGCGTGTGTGGCGTGACGAGACGGCGCATCTCGGACTCAAGGTCAGGCAGATATTGTATCGACGGATCCACGTTGTTCTCCGTATGCTCAAGGTCAGGCGCTGGTCAGTTCGGCCGTCCGTAGATCGCACAGGCGTGTGGACCCGGTGGCAAACATCGCGATGACTAGCTGTCTGCGCAGGATATGGATGCGCTCTCGCAGCGCTGCCGGGGACTCCGCCGCGGCGCGCAGCATCACGCCCGCGAGCGACGCAACGTCGGCCCCCAGGGCAATGCACTTGGCGATGTCGATGCCGGTCTTGAGTCCCCCGCTGGCTACCAGGGGGATGTCGACGTCTACCTCACGGACGATGCGGAGTGATGCCGCGGTGGGGATCCCCCACTCTCTGAAACTCGCTGCGATCTCGCGGCCCGCCGCATTCTCCTGGCGGTAGTACTCGACCTGACTCCAGGAGGTACCACCGGCACCGGCGACATCCAGTGCGGCGACGCCGGCGTCGATCAGCTGCCGGACAACGCGCCTGGAGAGGCCCCAGCCGACTTCCTTCACAACCACGGGCACGCAGAGTCCCCGGCAGACCGCCTCGATGTGGGGCAGTAGGCCCTCGAAGCGTGTGTCCCCCTCGGGTTGCAGGGCCTCTTGCAGCGGGTTAAGGTGCAGGTATAGGGCGTTGGCCTCTGTTAGGTCGACGAGCCGCCGGCAGTCGTCCAACCCATATCCGTAATTCAGCTGTATGGCACCCAGATTTGCGAAGAGGAGAATGTCCGGCGCGTATTTCCGGACCTGGAAGGTCCAGGCGACCTCGGGACGCTCCAGCACCACCCGGGTTGAGCCTAGCCCCATTGCGATCCCAGCCTCCTGCGCGGCTTCCGCCAGGATCCGGTTAATCTCGCCTGCGCGGACGGTACCACCCGTCATCGGCGAGATCAGCAGAGGTAACGATAGCCGGTGCCCTAAGTAGGTCGTCGAGGGATCGACGGCGTCAAGGTTGACTCCCGGCAGTGCTTGATGCACAAACCGATAGTGCTCCAGTCCCGTTGTCGTTGTGGTGAATGTGACGTCTTCCTCGAGGTTGATGTAGACGTGATCGTTTTTTCTGGAGCCCGTATCAGGGGGTTGCATAAAACCTCCCGTGGTGGGGAATCTTGGTCAGTGAGTCTGACTATACCGTAACTCATGACTAGCGTCAACTTTCTTGACATTTGGCCTGCCACACATACAATGTGGTCATATGCATTGGCCGACCGTCGCACCCATGTTGGACGCACAGCGACATCAAGTTGAGGAGGAACGCGATGACCGAGGACGCTTATTCGAAGATCAAGGCTATTATCGTCGATACTCTTGCCGTTGAAGAGGACAAGATCACGCCGGAAGCGAACTTCCGTGATGATCTGGGGGCTGACTCCCTCGATCTGGTCGAACTGATCATGGCCTTCGAGGATGAATTTGGCAACCGCATCTCTGATGATGATGCCCGCAGCATCACTACCGTACAGGGTGCCGTGGACTTCGTTTCGGGGAAAATGCAGGCTGGCTAAATCCGGCGTCAACCTTCTGCGCAGAAGAGGCCATCGCGAGGCGACGGTCTCTTTTTGCGTAGAAGGTTGACTGCTTCCACTGCGAAGAGGGTCATGGACTGTGAGGACGTACAGCTATCCCCCCCATACCTAGCTAAGCCGTGTCTCCACGACACAAGATATGGGGTGTCAGCTGCATGGAGTCCCCTCTTCTTCAGAAGAGCCTACTGCACCTTGGAGAATGGCATAATAAAGAGATATTTGTCTCTAAAAACTTGACGTTCGGCATTAGCTATGCTATAATTGCAGTGTTGGCGGGACGCGGAGGCCGGCCATACAATGATCAAACTGATCCTTTCTTCAATAGCCCATGCTAAAGTTGGAACACAGGAGTCGGTTGATCTGGAGATCGACCATGCTCTCATCGGTGATTTCGAGTTGATTCAACTGCAGGGCAATCTTCAATTGACACGTGTAGCAAATGGCGTATCGATCCATGGTGAGCTCGACACCCAAGTGAGAACTGAGTGTACCCGCTGTTTGACCCCCTTCTCTCAGCCGGTTACGATCGAGCTTGAGGACATCATCAGTCTCCCCGGCGCAGAATTGACCCAGGAGCGTCCTGTTCGGGTAAACAAGGATGGCTGGGCGGATCTCACACCTTTGGTGCGAGAGTATACCTGGCTAGGTTTGCCTGGTAGCCCCATCTGTTCTCCTGACTGCAAAGGCATCTGTCCAGAATGCGGTGGCAATCGAAACGTGGGTGAGTGTACGTGTGGCGAGACGGTTTATGTGGACCCGCGATGGGAGGCACTCCGGGACTTAATGAGTGATTCAGATCAGGCATAGTGTGCTTTATTGGAGGCAGGTGAGCCCCAGAATCCAAGGAGGCCTATGGACATAATTGGCGAGCTGTTGGAAAAGGCAGAGGCTCAGGGATATCTTGGTGTCGACGATGTGTTGGAGGCTTTGGCGTCTTTGAATGGAGAGTCGTCCCTCGAGAGTGTGCTGGCCGAATTGAAGCAAGCTGGTATTGAGCTAGAGGCCAGTGGAGAAGGAGAACCAGGAGAACTGATCCCTGTCGATTCCCTAGGAGAAGACGACGGGGATTGGGAAGAGGATGTGTACAACCTCGATGGCATCGGGGTTGATGATACAGTGGCTCTCTATCTCCGTGAGATGGCTCGGGTGCCACTGTTGACCAACAAGGAAGAGGTCACCCTGGCTCAGAAGATCGAGCGGGGGCTTGAGGCCGAGACGCTCCTGCAGAGCAACGGCCGCACGAGTGAAGAGCTGGCTTGCCTGGAGCAGGTCGTAGCGGAAGGGTTGGGGGCACGCGATCACCTCATTCGTGCGAACACACGCTTGGTCGTGAGCATCGCCAAGAAGTATATTGGGCGCAATGTGCCGTTTCTCGACCTGATTCAAGAGGGTAACTTGGGCCTGATGAAGGCCGTCGAGAAGTTCGAGTACCAGCGCGGCTATCGCTTTAGCACTTACGCCACGTGGTGGATCCGGCAGACGATCACCCGCGCGATTGCGGATCAAGGCAGGACGATCCGGGTGCCGGTGCATATGAGCGATCGCATCCGCAGGCTGTACCGGCGGGCTCAGGAGATTGAGCAGGAACGCGGCGTTCGTCCGACGCCCGAAGAGTTGGCGGAAGAGATGGGGTTGGAGCCGCGCAAGGTCCAGTGGATGATGCGGGTCTCCTGGCAACCGCTCAGTTTGGAGCGCCCGGTTGGTGAGGACGAGGACAGCGAACTCAGCAATTTCATTGAGGATGAGCAGACGCCGACGCCATCCGATACAGCTCACAGTGGCATGTTGCGCGACCGCATCGAAGAGGTCTTGGCCACACTCCATCCACGCGAGGTCAAGATTCTCCGTATGCGGTTCGGACTTCAGAATGGCCGTAGTTACACGCTGGAGGAAGTAGGGCAGAAGTTCGGTTTGACGCGCGAACGGATTCGTCAGATTGAAGGACATGCGCTGCGGCGCTTGCGACACCCAAGCCGCAGCCGCGATTTGAAGGATTACTTGAGATGATTGTTTGGGCCGCCAGTTTGATGATGATGTGCAGCGTGCAATTGCCTGGGGGTGTGAGGCGCCCCAAGCGCGACCGCCCGTGATGCACACGGATCGATCGAAAACCCGCCAGCCTCGCTGGCGGGTTTCTTCTTTTCTCAGCAGATTCGGTGACCTTTGGTATACTTGCGTTGTGTTAAGGAGGAAGAGAATGTCCATAAGCAAAAAGATACTTGTTTCAGTTGCCTGGCCCTATGCAAATGGTGATCTCCATGTTGGTCATCTCGCAGGTGCCTACCTGCCCGCCGATATCTTCGCGCGCTACCATCGCCTGGCGGGCAATGACGTGCTGATGGTTTCCGGGTCTGACTCCCATGGCACGCCGGTGACACTTCGCGCGGATCAGGAGGGTGTAACTCCAACTGAGATCTTTGAGCGCTACCACCGCCGCTTCCTGGAAGTCCAGCGCGACATTGGTATCTCCTACTCCTTGTTCACCCATACGGACACGGCTAACCACCATCAGGTTTCTCAGGATATGTTCCTGACGCTGCGGAAGAACGGCTACGTCTACACGGAGACACAGAAACAATTCTACTCTGAGACGCTGGGGCGATTCCTGCCCGATCGCTATGTTGAGGGCGTCTGTCCGCACTGCGGTTACGAAGAGGCCCGGGGTGACCAGTGCGACAACTGCGGTAAGATCCTCGATGCGCTTGAGTTGGGCAATCCGCGGTGCAAGGTGGATGGCTCCATCCCGGTCATCCGTGAGACCGAGCACTTCTTCCTGGATCTGGCCAAGCTTCAGGATGCTGTCTTGGCCTATCTCGAGGACGGCAAGGAAGACTGGCGAGCCGGTGTGCTCAAGTTCTCCCAGAACTATGTCAAGGGCGGGCTGCGCGGGCGCCCGATCACACGCGATATCACGTGGGGCATTCCTGTCCCGGTTGAGGGCTATGATGACAAGCGTTTGTACGTGTGGTTTGAGGCTGTCATCGGCTACCTATCGGCCAGTATCGAGATAGCGATGCTGCGCGGCAATGCTGAGCTCTGGAAGGATTGGTGGTACGACACCGATGCCGAGACCTATTACTTCATCGGCAAGGATAACACGGTCTTCCACACGGTGATGTGGCCTGCCGAACTGATCGGCGTTGGGCGCGTCTATGAGGATGACGAGACCCAGCGACTCAATCTGCCCACCGATGTCCCCGCCAATGAGTTCATGAATCTGGCCGGCGCCCAATTCTCCAAGAGCCGTGGACATCTGATCACCATCACTGACTTGCTGTCGCGCTACGATGCAGATGCACTACGCTTCTATGTGACTATCGTGATGCCCGAGACCAGTGATAGCGATTTCTTGTGGGATGACTTCGTGCAGCGCAACAACGGTGAGTTGGTGGGGGTGTGGGGGAATCTGTCACACCGGGTGCTCTCGTTCACCTACAAGCACTTCAAGGCAGTGCCGGAGCCTGGTGAGTTGTCTGACGTCGACACTGAGCTGCTCGACAAGGTCAAAGGCGGCTTTGATGTCGTGGGCGCTCAACTGGCAGCGCGTAGTTTCCGCGCTGGGATGACCGAGACTCTGTCTTTGGCACGCGAGGTCAACCGCTATCTCGAGGTCAAGGCCCCGTGGACACAGATGAAGACCGACCGCGGCGCCGCCGGTACCACCCTTTACGTCGCGCTGCAGGCGATCAATGCGCTGAAGATCCTCTTTGCGCCGTTCCTGCCCTTCTCCTCCGAGAGTCTCCACAGGGCCCTGGGCTACGAGACGCTCATCTTCGGCGAGCAGGTGATCGAGGCGGTGGGGGACGCGCGCGGGACGCACGAGGTCCTCAAATACGACGATGCGGCTGCATCGGGCACGTGGGCGTTCGAGCCGCTGCCGGCGGGCCAAGCCCTTCAGAAGCCCAAGCCCATCTTCAAGAAGCTCGACGACAGTGTGGTGGAAGAAGAGCTTGCACGGTTGGCCGCATAGCGGCTCATCCGCGGTCGTTTGAACCACCGGTGCAACACGTCTGTGGGGGCAGGGCCGTCCTTCCGGCTCGCGGGCGTGTTGCACTCTGCCATAGGAGTTGACACGTGATGGAATCCAGGTGTAGACGCGTGCCCCTTCGGCCCCTTGCGTGTTGCTTTCTGAGCTTTGCGCTGCTCATCCTTACCCTCGAGGCCCAGTCAATCTGGTGGGATGAGGGTATCAGCCTGCATTTGGCGGGACTCCCGTGGGGTGAGATCGTGTCGAATCGCGCGGCGAACATTCACCCGCCGCTCTACTTCTTCATTCTCAAGGCGTGGACATCGCTCGCTGGACGGACGCCGTTTGCGGGACGCTATCTCTCCGCGCTGGGCATCTCACTTCTCCCTGCTGCTGTCTACGGTTTCCTGGCCCGCCGCGTGACCGCCAAGACGGGGCGAGTGGCGGCGTTCTTGGTTGCGTTCGCACCGCCTTTCGTGGTCTACGGGCAGGAGACTCGGGCGTATGCGCTGCTTCCGGTGGGGGTGATCGCGCTCTGGTCGCTTGTCTGGCCGGCGAGGGCCGGCGGTCCCGAGGCGGACATAGGCCCACTCCGTTCGGGTAGGCTTCAGACCCGACTGCGTCGGGGGCCTGACCCCGTCTCTGTATCGAGCACTCCGCAGAGGGGCTCGGTGGGACACCGGCCCCAGCGGATGTTGAGTTCTGCTCGGGATTGGCCTCACAGTCGCTCGCGCCCGTCACGCACGTTTGACAGCGCACGTACGGGCGGTGGGCCTAAAGGCCTTCTGCAGGCTTCAGGCCCTAGTATGAACAGCGGCTGGCGCCAGCATCAGCGGGCACCGAGTCATTGGGTGCGCCGCGGTGTTCTCCTGGGTCTCGTGCAAGCTACCCTGATCGGATTGCACTACGCCGGTGTGATCGCTGCCGGGGTGGCTGTACTGGGCTACGGGCTCCGGTGGCTGCGCGCGTTGCGCCGCGGTACGGCCCGTGACATCGCGCGCGAGTGGCTCACAGGCTTGATCGTGATGCTGCTCTGCCTCGCACCGTGGGCCGCGGTGATGGCCGGTGTGGGGCTGGCGGGTCTGAGATCACAGGCAGGTCTCAGCAACGCGCTATCTGAGCCGGCGCCGGTTGTGTACGTAGTCGAACTCCTGGGTATCTTCCATACCACAGGATTCCCTGGGGCCTTAGGATCGCCAGAATTGGTTAGGTCAAGCGTGGTTGTCGGAGGCCTACTCCTGTTGGGGAGCCTCGTGGTGCGGCTGCGCACTGGCCGCCGATCTTCGCTGGCCAGCCTGTCGCTGCTGTGGTTGGCGCCGTTCTGCGCGGCACCGGCGATTTGGGCAATGAGTTCCCAATCGCACCCCCGCTATCTATTCGCGTTTGTGGTGGGCGGGTGGATGGTTGGGGCGACTGTGGTAACCCGCCACCGGCTGCCGCGAGTGATCAGAACGATGGTGCTTGCTGTTCTGCTGGTCTCCAACGTACTGGGGCTGCGGGCCTACTTTGGCGACCCGGCTTACGCACGCGACGATGTGCGGGCGGCAGCCGCCTACATCCGGGATCACGCTGTGCCCGGGGATGTTGCGCTTGTGCCTGCCACTGACTGGTCGCTCCCCCAGTACGATTTGGGGGATGCAGTGTTGGTCATGGTGCCGCCCGACGCCTCACTTGTGGCTAAGGGGGAACTGGGTGACGGAGACGCACCGCGAGCGGTGTTTGCGCTTGACTACGGGCACGATATCCTTGATCCGCGGGATGCTGTGCGCGCTGCGCTGGCCTGGGGAGGCGGGGCGGTGTCTCGTGAGCCCTTCGAAGGTGTCTTTATTGAGCGCTGGGATATGTATGGTCCAGCTGGTTTGGCGCCGTGTGTTCCGCTGCCGGCGGTCTGTGTCCCTGGACATGATCTCTGTCTGGTTGGGGCCGCTTACCAGCGGCAGCCGGTTAGCGGCAGCGCCCTGCCGGTTGTCCTCTGCTGGGCACGCAGTGATCCAACTGCCGTGGATGAGCCTGTCCGTTTCAGTGTGGGGCTGCGACTATACGGCCCTGCCGGCAATGCTATGGCAGTGCGTGACGACGTGCTGCTGGATGGGGCTCTGCGCCCTACGGATATGTGGCCGGCGCAGGATGTGATCTCCTATCACCTGCTGCCGGTGCCCGTCGGTGCAGTCCCAGCGCCGCATACGATAGAGGCTGCAGTTTTTGACGCGCAAGCGCCGGGTCGTCCGGTGACCCTGGTCGGTGCCGACGGAACGCCGCAATCGGCGGTTGTCCTGGCCGAGGTCACGCCGGCAGTGACCCCGTGGCGTGATGGAAGCCTGTATGCGACGTGGTCCTTGCCCGATAGGCCCGTCGTGGCGCTATCCGATGAACTCCGACTGGACGGTGCCCGCATAGAAGGTGCGGAGGTCGCTCCGGGAGAGCCGGTTCATGTCTCGATGGCCTGGGAGGTCGTGGGGGAATCCAGGAACTTGCAGCCACCCCGTCTCTTGCTGCGGCAGGCAGGTCAGGTACTTGCCGTAGTGACGTCGACCGTGGCCTTCGACGAAATACCGGAGGGGCGTCCGTTGCTGGAGACGCTGGCTGTGCCGGTACCATCTGAGGCGGAGGCGGGCACGGCTGAGATCGTGCTTGTTTCCGGTGCGAAAAGCGTAGTTCTCGGCGATGTAGATGTGCTGGGTGACGTACATGTATACGATCCGCCACCATTTGACACTGTGATCGGGGCGCGCGCCGGCCATGTGGCGACGTTGTTGGGGGGAGATCTGGAACCCGGCACGGCCCTCACCCCAGGCCTGCCGCTGACGTTGACGCTGATTTGGCGTGCCGAATCTGCCGCAGCCGATCAGGACCTGAAAGTCTTCACGCACCTCATCGCAGTGTCGGGTGACATCCTCGCCCAACATGACGGGCAACCTGCAGATTGGACTCGGCCTACGACGGGTTGGCTGACGGGTGAGATCATTGTGGATACGCACGTGCTGACTTGGTCACCATCCGCGGAAGAGGTTGTGGCCCGCGGCGATACTGTGACCCTCTTGCTCGGGCTCTATGATGCCCGCACCGGTGCGCGCACAGTGTGGCAAGATGGCCAGGATTTCCTGTTGTTCCCTCTCTCGTTGACGGTGAAGCCCGCTGCCGCTAGTCAGGAGTGACGCGGGTGCATATGTCATTGTCAATTGTGCCAAGCCTGGTATCATATCCGTGCAGCGAACTACGCGTATCCTGCATCTTCTCACCAAGGAGTTACGATGAGAGCTGACCCCCTGAGTCGGCGAGAGTGGATTATCGTTGTGGTGATCCTGGTCCTCGCCCTTGTCACCCGGTTCTATATGCTTGGGGACCGGGCAATCAGTCACGATGAGAGCATCCACACCAAGTTCTCGTGGAATCTGTACGCAGGTCAGGGATTCCAACACAATCCCATGATGCACGGTCCGCTTCTCTTCGAGCTGACGGCGTTGACCTACCACATACTGGGCGTCAGTGACTTCACCTCGCGTGTGGTGACGGCGCTCGCGGGCGTTGCCCTGGTGATGACGCCGCTGCTCTTCCGACGGTGGATCGGCCGGACGGGCGCATTTGCGACTGCTGTCCTGCTTCTGGTCTCGCCCTCGATCTCCTACTATTCCCGGTATGTTCGCCACGATGTGCTGTTGATGCTGTCGGCTGTGCTGCTGCTCTGGATGGTGCTTGAGTATCTGGACACCGGCCACGGCCGGTGGCTCGCCTGGCTGGCGGCTTGTTTCTCGGTGATGTTCGCGACCAAGGAGGCCTCCTATATCTACACGGCGATCTTTGGCGGCCTGTTCTTCTTGCCCTTTGCCTATCAGATCCTGACCGCTACTTGGGAGCGCAAGGAGCTGTACCGGGCGTTCATCGGACTCCTGCTGCTGGCGGTGGTGCTGGGGGGCGTCTTCGAGGTTTCGTTAACGGGCGCACAGATGACCGAGATCGCTCTCGACGATGCTGGGAACAGCCAGGCCGCGACCGTGACAATCCCGGCGTGGGGGCAGTTGGCGGCGGCCGCGGCGCTGCTGGTTCTCGCTGCGGCGCTGATGCTTGTTGCGGCCGGGATCGGCCGGGATGCCATGCGCAAACACCGCCTCTTCGACATCTTGATGGTATTGGGCACGTTGACGCTGCCCTTGGGCTCGGCATTCTTGATCAAGTTTGCCGCCGGGGTTGATATGGCCGTCGTCTACGAAGCTGTGCGCACAGGCGACTTTGCCACGGTGCCAACGCCTACGGTGGTGACTCTCGTCGCGGTGGTCCTCGCGACCCTGGTGGTCTCGGCAGCCTTCGGGCTTTGGTGGGACCGCAAGCGCTGGCCGCGCCTGGCATTGATCCACTATGGGATTTTTCTGGTGCTCTACACTACGATCTTCACCTGGGGGTTCGGCGCTGTCTCGGGGCTCGTGGGCGGATTGGCCTACTGGCTGGCCCAGCACGGTGTCGAGCGTGGCAGCCAGCCCTGGTACTACTACGGGCTGATCGGGCCGCTGTATGAGTACCTCGCGTTGTTGCTCTCGGTTGGGGGGGGTGTGGGGGCGATGCTCCATCTCTTCAGGAAGTCTCCCGCAGCAGGCGAACCGGAGGGGTTCGCGGAGGTCCGTGAGGTCGGCGCGTTGCCGTGGACGTTGGATCTGGAGCGGCTGCTGCCGGCGTTCCTGTTGGCCTGGACGTTGATCTCGTGGGGGGCCTACACGTACGCCGGTGAGAAGATGCCCTGGCTTCTTGTGCACATCACGCTGCCGAGCATCTTCCTGTCCGGATGGTGGGTTGGCCAGTTGGCCGATCGAGCGGACTGGTCGCGTCTGCGGGCTCGCCATGCCTGGGTCTTCGCAGCTGCACTGCCGCTGACCGTGGCTGCCCTGGTGGTTTTGGGCCGTGGCGTCACCCAACTCCGGGCTGCATTACAGCCGGGCATACCGACCGCGGGGCCCACGCTCAAGCAGCTCGATCCCCTTGGCGCTGCACTCGGCGGGCTGGTGGGAGCGGTAGCGTTCGGCGCTACTCTGGTCTGGTCGGGGCGTCGTCTTGGGGCGTTGTCCTGTCTGCGGCTCGGCACGGCGTTGGTGGTGATCGTGTTGGCCGGTCTGACCGTGCGCACGATGGTGATGGTCAACTACATCAATGCTGATCTGGCGACGGAGTTCCTGGTCTATGCTCACGGCACGCCGGACATCAAGGTAGCGTTGGCGCGTATCGAAGATGTCTCGTGGCGCGTGACTGGTACCGCGAACCAAGTCCGGGTCGCCTATGGTGAGGATGGCTCGTGGCCGTTCACCTGGTATATCGTGGATTTCCCGGACAATTACTTCTACAGTGCCTCGCCGGATGCGGAGCAGCTGCTGAACTGCCCGGTGGTGATTGCCGGATCGCCCCAGTATGATGTCGTCGAGGAGATTTTGGGCGAGGACTACATCGCCTATGACTATCTCTATCTCTGGTGGCCGATCCAGGACTACTATGGGTTGACCTGGGAACGCATTGCGACGGCCTTGCGCGATGCCGATATGCGTGCTGCGCTGTGGGACATCGTCTGGCGCCGGGACTACGGCCGCTATGCGGCGGTCAAGAACCCGGACAATCCCTTTGATCAGCGGATGTGGCCCTACCGCAAGGAGTTCCGTCTCTATGTGCGCCGTGAGACGGCCCAGGAGATCTGGCCGTATTCTCGGCCTGCGGGCACGGCGCGGTACGCAGAGCCGGTGGCGACGGAGCCGCCCGATCCGTACATGGCCGGTGGTCGTGCGCTGCCGGTCGTGGCGCAGCAGTCGTTCCCCGGCGCCATGGTGCGCGGCGTCGCCGCTGCCGGAGACGGCACCCTCTACGTCGCCGACACACTCAACCACCGCGTGTGGCATGTGGGTCCAGATGGGGTCATCGATTCGTTTGGCGAATACGGGGCGGCGCCCGGGCAGCTCAACGAGCCCTGGGATGTCGCAGTCGACGATGCCGGCCACATCTACGTGGCGGATACATGGAATCATCGCATCCAGAAGTTCGACGCCGACTACACGTTCCTTGCCGGTTGGGGCAATGCGGTGCAGGTGTCGGAATTGGGCGTACCGGGCGCTCAGGGGAACTTCTATGGACCCCGCGGGCTGGACATCAGCCCTGACGGCGAACTCTATGTCACAGACACGGGCAACAAGCGAGTGCAGGTCTTCGATCTGGACGGTACGTTCCTGCGCGAGTTCGGTGGCAGGGGCACGGGGGCTGGTCGGCTGGATGAGCCGGTCGGCATCAGCATCAATGAGAACGGCCTGGTGGCTGTGGCAGATACCTGGAATAGGCGCATCCAGATCTTTGACGCCGCCGGCACCGTGCTCCGGCAGTGGCAGATCCCCAGCTGGAGCGTCACCAATCCGGACGAGAAGCCTTTTTTGCTGTGGGTGGGGGCTCGGATCTTCGTCACCGACCCGCACCGGCAGCGCGTTTTGGTCTTTAGCGATGCCGGGTCCTATCAGTGGTCGCTGAGCGCGGCAGCGGGCGCAGGGCTGTCCTTCCCGGTGGGGCTGGCCGCAGTGGACGACACGCTATATGTATCGGATGTCCACAATGGGGAGCTGGTGGGGTATCAGCTGCCGTAAGGGGGGCTGAATTACGGATTACATCGATTACACTGATTACGCGGATTACTGAGTCGGCGTAGGGGCGGGACTCCCGTCGAGGGCGGACTGTCTGTCTTGCCATTCTTGCTCTGCGCGGACCACAGTCCGCGCTTTGCTTTGCCTCCCCTCTCCGTCAGAGTGCTGGATTGTGATCCAGCACGAGCCCGCCTCGCATTACCAAGCCATTTTGTGCATCCTCACGGTCCCAGGTTGCCTACTCCTCGCCGGGATGTCCGGGGTATCCGGTCGTCTTCCGAATCGCCTCGTAGAGCGGCTTGAGCTGCTTGTACATGCGCTTGTAGACGCCGTGATACAGGCCCTCGTAGACATCGTGCGTCTGCGGATCGGGTTCGAAGACCCGGCCCATGCGGGTCATGGCGGTGACCGCGGCGCCGAAGTCCCGGTGCAGCCCCAAGCCAACAGCAGCGTCAATGGCGGCGCCGAGGCCGGAGGTCTCGTAGATGTGGGGGCGTGCCGTCGGCATGCCAAAGATGTCGGCCGTTAGCTGCATCGCTGCGTTGCTTTGGGAGCCGCCGCCGGAGACGCGGATCTCGGTGATGGGGGTGTGGGTGCGGCGATCCATACGCTCTTTGGCCTCGCGTAGGGCGTACGCCAATCCCTCCAGAATCGCCCGGTAGAAGTGTGCGCGCGTGTGCACATCGCCGAAGCCGATGATGGCGCCCTTGGCCTCCGGCCCTGGAATTCTAAGGCCGGGGGACCAGTAGGGCTGGAGGGTTAGCCCCATCGATCCTGGGGGCGCCGCATTGACGAGATTCTCGAAGAGGATTTCCGGTTCGACGCCCTGTTCGTTGGCCAGCCACTGCTCCAGCTGTCCAAATTCCTCTTTGAACCAGCTGACCATCCAATACCCCCGATAGATCCCGATCTCCAGGCTGTAGCGTCCGGGCACCGCGGAGGGGTAGGGGGGGATCAGCGGGATGACTTCGTGGTACTTGCTGTGGGTAGTGTTGATTGTTGCCGTGGTGCCGTAGCTGAGGCAGCCGACGTGCGGCTGCAGGGCCCCGGCGCCGATGACCTCGCACGCTTTGTCCGCTGCAGCAGCGATCAGAGGCAGTCCTTCAGGGATACCGGTGGCCTCCGCTGCCTGCTGCGTGATCGTCCCAAGCTGCGCCGCCGGTGGGATGATCTCAGGAAGCAGGTCCGGGTCCATGGGCACGGCTTGCCACTTCCAGTCCCATTTCTTGGACCACGTGAGGGCTTTGTAGTCGAAGGGGATGTAACCGACCTGGGACCCCACCGAATCCACAAACCGCCCGGTGAGTTTGTGGGTCAGGAAGCCGGAGAGGAGCAAGAACTTGTGCGTTTTGGCCCAAATCTCCGGTTGGTGGCGGCGGATCCAGTTGCCCTCCGCCTCGGCCTGGAGATAGGCCACCGTCTCGGACATACCGGCGATCTTGAAGAGCAATCCCCAGAGGCCGCCAACCGGCGGCTCACCCTCGACCTGGCGCTGGTCCAGCCAAACGATGACGGGCCTCAGGGGCTCTCCTTGGGTATCGACGTTGACCATAGTGGCGCGCTGGGTGGTGAGCGCGACACCGGCGATGCTCTCTTTGGGTATGTCGGTGATCCGCCAGAGGGTCTGGCATGCTTCACAGAGGCTCTGCCAGTAGTAGTTGGCGTCTTGCTCCGCCCAGCCGGGATGCGGGGAGACGTAGGCCTGCAGGGGAATCTTGCTCTTGGCAAGGATGTTCCCCTGGGGGTCAAACAATAGCGCGCGCACGCTCTGCGTGCCGTGGTCGATAGCTAGAATGGTGTCGGACATAGTCCCTGGGTGTGCTTTCGCGTCGGAAAGGAGGCTCGCTGCCGGTGCTGGGGCATCACACTCAACTGAGCCCGTAGGCGGGAATGTGGACCCCGTGCAGGGCCTGGGCCGCATCTGAGGACAGGAACAGGAAGACCCGGGCGATGGACTCGGGCGCTACCCACCGGCTATGGTCGGCGGTCGGCATCGCGCTGCGGTTGTCCGGTGTGTCGATGGTGCCCGGCATCACGCAGTTGACATTGATGCCCTTCTGTTTGAGTTCCAATGCCAGTGAGTCGGTGAGCCGGAGCACCGCAGCTTTCGCCGCGGCGTAGGCGGCGGCGTTTCGCGAGCCTGCTTCCGCGGCTCGAGACGCCGTGTGCACGATCTTGCCATAGCCCTGCTCGATCATCGTGGGGATGATGGCCTTGCTCACCACGAAGGCTGATCGCGCGTTTAGGGACATCATAAAGTCCCAGCTTGCGGCGTCCATCTCGTGGACCGGTGTGCCGCCCCTGTAGCCGCCGACGGTGTTGGCCAGGACATCGAGCCTGCTGAACCGCTCGCGCGCCCGCGCGACCATCGCGGTCACAGCGGCCTCGTCGGTGAGATCCGTCGACGGAGCGAGCCAGACGGTGTCGCGACCAGTGAGTACGGGAAGCGCCTCTGCCACGCGTTCCTGGTGGCGCCCGACCAGAACCAGGTATGCGCCAGCTTCCGCATAGGCCCGTGCGACCGCACTGCCCAGATTCCCATTTGCGCCTGTCACGATAACAACACGACCGCTGAAATCGAATGCACTCTCGCTCACAGGTCTCCCTTCGTCGTCTGGATTTCCGGGGTCTGAGTCTGCTCTGCCACCAGTCGAAAGTATAGGCTTGATTGTCTCCTCGTCAACCGGAGGGTGGGGTCGGCGTGCATTCCGGGCCGGGGACAACAACGAGATGCGCACTGTACAGCGTCCCCTACAGCCCGCCACCGTGCTGCACAGAATGCTACAGGCCCAGACGTGCCAGCGGCACGTCTCTACCAGACCGCCCCAGGTGGTAGAGACGACCCGGTGGGTCGTCTTCTGTACGGGTATTCTGTGGCGGCGATAACGGATGCAGAGTCAGGGAAGTTACCCGCCACCGTGCTTCACGGATCGCGATTGGCCCAGACGTGCCAGGGGCCCAGACGTGCCAGCGGCACGTCTCTACCAGAACGCCCTGGCCGTACAGACGAGCCGGTGGGTCGTCTTCTGTGCGGGTGCTCTGTGGTGGCGGATAGCAGGGTCAGGGAAAATGCCCGCCACCGTGCTTCACGGATCGCGATCGGCCAAGACGGGCCAGGGGACTAGACGTGCCGGCGGCACGTCTCGACCAGATCGCCCCAGGTGGTAGAGACGACCCGACGACCCCCAGGGTTCGTGGCGCCTTCTGTGCGGGTACCCGGTGACAGCGGGCCTTCGCTGATCATTTGCCCAATGTTGGCCGGCGCCGCGCGGCGACACGAACTGCGGTTTGCTCGCTTCCGTGCTATGATTGGGATTGGGCGTGCCTGGAGAGGCTATCAGTGCGATGGCCTTCCGACAGCATGCCCGTTGACGCTGCAAGAGAACTTGGTCCCAAGGAGGCACCCATGGATTTCACGTATCTGGATATCTCGAAGATGATCGACCATTCGCTCCTGAGCCCCACGCTGACGCAGGATGCTCTCGAAGCCGGCATCCAGGTCGCCCTGGATTACGACGTGGGCAGTGTGTGCATTATGCCCTACTACATGAAACGCTGTGCCGAGCTTCTGGCCGGCAGCACAGTCAAGGGCAGCACCACGATCGGTTTCCCGCACGGCGGTCACACGACGGCCATCAAGCTGGCTGAGGCCCAGCAGGCCCTGTTCGACGGTTGTCAGGAGTTGGACATGGTGGTCAACATCAGCAAGGTGTTGAGCGAAGATTGGGACTACGTCCACGCTGACATAGAGGCCGTGGTCGATGCCGCACACACACAAGGGCAGAAGGTCAAGGTGATCTTTGAGAACTGCTATCTGGAAGACGAGCACATTATCAGGCTCTGCGAGATCTGCGGCGAGACCGGGGCGGACTGGGTCAAGACGTCGACGGGGTACGGCACCGGCGGTGCTGTGGATGCGGATCTGATCCTGATGCGCAAGCATTCCCCGCCCCAAGTACAGGTCAAGGCCGCAGGTGGCGTGCGGTCGCTCGACCGGCTGCTGGAGGTGCGTGCGCTGGGCGTGACGCGTGTCGGCGCTTCTCGCACGGTCTCGATGATGAACGAGACGCGAGAGCGGCTGGGATTACCGCCAATCGGCTAGCTCACTCTCCTCGGCCTGAACGGGCAGCCAAGAGGATTCCCGCTCCGCTCTGACTTTGCTCCTCACGCAAAAGCAGGCACCGACAGGTGCCTGCTTTTGCGTGAGGAGGAAGCGTAGGCTGAAGCAGGCTGGGTGCTCCAGCTCGCGGCTTTGGGCTAAGGATCGCTGTTCTGCACCTCGCCGGCCGTCGTCTGATGCACGACGGTGCCCGTGATCGGCTGGTTGGAGGGGATAGCGTATGAGACCTGTCCGGCGGGCAGCTCCTCTGCGCCGGCAAGTAGAAGGGTCGCAGACCCACCGGCCGGAACGGAGATGGGACGTCCTTCGGCGAAGGTGGCCGAAAGCTCCGCGCCGCCGGCGTCATAGACTGTGACCTCGATGGTGGCCTCGTCGGCCCCCAGGTTCTCCAACATGACAACAGGGCGCCACGGCTCTGCGCCGAGAACCTTGGCTGCGGGGTAGGTGATCTGGAACGTGAGGCAGTGGAGTTCCGAGGTTGCTGCCGGGTCGCCAGACGGAGGCATCCGTGCGATGTCGTTGCAGGCGATTCCCGGGGCACTGCAAATTAAGAAGAACAAGATCGGGAATATGATGGATTGTCCGTGCCAGTCTTTCTGTGGCATGGGTGAGTCTCCAGATTCATCCCAACAGCGCCCGTGCCTGATGACGTAGGGCCGCCGGCCCCATGGGTAGCGACAGATGATAGAGCCGCTTGGTCTCGCTCGAGTCAAACTGCTGCTGGGCCAGCATCACTATGGGGATCTCTCCGACTTGCCTGGCAATACAGGCTCGGGCGATGGCGACATGGGAAGGGCGTTGGGCCAACTCAGGGCCAGGATGGCTAGGTCGGCGCTATCCGGTGCCGACGGCAGATGAATCTGATCGAACGACATCTGGTGGCGGGTGTGCTGTAGACTATCTGTGATGATCTGCGAGAGCATCTCGCTGTTGCCTTGGATGCGGATGGTTGTGTTGTGCTTGGACCACGCGTACGATCGCCGACCCTGTTCGTACCTGAGTAAGGTGCGGATGGTGCCTTCAGTTGAAGCTGTCATCTTGGTTTCCCCAGAGTCGTCGAAGGAAGCGTGTCGCCGTGGTTTCGGACCCAGCCTAAGCGGCGATTGACCTCGCGGCGATGCCGCCCGGCGACTGACTGCGTTCCAGTATACCGAACGGATCTGACGGTCACTCAACAGAATTCGCCGCTGCCCTAACAATCACCTAACAACTGCGCAAGTTTTATGGGAGTACCCTGTGGTCTGAGTGGGTGCGGAGCTTCAGGGCACGTGCAAGTCCAGGGCCCCACACAGGGCAACGGCCCGCACTTAACCGAGTGCGGGCCGCTGTCACGCAGCGGTCTTCGCCCTATCGCTGCACCAGGGGGAGATAGAGCCTGTTTTCTGGGATCGTGCCCCAGGGATCCCCAGGGCCCAGGGCCGGGATCAGCGAAGCGTCAAGCTGCGTCGGGACGGCCGCCGGCGCAGCCGAGGAATACAGGTTGCAGCCCAAAGCAAAGCAGCCACGCAAGATACGGTCTCCCACGTGAGTTCGACGGCGGTGCCATGATGCGCCGCTCGGAAGTCGACCAGGGTAGCGGCGGTCGGTATGCCATCAGCCATGATCCAATCGGAGAATTCGGAGATGTTGCGCGCGGTGAGCCGGTTCGCAGCTGTATCGCGGTCGCCGCCGGCCACAGTGTGGATCTGCCACGCGGCGCCGGTCCACCGGTAGAAATGGAGCGCGGTCTCCTCGTTACCGTTAAGCTCGCCGTCTGCATAGGTGAGGGTCAGATTGCCGTTGAACCCGGTGCAGGCGGAACCTTCCAGCCTGTAGGTGCGCCGCACGGCATCAGCGTCATCCGCGTGCGGGTGGCCCTCGTAGACGCGCGCACCGATGGTGCAGGCGTCATTCGGTGCGTATTCAGCGCTGGGGAAGCTGATCGTAGCGCCGGTGGTGCCCAGGATGTAGGTGGCGGCGTCAGCGCCGGACACGGCCCTGGCGGCATACTCGCTGCGACCGCCCTCGTCGGGAGCATTGGGCGCGGTGCCCGGCCCGGTGGTGGTCCAGTGAAACTGCGCGTCGAGCAACCGTGGGCTGCTTCCGGAGCTGTTGCCGGTGGCCGGGAAGGCCGCCGAGACAGTGTCACCGGCGGTGTTGCTCTGGAACATAACCAGACCCAGATCATCGTCCGGCCCCAGGACGCCGCCGAACGAGGTTCGCGGGATGCGGGCCTCGCAGATCGTGCCGGAGCCGCCCTGACCCGTCTGGATGTCCGTCGCCCCAACGTCCGTCCAGCCCGTGCCGATCCGCTGGAGGAAGCGGGCCGTACCGGTCAGTTTGTCGTAGTCCAGCACGTAATCCGGCTGCCCCGAGGACGGGAATACGGCGCCGGCGTACGTCGCGACCTGGTCCACGGTGCCCAGGTTGAGGTCGAATCCCGCGATGCACCGGTCACTGCCGCTCCCGCCGAGCCAGCCGGCGTAGATGAACCGGTCGTTCCACGTGACGTAGCTCTCAGCGCCGTCCAGACCGATGTGGCGCTCGTTTGCGCGCCAATCCGCCAGATCCCCATCCGCGTCAATGGCGTGCGGCGTGGTCGCGGGATCGCTCACGAAGACGGTCCGTGTGTTGGCGCCGGTGTTCCCGGTGTTCCCGGCCCAGTCCGTGTAGGTGCTGCGCAGTTCGTGGATGGACACCGGCAGGCTGACATCCTCGAGCCGGTACTGCCAGTTGGCGCCGTCATCAGTCTCGAAGTTGAAGGCAGAGGCATAGGGTGACCACGCGCCCCAATCCTGGGCCGCAGCATCCCATTGACGGGTCTCCAGGCTCACACTGACGGCCCCGCCCTCTGTAGCTGTGCCGCCGTCGGTGAGCCCCGCGGCGTAGATCTCCACGCGCAGATCCAGCGTAGTGCCCTCCTCAATCAGGCTCTCCGTCACGCCGGCGAAGACCTCGTTCCCGATGAAGCTGACAGGGCCAAAGCTGCTGTCGCCTGCGTCACAGCTTACGTGGGCATAGGCGTCGCAATCGGTCACCGTGATGCCGTAGGGGTTGCCCTGCGCGAGCAGATAGAGGGGACAGCTGCCGATCGCACCGAACTCCAGGCTGCTGGTGGAGGGTAGCGTCTTGTCACCGTCGAGGCGGTAGAAGACGTACGCGTTGTGGGAGGCCAGAGGTGTGTCCACGATATGGTCCCGGCTGTGGAGATGGTCTCCGGCAAAGGCGTCGCCGAGCGTGCCGTCATCGTAGAGCGGGCACGTTGTGGCATCGTAGCCGCACTGCTCGCCCTGCAGGGCGTACGCACCGCCACTGGAATGGGTGGTGCGGATGCGGATGGCCACGTCGTCGTGCTGGTTGGCGCCGAGATCGTACCAGGACGTGCCGTCGTCGCTGATCCATGTGCGCTGGGTCTCGTAAGGGCCATTCCCATCGGCCGGGACTGTGAATGTATAGGTAGTATTGCTGAAGAAGATGGTTGCGTAGATCGCGTCGCCTGCGGTCAGCGCCACTGGGGGGGCCAATGGCACTGAGTGGTAGCCTGCCTC
>Ga0114918_10001599_pt1 | contig 20269 bp, 26 predicted proteins | sample LantaG_FD_87015 | JGI IMG/M metagenome (GOLD analysis project Ga0114918, IMG submission 87015) | Deep subsurface microbial communities from Baltic Sea to uncover new lineages of life (NeLLi) - Landsort_02402 metaG | ecosystem: Environmental > Aquatic > Marine > Oceanic > Sediment | place... | reverse complement strand
TTCCCAGAGAAACTGGTTTATCCGATGATTAATATTTCTTCCAAGAGGGATGATATTGTCATGGACCCTTTTGGTGGAAGTGGAACCGTCGCGAGATTAGCTAAGCGTTTAGGAAGGAAGTTTATATCAATAGAGATTAATTCGGATTTCTGTGAGATTGCAGAAAAGTCAATATCCGAAACATGCTCTTTAGCTAAAATAAACGAAGAGGTAAATACGGAGCAGTCCTTACCTGCTAATAATCTTTTCGAACAGCTCTGATTTATTGTAATTTTGCATCCTATTCATTGTATAATAATACTTAATATAGGTGGGTTATGATAGATTTAAATTTTGGTTTGTGGTGGTCAGGTAGCAAGTTGTCTTACTTGAGGTATTTGACGTTTAAAAGTCTTAGGCATTTTCATCCTCATTCAAGGATACAGTTATTCACCACTAATGCTGTTGATACTGGAAGCAATTCTGGTATTTCACATCATGATTTTCTTGACCCTAATTTAACTCAGATAGATTATATGAGTAGGCTCGTGGATTTGGGGGTAGAAATTGTTCATGTTAACGCAAAATCGTTAGGCAACTTTTATCCTCATCAGCAGGCAGATATTTACAGGTGGGTTTATTTGAAAAAAAGCGGAGGGATATATCTTGACCCAGACCAGATAATATTGAAATCTTTTAAATCATTGCCTATCAAGAAATATGATTTCCTTTACTCGTCCTATAAGGTCGATTCCCCATTTGCAATGGACGGCAGGTTCTCTCCGATAGGGGTCTTAGGGGCGTCTCCAAATTCTAAGGTTGTAAGTAATGTTTCATCTGTTATTATGGATTACAAGAAAGATGGTGATTACAACTCTATGGGGGTTGTAATGATGTCAGACGTTATAGGTAGGTTTGATTTTTCGGAGGGTTTTAATGCACCCTCAAATTATTTTTACCCAGCCCCGATTTGTGATTATATGAATGGAATATATGATGGAACAAAAGATATTCCTGAAGATAGCTATGCTCTTCATTGGTATGGGGGCTATGAGCCTTCTCAGAAATTTAACAAGAGGTATACGGAAGAGTTTTCTAAATCATCAAAAGACACTATAAGTAAGTTCTTAAGGGGAAGAGGGATAATATGATAGAATTAAGGTTCGGTTTGTTTTGGTGTGGTGGTAATATTTCTTATCTTAGATATCTAACTTTCAAAAGTCTGAGGGAATTTCACCCCGATGCTCTTATAGTTTTTTTTGTGTCTAAGAATGGCAATAGAGATATTCATAATTGGAATGTTGAGAAGCAAGATTTTGAGGAAGAGAGCTCAAAAAACTATTTAGATGATATCAAAGAATTGGGTGTTAATGTTTATGAAATTGATTATTTTAGTAGTCCTGATTACTGCCCTATATATCAGGCAGATTTATTTAGGTGGTGGTGGTTATTTAATTTCGGAGGAATTTATTTAGATACCGACCAAATTATTTTGAAACCATTTGATACATTACCTTTAGAAAACGAATTTATTTATAGCCGTTATTCTGAACCTCAATGTGGAGACTATTTACCTACAGGAGTTTTGGGTCTTAGAAAGGAAAGTGTTATAGGAAAGGTGGCTATGGACAATGTAGCTTCTTCTTATTCCCCAAATAGTTATAATAGTTCTGGACCGTTTTTTATGAGGCATCTGATTAACAAAATAGATTTGAGTAATGCTTTTAATGCACCCTCAAATTATTTTTATCCGATTCTCTCATCTATGTATGTTAATAATATTTATGATGGTAAGTTTAAATTACCTGAAGATAGTTATAGTGTTCATTGGTATGGTGGACACCCTTGCTCTCAGGAATTCAATAGAAAATACGATGAGTCTTTTTCAAAGGATTCAATAGACACGATATCATGTTTCTTAAAACAAAAGGGGATTACATGAAAAAAATAGCTTTACTGGTTCCAAGTAGGGAGAGGGTAGATAAGAAGATAAGTCTTGCTAATAGTGTAGCCAACACTATAGAAAATCATGACAATGTTACTCTTTATTATGGGGTTGATATGGATGACCCAAAAAGAGATAAGGCTTATGAAATGTTAAAGGATTACCCTTTTGTAAAGATAATAGATATACCGGCAGGTCCATTTAAGGGGTTGGGTAAGCTTTGGAATATATGTGCAAAAGCAACGAATGAAGATATCATAGCTATGATAGGTGATGACATGGAATTTAGAACCCCTAAATGGGATACTGCTATAATTAATGAGTTTGAGCCATCACAAATGCCCCCAGATGGATTTAAAATGATTTACTGTAATGATGGTCGTCATAGCAAGAGAATGGCTGTTAATGCCTTTATTAATCGGTCATATGTTGATTTAACTGGGTATTTCATGAGAGAAGAGTTCATGTGCGATTTTATTGATTTATGGTTACATCAGGTTTATGCATCTATAGGAAGGCTTAAGTATCGAGGAGATATTCATATTGAGCATAACCATTGGACATTTGGTAAAATGAAGCAAGACTCTGTTGTTCATCGTATTCGAGGAGGTGAGAACGTTAACAAGAGTAGGGCTTTATGGGGTCAGACACTTAATGAAAGGATGAAAGAAGCTAGGATGATAGGAAACCACATTGGTGTAGAGCCAAATTTAAAAATTATAAATGCAAACATTTGTGGATGAAAATAATTATATTAGTATTGAGTGCTGATAGCGGTGCCTATAAGAACTTGTCTAAGAATAGCAAGAAAACATGGGCATCTAAGTTAGTGGATGGAGTACAGATATTTTTCTACTATGGATACAGAAAGGGTTATCCAAGACCAGATAAAGGAAAGGTCATTGTTGATGGTAATGATTTAATTTGTGGCAACCCTGAGGGGATTCATACTATAGGATACAAAACTATATCATCATTTAAACACTTACTAGATAATTATGAGTTTGATTACGTTTTTAGATGTTGCGCTGGGAGCTATATTGACCAAGATAATCTCAAGTCATTCTTGGAAGATAAGCCAAGAAAAGGGTTTTATTGTGGGGCAAAAGGTGAAGTGGGTGGGATACGTTATGCTTCTGGGTCTGGTTATTTTTTGTCGAAGGATTTAGTAAAGCACGTTGTTGATAATCGTGGCAGGTGGAATCATAAGTTAATAGATGATATAGCATTAGGAGCAATGATGAAAAATGTAGCTCAGATAGATGATAGAGCTAAGAGAATTCATATGCCAGATAGTAAATCAGAAAAAAGATTAGAAGAAATTAAAAGTGGTAAAATTGATATTACGGGTCAATATCATTATCATTTTAGGGCTATACCAAAAATGATGTTAAAGATGCATGAGGTTTTGAATAATGAATAAATTAGAAAAGTACTATAAAAAATATTGTTCTCAAAGGTCAGACATTAATGAACACCTTCCAACTCTTAAATTATATGCGTCAGAATGTGACCACATTACTGAAATGGGAGTTAGGGAGGGCATTTCTACGTGGGCATTTTTAATGGGTTATCCTGAAGTTATGGTATCATATGACATCAAAGGAGAATCTTTTATAAATAAAAATCTAGTTGAAGAGTCTGCTAGAGTAAATAATATTGATTACGCATTTATTGAGGCAGATACGTTATCAATAGATATTCACCAGACGGATTTGCTTTTCATAGATACTTATCATGCATATGGTCAACTAATACGTGAACTTAGAATGCATTCTATTAAGGCAAATAAATACATTATTTTACATGACACTGTTTCTTATGCAAATACCGATATGGCTTCGGCATATAAAGTAAGTGAATTTAATGATGATAGTAAGCATGGATTAATGCCAGCAGTTAAAGAGTTTTTAAAAGAAAATAAAGATTGGGAAATAAAAAAGCATTATCTTAATAATAATGGACTTTTGGTAATGAAGAGGATAGGTAATGAGCATAGATTATAAAATAGTAGGTGTTGGCAGGGCTAAAACAGGAACGACAACTCTTGGAAAATGTTTTAATATATTAGGGTATAAAACCTTAGGTGAGAATGATGCTCTTGTTTGGGAAGATTACAAGAAGAATAAGTTTGACAGAATTATGAAATCAGTAGATGAAAATGAGGCTTTTTTCGATATACCTTGGAAATTAATGTATCAGGAAATAGATAAAAAATATCCTAATAGCAAATTTATAATGACTAAAAGGAAAGACCTTTTAGAGCATGCTATAAGTTCTTGGTTTAATAGCACTAGTAGAATGCCAAATGAGGAATATATCGTGTTTCGCATGAAGGAAATCGTAGACCAAGAACGTGAAATTATGGAATATTTTAAGGGTAGGGAGAATGATTTTTGTGTTCTATGCTTTGAGGATGGGGATGGGTGGAAGGAGCTTTGTGAATTTTTAGATGTTCCCATTATAGATAAACCTTTCCCTTGGGAGTACAAAAATAATTCATATGACAAGAGTGTGATTGATAAATTTAGATATTTAGTGGGTAATTAAATAATGAACGTAGTTAGTTTTAGTTTATGGGGTGATAATCCGTTTTACTTAACGGGAGCCTTAGAGAATATAAAGTTAATGGATGAAATATATCCAGGATGGGTTTCAAGATTTTATGTTAACAAAACAGTTCCTAAGGAATCTATTTTAAGTATAGAAAAAGCAGGCGGTCAAATAAAAATAATAGAAGATGACTTAGGACCCTATTACGGAATGTTTTGGAGATTCTTTGTTAATGACGACCCCACGGTTGATAAGTATATTATTAGGGATTCAGATTGTAGATTAAATTATAGAGAACAGGCATGTGTGAGGGATTGGATTAAGTCTGGAAAGAAGTTTCATACTATTCATGACCACTTTTTCCACAAGGGAGTTCCAATGCTCGGGGGGATGTGGGGAGGGACAACAGGATTTATTGATGATATGGAGGGATTGGTTCATAAATGGAATAGGCATGGGGCTCATGGGTGTGACCAACTTTTCTTGAGAGATGTTATATGGGGTATTATTAAAAACGATGTATTGAGGCACGACAATGGATATCAACCTCAATACGGAAAGAGTGAAAGAATACCTAGTCATGTAAGTCCTCAGAAATTTAATGCCACTTTTGTTGGCGAGATTTTTGAATTTGATAATGCTCCTCACAACCCTGTCCCATTAGGTGACGAAAGGATGATATGGTAATGAAAATAGACAAAATAATAGTTAGTTCTAATGATAACCCTTTGTATTTGGAGTTTTGGCCATATGTAGCTAAAGCATGGAGGAAGTTACTGGGGGATGGTCCGGAAATAATTTTGGGATATCTTAGTGACAAACCTATAGATGGATTAGAAGAGTATGGGACAGTTATGCGTTTTGACAGAAGAGATGATATTATAGATAAAAATATGTCAAAGATAATTAGGACTCTTGTTGTTAAGAGGAATCCTGATGCATATTGTTTATATTCTGATATCGACATGTTGCCATTGAACGGAGATTACTTTATTAAGAACTCTGAATTCGTAACAGACAATAATATTGTATTATATAGTGCTGACCAGAGTGGTCTGCCTAATAAGTTCCCTATTTGCTATATGCTTTCTAAAGGAAAAGTTATAGATGAGATATTTAATCCAGAGGGATTGGGGGAAGAAGATTTATTGAAAAAATGGGGTGGAGCAAAAGAATACATTATGGATAAACCTAGTTTTTCGGATGAGACTTTTTATAGTAAGCTCTTTTTGGATTGGGGTGTATCTGGAAAGAATAAAGGTAGGGCAGTCAAGCTATCAAGGGGATGGACTAATAACATGGCTCATAATAGGCTTGATAGATTTAGATGGAATTTGGATGTTAGTAAATTGGAACGGGGAGAATATATAGACGCTCATTTGCCTAGACCTTTTCATGATAACATAGGAGCTATCAAGCCCCTATTGGATTATTTGGGGATAGAGATATAAAATGAAGAACTTGTCCATACTTATCCCAACTGTTCCTCAAAGAGAGCTTCAGCTTAATAGAATGCTTTTTGATATTCAAAATCAAATTGTAGATAACTCTTTAGAAGATAGGATAGAAGTTGTAGTATTTAAAGATAACTTTGAGAACAGCATAGGAGCTAAAAGGAATAGATTGCTTAAAGCTGCATTAGGTAAATTTACATGCTTCGTAGACGATGATGACAAAATTCACTCTGAATATTGTAAAATCATGAATGATATAATAGCTGTTAATGACGATATTCAACATATTGGGTTTAAAGTGAAATTATTCATGAATGGGCACCGAAGAAAAGAGACTTACCATTCATTACAGTATAAGGGGTGGTACCAAAATAAAAGTGGGTATTACAGGGAAACTACTACATTAAACCCTATGCTTGCTTCTATATCAAAAAAATTTGTTTTCCCAGAGAAAAACAATGAAGAAGATAAGGATTGGGTTACTCAGGTAATAAATAGTGGACTTTTAAAGAAAGAGTATTATATAGACGATTATATGTATGAGTACAGTTATAATGACAGGACATCTTTATCTTTTGTTAGAAGAGACTCTAACAAGAGTAATCAGAAAATCGAATGGGAATTAAAAGATATAGATAAGATTAAGGTTATAGAATTGCAATGAGTAAACTATTATTAGCTGGTCCTTGGCTTGGGGAATTCGGATGGGAGCTTATGATGTGGCAAGCCCATATCAGAAAAGTAGCTTGTGACGATAAATACGATGATGTCATTTGTATAGTCAGGAGTGGCCATGACTTCATGTATTCGGATTTTACTGATAGGTTTATATTTATGGATATAGATGGAAGTAAAAACGGATGGAAGATTAATGAGAAAAACCCTACCGTACCATCGGGTATACTTCAAAAATTTAAAGACGATGATGTTAGGGTGATAGAACCATCTGCTATTGATTTTAAATGTCAGAATTTTATTAAGTACGAGGTTGATTCCCCTCATAAATATGATTTGCTTTTTCATTGTAGGTCAACGACAAAACTTGGTACTGAGTATAGAAATTGGCCCGTTAAAAGGTGGGAGTTATTAAGGGATAATTTTAATGGGCTAAAAATAGCATGTATAGGTTCGAAAGACGAGTCTATAGTTATAAATGGAACTGATGACTTAAGAGGGTGTGGATTAAAGGAGTTAGCATCTTACTGTTGTAATTCCAAAATAATGATTGGTCCATCAAGTGGTCCAATGCATTTCGCTTCTTTATGTGGGTGTACTCATATTGTATTTACGGATACTAAGATACGTTTTAGAGATAGAACGAATCGGTATCGCTATGAAGAAGGGTGGAATCCGTTGGGAACAAAGGCGATAGTTATAGACGAAGAGGGGTGGAGGCCAAGTGTTGCTACGGTGGTTAAGTCTATTGAAGGGGAGCTTAAAGATGCCCAATAAGAAATATATTAAAATGTATGGAAAACAGAGAACTGGAACTAATTATTTATCCAGATTAATGTCTATAAATTTTAATGCAGAGGTTTTGGTTAATGTGTTTGGGTGGAAGCATGGATTATGGGAGAATCCTCAGGTGTGGGCTCATAATCATAGATATATCAATGACAATATTTATTTTTATGACGGTAACGAGAAGAGGGTGGAGGTGTGTAAATATACATTCCCAGAGCTGATGGATATATCGAAAGATTTATTGTTTTTGTTTATAGTTAAAGACCCTTATGCTTTTATTTATAGCTATATGAGATATTACAAGAGAGATATTAATGATAAAAAGATAGTAATAGAGCAATGTCTAGATTATAATCTTAAGTATTGTGACTACTTAGAAAAGGTTAATGGTGATTTAGACGGTGTTTTAATTCGTTACGAGGATATACTTTGTGATTTGTCAGGAGTAATGGGAGGGTTATCGAAGCATAAGTCTTTAGAGTATAACGGTAAAGAGTTTAAAGATATTGAAAAGGCTGTTAATTCTGGGGGTAAAGAAAAAAACAATCTTCAAGATAAAGATTTTTACGTTAATAGATTGTTTCTTCGAAAGACTCCTTTGGATATAATTAGATTGATTTCTGATACGATAGATTGGGGGATATTTAATAATATGGGATACTATAAGGATAAGTAATGAGTAATATAAAAAATAAAGAATTAACTATATCAAAGTTTATAAGTGAGCCACCCGATTTAATGCTAGATGTAGGCGTTGGTCCAAAGTCAGAGTATTTATCTTTAGCTAGTGTATACCCTAATATGAAGATAGTCGGATTCGAGCCCCATCCGTTTCGATTCATTTCGGTATTGAGGAAGTTTAATGGATTATTACTTCCTTATGCTATATGGGATAAAAACGAGACGGTAGAAATTTATAGTAATACCGAAGAAGCCGCTATGTTTGACCCACCTTCTTGTTTTCGTTATAATGACAGTCAAGTTTCTGTTTCTATGGAGGCAAAAACTTTAGATTGGGTATTAGATTATATGGGTGATTTCAAAAATATATTGTTATGGATGGATATAGAGGGAGCTGAGCTTAAAGCATTGCAGGGAGCTCCTAAGACTCTTGATAGAGTTAAGTATATTAATGTCGAGCTTTGTGATACTCCTCTTTATGAGGGCTCATGTGATGGTAGTCAGGTAGATTCGTTTTTGACAAATGCTGGTTTTGAATTGGTTCATTCATACCAATTCTCTGTAGGTATTGATGAGATTAAGTTTCATGATGCTATTTATATAAGGAGATAGGATGAGTATTAAGTTGAATGTAGGATGTGGAAATGACATTAGAAAAGGGTATGTTAATATAGATGTGAGGAAGTCTCATCCGTCTGTTGTAAATGCTGATGTTAGGTCGTTACCGTATGAGCCCAACACTGTCGATGAGGTATTTGCTCAGGATGTTTATGAGCATGTTTCATTTAGAGAGTCGAAAGATTTATTGAATCATTGGGTTTCTATTATAAAGCCCGGAGGGTTGTTGCATATTCATACATCTTGTTTTCTTTCTATATCGGATTTAATGTCAAATAGTGATAATCCAAAAAAAATAGAGAGAACGATAGCAATTATTTTTGGTGGACAAGATTATCCGGAAAATTTTCATGCAACGGCAGGTCATCCTATTCTGTTTGAAAAATATCTTAGAGAAGCTGGTATTAAAGGAGATATATCTTTCGAGACTGGAATTGGAAACGGATGTGGAATGAGAGTGAAGGCTATAAAGTAATGACTAAGGTATATGTATTTGGAGATAGTCATTCGACGTTATTCTCTAGTATTACATATTGTCACGTTAATCATCTTGGACCAATTACGATGCACCGTATTGGTAGAGATGGGTTTATGTCTCTGATAGATGAAGTGGTGATTAGAAATATTAAAGAGTCTGATTCGTATTTCTTATTTTCTTTCGGAGAGATAGATGTTAGGGGGCATATCGGTAAGCAGATATTAAATGGCAGAAATAAGGATGAGGTAATTTCGGGACTAGTAGATGGATATATGAATTCGATATCACAGTTAGAATATGATAAAATAATGATTTACAATGTTTTGCCTCCACCACCTTACATAAGTGATATGGTTTTTAATAAGTCATATCCTATGGTTGGAACTAGAGAAGAGGTTCTGGGATACAATATGGATATTAATCATCTCATTCAAGAGAGTTGTGATAAGATGGGACTTATTTTTGTAGATATAAGAAAGCACATAGTAAGTGATGACGGTTTTTTGGATGTCAATAAATCAGACGGAGGCATTCATATAAACCCAAAATATTGCCACATATTAGAAAGTGCTGTGAATGTTTAAATAATGATTTTTTAGTGTAGGGATAATTGTAGTGATATAAGAAGTATATAGTATATACTTGGACAATAGTAAATCTTAAAGGATGGGTAATATGGTTGACATGATGTCATTTGGATCCAATGGACCAAAACCGAAAGATGACCCCGTATTCAATGTAGAGCAGATACCTAAAGAGTTTGACATATTCTTCAAGGACGAGGCATCGTTTCTTCCCGAAGGTAAAGACTTTAAAGACCTTACTCCCAAGGAAAACGCAGATTTAACAAATCAATACCGCTTCAGTCCTCTTCGTCCGGGAATGTATCAAACCATCACCGGCATGGGTGGGACTGGCAGAGGCGGAATGTAAAAAAAACTATCTAATACATCGATTAAATATTGTATAATGTGATAGAATTTCAAGAAATAATTATAGTAATCAGTAGGAGATAGTTTATGAAAGCTTCCCAAGGTGTAATAATGTTTAATAGGGGAGATAGTATGATGATAAATGCTATTGTTGCCCTCTATACATTAAGGCAATATTACGACGGAGATATAACATTTTATGTTCAGCCACCCTGTTCTTGTATGGATGAATTTAAAAAATCATTGAGATACTTTGGATGTAACGTTATTGAGTTAGAGGATAAATCTGATTACAAAACTCTCGTAATGAAGAACTCTTTGTTCGAAAACCCACCATATGAAAAGACTTTATGGATGGATACGGATACGGTTACGGTGGGGAAAGTAGATGAAATGTTTGATTACCTCGATGAGCATAATGTCGATATGTGTATTCCTCATTTCGCTGGATGGGTAAGCGACGGTAATTCAATATCTAAAAGAATTAAACGTTTTGAAGGCATCATAGAAGATAAATATATTAATGAATCCTTGAAGAACCATCCTGCTATTAATACTGGGGTACTTTCTTTTAGGAAGTCTGAAAGATGGTCGAAATTTGTTAAGGATTGGACAGATTGGGCTTATAAGGGGTCATTAAAGGGTATTTTTATACCTGATGAAACCGTAGCTCAAGTGATTTATCCTTCAATGCATGAGTGGGGGTTGAAATATTTTATTGCTCCAACTGGATTTAATGTTTCTGTTTTGCATGACCACGGAAAGTCTAAGGACAAAAGGATAATTCATTTTCATGGCAGAAAATCGGTGTTGGATGTTGAAGCTTGCAATCAGTATTTTAAGCCGGTTTTTAAAGAATTAAGAGATAAGAATGTAGCCAATATTAATAGTTTTATTCCATATTCTCACAGAAGGATTAAGGATTATCTTAAAAAGGAGTCCGGGGAAGTTGTTGATACGACCATAGTTACTGCATGTGATGAATATTATGTAGAAATACTTCGACATACGTTTCCTAACTGGCGTAAATATAAGAACATAGATAAACACCCCGTCATCGTTTTTGTTCACGGTATGGACATCAAAAAGGATACTCGTCTAGATTTTCTGAGATTACCAAATGTTAGAATGATTCCGTGGTCTTTCCCTGAGGCAGATAATCATAGAGAAGAAATGCTTAGTGCCTTTGTTTTTGGGACAGCCGAAAATGTTGGAACTGATTATTGGTTAAAACTAGATGCCGATAGTTATGCTACAAATGATACCCCGTTCATTACTGAAAAAATGAAGCAGTATGCGTTTTGTGGGCATAAATGGGGGTATAGCAGACCAGACCATATTAAGAAACTAGATGAGTGGGCTAAGGGGCACTGGAAGGGTAAACTCAGAAAAGCAGTCCCTATGATTAACGAAGGACGTATAGATGGTAGAAGGTTCTATCATAACACCAAGAGAACTATATCATTTATTCAGCTTCATAAGACTAAATTTACTAAGTTTTGCATTAAGCTTCTTAGGGATAGGAAGTTGCCTGCCCCAACTCAAGATACGTATATGTTTTATGTATGTAACCGTTTTGACCCTCATTTGGTCGGTACCATGAATTTCAAGAAGAGGTTTGGGTTTACTCAAGGTAGAGGGAAGATGGGTGCTGAGTGGTTTAAAAATAGAATGGAAGAAGTTGACAGGGAGAACGGTAAATAGCAATGGAATACTTGACAGAAAAAGAGATACATGTATTGGGATTGCAGAGAACTGGTCAACATGGTGTCATTTCATGGATTATAGGTCATTTTAATAACCCTCTTTTCAAAAACGGGATGACTTCAGATAATGACAAGGGAAATAGATGCTTAATGGATGGGGATTGGTGGGACTTTAATCTAACAGATAGACCTGATTTTACTTGGAAGACTCAGTCTAAAGCTAATATAGGTCACGATGCTATAATTTTAGGAACTGAGTATTTATGGAATAAATTACCCTTAAATAGTAGATTAGAGGTTGAGAGAGATAGAGTGGCTAAGGAACTTAATTGTGAATCTTTTTCTAGGGATAAAAGATACGTTATGGTTCTTAGAAGTCCATATAATCAATTAGCAAGTTGGATGAAGTGGAAAGGTACATTTGGGTTTGCTAAGAGGTTTGCCTCTTGTTGGAAAGTGTTTGCAAAAGAATTTGTGGGAGAGACCGATACTCTTCCCTGTCCTAAGATATTTTTAAACTATGACAAATGGTTCTCTGATGAGTCATATAGAAGAATTATATCTGGCCAGCTTGGTGTGCCGTTTTCTGACAAAGGATTGAATATAGTTATGAGAATAGGTCGTGGTAAAGTTTATGGGAGTAGCTTTGATAAGATGAATCACAAGCAAACGGCTCAGTCCATGAATGTAACTGAAAGGTGGAGGGATTATCAAGGTGATGATTTCTTTCTTAATGTTATGTCTGACCCGGAACTTAGACGGTTGTCGGAACAAATATTCGGGGAGTTTCCATTTTGAAAAGAGCATTTATAAGGGGTATATGGGGAGACGTTACAGTAAATGGGATTCGTAATGGCAAGATGAGTAGAGATATTCAGGCTATTAAGGGTAATCCATACAATTCTCTATTTGTAGTGTATGTTTTTGGGACAGAAAATTACGAGATTCTTACGAAGGAAGGGTTTGACTGCAAGCTTATAAATAAAAACCCAGTCCACTATGATATGTCTAAGGCTCTTTATCGACATAAGCTAGATATAGTTTATGAGGCTATGAAAGATTATGAAGAAATTGTTTTTTTAGATTGGGATTGTGTACCTACTTCAACTTTGCCTGATAACTTTTGGGACAAGATGTATAATAAGTCACCGTTTCAGGCTAACCTTTTCCAATATCGAACAAAGAAATGTTTGTGGAGAGATTCTGATTGGAGGAAAGTTTGTAATGGCGGGTTTTTATACCTTAGGGATAAGAATATAGCGGAAGAATTCATAAATAATTACAATGAGTTATCGGATTGGGTAGAAAAGAGAAGAGAGTCTAGAGAGTCTAGAGGTAAAAAGCTTAGGTTTAGAGAGGAAGCTCTTATATTTGATGATGAACCCGCGATAACTAAATGGGTTGATGACGATATGGGAGGGTGGAAAGGGATGGATGAGTATTGGGAAAAATATGAACCCAACTTTTGTAATGTTAAGAAAAAATCTGCTTTTCCAAAAGAGCTTTTAGAATCTAAGCAAGAATGCTTTTTACATTGGGGTTAAAAATGGGTTTAAATTTTATGAAAACAGATAAGGTGTATTCTCAGTATGAAATTGGAGAGTATACTTACGGTTCCCCTAAAATAGAAAGTTGGAAGGCTTGTGACTCTACTTTGTCAATAGGGAGTTTTTGTTCTATAGCTAGGGGGGTAACTATTTATCTCGGGGGTAATCATCATTCGGAATGGGTATCCACATCTCCATTGGCTAACTATTTTTACGATAATAGGAGTCAGATAAGAAATAAGTTGCAGGTTTGCAGTAAAGGTGATGTTACTATAGGTAACGATGTATGGATAGCGTCAGACGTAACTATTTTATCAGGAGTGACCATAGGAGATGGGTCTATTATTGGAGCCCATTCTGTTGTTTCGAAGTCAGTATCTCCATATACGGTTGTTGTGGGGAATCCGGCTAGATTTGCTAGAAATAGGTTTTCAGAGGATGTAATCAAGAAGCTTTTGGTTATTAGATGGTGGGAATGGGATATAGATAAGATTAAAGAAAATATACCTCTACTTTTGAGCGAAAAGGTAGAGGATTTTGTAAGTAAACATTTCAAAAAGGAGGATTAACGTGTCAGATATAAAAAGAGGTTTTGTAAGGGTATTGTGGGGTATACATGACCATCAGGGAAGAAGATTTTATAAGAGGAGAACTAAAATAGATAATGATATTCTTCTCCAAAAGCAGTCAAAATATACTCCGCCATTTAAGGTTTTCGTTTTTGGAGAAAATAACTACAAGAGCTTAGTGGACGAGGGTTTTGATTGTCTACTAGTAGATAAGAAACCGATAGTATGGGATATGAATAAACAACAGTTTCGTCACAAAATAGAAGCGTTTAAGCTAGGAATGGAGATTTTTGATGAGATGGTGTTTTTGGATTGGGATATGTATCCCCTTAAGCCTATTCCTGAAGATTTTTGGGAAGTTTTAGGAGAAAAGAGCCCACTTCAAGCTATTATTAGAATGTATCATAGGCGTAAGGCTCATTGGAGAAGTGTAGATAAGAGGAAAATTCCTTGTGCTAGTTTTGTTTATATTAGAGATAAAAAGATACCCAAAGATTTGATTGATATGTGGAAGAAAATGAATAAGCCTTGGTCTGAAGAAACAGTGATGGGACGCTACATGGACGAAGCTATAGGTGGTTGGAAAGACATTCAAACTTATTGGGATAACTATGAGCCTGATTTTTTCGTTCTTCGTGAAGGTAGAGTCTTTGATAAGGAGCAGCTTGATACTAAGACTAAAATATTTGACCACAAGAATATGAAAGAGGTTGGTAACGTATTGAAAGTTATAAGTCGTGGCAATAAACCTGATTGGGTAAAATAAAGGAGAAGATAATGAAACGTGGATTTATAAGAGCTTTTTGGGGTACTCCAGATACGAAGTATGATGAAGGATGGGCAAACCCATCGACTAGATATGCAAGGATGGAAAATGATATTAAAATGGTAATGGGAAACAAAAATACCGTTCCATTTAGGACATATATATTTGGTAAAGAGAATTATGAAATGGCTAAGAGGCTTGGAGTTCAAGATGCAGTTATGATTAATGAAGACCCATTCATATATGATTTGCAGAAAGAGTTTTGGAAGCATAAGTTAGATATCCTTCAATACGCAATGGAAGAAGATGGATACGATGAAATGGTCTATGCGGATTGGGATTGCCTTCCAGTTCAGCCACTTTTTGATGATTTTTGGGAACAACTTGGCAAGAAAGAATCTATTCAATGCAATCTTCAATTTTACAGAAGAAGAAAATGCTTATGGAGAGGAGATACTGATACTAGAAAAACTTGCAATGGTGGATTTGTTTACATGAGAGATAAAACCATTCCTGCTGGGTTTCAGAAAGTTTGGGAAAAATTTGAGCCTGAGCATAAGTTTTGGGATGAAGTTACTATTTCAAAATATATAGATGATATGACTGGTGGATGGCAAGGAATAGAATATTATTGGGACCATTATGAGCCAATGGTATGTAATCTAACAACCGTGAAAAAGAATAGGTCTGCTTTTACGGATGAGCAACTGGCAAGCAAAAATATATGCTTTGAGCATTTTATTCAGGCACTTGTAAGTAGAAAAAATAGATTCTTAGACAAATAATATAGGTGATTATGAAACGAGGGATTATAAGGGGTCTTTGGGGCATTTACGATAGTTCTCATCGTATAACTAAGCGTAGATATCGTATGGACAAAGACATGAATACTATAGCTGGTAAAAAAGAACTCAATGAGCCATTCTCGGTATATGTTTTTGGAGAGGATAATTATAAAATGGCAACAGACAAGGGTTTTGATTGTGTTCTCATAGACGATAAGCCTTATCGTTTCGACCTCGTAAAACATCAGTATCGGCATAAACTTGAGATTATAAGGTATGCAATGGAAGAAGATGGGTATGATGAAATATTGTACATGGATTGGGATGTCGTTCCCCAAAAGAAGATGCCGTCTAACTACTGGGATGTATTGGGTCAAAAGGAATCATTTCAGGCTTGCTTGCAGGTATACCATAGGAGAAAGGCTTATTGGAGAAAGGAAGAGCTTAGAAAGGTTCCAAATGGGGGGTTTATCTATATTAGAGATAAAACCATTCCTCAAAGAGCTATAGATTTATGGGAAAACCTAGGTAGTCAGGATAATGATGAACCTGCTTGGGCTAAGATGACAGATGAAATGATGGGTGGATGGCAAGGGATAGATAAATTTTGGGATTTATTTGAAATACCATTCTGTAATTTACATAAAGGATCCCCTCATTCTCAGGAAAAGCTAAAAAGCAAAGATGTTTGTTTTATACATTATCAGGGATAGAATGAAAAAACCGAAACTAACAGTAGTATCACCTAACAAAAATAGGATGAAGGTTGGTTCTCCTGCTACTGAATTATTTCTAAAATCGTTACAGTGGCAAGATGACAAGAACTTTGAAGTTATTATAGTTGATGGAATGAGTGATAATAATAAAGAACTTAAAAAATATCTCGAATCTTACAACGGAGATATTAATATTAAAGTGATAACTAGAAAGGTTGAGGCTGACCCATTCCCAAAATGTCTTTTGAATAATATTGGAATTAGAAACTCTGAAACAGATTATGTAATGACAACTGATGTCGATATAGCTTTCGGTAGAGAATTTATGACGGGTCTTATGGGTCAATTGCAATTAAATATATTTTCTGAGTCTAGAGCTCTTTACTGGAAGCCCGGTATAGCTAATAAAATTTACCAAGGGGAGGTTGATCTGTATAATGATATAGACTCTTGTAAAATTGGTCGTATTAAAAAACGTACAACTCCCGGAGCATGTCAATGTATGCATATTGAACAATGGAATAAGCTAAGGGGGTATGATGAGAGTTATGTCGGATGGGGTAGTGAAGATATGGATTTATATAAAAGGGCTCTCAAGATGAATCTACAGGTTATGTGGATGGGGGAGTCTAGAGATAGCATTATGGCTTTCCACCAGCCTCACCCACGTAATATTAAAAGAGATTTAGAGTATCAAAAACATAATAAACGAAGGTTAGCTAATATTAAAGGCTACGTAGTCAATCCCGATGAATGGGGAGATAGAAAGGAATAAAAAATGGAAGAGTATGAAAATAAAGAAATTATAGAGAATTCAGACAAAATGGCTGAGGAAATTCTTAAAGAGAAATCAAGTAATAAGTATAGAGATCATTTCTTCCCACTTTTGATAGATAAGCTTGGATTAAAAATCGGGGTTGAAATCGGGGTTGACAAAGGGGGGTTTTCTAAGAATATCATGGATAGAAGTGCTATAGAAAGGTATTACTGTATTGACACATGGCAGGATGATTTTGGCTCTGACCATAGACCAGAATACTTTGATAAAGAGGGTAATGTGAGGTTTAATCAAGCTAAAGAAACCCTCCAACAGTACATCGATGAGAATAAAGTCACAATGATAAGAAATACGGGACTGAATGCCTCTAAGTTTTTTGGAACCGAAAGTATAGATTTTTGTTATATAGATGGAGACCACAGTTTGGGCGGGATATATAACGATATCATTGCTTGGACTCCTAAGGTTAAGATTGGTGGCATCATAGGTGGTCATGATTATAAGGATGGGCGAAAATCTGGTATTTCTGACTACTTCGGTGGTCAACTTGATTATAAAATCGAAACAGTTGTTCAGTATTATGGTCAAAGGTATGGATATAAAATTAACACAGTTGGGGGGAGGATAACTAGCTGGTGGTTTATAAAGAATAAAAAATCTGAAGACATATTTGGAGACTTCTTAAATGAGAGATGATAATAGAGAGATATTTACTAAGAGGCAACTAAGAATTGCAAATCGTAATAAAAGAATGGCGGCGAGAAACCAAGCCATAAAAGAGAGTAAAGAGTTGGCTAGGAAAGCTGAACAGCAAGAGCCGATAAAAAGGAAGCTTGACATAGAGATTTGTATTCATTGTTATAATTATCAGCATCGACTTTGTTGGATGCTAAGTTCTTTATTGCAGCAAAAGGGAGATGTCCCAAACTTAAAGGTTAATATATCTTATACCCTTAATAATGGTAATCCTACTACAGAAGAGGTTTGTAAGTTTTTTAAAGATAAGGGGATTGATATAGTTGAAACTATCGTTACTACAGAAGAGGTTTCTAATAGAGCTATTGCAAGAAATAGACAAGTTGATAAAACTAAAGCGGATTGGATATTGTTTGCTGATTCTGATTTGGTATATGACCCTTACTTCTTTGATGATCTTCAAAAGCAACTCAAGAGTGGTTTGAGATATGAAGAAAAGGTAATGGGGGCAGATAGACATTCTTTAAATATTCCATTTTGTATTAAGTATTTTGAGGAAGATAAAAGGAAATACCCTTGTGTGATTAATGATGTTGCGGAAATACCGGCAAAGTGGCCAAAGCAATGGATATCTGGTAAGAGAGTGGCAGCCGGTTACTTCCAATTAGCAAGTGTAAAGGCTATTAGAGAAAAGGCTGGAGGTAAATACGTCAGGAGAGCTAGAGACTTTTGGAGGGGTACAAGAGGAGATAGGATGTTTAGGTGTAGAATGGGAGGAAGAGTTGGTATAGATGTTAAACCTCAATATCATCTTAATCACGATCGCGGGGGTCCTGAAATTCAGAGATAATTTTTTAGTGATAAATTGTATAATGTAGTATAGTTGGATTTAAAATAAAGGAGCAATAAAATGAGGCAAAGAAGTTTGAAAAAAGATAGAAATGATGATGCTCAGTTTCGGCATTCAAGAGAAAGACATATGGGGGTTTGTGTGAGTAGTGAATATTATCAACCATGTCCAATGTTTTTTACAAGGGAAGGGTCTCAGCTTAACATGATTGGACATTATCGTGGAGATTCTATATTCTTGATTTGTAATGGTCCTAGCTTTGCAAGCCTAGACCATTCTCTTTTACAAAGGCCGGGAGTCATGACGTTTGGAATTAATAATGGTCCTCGTACATTCCGTCCTAATTTCTGGACATGTGTTGATAGTCCTGAAAGATTTATAAAGTCTATATGGCTTGACCCTCGTATTACAAAATTTATACCTCAAGCTACGATGGAAAAAAGAATTTTTGATAATGAAAAATGGGGAATGGAAAGGCGGCTTGTCGGAGAATGCCCAAACGTCATTGGTTATCGTCGTAATGAAAAGTTCATGGCTGATAGATTCTTGTTTGAGGATACAATTAACTGGGGTAATCATAAAGATTATGGTGGATGCCGTTCAGTAATGCTTCCTGCTATTCGTATATCTTTCTTGCTAGGATTTAGAAAAATATATTTGCTTGGTTGTGATTTGAATATGAGAGAAGATTATGCTTATCATTTTGATGAACAAAGAGCAAAAGGTGCTGTAAATTGCAATAATAACACTTATAAGCGTATGATTGAAGAATATTTTCCTAAGCTTAAGCCAGAATTTGAGGCGGCGGGATTACAGGTATTCAATTGCAATCCAGATAGTGCATTAAAGGTATTTCCTCACATATCATTTGAAGACGCTATTAAAGAGGCAACTTCTCATCTTGGGGATGTTGAAAATGAACGTACTTACGGAATGTATAGTAAGGCTGATGAAAAGTTAAAATGGAAGGAAGAGCCATCTGAGGAAGAAAAAAAGAATCTTAAGGCTATTAGGGAAATGGAAGCTAAGAGAAAAAGTGGACAAACTGCAATAAATCCTGATATTTCGAATGCTCATCCACCATTGAGGGAAATAAAGGAGTTCGAAGGGCAAACCATTGTTGATAATCCTGTTATACATGTTGAAGGTCCTATATTTCAAGAGCTAAATGAAAAGCAAAAGGCGGAGAATCCTGTAGTAGTCGTGGATGCTACAAACCCACCAGTTGATAGACCTATTAGGGTTGGTAATCTTACGACAAGTACGTTACCTCCACCTTCTACTATACGGGTTCCAAATGATAATACATTAAATAACGGTTAATATGAATATGAATAAGCCAACTCTTAAAATAAATTATAATGATATGAAAAATCCTTGGGGAACTTTGGGGTTAACGGAACTCCTTGGTTCCTTAAACGATAGTGGTTTGTTTGATATCGAGAATCATACTGAACGAATTGGGGCTGGTAAGGGGCAAAGGGCTACGTTATTGTATTATAACGATAAAAAGGTTTATTTGGATTTGTGGGAATACTCGATGCCTACCTATACAATGCAGACCTATGATGCTAACCCAGACCTCATAATAAAACTTCAGCATAGACCCATTTCACCTAATAGGTTTGAAAAAATCTGTTCCAGAAAAAATGTATTGACTCAACTTACTCCGGGGCAAAGAGAGGAATATTTAAATAAAATAGTTCCTTGGACATTCTTCCCAAGTAGGATGTTTAAGCAATTCGTTGGTAA
>Ga0114918_10001597_pt1 | contig 20275 bp, 17 predicted proteins | sample LantaG_FD_87015 | JGI IMG/M metagenome (GOLD analysis project Ga0114918, IMG submission 87015) | Deep subsurface microbial communities from Baltic Sea to uncover new lineages of life (NeLLi) - Landsort_02402 metaG | ecosystem: Environmental > Aquatic > Marine > Oceanic > Sediment | place... | reverse complement strand
TCAGATAGAAACTGCCGTCACTATTGTAAAAAGTAACGACACAATCAAGCTCGAGCTTTTTGGTGTTTAGCCACGCCTCATAGCCGCCCGTAGCTGCGATTGCCTGCGAGATGAAGTCATCGGTAACAGCAATTGTGTTGACGTCCGGGCCATAAGCTAACGGGTCCACGGCCAGCTTTTGCTGCTGACAGCCTGTAAGCAGGGCCAGCCCACAAATGATAAACAAAAAGCGATTGAGCATTTTGTCCTCCCGGACAGCAATTACATTAATCAGCTTTTAATCTGTCGGCGGATTATTATCAGAGCTACAAGATAATTTTGCAAGCTGCTCCATCAACGCGTATCTCTGAGCGGCATCGCCTTTGGCAAGCTTTAGCAATTCCGCTGCGGCCTGTGGATTCGATTTTTTCAGCGAACGGTAGCGATTCTCACCGTAAATATACTCTTCGAGGTCAAGAGAAGGCGGCTTTGAGTCAAGCTGCAATGGATTTTTGCCCTGCTTTTTGAGTCGAGGGTCAAATCTGTACAAAGGCCAATGGCCACAGGCAACAGCCTTTTTCTGCTCCTGATAGCCTTCGGTCATATTGATTCCGTGAGCGATGCAGTGTGAGTAGGCAATTATAAGAGAAGGTCCGGGGTAGCTTTCAGCTTCGACAAAGGCCTTTACCGTCTGATTGGAATTGGCGCCCATTGCGACCTTTGCGACATAGATACTTCCATAGACCATAGCCAAAAGCCCGAGGTCCTTCTTTGGCGACGGTTTTCCCGCTGCGGCAAATTTGGCAACAGCCGCCCTGGGCGTAGACTTGGACATCTGCCCGCCGGTGTTCGAATAGACCTCGGTGTCGAGGACAAGGGCATTGACATTGGCGCCGCCGGCAAGGACGTGGTCGAGGCCGCCATATCCGATATCATAAGCCCAGCCGTCGCCGCCAAGGGCCCAAACAGACTTGCGAACAAGATAATCTGCAACAATTGTCAGCGCTTCGCATTCAGGGCATTTGCTCTTTGCACACTGTATTTTAAGTTCATCAACCCTACGTCGCTGCTGCTCGATAGCTTCCTGCGCGGGGTCGTCAGTTAGTGCTGCTGCCTTTATTTGCTCGGCCAGCTTACCATCGACGCAGCCTTTGGACGCTGTCTTATCCAAAAGTTCGAGGGCATATCGTTTGAATTTATCGACCGTCAGCCGCATTCCCATAGCGAACTCTGCGCAATCTTCAAACAGACTGTTGCTCCAGATTGGCCCTCTTCCGTCTGCGTTTTTCGTGTAAGGTGTTGTCGGCAGGTTGCCGCCATAAATCGACGAGCAGCCGGTCGCATTTCCAATCATCGCCCTATCGCCAAAAAGCTGGGTGAGCAGCTTCACATAGGCAGTTTCACCACAGCCGGCACAGGCGCCGGAATATTCAAACAGAGGCGCAATCAACTGGCTGCCCTTTACGGTGCCGCTCTTGAAAAGGCTGGGGTCGGTATCCGGGATTGACAGGAAATATTTATAGTTTTCGCGTTCGGTATCTCGAATCGGCTCCTGGCGGGTCATATTGATAGCCTTTCGGCCTGTCGGCTGTTTGTTTTCATCCTTTTCGGCAGCAGGGCAATTGACAACGCAGGCCCCGCAGCCGGTACAATCCTCCGGGGCGACCTGAACGGTAAATTTCATACCGGCAAAATCTTTGCCTTTCGCATCGGCGCTTTTGAATGTCTGCGGAGCATCTTTGAGGTACTTTTGGTCGTAAGCCTTTATTCTTATTGCCGCGTGCGGGCAAACCAGCGAACACTGGCCACACTGTATACAAATATCAGGCTCCCAGGCGGGTATGTTTACAGCGATGTTGCGCTTCTCGTACCGAGTGGTTCCGCTTGGGAACTTACCATCAGGCGGCATCTTACTTACAGGCAGTTTGTCGCCACGAAGGGCTATCATCTCGGCTGTAACTTGCTTTACAAAATCAGGGGCATCATCCGGAACGGGTGGACGCATCTTTATTTTGCTCGTGACCTTCTCAGGCACTTCCACCTCGTATACCTTTTCAAGGGCAGCATCGACGGCTGCGTTGTTCATTTGCACAATTTTCTCGCCCTTTTTGCCGTAGGTTTTCCGGATTGCATCCTTGATGGCTTTGACGGCTGTATCGAGCGGGATAATATTGCTGATTTTGAAAAAGGCGGTCTGCATAATTACGTTGATTCTCGGTCCCAGGCCAATTTCCTGGGCGAGTGTAATCGCATCGATAACGTAGAACTTGAGCTTCTTTTCGATAATCTGCTTTTGTACTTCCTGCGGCAAAGTGTTCCAGACCTCGTCTTTTCCGTGCATACTGGTCAGCAGGAATGTAGCGCCCTCGCGGGCCGATGAAAGTATATCAAACTTTTCAAGAAAGCTCGGATTATGACAGGCAACAAAATCGGCTTTGCTTACCAGGTAGGGCCTTCGAATAATCCGCTTTCCAAACCGCAAATGTGATATTGTGACGGCACCGGCTTTTCTCGAATCATACACAAAATAAGCCTGGGCATAATTGTCAGTCATTTCACCAATAATTTTTATTGAGTTTCTATTTGCGCCTACCGTTCCATCCGCGCCGAGGCCATAAAACATTGCCGGGGAAACCCCCTCGGTGCCAATATCAAAAGATTCATCGACTTCTAAACTGGTACCCGTTACGTCATCTATAATGCCTACAGTAAAACCATTTTTGGGTTCGGCGGCATCGAGATTATCAAAGACAGCCTTGACCATAGCGGGGGTAAAATCCTTGGAACCGAGTCCGTAGCGGCCACCGACAATTAGAGGATATTTTTCAAAAGCTGTCTGCTTTTTCCCCATCGCCTCACCTATGGCGGTTCGAATGTCCAGATACAGCGGCTCGCCGAGCGAACCAGGCTCCTTCGTTCTGTCTAAGACGGCGATTTTCTTTAGAGTTTTCGGCAGGCAACTGACAAAGTCCTTTGTACTGAACGGCTTGAAAAGACAGACCTTGACTACGCCGACTTTTTCTCCTTCGGAATTCAGGAATTCGGTGGTCTCGTGGGCAGTATCAGCGCCGGAGGCCATAATCACAATGACCTTTTCCGCATCTTCTGCGCCGACATAATCAAAGAGGTGGTAACTTCGGCCGGTCAGCTTTGCAAATTTGTCCATCGTCTGCTGAACAATTTCAGGTGCAGCTAAATAAAATTTATTAACAGTTTCTCTGCCCTGAAAATAGACGTCGGGGTTCTGCGCGGTTCCGCTAATACAGGGTCTGTCAGGTGATAAGGCTCTGGCTTTATGCTGGGCAACAAGCTTATCGTCAATCACGGCCCGCATATCATCGAAAGTCAGCTCCTGTACTTTTTGAACCTCATGGCTGGTTCTAAAACCGTCAAAGAAATGTAAGAACGGCACCCTCGAAGCTAATGTGGCCTGTTGAGCGATGAGTGCAAAATCCATAACCTCCTGAACGTTGCACGAAGCAATCATAGCAAAACCGATTTGACGACAGGCCATTACATCCGAATGGTCGCCAAAAATTGAAAGGGCCTGGCAGGCCAGAGAACGTGCAGATACATGAAATACCGTCGGCAGCAATTCGCCGGCAATCTTGTACATATTCGGTATCATCAGCAAAAGGCCCTGCGAGGCTGTAAAGGTTGTCGTCAATGCTCCGCTGACCAGCGCGCCGTGGACAGCCCCGGCGGCGCCGGCTTCGGACTGCATCTCCGTAACCGAAGGAACGGTGCCCCAGATGTTGGGCTGGTTCGCTGCTGATCTGGCATCGGCAATCTCACCCATAGAAGAACTCGGGGTAATAGGATAGATTGCAATCACTTCGTTCGTAGCATGGGCGACATACGCCGCGGCCGTATTGCCATCAATTGTAACCATTCTACGATTCATTCTTCGTCGACTCCCCATCAAATAATGACCATAAGTGTTTTAATTTCATAGACCTGCATCACGTTGGCATGCCCTGAAAAGACATCGGAAAATAATTTTATAACAGTTTTTGGGCTCAGGGGCAATGCAAATCTCCCAGGATGGACAAATGCGGGGTTACTTTGCGTGTGATTTTATATGCTGAGCCGACTCAGCTGAGGTTACTGTTAATCGTCAGAAAGTCTCAGGCAGAACTTTTCTGGCCGCATCCCGCAGATAACTTGAAACCTGCCTTTCCGAGTTCATGCCGAGTATTTTTCTGGCTATGCTGTTGCAGTCTTCAATGGTAACCGAGCGAATAATCTGTTTTATCTCCGGTATCATCGGCGGAGCAATTGAAATTGTCCTGATACCCATTCCCAAAAGCAGCATAACAGATTCCGGCTCAGAGGCCATTTCACCACAGACACTAACATCTATTTGCGCCTTGTGTGCATCCTGGATAACGGTGCGGATAAGCCTAAGCACAGCGGGGTCCACTTCCGAGTATAAAGTTGAAACGTGTTCGTTGCCTCTGTCAACGGCGAGCGTATACTGCGTCAGGTCATTTGTCCCTATGCTGAAGAAATCCGCGTCTCTGGCCAGGGTGTAGGCGGTCAGGGCCGCCGACGGCGTCTCAATCATAATGCCTACTTCAATGTCTTTGTTATAACTAACAGATTCTTCGTCAAAGTCTTCCATAACATCACGAAAAATCATCTTGGTCTGCATAAGCTCCTGCAAGTTGGTTATCAGTGGAAACATTATTTTGACCTCACCGAGGACCGAGGCGCGCAAAATCGCTCTCAGCTGGGCCTTGAACATCATAATGTTCTGCAGGCAAAATCTTATTGAGCGAAGGCCCAAAAACGGATTTGGTTCAGGCATAAAACGCTTGCTCTGAGTATATTTATCCGCGCCGAGGTCTACTGTCCTTATTATCACAGGACGATGTTTGAATACACTGATGGTTTCGGCATAAGCCTCGTAATGGTCCTGTTCGGTAGGTTCGGTGGGTCTATTGAGATATAAAAACTCCGTCCGGTACAGACCTATTCCCTCTCCACCCTTTTGCAGAACCATCTCTGCTTCGCCCGGGAACTCAATATTACCCAACAGCGTGACTTTTACGCCGTCACGGGTTACCGCCAGCTTTTGCCTTATGCCGTCGAGTTTATACTCAAGGGCCGCGAATTCACGCGAATATTCCTCGTACTGGCGGAGTGTCTCGTCATCGGGACTTACGATGACAATGCCGCGATTGCCATCAACAATGACGGTATCTCCTCCGCTGACAATCTCGGTAAAATCTTCCAGTGCTACAACCGCAGGGATTCCTAAAGACCTGGCAACAATAGCCGCGTGAGAGGTTCGTCCGCCGGCATCGCTGGCGATTCCCTTCACAAATTCCTTATTAAATCCGGCTGTCTGAGTTGGACTTAATTCCCGGACAACGATGACAACTTCTTCGGTCAGGTTCTCGATGCTCTCTCTTTTTTTGCCGAGAAGTCGTCTGAGCAATCGTCGTTCGATATCGTAAATATCAGCCGCTCGTTCGCTGATGTAAGCGTCTTTTACCTTGGTAAAATGGGCTGCGAGCTCCCGCAAAATAAGCGAGACGGCGTATTCAGCAGTCACCAGTTCCGAATAAATCAAGTCCGTTACTTTCTTGCGGAGACTGCGGTCCCGCAAGAATCGCAAATGAACAGCAAAGATATCCTTTATCCTGTGCTGTTCCGCTATTTCCTGCCCCCTCTCCAGCTTGGTTAACTCGTCGATCGCCTCTCTAAAGGCATTTCTTACTCTATGGGCTTCGGCCATTCGCTGCGAAGGTTCTATTAAACGTCGCGGAATTCGATAATCCTCAGAGTCAATAATCAGGGATTTTGCAATAGAAATGCCCGGCGAAACAGCTATTCCTTTTTTTATTTCCATCGCAGTCCTGCCTAATTCTTATTTTGGTTTGGGCGGCGGCTCGTCGAACATCTTAACTTCCACAAGCTGCCGCAAAGTGTCAATCGCCTGTTGTGCATCTACGCCCTCGGCTTTGATTGTCAGAGTAGTACCGCAAGTGGCAGCGAGCATACTCATCTGCATAATACTCTTGCCATCGACGCTGTTTTCAGCGTTGCTGACGGTAACATCACAATCAAACTGACTCGCAGCGTCAACAAACTGCATCGCGGGGCGCATATGCAGTCCGTCCGCGTTTTTAATCTCAACCACCGTTTCGCAAACTACTCCTTCAGATGTGTTTTCTTCGGTTTGCATGTTCAGGCGAATACCTCTGTATTGTAACGTAAAATTCGTATTTTATAAAGACGGTTCTTCATCAGCCTCTCTGAGAAGGTCTTCTATCTGCTCGGCTGTCTGTGATTGTCTGAGGAATTTTCGGAACTTATCCTTCTGCAAATGCTTAAAAATGCTCTCCATTACCTGCAGGTGTTTATCAGGGTTGTCCACCGGGCTGATTAAAAGTATCACCGAATAAACCAGCTGCTTGTCGAGAGCGGAAAAATCGATGCCGGTAGCGCTTAGTCCAACGGTGGCGACTACATCTGTAACCGCGTTGTGTTTGACATGAGGCACAGCCACGCCCTTGCCCATGCCGGTGCTTGCCTCTTCTTCTCGTTCTATCACGGCCTTTAGAATTTCGCGCCAATCGGCGCTGCCGAGCCTGCCGGCGTTAGCCAGTGCCGAAACAAGCTCAGCTATCACCCCGTTACGGTCTATGGCTTTGAACTCTGGAATTATCGCTTCAAAACAAACAAAATCGGCGAATTTCAACCTCGTCTCCTCAAAAATCGCCCTTTGGCCAGCCTGCACAGCCAAAAACATAATCACACAAAGAATCCCGTCAACAAACACAGGCTATTTTGACCGTCGATCACGAGCGGTATGTTTGTTATTTCGTTCCTTTGTCTTTTTCTTTCTAAGCTGTTTTTCGAGTTTGCGAACGGCCAAGTCAAGGCACTTATACACGTTTTCACCGCTTTCGGTACCGACAAAAACCCTGCTGTGCTCGCCCCTTGCAATTATCTCAACGCTTGTTTTACCGCCTTCACTGCCGTCGACAATTACTTCAACCTGATTGATACCATTGTAGTACCTCGGAAGCCTGGAAGTCTTCTCTTGTGCATAGCTTTTGATAGCCTCGGTTATGTCGATATGCCTACCGCTAATTGTAAAAAGCAAGTTCGTCCTCCCTGCCTGCTCTTGTTACTGAAATTTCTATTTGTTATCTGCCGAACCGCCCTGCGGCAAAGCCTCCTGCTGGCGCTGCGGCGTTACCACTCCAGCGCTGATACTAAACCTTATAGCCTCTTCTACCGTCATATCCAAATCTATAGTTTGCTCCTTCGGAACCATTATCACAAAACCAGTAAATGGCGTTGGCGAAGTTGGTATAAGAATAGTAAGAAATTCCTTTTCGACTTTGTCTATCACTTTTTTAAGACCGCCGCCGGTAACCAGACCCATCGACCAGACACCTTTTCGCGGGTACTCGACTGCAACAACCCTTGAAAACATCGTTTTCTGCTGCTGTTGTGTGAACAAAAAGTCGGTAACTTGTTTTATATAAGGGTAGACCTGCCTCAAAAACGGTGTATTCATTATGAACTTCTCAACCGTTCGCCACAGTGTTCTGCCAACGACGCTGGCCAACAACGCGCCAACTACCAAAACAACGGCCAAAGCTATAATAAAACCTGCGATCGACCCCACTCCGTGTACCCAAAATCTGGTTAAATCCTCTGGCGACCACAAAGGCAGCAAAAATGGAACTAACTTTATAATTCGCACCAGGCCGCGATTTATATGAATACCAATATTCCCCTGGATGAACCTGTAGCCCCAGATGAATATCCATATCGTCAGGATGGTCGGCAGCAGAACCGCCAAACCCCGCAAAAAATAGCTTTTGAAGCGTCCTCTTATCGCCATATTTTTGAACAACAATCCTTTGCTGCCGGTAACTTCCGGATATTCGTCTTACCACTGCCTGCACCCGTCGGGTAGCCACAGGTACGGGTGAGCCGCAAAGACACAAAAGCCCGTTCTGACAGCCAGATAAGCTTAATTTATAGGCTTGTCGTAGTCAATAGAAAAGTCTTTTGGCAGATGGGCTCCGAACAAATGGATTGCCGCGCCGGGCAGCGATGTGAGCATCCATACAATCCGCTGACACAATGCCAGCGCCAAAGCCGCCTCGGGCTCGACACCAGCAAACTTTACAAACAGGTAAGCCAACCCACCCTCTATCACCACCGCACCACCGATGCTGACAGGCAACGCTCCTACCACCCACATGAGCGTAAAAAAAACGTAGTAGTATTTAATGCTGACGTCAGCACCAAGACTTACCCCGAGAAACCAGAAGCCCGTAATCACCATAATCTGCATAAAAACCGTCAGCCCAAACACTGCAAGGATTGCCAGCGGTTTGCTGCAGTAAATAATGACCGCATTCTTTAGCTTCTCAATCATCTTCAGGCCATGGACACAGATACTCGACCAGGCCTTTTTCAGCATCGCCCTTGCTTTTCTGTGCGACAGAAGCCCTAAAAAGATTACCGCCACGAGCACGACCAGCCAGAAAACAACCGCCTTGTACTCAGCGATGGACTTAAGAAGGCCGGCGTGAGTACCGAAACCCACCGGCTCAGCCTGGCCCCGCAAAAAGAGCAGATAGAAAAAAGCGGCGATTACCATCGTGCTGGCTAAACCGATGGCTCTGTCGACAAATACACTCAAAACAGCTTCGAACTTCTTGTCGGTATGTTTGGTAACATACCAGGCACGGACCAAATCGCCTCCCACGGAACTCGGCATAAAGTTATTGTAAAACCACCCCAAAAAATACAGTCTCACAGCGGCCCAAGACCCTATAAAGATGGATTGGGTCCTGAGCAGTATCCACCAGCGCAGTCCTACAATTATATGCCCGATAGTAAAAATGCCGGTAGTAACTGCAAAAACCCACAAATTCATTTGACGGAAAATTTTTGTTAGATTAGGCCACCTCTGGCCCTGCGAAAGCCAATATATGCCCCAAATGATTCCACAGGCCACTACCGCAACACGCACAAACAGGAATATATATTTTTTTCTCTCGGTTTTAATGGTAGACATTGCAGCAAGTGCCTTAAAAAAACTTGTTTTCACGGATAATAACGGGTAAAACATCCACTTGCAAGCCAACAATAAGAATTTAGGAGACTCAAAAATGGCTGCAAGGCAGGATATCGAGCAGGGTTCTGAATTCGCCCCAAAATTCGACGAGAATGGTCTGATTACAGCTGTGGCTCAGGATGCCCAGACCGGACAGATCCTGATGGTCGGCTATATGAACCGCCAAGCGCTTGATTTGACTATTCAAACCGGCTATGCCACGTACTTTAGCAGAAGCCGGCAAAAATTGTGGAAAAAAGGCCAGCAAAGCGGGCACTTCCAAAAGGTACAGCAGATACTCATCGACTGCGACCAGGACTGCCTTGTGCTTAAAGTGACCGTCGATGCAGGCCAGTGCCACGCAGGCTATCAGTCCTGTTTCTACCGTGCCCTCGACAAAAAAACAAAGGGGAAGTTAAAATTCATCGCAGAAAAAGTCTACGACCCGCAGAAGACATATAAAATTTAAGTCGCGGCAGAACGGCTGCGTGTGGAATAGTCTCCGCCCTGCTCACATCCTCGCATATCTTCTTTCTTCTCGAGGCTTCTCAATATCGTAAAGTTGCAGTAAACCAAGAAGTTTACCTTCGTCATCGGCAACAATTAACGTGATAATCTCATAACGATTAAATATCTTCTCAGCCTCATAGAGTTTCAAATCTTTGTCGATAGTCTTGGGGTTTCTTGTCACGATGTCTTCTGCTCTAAGCTTGAATATGTTTTCATATTTATTCACAGCCCTTCGAAGATCCCCGTCGGTGATTATCCCAGCTACACATAGCTGCTCATCAACAACTACCGCCACTCCCTGTCGGCCGGATGTCATAACCTGAATAACATCTTTCATATTGGACGTCTTTGTAACGGTCGGCAGGTTGTCTTTGACCATAACATCCTCAACTCTTGTCAGCAGTGCTCTGCCGAGATTACCACCGGGATGAAACCTCGCGTAATCTTCGGTTCTAAAGCCTCTCTCCCTCATCAAGGCAATGGTAAGGGCATCACCCATCACAAGGGCAACGGCAGCAGAAGTAGTCGGGGCCATTTGAAGTGGACACGCCTCCTTCCTGACGTTTATATTCAGAAGATAATCAGAACTGGCAGCTAACGTCGAGTTTGCATCTCCGGTCATAGAAACTATCAGATTGCCATTGTCTTTTAGAAAAGGGATAATCTTCAATACCTCTTCGGTTTCCCCTGAATACGAAATTAACAGGAGAATATCCTCGGCTTTTAACATTCCCAAATCGCCGTGAAATGCCTCTGCTGGGTGCATAAAGAAGCTGGGTGTGCCCGTCGAGGCAAGGGTGCAGGATATTTTTCGGCCAATAATGCCGGACTTGCCTATGCCGCAGACAACTACTCTGCCTTTACAATCCAGGATTTTCTTTACCACTTCCGCAAAATTACTATCGAGCCGTTCGGATGATTCCAACATTGCCTCTGCACCTATAGCAAAGACCTCTTTTGCATAAGAAATAGACTTTTCAGCCGGCGTCTGCTGAGGCATACTTACTATTTTCTCAAGCTTTTTCTTAGATACTTTGCCCGTCTCTGGTATCAATCTATCCATAGTTCTTCCTCGAATAATGAGGGTAAAATGATAACATCTCAAAAAACGTAAATCAAGTTTTTTCAAGAGCTTCCTCCTCACCTCAACGGGCCGGATTTGCCTAAATCCGCCTTGATAGACCGTAAACTATCGTTGACACCCGTGCGCCGAGCGTTTAAAATCTTCAGACTGCCATAAACTTTCAAGGAGATGAACATGGATTTAAGGGGCGTTGTGCTCGCCGGCGGTACAGGCTTACGTCTTAAGCCGCTGACGAAGGTTACAAACAAGCATCTGCTGCCCATCGGACATAAGCCTATGATTTATTATCCCATCGAAAAGCTCACCTCAATCGGCATTGAACAAATTCTGATTGTAACCGGCGTCGAATATATGGGCGACGTCGTCGGTCTCCTCGGCTCCGGCAGGGAGTTCAACTGTCAGTTTACATACAAAGTCCAGGACGAGGCTGGCGGAATCGCACAGGCCCTCGGAATGGCCGAGGGATTTTCGAACAATAAGCCTCTGGCCATAATCCTCGGCGACAATATATTCCAGGCAAATCTAAAAAAGTATGCCGACAAGTTCATCGCACAGAAAACCGGCGCAAGACTGCTGCTAAAAAAAGTACCGAATCCACAGCGTTTTGGCGTCGCTCAAATATCCGATACAAGGGTTATCCGCATCGATGAAAAACCCAAAAAACCGGAGTCGGACTACGCCGTTACCGGCATATACTTTTACGATGCTACTGTCTTTGACATCATACGAACCCTAAAGCCGTCAGGCCGTGGCGAACTTGAAATCACCGATGTAAACAACGCCTACATTGCCAGAGGACAACTGGCTTACGATATCCTCGACGGCTGGTGGACCGATGCCGGTACCTTTGAATCACTCAGCAAAGCCAATGAACTGGTTGTAAAGGAGCCGCCCAAATGACCAAAAAAACCGCACCCTTAAAAACGGTCTTCGAAGACCACGGACTGATTATACGCAGCTCCGGAAAGCTTATCGATGGAGTTCAGGCTCGACGCGCAAAAGTAATGCCGGATGAGCGCGGCCGACTGGGAGAAATATTCAGAGCCGACGACCCCTGGTTTGAAAAATTCGGCCAGGTCTATTTCACAACAACGTATCCCGGCGTCGTAAAGGCCTGGCACCATCACAAAAAGCAGACAGACCACATCTACGTCATAAAAGGCACTGTAAAAATAGCTCTCTACGACCAGCGAAAAGACTCACCAACCTACGGAACTGTAAATGAGCTTTACCTCAGCGAGCACTGTCCGGGCCTGGTCCGCATACCGCCGGGCGTTCTGCATGGCTGGATGCCCGTCGGACAAACAGAGGCATACATCGTAAACATCACCTCCGAAACCTATAACTACGACGAGCCCGACGAATACCGAACCGACCCGTACGAAAATGACATCCCATACGACTGGGCACGAAAAGATGGCTGAGCAAAAAATCGCCATCCTGGGCGGCAAAGGTATGCTCGGCTCCGACCTGGTCTTGGCATGTCAAAAGCACAGCTTTGAGGCTACTGCCCTCGACCTTCCCAGTTTTGATATCACCAATACCGACCATATTCGACAAGTCGTTAAAAAAGCTCAAATTATAGTTAATTGTGCCGCCTACACTGACGTTGAAAAGGCCGAGAGTCAGCCCGACCTTGCATACAAAGTCAACGCCGAGGCCGTCGCCAATCTCGGTTCACTGGCAAAAGATTCCGGTATCTGGGTCCTGCACATCAGCACCGATTTCGTCTTCGACGGCACATCCGAGAGACCCTATGTCGAAACCGACACGCCAAATCCGATAAACGTTTATGGAGCGAGCAAACTCGCCGGCGAGAAGCTCTTGATTGAAAGCAGCTGCTCCAATTGTATAATGCGTGTCGAATGGACCTATGGCTTAAACGGCAATAACCTTGTAACAAAACTTATCAACAGGGCAAAAAACAAAAAGGAATTAGCCGTTGTCGATGACCAGATAGGCTCACCAACGGCGACAACCGAAGTTGCCGAAGCCATTTGCACTCTTGTGCGAAAAAAGCCCGAAGGCTTATTCCATTTTGCAGGTTCCGGATACGCCAGCCGATTTGAAACGGCAAAGTTCATTTTCGACAGGCTCGATATGCAGGTCAATCTAACCAGCTGCAAAACCAGCGATTACAAAACGGCTGCCAAAAGACCGCTAAACAGCCGATTCTGCTGCGACAAAATCCAGGCCCTTTTGGCCGAACCGATTAAGCACTGGCAAAAACCCCTGGAGAAATTCCTGGAGCGGATATGAGAAAGATTCTGGTTACCGGCGGCGCAGGTTTTATTGGAAGCAATTTCATCCGAATGGTGCTTTCCGAGTATCCCGATTGCTTTATCGCCAATCTCGACAAGCTAACCTACGCCGGCAATCTCGAAAACCTCGAAGGCTTCCTGAACCACCCCAACCACAAATTCATAAAAGGCAACATCTGCGACGGCCAGCTCGTGGAAAAAAACATCGACCAGTATGAAATAGACACAATCATCAACTTCGCAGCCGAAAGCCACGTCGACCGCTCAATCACCGCCCCGAAGATTTTTATCGAAACCAATGTCACCGGCACTTTAACACTGCTCGAAGCCGCACGTGACAAAAAACTGCAGCGCTTCATTCAGATTTCGACCGATGAGGTCTATGGCTCACTCGGCCCGAAAGGCAAATTCACCGAGCAAACTCCCCTGAGTCCAAATTCGCCGTACTCGGCCAGCAAAGCCGCCGCCGACTACCTCGTCCAGGCCTTCGGCCGTACCTGGGGCGTAAAATATAACATCACAAGATGCTCAAACAACTACGGCGAATATCAATTTCCTGAAAAGATGATTCCGCTGATGATAAACAACGCTCTCAACGATAAAGACCTGCCCATCTACGGCGATGGTTTGTATGTACGCGATTGGCTGTACGTGTATGACCACTGCACCGCAGTATGGAAGGTCCTGACAGAAGCCCCGCCGCAGGAAACTTACAATATCGGCGGATGTAATGAAATGACAAACCTCGAGCTGGTCGGACTAATACTCGAGCGCCTCGGAAAACCAAAATCCCTCATTAAGCACGTAAAGGACAGGCCCGGCCACGACAGAAGATACGCCATCGACGCAAAAAAGATAATGACAGAACTCAATTGGCAGCCCTCCATCACATTTGAGAAGGGCATCCAAAAAACCATCGACTGGTATCTTGAAAACAAAAAATGGCTCAACAACGTCGTCTCCGGCGAATATCAAAAATATTACGATGCTATGTATACAAATCGATAAACCCCGTCCTGCAAAATTCACCGAAGGCTCGAACACCGCCTCCAGTCCTTTTTATTCCTCGCCAAATATGGCCTAAGCTTCCTTTTATACTGAGCTTATGAAAACCCTAATTTCCCACATAAACTCGCACTTTTGGGTGACCTTCTCACCAAAACCTGTGAAGAGCAGCTTAAGAGTGTTGCAACGTGGAGAAGATTTCGGTATTCTTATGTTATTGCAAGGCTTGATTGTGTAGCCAAGCGTTTAATATGGGAAATATCAGATTTTATACATGTGTAAAAGTTTGTTTTTTTAACAGCAAAAACCCGAACGAATATTTTGAATAGTGCGAGTATCAATAATGCAAAAAAAGATTGTGAGGTTCTTTTACAAAAAGCGAGGCTTGTTGATGGTCCCGCCGGTCGTTTTTATGTCGTTGTGCACGTGGAAGGAAATCGAAAATGAGACGTTGACCTTCGGCATAGGTGGAATTGTCTTTGGTATGGGATTATGCTTGAGGGTATGGTCACAAATGCACTTGCATTATCGTCTAAGAGTTCCCAAGATTCTTACCACCACCGGTGCGCATGCTTACATCCGCAATCCCTGCTATGTGGCTAACACGTTGATGCTGACAGGTGCTGCAATTCTGAGCGAGCTTTTTTGGTTTGCCCCACTTATGCTGGTCTACTGTGCCATCGTCTACAGCTTTGTGGTTCGTTATGAAGAAGCCAAACTCACCAAAAAGTATGGGACCCTATACACGGACTATTTCAATCGAGTGCCACGGTGGTTTCCGAGATTAAGACATTTGCAAAAAATATCTTCCACTAAAATGCGCCAATTTCTCATTCCCAGCATTTTCGCTGAAATGCCCAGTTTGCTTTTGGTTGTCCCCTTTCTGATTAAGGAAGGGGTTTCCTGAATAATAACTCCAGCACACAGGACGAAATTATATAAATTCAATTGTCAAAGGCAGACACAATTTGTCATAAGCAAAAAGTCCCGCCTCCTCGCCGCCCCGGCGAATATCAAAAATATTACGATGCTATGTACTCAAATCGGTAGTGCCTAACGGGTGAATCCAAGGCCGAAAGGTTTTCTACATTTCTGAAAAAAGTTTTTCCGTTTTGCAAGCCCTTAAAATAATTGGCCCCACGCTCGCCTTCAGTGTGGTCGAAGGGTTTTACGTGGGGTCTTGGCCGTCGAAAAAACTAAATGCGCATAAAAAAAGGGAGACGCAGGCAATTTATATTAGCTTAACATCACCCCGCCTCCCTGTTGCGAAGCGCCTTTATCTGTCTTGGCGAAACCGCCCGTATGCGCCCGCAACACTAATATTTTACAAAAACTTGCAACGGCTGTCAAGCCTCACAATCTCACGATGGCTCATTTTTTCGAAATGGCTCTGATTGTAAGGTGTGTACCTGAGATAGTATATGTCAGTTCTGACGTATTAGTAAGGTGGTGGCAAAAATCCCGTTGTCTCAGAGCAACCCGAGCCCAAACGCCAAAAAACCACTAAACTCCCTGAGCGCCCCCACGCTTGTCTGCGACAAGCAGACGTAGGGGGCCGATTTCCCAATTTCAGACGGAACAAACGATGCTTGTAACCTATAACGGGGGTCGACAAATTTTCTTTTGACAATGGTTTTTAGGCCGATAATATAAATAGTTTTGATGCTTCGTCTGAACAGGGCATATACCAATCATGAGAAACGAAACAAATTACGATACCGTGTTTGGTAAAATGGCGGTCGAGCTGGGCCTTTGCGCCGATGACGAGCTGCGCCATTCGATTGAGCAAATGGAGTCCCGCCGAAAGGTTAGTCCCACTGTCCTCGAGGATTTAATGATTCACCTGGGATATATCACCAAAACCCAGGCCGAAAGATTAAAGCGGACCATAAAGGAAAGCAAGGCCGCCGCCCACCAAATCCCGGGCTATCAAATACTCGGAAAACTCGGTGCCGGCGCAATGGCAATAGTCTACAAAGCCAGGCAGCTCAGTCTGAACCGAACCGTTGCGATAAAGGTCCTGCCAAATCGCTTCAGTGAAAACCCCGAATATGTCGAACGCTTTTACAAGGAAGGCCAGGCCGCCGCAAAGCTAAATCACAACAATATCGTCCAGGCCATCGACGTCGGAGAAGCGGGCGGCCACCACTACTTTGTAATGGAATATGTCGAAGGAAAAACCATTTACGATGACCTCTCGGCCGGCAAGGTCTTTTCTGAAAATGAGGCGCTCGAGATTATCATTCAGCTCGCACACGCGCTTGCCCACGCCCACGCCAAAGGCCTTATCCACCGCGACGTAAAACCCAAAAATATAATGATAAACTCCGCCGGCGTCGTCAAACTCGCCGATATGGGTCTGGCCCGTGCAATAACCGACATCAAAGCGGCACAGACCGAAAAGGGCAAAGCCTATGGAACACCATACTACATCGCCCCCGAGCAAATCCGAGGCGAAGTTGACATCGATGGAAGGGCCGACATCTACGGTCTCGGCGCAACCTTCTACCACATGGTAACCGGAAGAGTGCCGTTTATGGCGGATGACCCTACGGATGCTATGAGAAAGCATCTCAGTGAACAACTCATACCGCCCGACCATATAAACACCTCATTATCGGCAGGGGCGTCTGAAGTTATCGAAGTGATGATGGCCAAGCGAAAAGAAAACCGATACGATAACGCCGATGAACTCCTCGCTGACCTCCAGGCCGTCCGCGACGGCCAGGCGCCTATGCGGGCCCACACAAGGTTTGACGTCTCAGTACTCGAACAGCTCGAACAAGGCGAGGACGTCGAACAGGGCGAGAACGTTTACGAACAGCAGAAAATAGCCAGATACCGCACTGCCCTGGTGATTTTAGGTGCTGCAGTAGTGGTATTAGGTTTAATCATTATGTTACTCGCTTTTTCCTCTTGATAATGCAGTTTCATCTGCTACCCTGTTTTCATCTGTTACCAATAACCAATTACCGGTTACAAATAACCAATAACCAATTGAGCTATGCCAAGAGGCGGTGCACATTTTTCTTCGAACGAGTTGGCCACGGTTCTCAGCCACTACGATATCGGTGTAATTCATGAACTCAAGCCCTTATCGGCCGGCAGCCGGCGTACGCCGAAAATGGCAGTTACAGCTGAAAAAGGGAAATTCCTCCTTAAGCGCCGCCCGAGGGGCAAAGACGACCTCTACCGAGCAGCCTTTGCGCACGCCGTCCAGACCCACCTCGCCGACAAAGATTTCCCCCTCGCCCGTCTTTTGAGCACCTGTGACGAAAAGAACACCCTCCTGCAGCTCGACAATCACATTTATGAGTTCTTCGAGTTCATTACAGGCGTTCGCTACGACGGCACTACCGAGGCCACTATCGATGCCGGCCTGCATCTGGCAAAATTCCACAAATACCTGGCCGACTTCGCCTATCAGCCGATACCATTGAGAGGTATTTTCCACGACGCGACAAATGTGCGAAGGCACTTGAAGACCATCGGTGCCGAGAAATCCTCCTCACCGGACAAAAAACTGCTGGAAGTTGCTGAAATCCTGATGACAATTTACAACAAATCTTCCGTCCGCGTAAACGAGCTTGGATTCGACTCCTGGTCCGAGCAGGTCGTACACGGCGACTGGCATCCGGGCAATATGCTCTTTGAAAAAGCAAAACTCGTCGCGGTCATTGATTTTGATTCGGTAAAGGTTGCGCCGCCCGTTACCGACCTCGCAAACGGTATGCTCCAGTTCTCAATCGTTGGAAATCGTCCTAATCCCACCGATTGGCCCGCTTATCTCGACCAGGCAAAGCTTATCCAGTTCCTAAACGGCTATCGGCGGGTAATCAAACTCGACAAAACCAAGCTGAATTCCCTGCCCGATTTGATGATTGAAACGATGATAGCCGAGGCTGTGCTGCCGATTGCCGAGACAGGCTTTTTCGGCAACCTGACGGGCCTCGATTTCCTGAAAATGATTCGACGAAAAACCGAGTGGATTGACAAAAACGGAAACAAACTAACCGAAGCTATGCAGCCTTAGCCGCCCATCTAGTGCAGCACGCAGTTTGGAAATTTTGTTGCAAAATCCCGCCTATTGTTGAAAATGAATCGGCATTATGGTTTTTACTCTGCACAGGTATATATTTCGAGAGACCTTCAGGGTCTTTGTCCTTGCCGCTGTGGCACTGACATTGATTCTGAGCCTCGGCAGTGTTTTGCGGCCAATACAGCAGTACGGCGTAGGGCCACGACAGGTGATTCACCTTATCGGTTATTTTCTGCCGATTACACTGACGTTCGTATTGCCGATGGCCGCTCTGTTTGCCACAGCTTTGGTTTACGGCCGATTCGCCGCCGACAATGAGCTCGACGCCTGCAGGGCCAGCGGAATCCCTCTGATGACCCTGGTCTATCCGGGCCTGGCGCTGGCGATTATGGTCGCCACCGCAAATCTCATCTTAAGTTTCCACGTTATGCCGGCTTTCGTACACCGGGCGGAAAAATCGCTAAAGGCCGACGCAAAGCAGATACTTTTTAGAAATATCCAGCGAAGAGGCTATTATAAGCCACCCGGTACAAGCTCCAGAATTTACGCCGACCAGGCAAATGCCGAAAATGACACCCTTACGGGGGTAATCGTTGCAAACGTCAAAGAAGCCCGGATAGAAAAGATTATCACTGCAGAATCCGCCACCGTCCGTTTCAACCCGCATAAGACATTCAACGAAGTGCTGATAACGACACATAACACCTACCAAATGGCCTCCGAGGACATGACCGGCTTCAGCGCCGAATCAATGGTACTGACCCTCGAGTTCCCGTCTCTGTTGGGCGATGACGTAAAGTTCAAAAAAATCAGGGAAATGAAAAGAATCCGAGTCGAGCCCGTCCGGTTCTATCCCGTCGAAAAGCTCGCCCGCCGGACCTACGCGCAGTTTACCGCCGAGCTGCTCGCACAGGATATCAACGCTAAAATCACCAACCCCGACAGCAACTTCTATAACCTCCACAGCGGCAGAAAAATCGTCGAATTTACAGCAACTCAATGCACCGCCCGCGAGGAAAAAAAGGTTCAATTGTCAGGCGATGTTGTGCTCATCGAGTATGACACAGTCAGCAAGCAAATGCTCCGTGAGCTGCGCTGCACAAAGGCCCTGCTTAATATTGAGGGCGACGAATTGGCACCGACTTTGACCATGACGCTCTACAACGCAAACTGGCAGCGGCCGGACGGCACCGAGGGACTGGACCGAAGACCTGTTATCCGAGGCTTGATTTTACCAAGGACAGTAACGGATACATTCAAAACCCCCGATATACTCAAATCCCTAAGAGACGAGGCAATCGCATCGGCCTTAAAAACCGAGCCCGGCCCGGCGCTGAAGAACCTCCGGAAAGAACTAAAAAGAAAAATCTGGAATACACTGGTTCAAATAGAAGCTGAGGTCCATTCCAGACTTGTTTTTGGAATAGGCTGTATTCCAATGATTATGATTGGAATAGCGCTGGGTATCATTAAAAAACAGGGCCATCTGCTCAGTGCCTTTGGCGCAAGCTCAATACCTGCTGCGTTGCTGGTGGTCTGCATTATGATGGGCAAGAACGTCGCCAAAAATCCCGGCTCAAAAGCCCTCCCAGGAATAGTACTGATGTGGGTGGGCCTGATAGTTTTGTCCCTGTCGGCCGTCGGAATATATCGAAAACTATTGAAAAATTAATATCAATGAAAATACTGGACAAATACGTCGCGAAAAATTTTCTGGTAGGCTACGCAATTTCCTTTGGCGTACTTATAGGATTGCGAATAATTATCGATTTGTTTGTCAATCTCGACGAGTTTACCGAGCACGCCGACCTCGGCACCCTCGCTGTTATCAAAAACATATTCAGCTTTTACTGTGTTCACACCACGCTTTACTTTCGCGATTTCGCCGGGATGATAACCGTTGTCGCAGCCGCCTTTTCGCTGGGCAAAATGGTCCGCTCAAACGAGCTGGTCGCCATAATGGCTTCCGGAGTCAGCCTAAAACGCGTGATTGTGCCCATAGGATTTCTGGCAATATTGTTGACGGCGATATTGGTAATTGACCAGGAATTATTGATACCGTCGCTCAGTGACAAGCTTGTGCGAGACCAGGACGCCCTGCCGGGCCAGGAAACATATGATGTTTGGTTCATTTCTGACGCCAACGGCTTGCTAATCTGCTCTCGAAAGTTCCACGTCAAAACTTCAACGCTCGAGAATCCGACTATCATCACACGCCGAAGAAAGACCGCGGCGACCCCCTGGCAGGTCACTGGCTGGATATCAGCCAAAAAAGCGGTCTATAACCACCAAACCAACCGCTG
>Ga0114918_10001596_pt1 | contig 20280 bp, 10 predicted proteins | sample LantaG_FD_87015 | JGI IMG/M metagenome (GOLD analysis project Ga0114918, IMG submission 87015) | Deep subsurface microbial communities from Baltic Sea to uncover new lineages of life (NeLLi) - Landsort_02402 metaG | ecosystem: Environmental > Aquatic > Marine > Oceanic > Sediment | place... | reverse complement strand
TTGTCCGGGGCTTTGAATTGGTACATCGATCCGCACTCGTTGTTCTTTGGTTCGAGGCCATAAGAATCAAGGATTTGAAGCTCGTACCGGCGCTGAATATAGATCCCGCTATTGCCGCGACCCTGACCTTTAACATTCGCCGGTAATTGCGGCGTCTTGAACTCGATGTGCATCTTAAAATCGGTAAAGTCCTGCTTTGTCATTATGCTGCCGCTACCCGGCACAACCTTCATGGCATCACCGACGCTTTCCCATCCTACCTTCTTATCACTTCCGGTTGTCCAATGCGAAAAGTCCGCGCCGCCAAACAGCATGATTGCACCATCTGACGGTGCCGCCACCATCTCAACCTTCGGCGGGTGAGCATAATCGCTCCACAGCTGCTCGGTTTTCTCGACATCAACCTTGCCCTCGTGGACGAACATGCGATAGCGGAACTGATGGTCCCGGCCGGGTTTCATCTCGAAATCACCCGTTTGCACGGGCGCCCAGTTGAAGAACACTTCCTGCTCGAACTCGGGCCAGATTCGCATCGCCTCGGGATGGCGGAAATTCTGTGGATTGCTGAAGAACGTAATGCCTTTCCATTTGCCGTCGGAGACGCCTGCCGTATCGCACCAGCGAGCCCGAGTTGCGTGGCCGTCCTTGCGGGTCTTACCCTCGCTCGTCAGGTATGACGCCGTCTCGCCCTTCCAGTCGCCGGTAGCACGGAAGCCAAAACCACCGTAGCGATATTCCTCCAGCAGCAGCGGACTATCCGCTACGCACCGCTGGGACGAGACGAAATCCCAAATCCAGTAGCCCTTCTCAGGCCCGCCGACATTATAAACACGCACATCCCATACTTCCTTGAGCACTACTTTCTCACCCGAAGAGGTTTTGAGAGCGACGTGGTCCTGTTCCGCCTGAAAGCCGCCATAAACCGGGCCGCTTGTCGTCGAAAGGAACCGGTTGAAACGAACCGTCCCCTGGCCTTCCTTAAGATTCCAGAAGTCAACCGCCTGACCCTCGAACTTTGTTTTGGTCCAGGGCATCCAGATGCCCAGGTGATGATAATGGTCTTTCGGATGGATATTCGTCAGTATCGAACCGGACGGCGACCATAAAGGATGGATAAACCCGCCGCGATCATACAATTTGCTCTGCCCTTCCGGTGCCGGTACAATTGCATGATTATATTGCAATATCTGCTGTTTGCCTTTTCGCAAGACAAGTACCGAGTCATCCTTTGTTACCTGCACGCCTGGCTCTTGGCTTACACTTGCGGAGCTTCGAGACAGCTCATAAATCCGCTTCCCGCCGGCCGGGGTCTCACCCGAAAGAATCCACCACAGACGCGGCGGACTGCCCGGTTCGAGCTGGACTGACACCGGGACACGCTGATTGCCCTTTATTTCAACCAAACTCGGCTTTTCATTAGGCAGGCCAAACGGCACACCGCTCAAATCGAGCGACACCGGAGTATCGAGACGAGTGTAATCGCCCGCATCGACTGTGATTCTCGCCAGAGGTTCGCCCCAGGTCGCCGGGGTCGGCAATAACAGGCAGGAGGATAAAATAAAGACAGGAAATAAGCGTAATAATGATGATATGGACTTTTGCATCGTTCTGCTCCTTTCAATTAAGACTTTTGTTTACCAGGTAGTATGAAGCAAAAGGATGAATTTTAATCCCGATAGCTCCGTTAATCAAGCCTTATCTCAGAAATTTCCAATACATGGGAAGCTAATATTTGGCTTTTATTTGCTATGTTTCAGCTTTCCTGTTATTTTGCCCTAAATAGCCTTTTGTATCTGAGCAAGAGCATTTTGAAGGAACCGATTATGACCCTTGGAAGCTGCTTTATCATTCTTTTATCCGTTATCAACGCCGGTCTTGGGGCAAATGCCTCGGCAAATCCTTATGCCCAATGGGAGAATGGGCCGCCGCATGATGCCGGTTTTTTCCCGATAGCCGTATGGCTGCAAAGCCCGGGCAACGCGAAGAGATACAGTCAGGCCGGGATTAACACCTACATTGGACTCTGGAGGGGGCCGACGGAAGAGCAGCTCGCAGAGCTGAAAAAGGCCGGCATGAAAGTCATTTGCGATCAAAACAAAACGGCTCTAAAGCATATAGATGACCCGACGATTATTGGCTGGATGCACGGCGATGAGCCGGACAACGCCCAATCATTAGGAAAAGGCAAAGGCTATGGCCCGCCGATTTTACCGGAAAAGATAGTTACTGATTACTATAAGATTCGACAGGCCGATCCCACCCGGCCGGTGATTCTCAATCTCGGCCAGGGCGTGGCCTGGGACGGCTATTACGGGCGGGGCGTTCGGACAAACCACCCGGAAGATTATCCTGAATACATCAAGGGCTGCGATATTGCCTCGTTCGATATCTACCCTGCTGTTCACTCAAAACCGGAGGTTGCAGGAAATCTCTGGTTCGTCGCAAACGGCGTCGAGCGCCTGACAAAATGGGCTGAAGGCAAAAAAGTGGTCTGGAACTGCATCGAATGCACCCGAATCAGCAATCCCGAGAAAAAAGCCACGCCGCATCAGGTCAAATGCGAGGTATGGATGTCCATCATCCACGGCTCGATGGGGCTAATCTACTTCGTCCACGAATGGGAGCCAAAATTCGACGAATCGGCGCTCCTGCACGACGCCGAGATGCTCTCGGCGGTAACCGCCATAAACCGGCAGATTACCGAGCTTGCACCCGTGCTGAACAGCCCAACGATTGAAAATGCGGCCAGCGTCTCATCGAGCAACGAAGCCGTGCCTATTGCAATAATGGTCAAAAAGCACGATGGCGGGATGTATCTTTTCGCCGCCGGAATGCGAGGCGACAAAACAACGGCAACATTCACCCTGCAGCAAGCGCAGGGCGTAAAAAGCGCCGAAGTAATCGGCGAAAACCGGACAATTAATATAAAAGACGGCGTCTTCAAGGACGATTTCAAAGCATGGGACGTGCATCTTTACAGGACTAAATAAACCCACACCAAGATTACACACTGGAAACTGCCTGAAACGAATCGGGTTCCAGAAGGGATCAAATATTAAATATTCATTATTCGCTTTCGCAACTTGTCGTAGCTTGCGATCATAATCATCGTCAACAATCGCATCGCTGTCGTTGCCCACGATTCATAATGTGGTAATACGCACCCGGATATTCAATACGTTATGGTCGTGCCATGATAGATAGTAGCAGGATTGCAAGAGCAGTCAATAATTAATATTTAAGACGTGACCCCCTATTCTGACCCAGTATCTTAGCAAGTTTTTGGATTTTCGCGAGAGTTCGCATTCTTTCGCGTTTCTTCGCACGTTATCGCGGTATTTGCAGCGCAAAACGGTACAAAACGGTAGTCCAATTGGAGCCAGTTCTGAGGGGCCATGGAGACTTGCTCGGCAGAGATGAGTGGCCCCATTCTTCGGTGAACTGTTTACTTCGCCCATTTCACGGGGTCGCCCGCAAGTTCGTTGAGGTACATCTCAAGATTGGTGTAGCTGTCCGCGGACAGATTCGTCTTTTTGCCGTCATCCTTGTTCGAGGGATCAAGGCCATGCGCCTTTTCCCACGCATCCGACATGCCGTCATGGTCGGAGTCCACGGGAGCTGAGGCGCCTTTGAGATTCGGCCATCCGCCAACATCACTCGGCGTAGTAATGATACCATCTTTTCCACAAGTTGCCGTACCCTTACGGACTTCTTCGATAATACGTCCGTCAACACTATCGCGATTAGGCTTTGAGCAGCCGGTATGAGCAAGAATAGCACGGTAGGCAGCTTCTGGGGTCTGCTGATTAATAGCCATCGCAGGCCATGGTTTGTTCAGTCGTATGTAATTGCTGCCGTCTATTCCCTCCCAGTTATTGGCGGTAACCGCGGGATAGCCCTCTACCACGTTGTGCGCAACATACCAACTGCCCTTGTCGTCATCGGCACGCGCGGAAGGTTCGGCGACTCGGTCCTTTACCCCGCTGTCAGTTGCAGGCCCCGGCTTGTAGTAATTGGCGATCATGTTGATGGTGGAGAATTCAATCGGCGGCTTGCGCCTGTCGCCCCCTTGATGAGCTTCGGCGCCATAGGAACTTTGATATCCCCAGTTGTACAGCACATTGTTTCTGTAATCGTTGAATCCGCAACCGGAGGCCCACCGCGGATTGCGACTGTCGTTGTGTGCGATCAGGTTGTGATGGTAAGTGCCATATTGATTTCCCCAGATGCCGCCAAATCTATGGCCGCTATCGCCCTTGGCGCAGGCTTCGGTGATCATGCACCATTGAATGGTGACGTTTTCGTTATGGTACAAGGACAGTATCTCATCGCTGCTCCAGCTGGTCGAGACATGGTCCACGATGATGTTCTTCTTATATCTGCCGCCTATTGCATCAGTTTCAACAGTGGGATTTGCCCTGACGCGGATATACCGGATAATCACGTCATTGGCCCCGATGCCAAGACTTCCTCTAATGCAGATGCCGTCTCCCGGTGCAGTCTGTCCGGCAATGGTAATGTTGTCATTTCTGATACCGAACTTCCCGTCAATCGTGCCCGAAACTCTGAACACAACGGTCCTCGGCCCGGATGCGTCGAGGGCCTGCCCTAGGCTGCCGGGCCCGGAGGGCTTGAGAGTCGTGACTTCGTACACGGCACCGCCACGCCCACCCACGGCGTACTTCCCGTAGCCTTCGGCAGTAGGAAATGCCAGTTGCTGGGAATAGGCAGTACTCCCAACACTCATCAATAAGATAAGTGCCAAGACGGCTTTGGTGAGGTTTGCCATTTTCATGATTTCCCCTTTGTTCAAATTCCTATTGATTTATTTGACTCTTGACGCTGCTATTCAATCTCGACAACCACCCTTTGATACCTAGTCAATGGCGGTGTGCCGGTATCCGTCACCTCGCAGATAATGTGGATGGTCTTCCCTTTGCCGCCATGGCCGGGCACTGTGAATGAGGCGTCTTGTTTCCTGGCATTTACTATGTCAATGGCTCCCTCGTAGGTATCCGCCTGCTGATACTGCCACCATCGGTAGGTCAATTCGTCGCCGTCCGGGTCCGTGGTTCCGCTTGCACTGAGTGACACCTTCTGTCCGGGCTGAACCTTCAGGTCAAGGGCATGGGCCAGTTTGACCACCGGCGGATGATTTGCCTCCTCATACGATTTCACGCACCAGTCGGCCCGCGACGCAAAGTCGTTTTGAAACGCCTCCATCCAGCGCCAGATGGGTTTAAGATACGCTGTAAGCTCAGCGTCATTTTTGATTTTCTTTTTAATGCGGTTACGCCCCCAAGCATTACTCGTATACCATCTCCCCTCGGGATACGTGTAGCCCTCCTCGAGAACAGGATCAAGCCAGGTGTTATCGCGGACTTTAACATAGCGGCCACCCCAACCACCCCAGTCGGGATTGTCCAGATTTCGCAATCCGACCGGGATTTCATGCATATACGAAGGTGAGTCGCCCTCGGATCTAAAATCTCCATCATCAAATCCCGACTTTTCCCCCTTCTTAAATGACTTGTACAACGCACACAGGGGACCGTGGTTCTTTTTGATGTTTTCATTCATCCACGATCCGACTAAGAACTTCTTTTGCTCTGCGGGTAAAACATCTTTCCAGAAGTACGCGAAGGCTACGAATTGATCAGAGATAATCGTCAGAATGTTATACTTTCCCCATTTGGGCTTAATGTATTCCTGATACGTCTTATCCTGCTCCCAGATAAAGAAAAAGCGACACTTCTTCGCAACGTAATCCATCTTATCCGGGTGGTCTTCTTCGATGGTTTTCAGGGCACGGGCGATAGTGTTCATACCACCCCAGGCTTGGAGCCAGATGGGACGGTCGTCTGTCTCGTCCAGGAGAACCTTGACGATGTGTTCCGATCCGGGAGTAACCTTTTTCATTTCACCCTCCGTGTCTACGTTTCCGAGGAACGTGATCGACTTAAGGTACTCCGGTGTAGGATAGCGACTGTCATGTTTAAGCAGATTGGGATGCACTTTTGCATAGGCTTCCAGGTATTTCACATACCAGTCATCCCCGGCCCATCTGTGATCATGCGCGTGGTATTGTGAACTCGTTGAGATAATACCCTCGATATCAAAATCGTTGGCATAGAGCAGGCACCGGACGAAGGAACACTCGTCGTCAATCTCTGCATCGCTTGTGACGATGACACGCGGTTTGACGCGTTCGGAAGCGCTTATTGAAACAACAAATGAAATCAAAAGCGCTATTGTCAATCGTACAACACTTTTCATATTTCCTGATAACTCCATGCGATTCTCCTTCTATTTGAAACAGTGGTGTAGCTCCCTGCTCCGGTTTCAGTCGACTGATCTTCTCAATCACTAACGACAATTCGACTGTCACCATCTGTTCAGCTACCACTTGCAGCCGCGTTAAACAAAGCGGAAAATCAAATGATCTAATTATACTGGGGATTTAGCGAATTCCAAGTGATATCGCCCTAAACTGCGACGATAGACAGAGCGTAAGCAACGCCGCTCGTTTCAAGGTTTGAAAAAAGCGGTAACTTCAATCATGACAAAGGATTCGAACCGCAACTGCAAAGCGGCCAAAACAGTACATACTGTTTTAAAACGGTATAAAACGGTAGGAGGATATTTGGAGTGATTGCATCGTAAAACGTAAGCCATTACAATGAAATGACTTACAACTCCCATGAGTAGGATTCGATTCGGCTTCAGACGAACGACCTAGCGGTTAATCCCGATGTACATCGGGACCGAAAAGCCCAAAAGTCTATTGTTTTCAGTATCTTAGCAAGTTTTTGGATTTTCGCAAGAGTTCGCATTCTTTCGCGTTTCTTCGCATCCTATCGCGGTATTTGCAGCGCAAAACGGTATAAAACGGTAGTCATTTTTTGGCAGATGGAATCCCCGAAATCATCTGAATTTGATGAAGGTTATTGCGATACGTCCGGGCTGGTCTGGCGTTTGAGGCGATAAGTGTGGGATACTTGGCCATTGATTCGCTCGGTGTTCTCAGTTTCCGGTAAGTACGCACGTACATAATCCACCGTTGTCGCTGAGGGGCCTACGTTCACGCGTAAGTGACCTGAGTTTGGAAGTATCTCGCCGCTTAGGTAATCGTATTCCTGGGCCTGACTGGCTTTCTTATAGTTTCGGTGACTTGGTTGAGGTACGAGTTGGTAAATGATACCATCCAGCTCTTGCTTTGCAAAAAAGTGGTCATGGCCGTGGAAGAAGATGGTTACTTTGTTGTCGACCATCAACTGGTGGAGCGGCTTTTCCCATCCAGGTCTGTTTTCATCGAATCCCCAGTTGCCATCGCTGTTGTGGCCTCCCATTTCATAGAAGGGCACCCATTCGACACCGCCGCGTCCTTGCGGATCTCCGCCTATGAGCTGATGGCAGAAGACGAACTTAAAAACAGCGCGGCTTTCCGAAATGGTCTGACTGAACCAATCATATTGCTGCTGTCCCAAGGTCCAATTCCAGCCATCCGACTTGTTGCCCCCTTTGCGTTGGGTATATGTATAAGGATCTAACACAACAAATAGGGCATCACCCCAATGCCAGGCATAGTAGTTTTGGCGGAGGCCAACGAATTCACCTTCGGTTTCCGATCCCGTGTAGAATCCGTCCGGCTGGGGATTAGGGAAATAATGATTTCGCAGTAGATTTGACCACACGGTGAGATTGTCGGCAGTGCCGTCAAACTCCCATCCGGTTTCACCATCGTGATTACCGAGAACCAAGAAAAGAGGTGCCGACTGGCATAAGAGGCTGAAAAACGAACGCTGCACACGATAGCGGTGTTCGATAGCCTCGTAAGTTTCTGGACGGACCTTGTCGGACATGAAGGTATCACCCAGATCGACAATGAAATCGGGCATGTCATCAAGCTCATTGGCCAGAGTTGTCTGATAGAGTGCTGGAACGGATTGCTCATCCAGATGGGAATCTGCCTGGACCACAAAGGTAAATGAAGTCCCCGAGCTGGGCTGCGTACGGAAGGTGAAAACATCGCTCGACAACAAGTCATTTAAATCCGTAGGGCGTTGCCACAAACGATAGAAATATTGGGTATTGGGATCGAGACCTTCCATGAGAACTGTATCTGTATTGTCCGCGAGCATCGAAAGTATCTCGGTTTGATGCGTAGGTTCATTGGGATCACTCCCGTACTCAACAAAGCAGTCCATGTTCTCATTGGCCATTATGTGAGCCGTAACGGATGTATCCGTGGGCCGTCCCAGGATGACTCCCTGGCTCAAGGGCTCCAAGTCAGGCAAGCTTGCCGAGGGGGGATCTGCACTTTTTATCGTTGTGCTGAAGAATAGAAGTATGATGGCAGAGATGATACAATGCTTTGTAGTCCTTCGTGGCAACATGAAATTCTCCTCTGAGACATCAAGAGACATTCTTTCGTCATCTCTGGCCTCTATTATTACGGTGCGGTTAAAGTATAGGTGTAGGCAACCTGACCATTTGAGTTGCCATCAATTTCATCTTTAGGAAGAAAAGTCCGGATGTACTCAACAAGCACCGAAGATTCGGAAACCCTGACCCTCAGGTAGCCGCTGCCAGGTAACTTGTCGCCTGAGTTATAATGATCTGCATTGTTAAGCTCGTAGGTCGGGTCGGCCGGATATGGGAGCGTCTGGTAGGTTACACCGTCGAGCTGTTGTAGCACAAAAATATGGTCGTGTCCCTGAAAGAAAATATTAACTCCGTTTTGGACCATTAACTGGTGTATCGGCATTTCCCAATCTGGCCGCTTTGTATCGAATTCCCACACTCCTTTTTTATTGTAGCCGCCCCATTCGTAAAGGCCTGCTACTTCGACAGCGCCACGGCTGAAGCCATTTACATGATGAGCAAAGACGAATTTCCATTTCGCAGTGCTTTGTTCAAGAGTCTGTTTTAGCCATTGGTACTGAGCATTGCCGTGAGTAATCTGCCACTTGTCTTTTGTCTTTTCACCTCCACCGAACACGCCATCAACCGGAACGGGCGAAGGCCAGTATGGATCGATAACGACAAAAAGAGCATCTCCCCAGGTCCATGCGAAGTAGTTTCTGAGCAAACCGATGAATTCTACAGGTTCAGTGTTGCCTGTATAGAAACAGCCGGGAGCCGGTTGAGGATAGTACAGATTGCGCGCATTCTGTGCCCAGACGGCCACATTGTCCGGCGTTCCATCCAGTAAATAGCCTCCTGCCTGTTCGTGGTTGCCGTTGACCAGAAAGAGGGGAGTGGAATGGCTCAAACCACTCAGGTAATTCCGCTGAAGAAGATAACGTTCTGCGACCAAATCTGCGTTGATCACGTCAGGTTTTATGGTGTCAACACTGAAATCGTCACCCATCATGATATAGAAGTCCGGCTTGTCAGATAATGCGGACCGCAGTGTTAGGTCGTAGAGTTCTTGATCAAAGGCCTTTTTATCTCGTTCGGGATGCGAATCACCCTGGACGCCGAAGGTGAATGTACTGCCCGGTAATCTTTTGGTATGAAAGGTATGTTCCCGTCCCTCGCCAAACTCATTTGTGCCGGATCGGCGATAACACATTCGGTAATAATACCTTGTATTGGGCTGTAGATACGCGATAACATCTTCAAGGGGGATACCAGCATCTACGATGGAAGTGGCTGTGCGATTATCATACACGCCTGATTGCGTGCCGTACTCGAAGTAGGCATCGAGCGTTTCGTTGGAAAGTGTATTTATGGTGATACAACAGTCAGTTGGACGACCCAGAACTATTGTTCCATCAAAGGAGGCCGTGGGCCCGACTTCGGCGGCAACGGCAAGATATGTCATAGCAGCAAGGAATACGGCTGCTACAATAACTACTCTTTTTATGAGATCATGGCGTTTCATTTATATCCCCTTATTCTTGCTTCGCTCTTTCAATCTGACTGATTACTAACTTGTGGTATGTAGACATACCTACTTGGGAACGTATCCACCCACTTGCATATCAATCGCATACAATGCCTTGGTAGTGGTTATATACAGCGTGCTTACACCCAAGCCGCCAAAACAGACATTTGTTACCTGACCTCCGGCCGGGATTTGTTCGATCAGTTGCCCGGCAGGATTGTACACAAGTACAGAACTTTCGTTGGTGATGTACACATTGCCAAATCTGTCGATGGTCATACCGTCGCAGAACTTGGACACAAACAGTCGTTTATCGGATAAGATACCAGGGGCTATGATATCATAGGCATAGACCTTGCCCGCTCCATGATCCGCAACATAGAGGATGTGGCCGTTGGGAAGACCTATTAAGCCGTTTGGCCGGACCATATCATCTATAACCCGAGTAATACTGGTTCTGTCGGCGTTGATGTAGTAGACATGTTCGCCGTCCTGAACCGGCTTTGTGCCGTAAGCCGGATCGCTGAAATAGATGCCGCCTTCCGAATCGATCCAGAGATCATTGGGTTTGTTGAAACGCTTGCCTTGGTAGGTATCGGCCAGGACAGTAACATCCTGCTGCTCAGATATCGATACAACACGTCCCAAGTCGCCCTGACAGGCTATTAGATTGCCCGATGAATCAAAAAACAGACCGTTGGCACCACCTGAGTTGTTTAGGAAAATGGATGGTTGTCCCTTGTTGTCGAGTCTGTATATCCTGCTGGCCTGAAGGTCACTGAAGAAAAGCTCCCCATAGCTATTGGCAGCCGGTCCCTCTGCAAAGTCGAATCCATCGGCTACAATTGTGACCTTCGTTCCTGGTTGTGTGACAGTTTCCGGAATCAGCTTGGAACCGGATGTGTCGTTTCTTACAATGCGAAATCCAATGTGATACCAGGGGTGATAGGGATCCTGCGGACCACGAAAGTGCGCAGGGTTACGGTTTGACACGCGACTGTGGCCCTGAGGACCGTTGTACCAGTTGCCGCTTCGCAGGACGTGGTAGATCTTCCCATCCGGCATTGGCTTTCCAACAGTCGGCCCCTGTGGGTCATAGCGTGGGCTGACGCCGTAGTAATCACCATGGTACCAGTCATTTGTCCATTCCCAAACGTTGCCTGCCATGTCATGCAGGCCGTAACTATTTGATCCGTCCCTGGTTTGATAGGTGCTTGCCGAGCCGGGCCAGTTGAAATCACTCTTGAGGCGTTCCTCGCCATTGTAGAAGCCAACGGGTGTGGTGTATGGCATTGAACCAACCTCGTAAGGATCGCCGGAATTCGGCCAGTTGGCCTTCGAATTGTCGGGATCGTCGCCCCAGGGATAGACAGCATACGGATCATGGAGCCCGCCTCGTCCGGCATATTCCCATTCTGCCTCGGTGGGCAGGCGATAGCCGTCCATGGAAAAGTCACAAACTTGGGCGTCCAGATCGTAGCAGGGTGACAAGCTGCATTGTCGGCTCAGCCAGTTGCAGTAGGAAATGGCACCAAACCATCGGATGCCCACGACCGGGTGATCGGCCTTATCCGCAGCCACACTAAAATCATGGCCATCATAATGAATGCGGCTGTAGCCGTCGCTCTGATAGGTGTCACAGAGAAGTCCCCCGGTTTGCGAATCGGTAACATACCCCGCTTCGATCAGAATTTGTTCCTGCTCAACCGCGTCGTTTAGAAAATCACAAAACTCCTGATTTGTGGTTTCATACACCCCGATATGGAAGTCGTTCAGACTCACCAGGTGAACAGGAACTTCATCGTTGCGATGCTCGGCACCGCCAAGATCATGGTGGTCACCCATGGCAAATGTCCCGCCCTGGATGTACTGCATAACCGGCAGGTTTACATCTGGCGGGATCGTTTCAGGGCCGCGTACACAACGAACCAGCAAATCGGCTGTTTTGGGCTGATAGCTGACTATGCCAAACCGAAAGTTTGTGGTCCAGGCTCTGTCGGTGTGACCCGCCAGGGTAGTTGAAGACCAGTAATCGTCACTCTGAAAGTCTGGGAACGCTGCAAGATCAACAGCCGGATTCGTTTGAGCAACGTCAGTGAGAGTGCGCAACTCTTTGATGTTTGGCAAACGCCAGTCCTCCCGGCTGGCCAGAGTCATTTCCTCTGCATGAATCAGAGCCTGCTGCCAAATCATCTTCGTTTCAGATCCCGTTTGCTGCCAGACCAGGTGCGTAATAAGGTCAGTGGCTGTGCCGTCATCGTTGTCCATCCAGCGAGGTGTTGGGTGGGTGATCTGTCCTCTTACGCAACGTACATGGATTCGCTTGTCTCCGCCCGCTAGTGCGGATTCACTAATACGGTGTGCCCCGATGCCTCCTCCCTCATTTACTATCCAGACGCGGGTGGGATCATCAGCCCTGGTCTCGCAAGTCCACCAGTACTGAGCGTCACTCGGCGGAAAGTAGTCTGTGTTCATGGCGGGATCATGTTGACCGTGATCGAGGATTGCGAATAGTTCGTCGCTTGTGGGCAGCCGCCAGTCCTGGTGACTGGCCAGGCTCAGAAGGTCAGCGTAGGCGATAGCATCCTCCCAGCTCATAGAGCCTCCGTCAATCTTCTGCCAGATTAAGCCGGTAACTTTATCCGTGATGGTACCATCATTATTGTCCTCATAGGACGGCGGATTGATAGTGTAGTCAGAGTCTTCTCCAAAGGTGTCCGTATAGTCGGCTATCTGGCCGGTATCGGGCAGCCTTGTTCCAATCGAGCCTATCGAAATGTCTTTGAATTCGCCCGGATCTTGTGGACTCAAAAATAGAGCATACTTCACATCTGAAAAGTCCACGGGCGTACATCGCTCCATATCTGGAACCGACAACAGGTTCTTGGGGTATGGCGGTTCAAGAGGAGCGAGGGCACGGTATCCAGGATCTGGACTGTTGTACGAAGGAGTCTTGCCGGTAAGAGTGTCGCCCGGTGTCAGGTCCCGGCCAACCAGAGCAGGATGGTCCACAGTGTAACGGTAGGCCCGGAACATTGCATTGTTCATAGGGTACTGGTCCACATTGACTTCTTTGATGCCGTCGGTGTTGATAGGATTTATGTACTCCCATACGAGTTCGCCATTTTCTGTGACTTCCAGCAGATGTCCCTCTGTCATGGCGCAGATCAGGGTATTGCTATTAGCCAAACGCTGACACCCCGATCCGATATGGCTGAAGAAACCCTGATGGCTCTTGGAACCGTACTGCCAAACGATCTGGTTGGATACATTCCGTTTTTGCTTGTGCGTGTCTTTGTTCTCGGGCTTCCACTGTGTATAACCTGCCTCCGGCGGATTAACATAGTAACCGGCATCTTGTCCGGCAGCATTCAGAAAACCGTTTATTTCCACTGCATAAGACTGGCAGGTACGATCAAAGAGATACTGGCCGTTGTTAAAGACCAGGAAGTGGCCCGCTCCCGGCAGCCCATCGTCAATCCAATGAATGTCATGGGATCCGCCTATTTGTTTGTGGCCTACCGTGCATTGCGTCCAGTCTTCCAGAACGGAGGGCGGATCGCCTTGCGCATAACGGGCCGGATCACCGAAACGATACAGGAAATCTCCCGCCTCACTGGTCGCCAGTTCGATAGAAGCCTGCAGATCGCCCACCACAAACGTACCGTCATGATCGATAACATAGAACTCACCCTGTACGGAGTTGGTCACGATGTGGCCCAGTCCTGGATGGTAGTCGAGTGAATTACAGTGGAGCCAGTCACGTTTCAAGGGGCGCCCGGGCAGATTGACGTTAATGCGTCCAGGATAATCGGCAATAGTTTTGCCCTCGCCAACATAGTTGGCCTTGGTTGGATCTATATCCTGGACCACGTGATCGAAGAACCACCACTCCCACACGATGTTGCCATCCATATCCACCTCGACAATCGCGTCCATTTCGGCATCTTTGTAATTCCCTGATGGATCGCAGCCTGCTGCAATGGCCTGGTCATGGGTAATGGACTTGTTAGCGATATAGAGGGTGGTATAGGCCCCGAGTTCTTTGTTGAAGATTCGCATGAAATCATGATGAGGGGCATAGCCGGAGCGGGTCTCGGTGTAACGCCACACAACATTATCATCCCAATCCACTTCCACAAAACCGCTGCCCCGACTGGGATCGTCGGTGGATGAATCCAGAATATTGCCGTTTACCAGGAAGCGGGGATTGGTGCGTACTTTGGACCAGCTGCGCACCACACGTCCTTCCATATCGATCAGGTACGTCCCTCCTCGGGCCCCAAAGAGCGTGTAACCATTATAGGCTCCCGCTGCGTCCCAGTAGCGTACCTCTGTCGGGCCCTGCAGGACCTCATAGGCTGCCGCTGAATTTGCCAATGCAATTCCAAGAAGGACAATGTTTCTCAGAGTATTACTTGACGAGACCATCATCTATTACCTCTCCATGCGAGACTGTGGCCGTTTGACTTCATTCCAATGGCAGTGTATATTTTGGCGTCAGGTCCTTGTCCGCCAGTCCCGGATAGTCCGGGTCGTAACGATGGACCTTGAAGATAGCATTCATAGCATGGGCACGGTGATCGAGGGGAATGGGATCGCCTTGCCTGATAGGTCCATCACCGGTCACAGGACAGATGTATTCCCAGACCTTTTCACCTTCGAGTGTGACTTCAAAGAGAACGCCGCTTGTGCCGTCGCATATCAAAGTGTTGCCGTTGGGCAAACGCTGACAGCCTGATATTGCCTCGGCAAAAAAATCCGTGGGTGTCGGTGCTACATAGGTCCACACAAGCTCATTTGGTTCATAAGCCTGGTCGGATTCGAGTACATAAATCCCGTTGGCATCTATGGGGGGAATAATCTCGTCCACCGACGAATATCCCCAATCCAGGCCGACCTCGTATGGGAGTAGGTCACGCTGATCAGTATAACCCTCGGGTAAACGACGGAGCCCATTGTTGAAGATAAGGATATTGCTTTCACCCGACCGATTGGGCTCGATCCACTGGCAGTCATGCTGCTGGAACAGTATCTGATCAGAGGCATTGCCACGATTATAGGCAGCAGGATTACCCCAGCGATAAATCAGATCACCACCCTTGCCATAAACACCTCCCGTGCTGCCTGCTGCCTCCTCGGTAGTTGTGCTGTGGTCAATAATCCAAAGTTCACTGCAGCCTCGCACGCTGAGCATTATCTGGTCGAGTTGGGGATTGTAGTCTATGGAGTTCATGTGATTCCAGAAGGCAGCAACGCTTTTCCCGCCGTTACACTCCACCCATATCCGTTCCGGATGCTCGGCCGGATCGCCGTAGTTGGGCTTGACCGGGTCATTGTCCTGAATCAGATGATCCCATACGTGCCACTGCCACACGATTTTTCCACCTTCGGGGTAGTTGGGTTCGATTTCTATGACGTACTCTGGCAGGAGTGTGTCGTCTCGAAGAACCTGTGCTTCAAATCCTAGTGCCAGGCACTCTTCCACACTCTTGCGTTCCACGACCAGGGCCAGGATATTGCCATTGGGTAAGGGCTCGATATCGTGGTGGGTGCCATAATCCCGGTCATGATAATCGAACTCCCACACCAGATTCCCCTCCCAATCGTACTCTTCGATACGGCCGCCTTCTCCACCTCCGGTGCCGCCACCACTGCCCTTGATAAAGCTGGCGTGCAGCAGGTGTCCGTTGGGCAGAAGATACACGGATTGGCCGGGCTCATAGGGACTATCCCAAGTGTTTATGATGCCGCCCTGATTGTCCATAAGGTACGTTCGCGTATAATGTTTGGGGGCGAACAAAGTGTAGCCTTCGTAGGCTTCAGAGGTGTCCAGAATCACGCCGATCTGGCGCTCTATGGAGCCAAAATCTCCGTCTTTGGGAGGCTTACCCTGTCCCACCACAACCACAGAACTGTACAACAGGATTAAACCGGCAACATAAAAACTGGCAATTTTCGATATTGTCATGGTAATTATCTCCTTGTTTGGCTTCTTTGCATATTCCTGGCCTTTGAGTTAGACTAAACTGTTGTCTTGTATCTATTGTTGTCCGAAACAAGGCCTGACAGGACAAAAAAATGTGTCTGCAAAAAAAATTAGGGAAATCACATTTTTTTTGTCCTTTTATGGGCAAGGCGCGACAATATTAATTGGAAGGTACTGTATGGTTTTTAGAAGCAGACGAAACGAGGCGCAGGCGATCTTTGAGATCCTCGTTCGAGAGAACGAGGCCATGCTGATGACGTACTTGCGTGCGGCAGTGCGTAATCAGGCTGTCGTCGAAGACCTTTTCCAGGAAACAATGCTGGTCGCCTGGCGGAGGCTGAATGAATACGACCGATCATGCCCCTTTGGGCCCTGGGTCAGAGGCATTGCCGCGAAGCTTATTATGGCACATTTTCGCAAAGCGAAGTCTGACATTATGATAACTGGTTGTGAAATGCTGGAATATCTGAGTCGGCAGATCGAACACATCCATGAAAGACCGGGTGACACTTGGGAGCAGAAGATCGATGCACTAACACACTGCATTGAAGCTCTGCCCGACAACCACAGGGAGATGATCGAACTGCGTTACTTCAAACATCAATCTGCTTTAAGGATTTCGGAAGTCACAAAGATTTCATTGGAGGCTGTAAGAAAACGTCTTCAACGGGCAAGAGCACAGCTACTTGACTGCCTCAGACGAAAGAAAGTCATTGTGGAGGCCGGTACATGACAATTGTGCCAAATGATTCTGATAACACTCTTTTTGATCAGCTTGTCAATCAGTGGCTGGATACGGAGCCTGTCGACTCTGAAGTAAGTGATTCTACAACTCTACGGCCGGAATTATTAGATAGTTCGCAGCTTTCACGTGCAGCGGATGTCCAGCTTTTACATGCTATGCTTATGGGTTTTGCCGAGAACAGTGAGGATGCAAAACAGAGCCGCATGGATAAGCTCATGCGATCTATTAGAGCTGACAAAGAAAAGAAAGCTGGAAAAAAAGGAACAAGCACTCAGAAGCCGCGTCGCTATGTAGGGCCCGCTATCCGGTTGGGTACGGCTGCAATGATCATCATAGGGTTCACAATTCTACTGACCTCCCTGCCTCCGAACAAGGCAATGGCAACCATAGAACAAATGATTTCGGCCATCGAAAACGCGGGGGATCGTACCTACTCAGTCATTGTCAGGGATCAAAAAACAGGGCGACGAGAGCGATCATGGAACCGATCTGCGGCTGAGAGGAATCGCCAAGAAAGAGCCGTCCTCGATGGTGCCACACTGTATCTTCGAGGTAGAGACAAGTATGTTCTGTATCGTTATACTCCATCCGGCCAGGCGGTATTAAATGGTAGCGACGGACAAAAAAATTGGTTGATTCGTCCAAGGCGTGAAGTCCTTGTAAGCGATAATCCGCAGGCGTTCAGGATACCCATGCCGGAGGATCTGGCTGATTTGCTGACACTTGATTTTACCGATACTCTGCAACGAATCCAAGAAAGATATAGAATCAAGTATCTTGGAGCCGTACCGGTCGAGCAGGGTCAGGATGTATCATGGGCTTATTTGCACGCCACACTGAAAGAACGCAGGTTCAGGGGACCAAGAGTGATTCGAATCTGGGCGCATCCGGGTACGGGGTTACTGCGACGAATCGAATTTGCCGACATTCGACTACAAGGGAATCCTGAGCCAAAGAAACTGATTCTTGATCTCGTAGACCAGAAGCAATTGCCGAACGACTGGTTTACTCACTCTGCTCACCACCCCGTAGATGTCAAAGTGGATTTGTTGTCAGAATTTTAGCAGATGACGGGATTGCTGTCAGGATCGACTCGCGAAAACAGATCTAAGAGAGACTCTCACTTCTAATTCATATTCCTCGTGTACTACCGGAGTGTTTTGAATATCCAAAGACAATTGCAGCGAATGACAGAGCGTAAGCAACGCCGCTCGTTTCAACGTTTGAAAAATGCAGTAACTTCAATCATGACAAAAGTTTCGAGCGGCAACCGCCAAACAGCAATAACGGTACGTACCGTTTTAAAACGGTATAAAACGGTAGGAGGATATTTGGAGTGATTGCATCGTAAAACGTAAGCCATTACAATGAAATGACTTACAACTCCCCTGAGTAGGATTCGATTCGGCTTCAGACGAACGACCTAGCGGTTAATCCCGATGTACATCGGGACTCGCTCTACCAGTAAGCAGATACGTTCTAATCCAGGTGGCGGATTTGCGGCTCTTTATGAATTTCTCACGTTGCATGGCTTGACCCCTCGTTGCGAAGGCCTCTTTCCAGACCAAAGTCCAAGGGCCGTTCTTTGAACAATATTTGCTGGTCTTCGCCCCCGGGTCGTTATGCTGCGAAAGACGGGCCTGCAGATCCTGCGTTGAACCTATGTAGAATCTCCCAGCCCGATTCTCTAAAACGTACGTCCAGAATTGCCTCTCAGTGTTATCCAAACTCCCCGAGTAGGACTCGAACCTACGACCTAGCGGTTAACAGCCGCTCGCTCTACCAATTGAGCTATCGGGGAATCCCGATGAACCGGACCGGATTGACGCTGTGCGTTCAAAGAACCGTTTTCTTCCGATTCATTTACAATATTATCCAAATTCCAGCAACATTGTCAAGTACTTCTTTTTTTTGGCGATTATTATGAAAAATCACACTTATACTGGATGAGAGCCCGATTCTATTGTATACTTCCGACTTTGCCTAATTTAAGTAAGTGGCTCTAACGTTCGATATAAAGATAGTTTTTTGTGTTTTGAAGGATTTTTAGTAATATTTTAGCTCGTTTTACGTCCGATACAAGCAGGGGCTTTCTACTGAACACATTAATTAAACGAACAAAAGGCGTCTTTGGCGCATCTAAGAGTTAGAGTAAAATATCGTTTAACGATTGAATTTTAGGTTATTATCGACAGCATGGCGAAAGATATACTCGATATCGGTGGTTTTACAATACTAAGACGCCTCGGAACCGGTGCTCGCAGCACGATTTATTTGGCTACAGACGAAGTGGATGGAACAAGAGTTGCCCTAAAAAGGGTCATATTCCAAAAGCCTGAGGACTCAAGAATTTTCGAGCAGGTGGACACCGAGTATAAAGTGGCTAAGCAGATAGACAATCCCTGCGTCCGAAAGTGCTTCGAGCTGAGAAAAATACGCAGCATGTTCAAAGTCAGAGAAATGCTGCTTTCCATGGAATATTTTGACGGCAAGAACCTCGAAGACTGCCCGACTTTGAGCCTGGGAGATGTGCTGCTTGTCTTCAGGATGGTCGCAAGCGGGCTCAACGCGATGCATCAGCACGGATTTGTGCATTGTGATATAAAGCCCAATAACATTCTTATGGACAAGTCCGGCTCTATTAAAATTATAGACCTCGGCCAAAGCTGCAAGATCGGAACGGTCAAGCAGAGAATCCAGGGCACTCCCGATTATATCGCTCCTGAACAGGTTAAGCGCAGACCGCTCGGCCCGAAGACGGATATCTTTAACCTTGGTGCGACAATGTACTGGGCTCTTACCGGAAAACACGCCCCGACTCTAATACCTAAAAAGAACAAGTTAGGCTTGCCCGTGACCGAGCCGCGACGAGCACCGCATGAAATAAAAAAGGGACTGCCCATAGGAATCTCAAACCTCGTAATGGATTGTATTGAGAACGACCCTGCAAAACGCCCGAGTAACATGATGGCGGTGACATCGAGGCTGGACCTGATGGTGCATAGTATTTTCGGGGGCAAGATAAAAACGAATAAAAATGCCTCAAACAATAATTGACCTGCTGAACAAAGGCATAGAAGCCAACACCGCGGATAAGTATCGGCGCGATACTCTTATTTATTTGCCCGCTGAGGGCAGCGTGATTGTAACGGGTGATCTCCACGGGCATCGGCGAAATTTTGAAAGAATAGTCGCCTTTGTCGATCTGGCCAACAATCCTGACAGGCATATCGTTCTCCAGGAGATTATTCACGGGGGCCCGGAAGATTCGCTTGGTGGCTGTTTGTCCTATAGACTTTTATATGATGTTGTCCGCTATAAATTGAACTTTCCTCACCGCGTACATATTATTATGGGCAACCATGATACCGCATTCATCAACAGCAGCGAAGTGATGAAAGACGGCAGAGAAATGAATCGTGCGATGCGTTTGGCTATGGATCGAGAATTCGGCCCGGACGGCGCCGAAGTAGAGCTGGCGACAAGACAATTTCTGTTCTCGCAGCCGTTAGCTGTCAAAACCGAGAGCCGAATATGGGTATCGCATTCACTGCCGGGCGACCGTTTGATCGAGAAGTTCGATCCGCAGATTTTAAACAGACAACTGAAAGTCAACGATGTAGTCAGACCTGGCTCGGCTTATCTCTTAACGTG
>Ga0114918_10001594_pt1 | contig 20288 bp, 41 predicted proteins | sample LantaG_FD_87015 | JGI IMG/M metagenome (GOLD analysis project Ga0114918, IMG submission 87015) | Deep subsurface microbial communities from Baltic Sea to uncover new lineages of life (NeLLi) - Landsort_02402 metaG | ecosystem: Environmental > Aquatic > Marine > Oceanic > Sediment | place... | reverse complement strand
GCTATGGCTATGGCTCTGGCGATGGCGATGGCTATGGCGATGGCTCTGGCTATGGCTATGGCTATGGCGATGGCTCTGGCCCTGGCTCTGGCCCTGGCTCTGGCTCTGGCTATGGCTATGGCGATGGCTCTGGCTCTGGCTCTGGCGGGAATGAATATGATTAACCTAACTAGCGAAAAGATACTTCAATATAGAAACCAAAAGCCAAAGAAAACATTTCAATGGATCGGTGATAAATATGGGATATCAAAGCAACGAGTTCATCAAAAGCTATATTCGCCATTAAAAAAGCTTCGCCAGTCAAACATTAAAAACTTCTTTGACTGCCAAGAAAAATATCATCAGTGCCTAAATAATGACTTTATTCAAACAAAACCAATGAAAATGGGCAATATATTTGAATCTTATGTGTTTGACGAAATAAAGGACGAGCACGAATGGAAGAATATTTGTCAAGGTATATCGCAAAAAACACTTGATGCAACCAAGATTTATGCGCAACACGTCAAGCCAATATTTAAAAAAGGAAAGCCATTTCAAAAACTATCCCTAACTACCAATAAATTCAAGCTAACCGGAGAGGCAGACTATATTGGGACAATAGAATATCACGGCGTAGAATACAAAGGGATCATTGATTTAAAATTTACAGGATCAATCCCAAAGATATGGGGCTTCGGGAATGATAACGATCTGTTTGGAATAAAGCCATGGGATGGAAAAAGCGCGATGAAAGACTATCTTCAGGCTTTTGCTTATCCATACATAATTGCGAAGAAAACGGGCGAGGTGCTGCCAATTTACTACCTCGTAGTTGAATCAGGAACGATTGAACACATGATTGAAAAACCACCTTTGACAAAGCTGTTTCATATTATGCCCACTGAAAAGAGCTTCGCTTGGTTTGAAGACATAATTAAACAGGTCTTAGCTTCCTACGACGACCCATTCCGTACAGCTAACTATAGTCACTGCCTAGAATGTCAATTTTATAATGACCGAATATGCAAAACAGGACTGAAAAGAGCATCAGCAATTCAAACAATAAACGTAGATGAACTGAACCCGGCATAAACCAACTTAAAAAATAATACCTAACTTTTTCGATTTATCTTTTTAAAAAACTTGAATTATAAAAAAAAACTATGTTAGTCGCGCTTTTTTTAGCTAATTTGAAGTTAAAAAAACAACTTTACTTTATTTTATTTTGGCTTATAATTAAACTCCGGGTTTATAAATCTTCAGAAAATTTAACCATTAATACTTCTGTACCGACACGGGTGCGTTTTTGATAAACAAAATGCCGGCCTTATAGAGAAGTTTGATTTTAGGAGGATACATATATGGATTGGATAAAAGTTAAGACGAATCACATTCTCTGGGAGTATAACGACCTGTCAGATAAAGAGTTTAGAGCATGGATCAATATCATGGCTTTAACATCTAGATTAAGCCACGTTCCAACAGACAAGCAACTGCTTGGAGTAGCCCATCATAAGACCATTAAAAGTCTTGAAAAAAAGCTTATAAACCACTCAAGAGACCTTCAAGACATCCTTAAGAAGGTCTTAAGAGATGCTCAAGACATAGCTGATAAAAAAGCCAAGACAAAAGAACGTGTCAGAAAACATAGATCAATAAATCTAGTTAAAAACAATGAAATAAATAAATTAGAAAAAATTGATAATAAAGAATGTAACGCGTTACCGAACAGTTACGTAACGCGACAGAGAAGAGAAGAGAAGATTAGTATTAATACTATAAATAATATTAATACTAATAAAAAAGACGACGACGACACTTTGCTTATGTCGTCGTCGTCTTTTTTGGAGATTTTTAAAAACGAGGAATTTTTAATAAATCCAGTTGAGTTTTGTCAGTCGAATTTAAACTTTTGTTTCAACATCGCTAAGATTAAATCAAATTCTGTATCTGGCCTAAAAGACCCTGACAGCTATGTTTCATGCATGATCAATGGTCTACAAGGGGGATACAAAGATCATGAAATTTCTAGTCTAATAAAACAGGCTAGAAATTTAGCCGATAACGAGGTTTTGAAAGAAATTGACACAAGGACCAATGAAGACTTCGAGAAAGATCGTGAGGTTAAAAATTTGGCTCGATCAGAGCAATATAAGCGGAGGCGAGATGCCTTTAATAAATTAACAGAAAGGGATCGCTTAAGAATTTTAAGAAAAGCCAGAGAATCGGTTTCTAGGGACTGCCCAAGCGCCACAAATATCTCGATTAACAGTGGCTTGGTTAAGCAGATGGCATATGTTTTAGCTAATGAAGAAATTTGTTAGTTATTTTAAAACTGACAAATTTACTGTTAAAATGCGAAATATAATAGCAAGGAGTGACTAATGCAACAGACAAGACTAAAAAAACCGACGCAAGAGTGGGTTTTAGAACATAGAAATAGACAAGAAGTGAGATCGACAGCTTCGACAGAAAGACGATGTGAAAAGTGTAATCATTTTGACAATTCTCTAGTTGATTTGAGAAAGGTTGGGACGGGCCTTTGTAAGAAATTTCCGCCATTCAATGTCATGGTTGGGAATAGGCATGGCATGACTTGGGTTAGTGACTTTCCAGAAATAGAGAAGACGAAAGTATGCGGGCAATTTGAAAGAAAGTATTGAGCAATAAACTATCTGTTTTTGAATACAAATTACTGGGAAAACAAAGCAAACAAAAAAAGTTTGGGAACATTATCAATTTTCGTGATGGGGACAAATTTGATTCAAAAAAAGAAATGAATCGATATCTTGAGCTTTGCATCAGAAAATCAGCCGGTGAAATTAAATCATTGGATAGACAACGTGTGTTTCTTTTAATCCCAAAGCAGGAAGATGAACGGCCAGTGACCTATAAATCCGATTTTTATTATTATGACAATTTTATGAAACAAGAAGTTGTTGAGGATGTTAAGAGTGTCGCTACTAAAAAAATAGCTTCTTACATTATAAAGCGTAAGCTATTCAAAATTAAATATCCTGATATAATTTTTTTAGAGACATGAACAAACAAAAGCTATATGAATTAATAGGCATCCTAATGGATGCATTAGTAGCCCTTCAAGAGCTAAAGGACGGGCACGATCATGTTGATAGAGTAATTGACTCCATAAAGAAAAAGATCGAGGAATTAGAGCCAAAAGAATCTCTTAAAAACCGTTAGAAATGCTGGTTATTTTTTACATCGCATTTTTAACAGTTTGTTTCATTCTTTTTTATATTATTTACTTCTTATGGGCCACTGAGAAAGTAGTTATAAAATTCAATCTAAAACCAAAGCCTATTTATATAGACAAAAGAGTATTCAACTTTAAAAATAAGAATGCAGAAAACCTCTTTGATGGAACTAATCCAAAAATTAAATGGCTTGGCGTCTTAAAGAAAAATCAGATGGAAAACAAGCTTGATGATGCTTCAATTCCACCATTATCAAGTGTGTAACCAATTTTATATGGAACGCCTTTTATTTCGCCTTGCAATGATAGATTGATCCCGTCGTTTCCTTGACCATGCTTACTCGGTGATATTGCTGCCTTAAAGTCACCCCATGTTTTAATGTCTTGGCTTGATGTTATCTTTTCCGCCCATTGATTGGTTAATTCGTTTGGCAGTGCTGATTGAATCGAGTCCATTGCCTCTTGTGCAATTTCTAATTTTCTTTTTATTTCTTTTCCGTACTTTTTTGGTAGCTTTGCCCCTAGCTTTCCATAAATATTATTTGCTATTCTAACCGCGAATAACGCGTTTTTTAAAGTTTCTAATCTTAGTATCCATCTTAGTGCTGCTTTAATATAATCAAACATTTTGAACTCCTATTTAGTTAATTTTGAACCGGTGAAAGGTAAATATTTGCTATTGCCATCCCACTTGATTAGTGCCTCATGTTTATACTCTTTATCAGGGGTATTTATAGATACATGAATAAAGTTCTGGTTAGGATAGAGGATAATTTGTCTATATGGCAAGTTAGTGTGGTACGCCCAGTAATAAACGCCAATTAAGTTTTCACATGTAAAATCAGCCGCCAATGATGTGAGGTGATCACTTGTTTGAGCACCCCCGATGGCTTGATTTAAAATAGGCGGTCTAAATCCGCTTTTAATGGTCATTATCTCTTTAAATTTTTCCCTTATTGGTTGAATTATTGAATGCACAAGTTGGATAGTGTTTATCTTTTCTCTTTGTCTGAAAAGATCATAACAATATGGAATAAGGTCAGGGCGATCATCAGAAACGATAAACTCTTTAAACGTAAAATTTTCTGTTATAGATTCGGTTAAATTCATATATTGCCTATAATAACCCTATTAGAAATACAATTATATGCTTTGTTTCTATTCCCAAGATTGTCGATATATAACAAGCAATCCCAACCCATATAGCCATCGATCGACTATGTTCAAACTTATAGGTTTTCATTTCTTTTTTAATTTCTAATTTAAGCGCGTCTTTTAACCCTTCAAGTGATTCCCATTTTACTTTATTAAAAACTAAGAGTTCATCAATTTTATAGTCAATATCCGTTCTTAAACTATCAAAACGAGTGTCTACTATCCGAACGACTTCCTGATACTGCATTTTTGTGAGGCTGTTATGCGTAGTTATATTAAATGAATTTAAATCAAAAGACATGAATTTATTCTATCACGAAACGAATTTAATTATAGAGTGACCGTTCTAATGCCTGAAGACTGCATCCGATATGACTCGCTATTTGCTTGCGTGTTTCTTTCTTTTTAGAGTATGCGTTTTCTGCTACCCTGTTGTAGTAAAGGTTTTTAATTTTTTCAGGATCGTATTTTTTGGGTCTACCAAGATTACTCATCGCTCACTCCTTTTAATAATACCTAATAATTATAACGCAATATACATTAAAAACAAACCCGGAAATTTCGATACATAATCGCTTGACTTCCGGTGTGTTTTACATCATAATGTAAGCATCAAGTTAAAAGGAGGTTAATTTAAACAGTTAGAAAAATTTTATGAGGCGTTTGAACTTCAAAAACAATACGCCCCAAAGGAGAAAATCGTGAAAGGCAATTTAAACCAAGAAAACAAAGTACTAGATAATGAGGATTCAATCAAGATAAGAGATGAGTTAGAAACAAGAATAAATAGGGTCCAGGCAGAATTAGAGCTAGAGAGCGGCATGCGTGATTTGATACTAACAGTGCAAGATAAATACAAGGTTACTTTGAGCACGGTTCGATACTCAATGCTGAATGCTATTTACGAAGTCGAGCTATCTCGAAAAATGGGGGCGCTATAATGACTTACGCAAACTTTAAAAGCGAGATAAAAGCATCAAAAACAACTGATCAAATTATGTTAATTGGAATGAAATGTTCTGAATACTTAGACACTAAATCAATTGATGAATTAAAAGAAATCGCTAGAAAAAGAGTTCGTCAAATCATGGGTGTTCTATAATGTACTTTGATACTGAGTCTCCGCAAAGCATGTATGATGACCAGCCCGAAGTCATGGAATGTGACACATGTGGGAAGCATTATAATTTCGAACTATACTGCATACTTGAAAATGACTCTTGTCACCATTGCAATCATTATGATGGGAAGATATCGGATAAACAATTCGAATGCTTTCAAAAAGAATTTGAATATCAAGAAAGTAAGGAGGTTCAGATATGTATGTGAGGTGCTGCGCTTGTAAAGATATAAGAGGTGAGAAAAAGCCATTTTCAAACAAACAAACAAGTGACGGTTATTGCCTACCTTGTTTTAAAGCGCAAGCAATCATGGCTCATGTTAAGCCGAGTCTAATTGAGGAAACTTCTGATAAACTTCAAAAACTTGAAAATGAGGCGATAAGAAAAGGCGACTTAATATTATTTGACCGAAATAAATTGAGAAAAAAACAAATGCACCTAATTTCTGTTTAAATCTAAATCATGGGGAAGACATGCCCTTTTATGATAAAATATAATCGTGCAAGATATTTTACTAAAAAAAAATTCAGATAGTTTTTATGATATCGATTTCGAAAATGGCGATTTTAAATCAACAGATGGTTTAGATACCGCCATTATCATGAGCCTATTAACAGATGCCCGCGCAACATCGTCTGAGGTTCCCGAGCCATCAAGAAGACGCGGATGGATAGGCAATGAGCAAAACGACGATCCTGACTATCAAATCGGTTCAAAGCTGTGGCTTCTTGATCAATCACTCTCTACGCAATCGACAGCGAATAGCTCTGAAGGATATTCGTCTGAATCGCTGCAATGGCTGGTTAATGATCAACTAGTTCAAAATATAACAGCTGATTCTCAAACAGAGTTTGAAAACATATTAATCAATATTAAATTCACCCGTTTTGATAATTCAGTTCTTAGCAAACAATTCGAATTATGGGAAAATACCGAACTAGTATGATTATAAATCCTGTAGGAAAAAATTAAATGCCTTTAGATATCCCAACAACGCAACAGATATTTAATCGGCAAGCAAGCGACGTTATAAATGAGATTGATAATCTTGATCCATTTTTAAAAAACAGTTTTATAAGATCAATCTTGGTTGCATTTGCAAATGTGGCTTCTGAGATATATTCAACAATCGAGCAGGTTGAGCTTTTAACATTTTGGGATACAACTGAAGGAGCTGAACTTCTTAGATGGGCTGCGATATTTGGAATCACACCAAACCCGTCAACAATAGCCACTGGCTCAGTCACGTTCACGGGCATTGATGCAACCACAATTCCTTTGAATAGCCAATTCAACTCAACAAATGGACAAACCTATCAAACAACAGTATTGGATCAAATTGAAACAACCATATTGTCAGTAGCGACTATGACGCGGGTTAGTTCAACTGTTAGCGTAACGACAACTGCCTCGCATGGCTTTTCATCAAATATTAGCATCATTATTTCCGGCGCTGTTGAAACTGATTATAACGGAACTTTTAAAGTCGTTGTAACTGGCTTGAATACATTTACTTATTCAATTACAGGAACACCAACGACTCCTGCTACGGGTGTTATTTCAGCAACGTCGACATTTGCGAATGTCACAGTAGAAAGCCTATCATTTGGATCTTCTAATAATCTTGAATCCGGCGAATCTGTTTCGCTATCTTCTCCCATTGCAGGGGTTGATGATACCGGCTTTGTTTCTTTTGTTGGCGTAACTGGCGGAACAGACGAAGAAAGCGATGATTCTTTAAGGAATCGATTTTTGTTTAGGGTTCAAAACCCAGTTGCTAACTTCAATGTAAGCGCTATCGAATTGCAAGCAAAAACAGTGACTGGTGTAACTAGGGTTTTTATTCAAACGCCAAACTCATTATTAGGCAGCGTTTCATCAACAACACTTGAACGATTTGATACGTTTGCCAAAGCAACCACAGCAAGCCCACATGGCTTATTTGATGGGCAAATTGTAACCGTTACCAATGCAAATCAAACTGAATACAACGTAGTTAGCGCGAAAATACTTAAAATTAGCTCTACTGAATTTGGTTATATTGTATCTGGAACGCCAGCATCTCCTGCGACCGGTCCAATTGTTGTGAATTTTTCAGTTACAAATATAGGGCAAGTTCGAATTTTCTTTGTTAGGGATAATGACGGGACAGGACTAAACATAATCCCTTCAGCCGGAGAAGTTAGCGCCGTTAAAGACCAAATAAATAAAATTAGACCCGCTGATATACAAGATCAAGATGTGATCGTTTCTGGACCAACAGGAAATGTAATACCATTTACATTTTCTGCATTAAGCCCGAATACAGCTTCTATGCAAACCGCAATATCAGAAAATCTCCAATCATTTTTTTCAAGTGGTACGACGGTTGGTGTTAATCTAAAAAAAATAGATTATGAATCCATAATTAATTCTACCGTTGATTCAGGCGGTAATTTACTTGATAGCTTTACGCTAAGCACGCCAACGACCGACATTACGATCGGTGTTAGTGAGCTTCCTATACTAGGCACAATAACCTATCCATAATGACCATAAAACAATTTTCACAGGAGCAACACGCTAATTTATTTGCGCAATTTTTCCCTGATGGAAAAGCGTATGAAGCAAAATTTAGACTTGGTTCAAACTTAAGGCTGTTAATTGAATCTTTATCAATAGAACAAAAAAGGATTTATGATCTTTTTTCAACATTCTTAGAACAACGAGACCCTAGAACAACGGATATCTTTTTAGATGAGTGGGAATCATCTTTAGGGATACCTGATTCATGCATCCCTATAGCCGCTACAAAACAAGAGAGAAGAGATAACATTTTATTAAAACTGACATCATTGTCAGTACAAACAGAGGCCGATTTTATTAATTTAGGCGCAATTCTTGGCTTTACAATATCATTTGTGAACCCACCAGGATTTCCATATACATTTGATTTCATATTTAGTGACGACGAAAACGCCTTTCCCTATGTTTTCCCATTCGTGTTTGCAACAGAAACATTTGACATAGTAATCAAAGGTGATTTTCTAACTAATCCTTCAAAAGCTGATATTTTGCAGTGTTTAATTAGGATATTAATACCAGCATACAAAACAGTGACTTTCTTCAACTGCTAGTCTATAATATCGCTCATGGGTGTTACTGGACCATTTATAGCGGGCGACACGTACGCATCAACTGATGATAATACGAAAGTAGCTGAGATTAACAACGCTGTTACTGGCGCAAATCAATCGGTAAACACAGGGGATAACTCTCAGCTTATAAAAGGAATATCACAGTATAGTTCAGTAGGTGATTTCTATGAGGAATCCGGTGGCAGTGCAGCTGATGTTTATTTACTTCAACCAGTAAGCCCAAGAATATCTATTTTTGAATATGTTGAAGGAATGCGAATCAGGTTTCTTGTTGTAAATACAAATACAGGCGCTTCAACGATTAATATCAATAGTGTAGGAGTTAAAAACATAAAACTATCTGATGGCACAACAGATCCTAATCCTGGACTAATAAATGCTGGAGATTATATAGAACTAATATATGACGGAACCTCATTTAAAATAAGCAAAGTTATTGAGGAGTTTGATATTGCGTTGGGAAACATTATTTCTGGTGGCGCATCAGTAGATATAACAAACCTAAGTTTACTTCAAACAAAAAGATTTAGATTTCAGAAATCAGTAAACGGAGGAGTTTCAAACATAGTCCTTTTTAGTATAGATAAACTTGCCACACCATCTCAATTGTATTTTTCACTTAGTGGCCGAATTAATGCTCAAGAAGGTACATCCGCACTAGATTTAGCAGATTGGGATTTTAATCTAACAGGTAATGTTCAAGCATCTCCAGTATCAGCCTTTAATACTATTAATTTGGCACTTCTTAATCAAAATATTAACCTACAAACTGACATTACATTTAATTTGAATAGCAGTTCAAATAAGATTGAAGTCAGAGCATCAAACGCCGGTGCCAACCAAGTTCAAGTTTCTGGAAATATGGAGCTATACGTTGTCGCAGTTATTCCGTAAAAAACTAATTGAATATTTGACTAATCATAATTTCTGATAAAAATTTATTTTTATTTATGATTTTTTTATAATAAATTTTGCTGTATTTTGCTACTTCAAAATAGCCTTTTAATACCAATGCATTATTATATTCCCAATCTAATATTTCATTGTTATAAGGCATAATGCTTTTGTAATTTTCAATGGAAACCATTGTCTTTACGTCGATCCGTTCATTGTTTTCTTTGTTTATAAAAACAATATTGAAGTCGCTGTCTTGAATGTGCCATTTATTATTTATCATCACTTCGTTCATTGTATGACTTCTTAATTCTGGATAGTTATCAGTATAAATATGAACCACTCTATTTTTAATTTCTAAATATTTATATATTTTTCTCAAAACACCAGCTCTTGGACCGCAAGAAAGGCTCGGCTTCTGTGTGCCAGAAGCCATAATATTAAGAACCATGTTTAGATTCCAAGCGTCCTTATTGTTCCATTCATTTATATTGTGATTGCTATTTCTATATACAAATATTCTAGCTGCATCATGCAGAAGCACGTTTTCTTTATTGGAAATTAGCCTCACTTTATTTTCAATTTGTGACATTGTGTCTTGCTTTAATAAAGCATCATTTTTATGGATATAAGATATGTAAAAATTATTTACTGGCTTGGAAATTTTTAAAAAATAATTCATTCCAGTAATTTGACCTAGTATGGATAAAAAAGAGATCGAAATAAAAACAATAAAAAATGAATATAAAAACACAATAAAAGCGGACTTCGTTTTATTGTGTTTTGATTTATAGATAAAACTTTTTTTATATGGCTTTGCAGTTTCATCAACGTAAAGCGATAACGAAAGAAAATATATTCCAATAAAGACAAAAATAAATGACATTTTATAAAAATTCACATCAAAAAATAAAGACGATACGAAATAAATAAAAGTGCCTATAATTAAATACATGCCGGCGCCAACCAATCTAAATACTTTGGTATTTATTAAGTTTTCGTTTCTATCCATCATAAACATCCTCCATAAAATAAGCCTTGGCGAACCTCTTGATTCCCCCATTACGAACCCCATTAAATCCAGGAACAGCTTTTATTAAACTTTCATTATCTATTTTTTCATACCAGTTCTCAAATGCATCTTCTGAAATCACCGCCTTATCACGCTTTGTGCGCTCTTGTTTTTTCAAAATGGCTTCTGCTTGCTCCCTTATCGCCATTTCTTCAATGCTTTCAAATCCGGGTGTAACTGCCGTGTACTCGCCACTGTTTCTAAACGCACCCATCAAATATGCGATATTTGCGCGTTTATTAAATTTACCATCACTAGCCATACTCCAATTGTTTAAATCGTGAACAAAAGCGTCAATTGATGCCTGTGCTGATAATTCTGATATACCAAGCGCCGTTAATTGCGCGGCCTGTGATTTACCGAAGTGAACACCGAGCGCATTTAATTCGTCTGTATTAAGAATAATAATAATATCTTTATTAAGAGTTTTATTATTATAGGGGGATCTTGTATCGCACCCCGTAGCGCACACTGTATCTATGTTGCTACTATGTTGTATCGGTGTTGTATCTATGTTGTATCTATGTTGTGATTCGTGGTTTCTCTCAAAATCAAGTATTTCATTCCTTGTTTTATGGTTCATTTCGTATATAGTCCAGCCGGGTCTACCCTTATATGATTTAATCCTTTTTATACATCCCTTTGTTACAAGCCGGTTTAAGGCCATTCGTGCGGACTCCTTCTTACATTCTAATGACTCGGAAAGCTTATCTAAATATATTTGACCAGTCTGATTATTGTTAGCTCTTTTACAGATATCATTAAACATCATAAGGATGGTTTTTTCATTGCCACCAATATCATGAAAAGAGGCTTGTTTCGTATCTATGTTGTATCTATGTTGTATCGGAGTTGTAGCGGAGCTTGTATCGCACCCTGTATCTATGTTGTATCTATGTTGTATCGGTTTTGTATCTATGTTGTATCGGTGTTGTATCGATGTCATCGTGCTTGTCGTATCTATGTTGTTACTATGTTGTATCGGTGTTGTATCGATGTCGATGTTTTCAGTTTTAATCAAACCTAATATAGATGATTTTTTTTGAGATGAAAAAACGCCTGTTGTAAAATCAAGGCTATCTTTAAGCTCTTTATTTAAAGCATCATTATTCATTTTAATTACTTATTCTTTCCAAAAACTCTTTAGTAAAATCAAGATAATCTTTTGCGCCGTTTACCCATTTATTTCTTTGAAAAATAGATACCTTTTCACCATTTGCTCTTGATATATCGGTGTTTGTTCTAATAATAGACTTAAAAACTGATTCACCATATTTAGATCGCGCGATTGACTCCTGAAGCTGACAGGTTTTATTTCTCCCGTCATACATAGTGAGAACGTGTCCTAACAATATTAATTCTGGATTGGTTGTTTCCATTACCTCTTGCGCCAGTGATTCAAAATGACCCATGCCTTCTAATGAAAAACAATCTTCGCTTTTTATACACAGAATATAATAGTCAGAGCAAGTCAAAGCGCTAACTGTAAAGGGAGAATTGGGGCTAGGCGGCGTGTCTATTATGATAAAATCATATTGCTCTTTTAAATGACCTTTTGATATAAATGAACCCATTCCATTTATTGATCTAGGTGTGCCAAGTATTTCTTTTTCGGTTAAACACAAATTTTGATGGCTAGCTATTATATCAACGCCCTTAATGTTTGACTTTTTTATTTCATTATCTATTGCCTTTTTTGAAAATACATCAATCATGGTCAATGCAGTTTCATAATCCTGCTTTTTAAATGGAAACATTGCCATAGTCAGATTGCATTGTGGATCTGTATCTATCAAAAGAACACGCGAACTATGATCAACTTCCAAAATTCCAGCTGCTAAATTTATGGCAGTAGTGGTCTTTGCTACACCGCCTTTATGATTAGCTATTGTGATTATTTTACATTCTTTCATATATACTCCCTTGTTTTTAAATAAATGTATATAAGTTTTGGATAAATGTCAACTAAGTTTTCTATACTGGCCAAACCTGATTCGTTCTTAATTTATATTGATTTTTTAATTTTTAGCACGTTCAGCCAAATCCGAATTCCGAAAATACCGCATATTATGTTGGCTAAATTTGTAATTGACACCCCATAAGTTTAAATGTATCATGCACCTATACTTATAAAGGCTGGTGACAAAATGGAATTTAACAATAAAGATATAGTCCCCGCATTGAAATACGCCGGAAAGAAATGGTCTGAGGTTCCGGAGTCATATCTCAAGTTTGTTTCTAAAGGAACACTACTCTCTAGCGATAGCATTAGAGAGCTTAATCGAAGGGCATCATCCATATGTAAAGATTGCAAATCTACCCGAGTAAAAGATTTTGAGGATTTCGGATTAACTAAAATGCATTGCCTAGACTGTAATAATAATTGGATTTTATATTAAAAAAGGAGAAAGCGGTGATTGATCAAATAAGCATCGTGCTTAAACAAGGTTAAAAGGTGTCGAATCCGACACCTTTATCAAATAAGATTAAAGGAGACGTTATGAGTGAGAAAATAAATAACACCAAAATTAAATCAACTATAAGTTGCGCAAATTGCCAAGAGAGATTAGGTGTGCTTTCATCAAATAATGAACCTGATGAAGAGTCATATTTTTGTAATCTTACATGCCATAATGATTTTGGAAATAAAGGAAAATCTTTTTCTGATATCGTAAAAAGTCAGTATAGGGATAAATGAGAAAGCGATGCATATAAGAATTAAAAACTTAGTAATTAGATACTCACCTCCATGGTCAATCGGCAGGGTAGATAATAAATGCAGATGCAAAGTTTTTGACATTGGTCCATTAAGAGTAGCATTGCTATTGGATGAAAAATGCTTGGAAAAGGAGACGTTATGAGTGAGGAGATAAAAGTAAGGACAGAATCGTTAACAAAAGAAAAGATAAAGCAAGATATAAAAGAGTCTGAATTTCAAATTAATAGGTACAATGGGCTTCTATCCCCTTTATTAAAAGAAAAAAAGTATCATAAAACTGACATTCGTTTTTATAGAAATATTATTGAAATTCACAAAGAGTTTTTGGTAGCTAGGGAAACTAAATTAAAGGAGACGTTATGAGTGATATGGTTTTTAAAATAATAATAACATGGGCAGAAGCTCTACTTTTCTTATGCAAAATATGTGCGTTGCTTTGCTTCTCAATTATGTGTATTTCATGGAGAAAGCGATGAGTGATTTTCTTGTTCCAAAAATAATTTCCACTGTTATATTGGGAGTGTGGATATGGTCATCATACGTTTATAATTCGTATCGTAATGTAGAATTCAATATCTACACTAGAATAACATTCTATGGGCTATCAATAATCATTTGGCCTTGGATTCTATATTTTACTTGGATTAAATGATGAGTGATAGATTAATTATTAATACAAAATTAGGCAGTTGTATAGCTATAAAAAATACAGAAGAAAATAATTTTATGCTTGATTCATATAGCCATCTAGTTGATGCCTACTCAGAAATGGAGCCAATTATTGCAAGGTTAAAAATATTGGATGATATGGGATCGCTTAGGCATTACAATCCAGGAATTCCAGATATTTCACGAGCTTTAAAAGCTATCAAAAAACTGGAGGAGAGTTATGAGTGAGGAAATAAAATATGGAGAATGGCAGCCAATTGAAACGGCACCAAAAGACGGGGTTTGTGATGGGTAAAATCGAATCCCCGCCTAGATTGCCGCTTCATATGTTGGACAAAAGAATAGAGTATCTTGTAGGAAATGAGCTTCCGGTTTCAATGAGAAATGTCGATCCAAATTTAGCTCAGTGGTATGAGGAAACGCAACCGCTTTATCTTACAAAATGTTTTTTTGGATGGTTGTTTAAAAAAGACTACACACGCTTAAAGGAGTTGGACGACCTCTTTCCTGGCTATTAGTTCATATTGCACGTAATAAACTTTGTCGTGGGTAGAATAAAGGAGACGTCAATGGTGGCATTGCTAGTATATAACACATAATTTAAATATGACATTATACGATAGCAATGCTAATATATATTCATATTAAACAAAGGGAGTGATTGAGATGGAAATTAAAACACAAAGACAGGAATCAATAGATGACGCAAAAAGACTGGGAATAGGAAATGGAATGGAGCCAGTAGTAACTCATAATAAAAAGACTGGCAATTATTCACTTCATTTTGAAAAGCTTGGATCTAAATCAATCGGAGATATAGAGGATCTTGGAGTAGACGGCGAAAGAACAATTACTGATATTCCAATGAGACCATTTTAGTTGTCATGATTGATATGATAAGTGCTTTAATAATATTATTTATAATAATAGCAATGATTAGATCATCGATAGGTCGGGCTTTTATTAAGGGTTTTAGAAATGAGAGCAATAACAATAACACTAAATGGAAATCAATAGATACGGCACCTAAAGATGGATCATGGGTTTTATTGAGGGGGGGGCGAGGCTGGCTTTTCTGACTACAACAATGAGGTTAAAAATGGCCCTGGATTTCCCCCAGCTCAAATAGGATTCTATAATCCTCCTAACGAAGAATGGTGTGAGGAAGAGTCATGGAATACCACTTACTGGGACGGTACATGGGGAACAGAATACATCGACCCAACTCACTGGATGCCTATACCTGAATATTTGGAGCAAGAAAATGCCAACTAAACCAAAATACGACTACGATATAAAAAAGATAGAGGCCCTTCAAAACGAGGGGCTTTCTATCAGGGCAATAGCGAGACAACTTGGGTGGCAAGAGGACAGCACTCAGCAATGGTTGAATAGAAATTATAAGCGTGTTTTTAAGTTTGTTAAAAAGAATTAAAGGAGACGTTATGAATGATAATGAAATTATAGAAGCTGTGGCAAGATTGTTTATTGATAATGGCGGTGACTCAGACGGATTTTGGTACCTGTCAAATAACATAAGCGGAAAGATTGATGAAATGAAGGAGACGTTATGAATGATAAAAAAGAATTTTTAGTAGGAGATAAAGTAACGTATGTTCCACGTCATGCAAAAGGCGACGCTAGTCATCCCGACTGTGAAGAAGGAATAGTGACATCAATGAATGATAAGTTTGTTTTTGTCGAATATGGGACAGGAACTGCAAAAGGGACAGATAGAGATTTCCTTGTTTTGGGATAAGATCTAAATTATTAAGGAGACGTTATGAGTGATCTGTATCAGGAATTACTAGGATACAAAATGGAAGTCATCAGAAAAAAAGAAGGCGTTAGTCAAGAATTTGTTGGAAACCTTTTAAATTGCACGCCATCCAAAATATCTTATTATGAATCAGGAAAAAGAAAGCTATCGATATTAGATGCTTTGAGGTTTTGTAGAATATTCTGTATTGATATCGCTTGGTTTTTATCAGTAAATGATCCCTTTAGAATAAAAAATGAAGCTTAGGAACACACCCTAGCAACTGTAATATTAATTACCGTTGTTAGGGAATAGAAAGTGTGTTTTAATATAAATGCAGCCAGAAATGGATATCTTTGATTAAATAGGTGTGAAAACATGACGATGGATTTACAATCGACGCAGTTGTCGACAAAGATTTGGGCGACGGCCCCACGCAACACTGAGTCGGTAAAAACGGTCTGGGAGATCCTGGGCGGGCCGACTCAAAACAAACGAGGTCAAAGGAGTTAGTGATGAGTAAAGATAAACCGGAATTAATAATAGATGGGAACTATATCCCATATGTTCCAAATAATTTGGAGTTTGATCTTCCATCGCCCGATCCAGTAGAGATTACAATCCCATTTACAAAAAAAGAATTCGATAAAATAAAGACCGGAGACATCCTGACCTTGAAAACAAAGGTTCGTGGAATGCATTTAAACATCATAATGAAGCTAGAGGGGTGAGCGATGAAAATATTTAAAAAATACGCATTAATATTTATTTTCTGCATCATATCATCAAATGCATTTTGCTTTAGCTCTATTATAAAGAATTTCAGAGGGCAACCAACAAGCAATTTGATAGTAGAGATTGATGAGCGTGTAAATGGGTTTGTTTATAGTGCATCTGGACACATTGATTACAAAGAAAGGTTTATTTATCTCGAGGTAGAGTCAAACCAAAAGATAAAAATAAATCCAAGATGGTCATATCAAATAAAGTTTCACTCTGACAGATTAAGAGTGTCCCCGTCTTTCTTTTCTGAAAAAATAAAAGACATACAAAAAATATCAGTGACAAAAGAAGGTAGCCATATAAGCGCATTCAGAATCCCGCTAACAAAGCTAAATGTTAGATCATTAAGGAAACTTGGGCCCAAAAGAATTGCAAAAATAACGATAATAATCGGAAATTCAAAATCCAGATTTAAGGTAAAAAAAAAACGATAAAGGAGTGAGCGATGAGCACGAAAACATTTGAATGTAAAAAATGCGGGTGCGGATTTGCAGAGCAAATATTAGACGGGAAAGATGCAAATGATCCAAAATTAAACTATAAGCTTTGTGATAAATGCTACAAAAACTAGACAGTAATAACGAAATAAAAGGAGTGAGCGATGAGTAATTTTATTGAGCTCTATGCAAGAAATGCAACAAAATTCGATAGGGTAATCTTTGACGATATTACATACGTTGAAAAACACGAGATCCATTTAATATCAAAGCTAAAAGGAAAAGAAGTCGACAGAATAATACTTAAAAAATCATATGGTTTTGGTGAATATCTAGCATGCCAATTCCTAGATCGCAACATATTGAATGATAATGGTTGGGATAAAGTGAAGTCTGAAGTTGAAGAAATTCAATTAAAGATGAAACGCTTAATGGAATTTATAGAAACGCAAAGAATTAAAACCATGGAAGAGAGTGTGGATTCAGATATTATTCTAGAAAAAGATAATGCTCCAAAAAATAGACCAGAATAACGAAATAAACGAAATCATTCAGGATCGAGAAAAAGAACACCGAAAACTTGCTTCTGTATTGTCACATTTGGCAAAAAATCCGCATCAGGCCAAGTCTATATTCCTAAAAATGGACGTTTCTGACAATACAAGAAAGGAATATGCATCTAGAATTAATCAATTCTTGGCTTTCTGCGAATACCATCCCATCACACTCGATATTTTTCTAGACTTCAAAAAAGAACTATCTACCTGCGAATTAAAGACATCGTCAAAAAATAAGTATCTTGGTGTCGCCAGAATATTTTTAAGGGAATTGGTCCGGCAAGGATTTATAAAAGACCCAACACTAAATGTAAGATTGTTCAAATGTGGGATCGGACATAAGAAATTCGGCCATACATCCGAAGAAGTTAAGAAAATAACGCGTTTTTTAGACAATTCTGATAATACACCCGAATTTCATCGAATGAAGGCCATATTCTATCTAGCTGCTATGCATGGCTTGAGGCAAGTTGAAATTGCCCGCCTAGGCTATGATGACGTGGACCTTTTTTCGGGACATTTGAATATTATTGGAAAAGGGCGCGATGATAAAGAACGTGTATATATTTCTGAGAAAACTATTGACGTTTTGAAAACATATATGGATTCTTGGAAAATTCATACAGGTTCGCTTTTTATATCAACAAGCAACAGGTCCAAAGGAAAGCGACTATCAACCTGGGCAATTAGGCAAATATATAAAAAGTTGAAAATTTCATGCGGGACAAATGCATCGATGCACGGGTTTCGACATTTCTTTACAACCGAGATGATAAAGAAGAACATCCCATTAAATACGGTCCAGAAATTCACGAGGCACAAATCGCTCAATATGCTTCAGGTTTATAATGACGAGATAATCCTAAAAGATGAGTCATCTGATATTTATGACAAAGTTTTTTCGAAATATACAGGATGTTAATAAATGCCGGAAAATGAAGTGGATAAATTTCATAGAGCAGTCGGAATGTGGGTCCTTATCATAATAGCGGTAACCATGTGTATTTTTCTATCGTAATTTTTACATATGTAAAAAGAAACAATAAACTTAGATACAAAATCATTTGACATATGTCAAAACAATGTTATTATATTAGTAGGAGGAATACACATGGACAAACCAGAAATAGGCAGTTTCAATATTGGCAGAGAATTGGACGAGATTCGAAAGATGATCGAAATGATTGATAGTTTAAAGGAGTGAACGATGAGAAAAATTAAGTTCAAGGCTTTCGATAAAGAAGAAAATAAAATGCATCTCGTTAGTGGAATAAGCTGGATTAACCATAAGGTATGGCTTGAGGGAGTAGAACAAAAACACCTAGAGGATGTTGAGTTAATGCAATACACAGGCCTAAAAGACAAAAACGGAAAGGATATTTATGAGGGGGATATTCTTTCTGATGGAGCAGTTGTTGATTGGTTTGAGAACTTGAGTTATGACTCTGGCGGTCGAAAAGCACCTAAAATTGTATCGATTAAAAAGGCGGGATAATGATGTCAAAAGCACAAGAAATTGTAGAAGAACTCGATGCGTTAGAAGAAGCGTCCCCTAACTACACAAAACTAAATGCAATGATCAATCAAATTGCTATGTCAAGAGACACAGGCAAGGGTAAAGGCGATGATCCAAAATTCAAAAAGGACGCACAATCCCTTCTCAAAAAGATGACTGATGATGAAGAACTTTCACCTAACGACATGAAGAAACTTGCAGGTCGATTGTCTAAAGCAATGGGTGAGTCATTGAATGAGAAAATTAAAAAACAGGATACTAAAACGATGAGTAAATTAAACGACCTATCAAACGAAACCATAATCGGAGCGATAAAAGACTCCAAGACCATGGATTTGGCCGCGGAGAAGATCGGGTGCTCAAGGCAGGGACTTTACTATCAGATGAAGAAGCGGGGGATTCGTAATGAGAGAGATGCAAGGGTAAAGGAGTAATCGATGAGATGTGCACAATGTAAATACATGAAGCCGCTTTACAGAACAGAAAGAGATGGAAACAGGTCACCCCTGTCGCATGGTGAATGTCACCGATACCCGCCAAAGCATGACGATAATATTATGAGAATATTTCCAAAAGTACTTCTCTATGATGACTATTGCGGGGAGTATTCGGTAATCGATGAACAACGCGCGAAGCATGAAGAGATAAAAGACACAACGGAGATAATGTATTTAGAATTATCTGCAAGGGCCGAAAATTTACTTCGTAGACACAAAATTATTAATGTCGGCATGACAAAAAAGCTGACAAGGGAGTTGATGAAAACATGGAAACATTGTGGAGAAAAGACCATTGATGAAATCATAAATGCAGTGCGATTATTTTATGATGAATGATTTATTTTAACTACGCGCAACACTGATTACACGTAGTTACTGAGGCCCAGTAGTTGACGCGCCGCCAGAAGTAACCCCGCCATGCGTATGTGAATTCAAGCTAATCGCGCCAGCTGTAACGTCCCCAGTTGCAGACATGCTTGTTGCAGAAACAGCGCCGCCAGTAGCGGACATTCCACCAGCGGTAATTGACGCGCCAGATAAAGCCCCTGTAGCCGTTACTGTGCCATTTACCTGAAGATTTCCATTTATTGTTACAAGGCCCGTATTCGTAAATGCTCCTGTGTTATCCAAATCTGTTGTCGAAACTATATTTGGTGCATTTATTGTAATATCGCCACTTGCATCAATCAATATTTTCTTTCCGCCTATTATATCTATATCTCTTGTTACATCTAAAGTGAAATCCTTTCCGCCTATTATATCTATATCTCTTG
>Ga0114918_10001593_pt1 | contig 20288 bp, 14 predicted proteins | sample LantaG_FD_87015 | JGI IMG/M metagenome (GOLD analysis project Ga0114918, IMG submission 87015) | Deep subsurface microbial communities from Baltic Sea to uncover new lineages of life (NeLLi) - Landsort_02402 metaG | ecosystem: Environmental > Aquatic > Marine > Oceanic > Sediment | place... | reverse complement strand
TACTACGGACTGTGTCATCGCGCCCGCAGCGTACGGATTCAGTGATCCGACGCAGCCCTGTGTGCCGTCATCCCAGGTCATCCAGAGACGTATCCCGTCGGCCGATGTCGCCCAGACGATCTCACTATCACAGGCGGTGGCACAGATTGGCTGCAGGATTGGGAGTGACTCGTTCTCGGCTGACGCAGACAACAGAGCGTAGGCGGGGGCCAGGCCCCCCGTGGTTTCCAGGAGCAACCACGCGCCATCAGGTGACCACGAATGCAGTCTGACCCCGGTTGCAGGAAGCCCGGCCAGCAGGCGGGGGGCCTCCTCTGAGGCAACGGTCAGGAGCCACACGCCTTGCCCGTCCACAAAGGCCAGCTGACTCTCATCAGGTGCCGCCAGGAATCCCTGACACGGATGACTCACCGAAGCTCTGCAGGTGGCAAGCTCCTTCTGTCGCAGTTTCGGTGTAAGGACGCTGGCCGAGAGCAAGACACCGCTTCTTTCGATGTCCGGCATCGGTCCACTGCTTACCTGCACACCCCACGCAAGATATGTCAGAGTGCTGCCGTTATCACAGAAGGCAAAGTGGGCCTGGTTTTCGTTGAGCAGCCGTCCTGACGTGGGTACGTGGGTGTGCTGCCATAGTGCGCGATCAAGAACCCAAAGTTCGTCCTTGGCTGTCACGTAGGCGATATAGCCGCGCTCCTGCACTATATCAAAGGCGACCACCGCAACGTCCGCAATCTCCTCAGCTACCGGTAGTCGCTCTGGCAGTCCCCCATCTCCGGAGCAGACCCACACTCTCCCGTCGCGGAGGAAGAAAAGGTCGGCTGTGGTGACAGGGCAGCTCTCAGCCCGGGTCGCCGTAGGGGCCAGAGCCAACCCCGGCGGCAGTGTTGGCGTGGGGGTGGGGGTGTTGGTGGGTGTTGCTGTGGGGGTGGAGGTCGGGATAGGCGTCAGCGTCGCCGTGGGCAAGACTGGTGTGCGCGTCGCCGTTGGCGTGGCTACGGGTTCGGTGGGTCGGCAGCCCAACAGTCCCACGGCAACACCCACCAAACAGAACCACCTGAGGCGGAAGCGATCTCTGTGGCGTAGCTGTATTTCATCCTCGAAGAGGCCAGATGGCCAGAGGTCCCGGGGTGTTGAGGTGTATCTGCTCATTGCGCGGCTATCATCCTGGCGGCCCAAGTTTGTGCTTCAGATCGAGTCGACACGTCGCCTGCGGCCTGGGCTTCGCGCAAGGCTTCGATAAGCTCACCAACCCGTGGACCTGGGTCCAGCCCCAGAGCCATCATGTCTCTGCCGGAGAGAAACGGTCGCGGATCCACAATGGTCTCCCGCTTCCGGAGATAGGCGTCAAAAAGGGCCTGCGCGACGTCAAGATGAGCGTGCCATTCTTGGTCGCGCCACGCACTGGATTGGGTGACGACACTATTTGCCAGCGACAAGACCGCGCCGGCAATGCCGGTCTGCCCTGTTTCCCGGAAGTATCCGTAGATCTGTCTTCGGCTCGGTATAGTCCCGATCAGCCGGTCGAAACGCCAACACTCGCCGATTGCTCTTGTAACGAAGTCCACGGCTGCACGTGAGAACCGCAATCTGGTCATGGCTTGTTCGGCCATACTTGCGGATGCCCTGCATCGCGCAGCTGTGAGTGTCACCGATGCGGCGTTGTCCTGATCTACGGTCCCGGTCCTCAGGAAAAGCGCACACCACTTGAGCAAATCCGAACGCGTTACCTCAGCACCCACAGGCTCATGCAGATACGCTGCGAGCAGAGTTGACAGGTCGGACGGCAGTGCTGCGAGGCCGGAAGCGGCACGTTCAAGGCTGTCAGGCAGGGAGGAGCGTACCGGCCTGTCGGCACGCCCGGCAGCAGTCGCCAATAGATCCACAGTGCCGATCAGCCGGCCGATGTGGATCAGTTCGCCTTCTCTCTCAGAGGAAGATGCTCTTCCATCCGCCCGTGCAGGGCTCAAGCACACCCTGTGGACCTCCGGTAGGATGTGCTCAAGCAGACTCAGTTCGTTGAGCCGGTATAGCCCCAGAGAAGCCTCCGGCAGCTGGAGCAACTTCACAAGTTCTGCACGGACACGTTCCGCTGCGACGTCGTTGATGGCGGGGGCGTCGTGCTGTAGTTGCTGATGCGTCTCGGGCTCCAAGGTGAAGTGAAGCTGCACGGCCAGACGAACCGCACGGATGAGCCGCGCCGGATCTTGCCGGAATGCGCGCGGGCTTGTCATCCGAAGACATCCGCAAGCAAGGTCCTGCAGACCGGCAGTTGGATCGATGAGTTGGCCATCAAGCGTGAGGGCCATAGCATTGATCGTGAAATCCCGCAGCCGCAAGTCATCCAAGATGTCAGAGCCCCGGAGTTCCGCGAAATCCACGGCGGTCGGGGTCTGGGTGTCCGGATGACGCACGACGGCACGACCGGTACCTCGTGCCGCATCGAGCGGGAAGTAGGCGCCGCCCATGGTATTCGCGACAGCTCGAGCAAGTTGCAGCGCACCACCGTCTGCTACGAAGTCCCAATCCCGCGGTACCCGATCGAGAATCACATCACGCACAGGGCCACCGGCCAGCCAGATACGCTGCTCGGATAGGTCTCGTACGATATCGATCGGCCATGCCGGGAGGGATATGCAAGGCATAGCCTGGGCATTAGCAGGCAGGGTCTGCATGACTTTCCACCGTGACTCTGTGAGGGCAAATCTAGCTTGTGCACACGCGGTGCACCCCAATTGGAGCGCCGTACGGATGAGCGGTGGCCGCCACCTGACATAAGGGACGAAACACGGCTAAGCCCGCGTGAGGTATTTCCCTTTCGTGGTGTCGACGCGGATGACGTCGCCAACATTGACAAACATCGGTACCTGTACCTCAAGGCCAGTCTCACACACGATTGTCTTTGTCGCCCCGGTCGCTGTATCACCCACGACAGCCATCTCGGTGTCGACAACTTCCAGCTCCACCGTCAACGCCATGGTAATGTCCAGGACTTCACTTTCATACACAGTCAACGTGACTTCCATCCCGTCCTTGAGGAAGCCCACCTTCTTTCCCAGGAGTTCGCCGCGGATCTGGCTCTGTTCATAGGTGTCCGTGTCCATAAAGTGGTAGAACTCACCATCATTGTACAGGTACTGAGCCGTGGTCCGCTCCACACCGGCTTCCTCAAAGCGGTGTCCATCGAGGAAGTTCTTGGGAATGATCGCACCTGTTCGCATATTGCGTATTTTGGTTCGGATGATAGCATTACCTCGTCCGGGCTTGTAGTGCTGGTATTCTAGGACTTCATAGAGTACACTGTCAAATAGGAAAGTCGTTCCCTTTCGCAGTTCATTCGCGTCGATCACTTGTCCCCCTTAGTTGGTTGATTCATAGGGTATTATACGGTTGGAGACGCCCGCGTCAAGATGGGGCTTTCCGGCACGCGTCTCAGATTTCCGCAGAAGTTTTCTCGGCTTGCTGCAAACCACTTTTTTGTGTATAATTGTAGTGAAATCCCGTAGAAAGGAGCGTTCCGATGCGCCGCAAACCTCTCGCCCTAGTTCTGGTTGGTCTGATGATTCTATCGGCGTTCATGGCTGGATGCCGCCGCAGTTCGGCAGCACCACCACTTGAGGAGCTAACGACCGAAGAAGAAGCCGCAGCCGTAATGCTGGAAGCACAGGCAAACACCGAGGAGATGGAGCAAGCCGCGGTTGTGGAGGAAGCACCGTCGGCCACGGAGGAGCTGGCGGAAGCGCCGGCCGAGACAGAGGCCGAAACGCCGGAGCCAACCGAGGAGGCTGAAGCGGCCTCTGAGCCCGCTGTGACCACTGCCCCCGTTGAGCCGGCCACTGAAGAACCGGCGGCTGAGCCGGTCACCACGGTTGGCACCGATGCCACAACCCACGTAGTGCAGCCTGGTGAGAACCTATTCCAGATCTCACTGCGGTACGCAATCACGGTGCAGGCGATTAGCCAGGCCAACAACATCACGAATCCTGGGTTGATCTACATCGGACAGACCCTGCAGATCCCTGGGGGAAGTGGTACGACAGCGCCGACCACAACGCCAGGGCAAACGTGCGCCACGGTCTATGTCGTGCAGCCGGGCGACAATCTGTTCCGTATCGCCCTAAGCTACGACTACAGTCAGTATTATCTGGCTGAGTACAACGGCCTTGCCAACGCATCGATGGTCTACGTCGGGCAGCAGCTCTGCATCCCTTAGTATGTACCGGCGTGTCAGTTGTCTGGCATGATCCAGATCTCAAGTTCAGCTAACGATCATGTACGGCGGGCGGTTGCGCTTCAGCGCAACGCCCGCCGTCGTTTTCGGACCGGGCTCATGGTGGCTGAAGGCCGGCGTCTCGTGGGTGAACTGGCGAAGTCGGCGATCTCGCCCGTCGATGTCTTTGTCACACCGGACTTCTGCTCAACAGATCCGGCGACAAGTGACTTGGTCGAGACCCTGTCCGCGCGCGCGACTGTCTTCGAGGTCACGGATGACCTTATGAGGGAGATGGCTGGCACGGTCACGCCCCAAGGCATCCTCACCGTCGTTCGTATCCCGGATCTGACGGCGCCAGGACACAATCGCTTCATCCTGATACCCGATCAGGTTCGTGATCCTGGGAATCTTGGGACCATGCTGAGGACGGCGTGGGCAGCCGGTGTCACGGAGGTGCTGCTCCCACCCGGGACAGTAGACCATACCAACCCCAAGGTTGTGCGGTCGGGCATGGGCGCGCATTTCCGGCTTCCCACTCGCAAGGCAACGTGGGACGCAATCTGGCAGAGAGTGGGGCGTGCTCAGGTGTGGCTGGCGGAAGCTCGTGAGGGCCAGCCGTATGATCGGGTAGATTGGCGGGGCGATGTAGCTATCGTTATCGGTGGGGAAGCAGAGGGCGCGGGTCCAGAAGCGCGCAGCCGCGCCGCCTGTGTCCAGATCCCTATGGCTGCGGGTGTGGAATCGCTCAATGCCGCGACTGCCACCGCGGTCCTTCTGTTTGAGGTTGCACGCCGCCGCCGGCCTACCTGAACGGCTCCGCAAGGTCCTGGTCGACGGCGCTCTCTTCGGCCCCGGTCCGCATGAGCGCCATCTCCACGATTTTGGCGTGGTCGAAAGCCAGTGGAGGCAAACGGTTGGCCGGCCACCACTGCACCCTCGATGCGTCATCGCCGGCAACAGCCACGCTGCCGGCGTGCTCCAGCCTCACAAAGTAAGCAACCGAGACAACCCATCCACGCGGATCACGCCCGGGGTCTCCAAAAACGCCGACTTGTGTGAACCTGCCTGCCGAAAGCCCTGTCTCCTCATACAGCTCACGTCTGGCTGCCTCTTCAGGGGACTCGCCCAGATCCACAAAGCCTCCGGGGAGGGCCCATTGTCCGGCGAAAGGGTGGTTTCCCCGCTGGATCAGCAGAATCTCCTGATGTCTCCCCGGTACCTCTCCTGCGGTGCGCAGCACAACGGCGTCCACCGTCAGCTCAGGACGGGCGTGGTCGTAGCAATACGCTGCGTGCGTATCCTGCATCTGCTATTCCTGCGTGGATGTGTCATCATCCGGCTGGGAAGCCTGCTCAGCCGTGGTGATCTGGCCTGCTCTGTCCTGGCGGTCAAGATCATCGGATTCCTTGTCCCTGTCCATCGCCTTTGCCCGTTCCGTGAGATCTTCCATGAGCGTTCGGACCGCGGTAAGCGAGAGCGTGGACAGAAAACCCGGAAGGACCACCAGCAAGATCGGGAGTGCTACTGAGAGGGCGGTCACCAGCGCCGACACCAGCAACAAACCCAGTGTGTTCAGCGGCTTCAGGACCGTCAGGAACAAGCTGTTTCTCAGCACTACCAGCATCTTCGGATCCTCAAGCTCCATCAGGAACGCCTGTGCATAGAAAGCCACACCTGCCCAGAGCACGCCGATAATGATGAAGATCGGCGTTGTCCATACCTTGACAGACGCTGGGAACGGTGAGAGCTCCGGGACATTGTAGAACCAGAGATTGACCGCCACGATAGCAAAGCCAAACAGGATGATCAAGAAGAGGAGGAAGCTGCGTACACCAAATTCCTTGATGGTGTCCCAGATGAGACGCCAGTTGACGCCTTTTCCGCGCGCCGCGCGCTGGCCAATGGCATAGATGCCGGCAAGGGCAAACGGTCCGGGGATGACCAGCAGCCAACAGACTATGTGGGCCAATCCAGCGGCGAAATGGAAGAAGAGCTCTTCGTAGAACGCAACAGCTGCCTTGCCGATAATCTTCAGAACACGCATATGATCGCTCCTAACTGGATGTGAGTTGGGTGAGTGCTACCACCGGAGGAGGACGTAGATCCTCCGGGCTTGTGTCAATTCCGTGATCACGAGGCCGCGATCGGATTGAGGACCGGCACTGCCGGAGTGCCGCTAGGCTTTGGACGCTCTGCAGATGAGGCCCTTCAGATAAGCGCCCTCAGGAAAGGTCAGGGCTACGGGATGATCGCTGGACTGCATCATACGCCCGACGACTCGAATGTCACGTCCCGAGTCAAGCGCTGCTCCGAAGACGATCTTCTGAAAGAGATCGTCCGAGATCGCCCCGGAACAGGAGAAGGTCAACAGATGTCCGCCGGGCTTGAGCAGATGAAAGGCCTGCATGTTGATGTCCTTGTAGCCGCGGGAGGCCTGTTTCACGTCGCGCTGTGTGAAGGCAAACTTCGGCGGATCAAGCACGATGACATCATACCGCGCGCCATCTTGTCGCAACTCACGCAGCACCTGGAAGGCGTTGCCGTTGATGTCCGTCGAGCGGGAGGTGTCCAGGCCGTTCAGCTGCAGATTCCGGCGCCCCACACGCAGGGCGTCTTCTGATGTATCCACATTGATGACAGCTTCTGCGCCGGCAGACAAGCCGTAGACGGAGAAGCCGCCGGTATAGGAGAATACATTCAACAAACTGGGAGGGGCTTGGTAGAGCACGTGTCTCTGGACAATCCCGCGCAGAATCTGCCGGTTACCGCGCTGATCCAGGTAGAAGCCCGTCTTCTGCCCACCAGCAACATCCACCTCGAAGGCCAGACCGTTTTCCAGGATGGTGATGGGGCCCTCAAGCGCCTTGCCCCGCAGGAGACCAGATCGCTCGCGCAGGCCCTCCCGGCTCCGCACGGCTACGTCACTGCGCTCGAAGATTCTCTCCACATCGACATAGCCGCCGACGATGTCCCACAGCAGGCCCACAAAGAGATCGCGGCGCACGTCAACTCCAGCTGCAAGGAACTGCAGCACCAGCGTCGAACCGTACAGATCGGCGACTAGACCCGGCACACCGTCTGACTCCGCGTTGATGAGCCGGCATGCGGTGGTCGCCGTGTCCGCCAACTCTCCGCTCCGGAGAGCGACCGCCTGGGCCAGCCGTTCATGCCAGAAGTCCTCACCTTCGGGAACAGGGGGGTCCTGCCAGGAGAAGAGCCTGACTCGGATTTGGGAGTGCGGGCTGTAGTGGCCCCACGCCAGAAACTCATCCTGTGCATCACAGACTGCGACGAGACTTCCGAGGTCCGGCGCACTGAGCACCTTCGCGATGCTCCCTGAGAAGACCCACGGATGGCGTCGGAGCACACTCTTGCTCCGACCGTGCTTCAATACTACCTTGGGAACGTTCACCTATTCTTGCCTCATTGCTCTTTCCAAATCACTGTTCGCCAACCATGAGCTTGAGAGCGCTCTCAAGGAGCGCTTGCTCTCTACCGTAACATGACCAGTCAGCAGCTTCCAGACATGCCTGAGCTGCCTGATAGTGCTGCCAAGCACGACCTGCCAAGTCCTCCAATGATTCATTCTGAGCCAACGCAACGATGCCCGAGTCAGCTGACTCGGCCGAGTCAGCATCGCCGCTCCCACCTTGGGCAAAGATCTGGAGCAGCGCTTCGTCCAGGGTCGGTGCCATCGCAACTCGGTCGGCGTAGGCGACCAACACACGCTTGAGCTCCGGAAGCTGCCCTGACTCGGCTTCCAAGTACAGCGGCTCGATATACAGAAAAGTGTCCTGAATGGGTAGGACCAACAGGTTGCCTCGAAGGACGCGAGAGCCACGTTGGTCCCAGAGGGACAACTGCTGCGAGATGACAGGGTCCTGGTCTACCCGCCCCTCAATCTGGAGCGGGCCAAACACCAACCGATCTTTGGCCAGCTTGAAGATCCCCAGCTCGCCATAGGCATCGCCATCGCACCGGGCGTAGAGCCAGGCCACCATGTTCTGTTTCTGACGCGGGACGTAGGGTCGAACCAGTAGGAATTCGGGGCTATCCGATCCCGGCAGGCGCATTGTGACGTAGTACGGCTCCATCACCTGCTGTTCGGTCTCGACGAGTTCCTGTGGTGGGTCCCACAGATCTTCTCGGTTGTAGAACACCTGCGGATCACGCATGTGATAAGTGGCAAACAGCTCGGATTGGTAAAGGAACAGGGCTTCCGGATAGCGCCAGTGGGAGCGCAGCACTTCCGGCATGCGGGTGCCGTCTTCGAATAGCGTGGGGAAGATACGTGCGTAGGTCGCTGCGATCGGGTCTTCCGGATCTGTGATGTAGAAATGAGTCTCGCCGCTGTACGCATCAACAGTGACCTTAATGCTGTTGCGTATGTAGTTCAGGCGACCCATCGGGTCGCCTGCTATCGGCTGCGAATAGGGGAACTGATCTGTCCACGTATAAGCATCCAGCAGCCAGATAATCCTCCCGTCAGCAATGACCGGGTAGGGGTCGTTATCATACCAGAGCATAGGCGCAATGGTCTCGGCTCTATCTCGGACTTCGCGATAGAACAGGACCCGGCTGTCATTGGATAAGGCGGAGGACAGCAACAGCTGGGTGCTGCTGAAGCGTGTCGCCAACAAGGTGCGGCGCAGAACATTGTCCAGGCGAACGCCGGCAGCCCCCTGATACCGGGTATAGACGTTGGCGTCACCTTGAGGATAGTCGAACTCCTCCTCCGCTGCTTGGACAAGCGCGTATTCACGCGTTCGTTCGCCAAAATAGATCTCCGGGCGCGTGATATCGAGAGCCGGATCGTCGCTCACCGGAGGAATATCGCGGACGAGTAGCCTCGGTAGCCCTTCCGGTGTGACTTCGTTGACCGAGTTGAGGGCCAATCCATAGCCGTGGGTGAAAACCAGGTGGCGGTTGATCCAAGTCTGTGCTTGCTCGGCAAGTTCATCGACATCCAGTTCGCGGACTGCAAGCATCACCTGGGTTAACTGATCACCTAGCCAGTACCGATCCACATCGACGCCGTGGAAACTGTAGTAGAGCCGGATCTCCTGCAGCTGGCTGTACGTGCGCAGCAAGGGGCGGTAGTCCCACAGACGGACGTTGCGCAAAACATCGGCATCTGCCGCGAGTTCGCCCTGGTTGAGCACGCCGTCAGCGGCGTAGTCCTGCTCGACAATCCCGTCGAGCTGGTAGGCTTCCCGTGTGTAGCGGATGTTGTGCTCGATGTATGGGCGCTCGAGCGCGAACTCGTTCGGTTCCACGGTGAACTGCTGCACTATGGCCGGATAGAGCGGCCCGACAAGGGTGAGACCGACCCAGAACAACCCGATGCCTATCAGGAGCTTCCACTGGCGGGCGAACAGGTTGATGACCAGGATAGCAGCAGCCGCAAAGAAGAGGATGGACTCAACCGTATACAAGGGCAGTCGAGCGTGGATGTCGGTATAGCCACCACCGAAGATCGCGCCGTTCTGAGCTTGCAGAAGCGCCAGCCGGCTCAACAGTCGTTGGCATCCCATCAGCGCCAGCCAGGCACTGCCCAGCAGCGATAGATGCGCCGTGACGCCCCGTGTGCGTATCTTGCCGAAGAGCGCATAACGAGCAAGTACGCCGCCCAGCGCCAATGCTAACAGGATTTGCCCACGGTTGAGGAGCACCTTGTACCAGGGGAGTTGGAACACGTAGAGGCTCAAATCATATCCAAAGATCGGGTCGGTGAAGTTGAACGGCACAGCGTCCAATGCCAGAAGCCACGTCTGCCATTCGCGGGACAGCGACGCTCCCACCATCACGCCGGCCAGCACTGCCCCGGCAGCAAAAATAACCCGGACAGGGCGCGCCGAAATGTCGATCTCAGTGCGTTGAGTGGGGCGACCCGGGATCGGACTCCGTGCCTGGGACGAGAGAGGGATCGTGCGCCGGAGTCGCTCGGTCGGGACGATCCAGTGTGCCACCAGGCTCCAGTTCAGCAATAAGAAGGCCACCGAGGCTAGCGTAGCTGTCCCCGCCAGGGCCAGCGAGGCAGTGATACGTCTTTCAAAGACCTGCGCCAAGTCGAGGCTCTCAAACCATAGATAGTCTGTATAGAAGCGCGCGAACGCAGGCGAAAGGACACAGGCGATGAACAACAGTATCAGTATTCCCAGGAGTCGAAATGATCCATCCCTGGACAGTCTAGTGTTTCGTCTCATTGATCAAGCCTCTGGCGTGGTTCCGGTCGAAGCTCACCCCGGCCGTATCGCGGTTGTCGATTCGCGACGCCTGACAGACGGTTGAGCGTAGTTGCGTGGCCACAGTATAGCGGAAAGACGCCAAAGCGAAAGCTGCCCCGTTCCCTGCGGCCTATTGCCTCTGGATTATTGGGATGTGATTCAAAGAATCTAAACTCCGCACGAAAATGATTTACATATTGGCGTTAGTGTGGTAGGATGACGGCGTGTGTGTGCCGAGCGCGCGCACGCGCGCCGTGTCTGATGACTGAGACGGCGATACATGTTGATGGGCATCAATGGATCTGACTGAATGTGTGAGGAGGATGGCATGGCACAGGCAAACACAGGCAATCTTGCGGGCGCTTTTCCGAAGGTTTTCGAGGCAGTATTCCGTTGCTGCAACACGGAGCACCGCATCGCCCCGCAGTCGCCGGGCTAGGTAGCACGCTGCTGTAGATACTCACTCCGTACTCCGGACGCTTCTCGAGTGCGGACCTGAGCAACAAGCAAATAGCAGGCATCCGGCGAGCGGGCACCAACAGCGAAGGTGTGGGGGACTGGTTGTCCCACACAGTATCGAAAAATGCACCCGCTCGTTTTGCGTGTCTGAGATGAACATGGTAAGCGGTGGGTACACAAGTGGCAATTCACAGACAGCGCTGTGGCACGCAGTAAGGATAGAGAGATGTCAGACAGAAAAACGCACAATCTACAAGGGAAACTGTCTCTGGACCTGAAGTCAACACTGTCAGACAGCCGGTTAGTAGGTCTGTTCCGGCTAATGCACGGCTTCCGGTGGTTGTACCTCGGGGCGCTGGCTGCAGTGGCCCTGGGGGCGCTCGTTCGCACCTATTACTACCAGCTTCTGCAGTATGTCGTCGATGAGATTTTCGGCAACCCGGATGCTCTGGGCCGGCTGCCGCTGGTAGCTGCAGGGTTCGTTGGCCTGGCGGTAGCCGAGGGGCTTTTTGCCTACTTGCGGAGTACCTGGTCAGCTCAGACCGCCGAAGGGATCACGCTGCGGCTACGAGATTATCTGCTTGACCATATTCAGCGACTGCCGTTTAGCTTCCACGACTACGTCAAGACAGGCGAGCTCATTCAGCGCGCCACCTCCGACGTTGACGCTGTGCGCCGGTTCTATGCCGACCAGGCATTGGGCCTCGGACGCATTCTGGCGTTGTTTGTGGTGAACTTCACGATGCTGATGAGTATGAACCGACGGCTGGCATGGACATCCATTTCCGTGATGCCATTCATCGTCGGAGTGTCGTACTTCTTCTTTGGACGAGTGTCCAAGGCCTATGAAGCGTTCCAGAAGCAGGAAGCCAAGCTCTCCACGGTGCTTCAGGAGAACCTTACAGGCGTTCGCGTCGTCCGTGCGTTCGCGCGCCAGTCCTACGAAGTCGACAAGTTTGAAAGCGAGAATCTTGAGAAGTACCGGCTTGGGCGCCGGCTCACGGCGATGCACGCGCTGTACTGGCCCCTGTCCGACGTGTTGTGCGCGGGGCAGACGATTCTGGCCATGGCTGTCGGTGCCATGATGGCGCTGCGGGGTGAGATCACGATAGGCACCTATATGGCAGCGATGGGTATGGTCATATGGATTATCTGGCCGATGCGAAACATGGGCCGGCTCATTGTGAACGTGTCCACCGGTCTGGTCTCCTATCAGCGTGTGGCCGAGATGATCCGGGAAGACCGTGAGGACGTAGAGTCCGGCTCGGTGCCGATGGATGCGGCGATTCGGGGGGCTGTTGAGTTCAAGGATGTGACGTTCGCCTACGAACCCCAGACTGTGCTTGTGGAGACGAAGCCGCGATCAGAGGGACGCAGGTCCAAAGCTGATCGGGAGCAGACGGGATCGTCTGCGCAGACCGGTGCGTCGACCGACACGTCGGTCGACGCACCGCCAGAACCGGTGAAGGTGCTGAACGGCATCACGTTCCGTTGTGAGCCGGGGCAATCGGTCGCTCTGCTGGGCTCAACTGGATCCGGCAAGACGAGCATCATCAATCTGCTCCTCCGCTTCTATGATCACCAGTCCGGCAGCATCACGTTGGATGGCGTCCCGCTGGGCGAGTACCCGCGAGCGATGCTGCGCAGCAACGTCGGGATCGTCGAGCAGGAGCCGTTTCTCTTCTCTCGCAGTATCCGTGAGAACATCGCCTACGGGTCGCAACGGGAAGTTTCACCGGAAGAGGTGGAAGACGCAGCGAAGGCCGCAGCAATTCACGACATTGTCTTGACGTTCCCTGAGGGCTACAACACAGTTGTGGGTGAGAAAGGCGTTACACTCTCCGGTGGGCAGCGCCAGCGGGTTGCTATCGCGCGCGCACTGCTCAAGGATCCACGGATTCTGGTACTTGACGATGCGACGTCCTCCGTTGACACGGAGACCGAGGAACAGATCCAGGATGCCCTGAGCCGATTGATGGCAGATCGCACAACGTTCCTGGTTGCGCATCGCATCCAGACCGTGATGAGGGCCGACCTCATTTTGGTGCTTGACAAGGGCACCATTATCCAGAGCGGCACCCACGCAGAGCTGGTGCAGCAGGATGGACTCTATCGCGACATCTTCGATATCCAGTCACAGATTGAGGAAGATGTCCGCCACGAGGTCGAGTTTGAGCCGTCCGCGACAGTGCACTAGCGCGGGCTAGTGCCACCAACGTTGGATTACCCGAGGCCACCGTGTGTGTGGTCTAGAGCACGAGGAGCAACACCGTGAGTTACGAGTTCGAGGAAGAAGAATTCACTGCTAAGTTCAATGGGCGCATCGTCTTGCGGATGCTGGCCCAGGTGCGACCCTACTGGCATTGGGCCGTCGGTTTTCTGATCTTGATTGCGGGGACGTCGCTCACTGACTCCTACTTCACCTACCTCGGCAAGCAGATCATCGATGAGGCCATTCTCAAGGGGGATCAGGCGCGTCTTGTGCAACTGCTGACTCGCTATGGCGGGCTCGCCGTCGTGCAGGCTCTCACTGTCTTCGGCTTCATCTACCTGGCAGGTGTGCTGGGTGAGCGTGTGCAGTACGACCTGAGGAAGAAGCTGTTCAACCACCTCCAAGAGCTGTCGTTCTCCTATTTCGACAAGACGCCGGTGGGCTGGATTATGTCGCGGGTGACCTCGGACTCGGGCCGGATCTCGGAATTGGTGACCTGGGGGATGATTGACATCATCTGGTCTGCCATGAATATCACCACGTCAGTCATCTTCATGATGACCATCAACTGGCGGTTGAGTCTGATCGTGGTCTCGATCATCCCGGTCATGATCGCTCTGGCGTTCTGGTTCAGACAGCGCATCCTGGTGCAGTACCGTGAGGTACGTAAACTGAACTCGGTGATCACCGGAGCCTACAACGAGAGCATCAGCGGCGTGCGGGTGGTCAAGGCTCTGGTCAGGGAGCGTCGAAACCTGGACGACTTCCGTGAGAAATCCTCCGGGATGTACAAGGCTGCATATCGTGCGGCGTGGCTATCCGCGCTGTTCCTGCCGATTGTGCAGGTCGTTGGTGCGCTGGGCACAGGCGCCGTTGTCTGGTACGGTGGCCTTCAGTTCGAGGTTGCCGGCTTGACGATCGGTGGCCTGCAAGCTTTCTTGAGCTACCTGATGTTTATGATGTGGCCCATCCAGGATATGGCCCGTGTCTACGCTGAGATGCAGCGCTCCGTTGCTTCAGCAGAGCGCGTGTTTGCGCTCATCGATGCCACTCCTGATGTGGCGGACTGCGAGGGCGCCTTCGATCCGGGGGACATCCGTGGCGAGATTGAGTTTGACCACGTGGGGTTCAGGTACGAGGAGAACAAGGACGTTCTCACGGACTTAAGCCTGCACGTTCTTCCAGGCGAGCACATTGCTGTGGTCGGGCCGACCGGTGGCGGAAAATCGACGATCGTCAACCTGATCTGTCGATTCTACGAGCCGACGGACGGCGCAATCCGGATCGATGGGATCGACTATACTACCTTCACGCAGCATGCGGTTCAGTCGCGCATCGGTATGGTGCTTCAGACACCGCACCTCTTCTCGGGCAGCGTTATGGACAACATCCGGTACGGGCGTCTCGGTGCCACGGATGAGGAGGTGGTGACCGCGGCCAAGATGGCTCACGCGCACGAGTTCGTCATCGAGCTGGAGAAGGCCTATGCTGAGGAAGTGGGGGAGGGCGGAAACCTGCTGTCTGTTGGGCAGAAGCAGCTGATCAGCATTGCGCGCGCGATGCTGGCCGATCCGAATATCCTGATCCTGGATGAAGCCACGAGTTCAGTCGATACGCTGACGGAAGCCCATATCCAGCGGGGCATGGAGGCTGTGATGGAAGGGCGAACAAGCTTTGTCATCGCCCATCGCCTGTCAACCATCAGGAGCGCCGACCGCATCTTGGTTATCGAGAGCGGCAGGATCGCTGAGATGGGCACGCACAGGGAGCTGATACAAGCCCACGGACGTTACTATGACCTCTACACCCGCCAGTTCCGCAGGGACCGGGAGCGGGCGTATGGTGTGACGCAGGGCGTGCCGGCGTCCCTCGGCGCAGCTGCGGCTGCGAGCGCCGGCTAGTCCCCGCAACGGATGGGACCCTGACACACACGCCGGCAAAGAGCATGGCGTCGCCTGTCTTTTTCTTGGCTAGAATACCGGGACACACGCAATGAGAGAGGTGACAGTCTGAGCGACGAACGGGTCATGCGCCTTGCGCGACTGCTGGTGGATTACTCTGTGGACGTCCAGCCTGGGGATCGAGTTGTCGTGATCTCCGAGCCGGCGGCCGCACCGCTGGTACTGCCGGTCTACGAACGGATCCTGGAACGTGGTGGCCGCCCGGACCTGAGCCTCACGTTGCCGGGCATGGAGGAGGCCTACTTCCGGACAGCCAGTGCCAGGCAGCTGGCTTTCGTCAGCCCGGTCCGGAAACTGTACTTCGAGGAATACGAGGCGCTGATCAGCATCAGCGCAGCCACCAACACCCGTGAACTCAGCGGCGTTGACCCTGCGCGACAAGCTGAGCGACGCAAGGCCCTGGGTCCCATCCGGCAGAGATACCTGGAGCGTGGTGCGACCGGCGAGTTCAAGTGGAACGGCACGCTGTTTCCCACCGCCGCCAATGCGCAGGAAGCGGATATGAGTCTGCGTGACTTCGAGGACTTTGTCTATGGCGCCTGCTTCTGCGACCGTGAGGATCCCGTGGCAGCTTGGGAAAAGGTGCATCGTGACCAGGCCCGCATCATTGCGTGGCTGGACGGACGCAAGCACGTTCACATCTTGGGGCCGAATGCTGATTTGGAGCTGTCGATCGAGGGCCGCACCTTTATCAACTCAGACGGACACCACAACATGCCAAGCGGAGAAGTATTTACAGGACCTGTTGAGGACAGCGCCAATGGGTGGGTCCGCTTCACCTATCCCGCGATCACTCAGGGCCGTGAGGTTGAGGGCATCGACCTCAAATTCGAGGAGGGTCGCGTGGTTGAGGCGACAGCGAAGAAGAACGAGGCGTTCCTGCACCAGATGCTGGACACAGATGCCGGCGCGTGTTATCTGGGTGAATTCGCGATCGGTACGAACTTCGGCATCCGGAGATTCACGAAGAGTATCCTATTTGACGAGAAGATCGCGGGCACCTTCCATATGGCGGTGGGTGCCGGTTATCCTGATACCGGAAGCAAGAATCGCTCCGCGATCCATTGGGACATGATCTGTGATATGCACGACGGTGGCGAGATCTGGGTTGACGGAGATTTGCTCCACAAGAACGGCGCGTTCGTCATCTAGGACGTTTGCGGTCGGGAGGCGTACCCGCGGTGGACTGGCTAGGGGCGGGGAGTGACCGTGCCGATCTGTAGGGGGATCCACGGTGTCATCGTGGGAGTCGGCGTTTGGCACACGACGGCAGCTTTGACCATGCCACTGAAGTCACTCTCATCGGCTTCCAGCCGGCTAAAGATCATCTCCGCTTCGGCACAACGAGCGGTCTGGAGATAAGCCTGACCCAGATGCGCGTTCAGGTCGTCGACTGGGCGCGCACTGATCAGTTCAAGACTCGTATCTCCCCGGGAGATGCGGTAGGCGGCGGCTTCCAGCGAGGTCGCTGCTTCGATGTAGCCGCCGCGACCGAGATAGGCCCGTCCCAGAGTGTACCAAAGCAGGGCCGGTGCGTCAGGCTCCTCGGTGAGCACACCGACCAGCAGTGCAATGGCATCGGATGGCGCCCCCGCCATCATGAGCGCCTCGGCACGATAGTACGGCACGAAGATGCTGCCGGGGTGACGCTCCGCGTAATCCTCCGCCAGCGCAAACACAGCGGCGGCGTCTCTGGACGCGACGGCGGCTTGCCAACGGTTGGGAAGTACAACAGAGGCCAAACTTGGATCCAGGGACTGTGCTATCGCCAGTGCCTGCTCAGCTTGCTGCGGCTCGCCCGCGCGGTCCAGAATGACGCCAAACAAGGACCAGGCCAGGGCATTGTCTGGGGTCCGGCTGATGGCGTCCCAGGCACGATCAGACGCCCGCTCCAAATCACCCTGGGCAAGCGCCACGCGGGCACCGGCCATGGAGAGCTCGCCGTTCACGTCCGGGATTGTCCTCCGAAGCTCCGTCCAAAGCCGGTCGGCTTCCTCAATCTGGCCACAAAGCAACGCACGATAGAATGGCCGGTAGTTGACTTCGCTGACAGCCTCCGACTCCGGGGCACGCAGGGGAAGCGACGCCCACGTGGGGGAGGGGCGTGGCGCTAGGTCAGGAGATTTGCCGGTGCCGCTTGCCCGTGGTGCCGGGCGGCCGGACATAGCGATCAGTCCGCTGCCGACCAACACCAGTATCACGCACAGCACAATCGCCAGTCGCTTATTCATAGCACCTCATCGCGCCGATGCCGGCGCGTGCGCGAGCTTCGGCTACGACGTGGTCGCCGGCTTTCGATCTGACCGCAGAGCTTGTCTGACCCTCAGATACTTGACCATCTCATAGTATGCCATCAGCATGCTGAGCAGTGCCCCCCAAACAGTGTCTCGCCATCCCTGCAACGTGACGAAACGCCACCAGAAGTGGCGCAAGGCCTGTGTATAGGGGGTGTACATGTGCGGGGAAATCCCTGATGCTTGGAGGATGCCGACATCGTAATCCAAGTACCGGCGCTGCTTGTCCAGGAACTGCTGCAGAGTCTCGTAGTTGTAATGAATCAGCGGTGATTCGAGGTATCCCGCCTCTCCATCCAGTATGACGACCTCGTGAACGTGTCGCTCGCCATCGTAATGAGCGGCACTGCGGCGCAGTAACCGCAGTTGGTAGTCAGGATACCAGCCTGTGGCGCGCATGCGGTGGCCGAAGATGTGGTTGTGGCGCGGAACCCACCATCCAGTCTCCTCACACCCGTCGATGAGTTGTCTGACCTCTGCCGCCAGTGCGGCAGTGGCACGCTCGTCGGCGTCTACAAAGAGAATCCACTCGGCCTTCACGGCATCGAGGGCCACGTTTCTCTGCTGAGCATAATTCTCGAACCGGTGCTCCATAACTTCGGCACCTGTGGCCCTGGCAAGATCCTGGGTCCCGTCGGTGCTGCAGGAGTCCAGGACAACGATCCCATCGGTCCACGCCAGACTCTCGACGCATGCCTGAATGTGGCTTGCCTCGTTGAGCGTGAGGACGACCCCTTTGAGCGTCGCTTCTCCCATGTCAGCCTTTCTTTGCGTGTTCCGTCGTCGATCGTCTTCTGCGGCTATGCCAAACCGCGGCTACGCCATGCCGCCAGGATACGGCCATACGCCGCGGCCCAGTCAGCCGATTCAGCTTGGGCGTCCCGCGCCGAGAACGTTCTGAGCACCTGTGCTCTGACCAGCGCCCGAGTCAACCATCCGCGATGCTTCTGATAGAGCCGTGCCCGGCTCTCCCAGAGGTACGCCGTCGTCGCCGGGCGTGCCTGTTGGCTGCTTGCGCAGCCAATGTGCGTCACCTCGACCGAGGGCACGAGCCAGGTCTGCCAACCGGCTTTGCGCATCCGCCACGCCCAGTCGATCTCCTCGCAATACATAAAGAAACCGTCGTCGAGCAGCCCGACGTCACGTACGGCATCGGCGCGGGCCAACATCGCGGCACCGAGAGGATGGTCAATCACGAATCCGTTCTGCTGCTCGAAGAGGGCAGAGGGGTAGCGGCCATTGAGTGCGGTATAGTAGAGCCGGTTCGGCATCTTCCCCAGTGAGAAGAGAGCTTGCATCAGCCCTGGGAACCGAAAGGCACATTCCTGCAGCGATCCATCCGCGTTGAGCAATTTCGGACCCAGCAGCCCTGCCCTGGGGTGCGCCTCAAGAAACGCCAGGAGCGTTCGGATAGCACCCTCCGGGACGAGGGTGTCAGGATTCAGCAGCCAGATGGCCTCGGTCCTATCCAGCAGGGCCGCAAGGCCCAGGTTGTTGGCCCTCGCGTATCCCAGGTTCGTCTCCTGTGCGTGCAGCTCAACCCACGGATGACACTCCCTCACCATCTCCACGGTATCATCGGTCGAGCCGTTGTCGATGACCCAGACCACAGCTTCCACCTCGTCAGCGGTCAGCGCGTGCTCGAGTGAGGTTAGGCACCGATCCAGATGCGAAGCGACGTTCCAGGAGACTATGATGACGGCGAGGGGGAGCTTTTCGGTAGGCATAGTGGCGTTGAGTGCCGGCTTATGGTTCCCAAATGGTTACGAAATTCGGATCCACGCGATTGTTGACGAGGGCGATCCCCACGTCCTCGTGGATGAGCCCTGTCCAGTAGTAGAGAGGATTGCGGACAGGCATCTCAACTATCCGCACACAGCCCGTTACAGTAGAGCGCGCTTCAGGCGGCAGATACCAGGAGTCTCCGATCTGTACCAGGTCAACGCCCGGCTGTCCGATGCCCCAGCGGAACGGGTAGTCTCGGAGGCTTGTGTCGAAGTCCAGGGCTACTCTGAACACACCCGATTCCTGACTCCATCCCAGGGTATTGAAGTTCTGATCGGTGCGGTAGAGCGTGCCGGGCCAGGGGCCGGTCGTTCTGAGATAGGTGATGCTGTCGTTTTCCACGGTCAGCGTGAAGCACAGCGTCTCGGAGAGCACGAGCGTTGTGGCCGAATACTCGACCTCGCCCTTCAGGATGTAAGCTCGGGGCAGTCCCGCGTTGATCAACTCAAGCGTGTTGCTGACGATGACGTGTTGTCCCATGGCATCGTGTGCCTCGGCAAAGAGCGTGTAGACGCCGTCCTCGGGGGGTTGGCTGCCGGCATCAATGCCACCATCGTAATCGTAGGTGTGCCACCCCTTGGCCAGGGGCTCGGTCGACTGCTCGGCTTCTGCGATGGAGTGCTGAATGCCATCGCTACCCTTGAGGTACACGCGGAGATCCGCGACGTCCTTGTCGAGTACCAAGTTGATCGTCACCCGATCGCCGATGCCGTCTTGGTTCGGTGAGAACGAATCCGGCGACACCGTAAAGCCGCGGATGACGGGAAGGACCACGTCGCCATCTTGGAGGGTCAGTCTTCCTGTCTCCACAGCTTGCGTGCCGTCCTCACTGACCGCAGTCAGGATCCAGCTGTAGGTACCATCGGGCAACATCCGCTTCAGAATAGTGTAGTCGGCCTCCGGCTCTGCCTCGAGTCTGTAGCCCTCCACGACGCCGCCAAAGTAGACCTTGTACGGATCCTCATTGGCGCCCAGGCGCGTCGGCGGGCGGAAGCTGTACTCGGTGCCGGCGGCATCCGTGAGGCTGAGGTTAACGGTGGCATTGCGGGTCAAGTAGAACTCGACCTTCGCCAGGTCAGTGGTGCCATCGGCATTGGGCGTGATGAGCGAGGGTTCCACAGAGACGCGCTGCAGGAGTGG